>ERZ1032446.26-NODE-26-length-43598-cov-20.350091_pt1 | contig 43598 bp, 37 predicted proteins | sample MGYA00518035_ERZ1032446 | MGnify/ENA primary metagenome ERZ1032446 (study PRJEB33718, sample SAMN03160204) | human skin metagenome | collected 2014-02-25 | study: EMG produced TPA metagenomics assembly of the PRJNA266117 data set (Human skin bacterial metagenome... | reverse complement strand
ACGGATGGTGATGCTCTCAGGTCTCTTCCCATCCTGGTTATCGTTGTCTTCCCAGGTCTTGCTTCCACTCACGGTGATCGTTTCCGGTGTCCGACTGTTCGTTACGATGAAGCCCGTCTCAGCGTTACCTGTAACCACAGCGGTGTAGCCGTTGCCGATGGTCTCTTCTTTTACCGTATAGATAATCTTTTTCCCGGCTTTGTACTCGTCAAGGTCTGTGAATGTACCTGCCCATTTGTTCACGGCAGTTAGCATTAGGGTCTTGTCCGTCTCTTTTCCATCTGCCAGAAGCTTAATCGTTACGCTTTCAGGTCTCTTCCCATCCTGGTTGTTGCCGTCTGCCCAGGACTTTGTAACCCGCACGCTCGTCTTGCCTAGCGTATGCGTGTTCGTTACATTGTAGCCAGCGACTTCGGTGCTGTATCCTTCTACTTTATCTTCATTGATCGTGTAATTGATCTGCTTCCCTTTTTCATACTTCGCCAGGTCTTTAAAGCTCCATGCCCAACCGTCCGCTTCCGTCACGGTCTTTTTATCAATCTCCGTTCCGTTCTTTAACAGACGGATGGTGATGCTCTCAGGTCTCTTCCCATCCTGGTTATCGTTGTCTTCCCAGGTCTTGCTTCCACTCACGGTGATCGTTTCCGGTGTCCGACTGTTCGTTACGATGAAGCCCGTCTCAGCGTTACCTGTAACCACAGCGGTGTAGCCGTTGCCGATGGTCTCTTCTTTTACCGTATAGATAATCTTTTCCCCGGCTTTGTACTCATCAAGGCCTGTGAATGTACCTGCCCATTTGTTCACGGCAGTTAGCATTAAGGTCTTGCCCGTATCCACGTTGTCTGCCAGAAGCTTAATCGTTACGCTTTCAGGTCTCTTCCCATCCTGGTTGTTGTTATCTGCCCAGGACTTTGTGACCCGCACTTTAATTGGATTATGAGTGTTCGTGACCGTTAAATCATTTTCTTGTTTTGTATAGTTTTCAGGCACAAAATCCTCACCATTCGTGTTGACTTCCCGAACCTTGTATGTGTAGGGCTTACCTTTAGCGTCATAACGGACGAAGTCATTTGCAAATGCTGCTAAATCAGGATCCCCCTGATTCCACGTAACGGTATTGGTATCACCAGCTGATGGCACCTTCTTAGGTGTGCCGATTTTTGTTTCGCTGCCATCTGCGTCCACGCGCAGTAACTGGAACCAGATTTCCGGTTTTTCACTCGGAGCTTTTTCCCATTTTTTGGTTGCAGTAATGGTCAGATTTTCTGTCTGCTTGTTTGTGAAGGTCACGCTGCGTTCCCGTTTTTTCCCATTGCCAATGCCAATTTCGACAGTCGCAGTTTTACCCTCTTGAGAATTACCATCATCTACTTTAAAACTGGTCGTGTAGCCATCAGCATCGTTTTCAGTAACGGTGTACGTTCCCTTCGCAAGGCCCTCCAGTGTCTTCGTCCAGGAGCCTGCCTCCGGCAGAGCAAAAGTCTCCGAATAATTATTGGGACCTGTGACGGTAAAGCTAAACGAAACAGGTCCTCTAGTGGTTAAGAGCCGCTTAGCCTTTGTTGTAATAGCTGTTTGGTCTAAAACCTTCGTGATCGTCAACGTTCCCGCTTTTTCTTTATTGACTACTTTAACGGTAACGTCCTCCGTGTTACCGTCCTTAATTGTAAACTGTTTATCCTGGCTTTCGACACCATTTACAAAATAGCTAACGTCATAGTCGGTCAAGTCGCCTGTCTCTTCAAAGGTATAAGTGCTGGCATAACGCAGATCCGTCAGTAGCTTCGTGCTACCCTGGGTATTCGTATTCAAAACGTAGTTACGTTTTGTTTGCGGTCCATCCGTACCAGGCCCTGTCAAAACAACAGTAAAATCACGATCGGCCGTTGTCTCATTGCCATCTTTGTCTTGCAGAACTTTCACAAGCTTGTAGAAGACAGGGTTAACTTTCGGAACAGGGAAAGAAGCAGTTTGGTCTGCACCGTCCGCATCCGTATAACTGATTGTTGCATCACCATTTGTGGGGTACTCACCGTTCTCATCTGCTTCCTGATTCAAGATATCGTCGTTTATTTCAACCGTATACTTCATCTCCGCATAGGCAATGTCACTTCCTTCACTGATTGGAGTCGTCAATGTTCCGGGATTCCAGGAAAGATTATTGTTTGCATAAGTTGCCTCACCTTGTGTGGTGGAAATATGATTTACATCAGTTGCCGGGATTTGGAAGCCAGTCCCCATTGGATCAGTAACAGATGCGTCGTTTACAGCCAGCCCTATTTGTCCGGCAATTTCTGCGAAGACTCCCTGCAGACTGTTTGGATCTGCCGTGAAGTAGCTGTTGGAGGAGGCCATCTGATATAATATTATTTGACCAGTTGTTCCGACATCCAGAGCAATGGTCCAAACTCTTTGGTTGGCAGCTTTAGCAAACCCTGCCTCAGCAATGGCAGAATTGCCGTGGTTGTAATATTTTTCTCCGTAATGAGAATCAGAATCGTAAAAAGTACGTAAACTCCTGCCATTTCCCACTCGATCACTAAGGTAATCAGAGGCAGGAGCAGTTGTGTTTGTTTCCCATAAGTCCTCTGAGGGTGAGTGGACTAGATAGGCATCGGGATTCTTTAAAGCATAGGAATAAGTAGGTTCCCCATCTGATAGCAACACAATATGCTTATATTGTGCTTGAGAATTTTCAAGCAGTTCCTCTGCTTGTTTCACTCCTGCCTGAGTAAAGGTTCCACCACCAGCAGATAAGCCATTCACTGCTTTTGTCAGGCTTGACTTGTCGTTTGTAAGGGATTGTTCAACTTTAGCCTTACTCGCAAAGGACACGATACCGATTCTAGTGCTCTTTGAAGGCAAGAGTTCGTCAATAAATGCATTGGCGGCTTTTATAGCACTTTCCATCCGACCATTATCTTCCATGCTGCCAGATGTATCAATCACCAGCACAATATCGCTGGTCACAGGCTTGTTTTTTCCTTCAACACGTAAAGTAATCTCCCAGGTGTTGATTTTCCCCTGTACGGGCTTTGCTTCTTTGAAGAGCATGACATCTCCAGGATTTTCCGGATGGTCTTGTCCGATCACAGGCGGATTATTCGCTTTTACAGATCTGTACATCATTCTCTGAGGGGACAGAAAAGCTGTAAATGGCGTCTCTGGAAAAATATCATAGCGAATTTCCCCGGCATAGGGAGAGTCATCCGGTGCCAGCAAGTGATCAGGATTTTCCGGAATCATTTCCCAAGCTGCATAGAGTATGATTGAATTATTGACCATCGTATCCGGACTTGCTATTGTGCCATCTTCAAAATACCATCCTTGAAAAATATAGCCGTCTCGCTCGGGTAAAGGAAGTTCTCCTAAGACATCCCCAGCTTGCAGCGATTTGGCTTCAATCACAAGGGAACATTGTGTATCAAATGTAATCTGCACAAGATTCTCATCCAGGCGTTCTTCATGCGCCGACGGAAAATCATTTCCAGGCAGTGGATTCGTTTCATCATCAGGCCTGATGCCACCATTGTCACCTTCTCCTGCCGTTTCACTACCATCATCGGCAGGATCGAGTTCAGAATCGTTCTCTGAATTGATATTATCCTGAGGATTTTCAGGTTCAACGATGGGCTTTTCTTCATCCGCTGGAGTCTGGGGCACTTGACCCGAGCTATCGCCAGGTTCGTTCATGTCAGGAGTTTCAGGCGTCTGTTCTGAGTCATCAACCGTAGCTGAGAGATCTTCACCTTGTTCTTCCCTGGCTTGCTCCACGTCTGCATTCACCACCGTGGGGCCGAAAAAGATTAGCGTAAGATTTGACAGCAAAAATAAAAGGCACAAAAAAACTGCTACGATACGCTTATTCAACATAAGACACCTCCATTACGCTGGAGGCTGTAAAAGTAGACTTTTAATAACGATATGCTAAAATAAAAAAAAGAGATGAGAAATGAAATTATTTCGTTTTTAATGCTGTGTCAGGGCTGTAAGAAAAAGTCTACTATTTCGGACTTATTCTTTTTTAACATTTTTCAAATTTAACCATTTTGCAAAAGTACTGTGTGAAACAGCAAGTTGATCTGCTCCGGCCCTCAGGCTTATTTCACCCCGTCGCCAAGATCTGGCTATTTCTTCAAATTCTTCGGGAATAAGCAGCCTTGGACGACCAAATTTCACGCCTCGCTTTTTCGCCTCATAAATTCCTTCCTTCTGCCTTTGCTTTATGTTGTCACGTTCAACCTGGGCAACGTAAGAGAGAATTTGTAAGACCAGGTCAGCCATAAACTTACCCGTTAAGCCATTGACCTGCTGCCTGGTGTCTAGTAATGGACATTCGAGCACAACGATATGAGCCGCTTTTTCTCTGGTGATTTTGTGCCATTGAATGATGATCTCATCATAGTTTCTGCCAAGACGGTCTATGGATTTGATGAAAACTTCGTCATCTGTTTGCAAATGTCGCAACATGCGCAGATAATTTTTTCGCGCGAAATTCTGTCCGGATGCACGATCTATAAAAATATTTTCTGAGGGAATATTTACCTTTTTAAGTGCAGCTACCTGCCGATCAATACACTGGTCTTTACTGGAAACTCTGACATAACCATAGCGCATAAACTTATCTCCCATCTTAATAACCTTATTAATTCTATTTAGAAAAATTTTAATTCAACGAGGAAAGCCAGCATAATCAGGTGATCATATAATCAAAAAATGCGAGCCATTAGACAACTGCCTTGAAAGTGCCTTGATAGATAAAGCCTTCCGAAAATTTCAACTGAATACTGTGAGTCTTTCGTGGCTTTTAAAAATAAAAACCCCTGAAAACATTAGATTTCAGGGGTTTTGCATTTATAAAAAAAATGCTATGGCGTAAGCGGTGGGACTATTACAAAAAGGCCTTACATCAGCCCTGAAAGGCTGTGATAACCTGAGCAGTAACCCAAAAACTTACTTCGCCATCTTTACCAGATCCGCCGTGCGGTATTTGCCCTGCACCTGCCGCGCCAGCTCAGGGATAGCTGCTTGATCAGATAGGCCGAGCCGTTCGGTCTCGCTTTTCAGTATTATTGCTTACTCAGGGCGGCTTTTCGCTCTTCAATTAACGTCAATAGCTCTTCTATATCGTCCATGTCGGCATGGCTGCGGATGAAGAGCCGCGCAGTTCTTCTGTAGCGATCCTTTCTGGCTTTTTCAGGGTTTCGCGCTTCCCAAGCTCTTGACGCGCGTTTTTGTGCTTCACTGGTCTTTGCCATGTTTATCCCTCTCTTTTAATTTAACGATCAACAGGGCTACTGCAGCGGCGCAAAAGGCCAATGCTGCGATAAGTTTAACAATTTTCATATTCCCTAAAAGATGTGCTATAGTAGACATGAACCCCCCTCTTGCGAGGGGGCGAGCCTTAAGGCTTCTTATTCTGTTTGATCGTTAGCCACAGTGATAGGACGCTAGCAACCGTTCCTATCACTGTTACGATCAAAGCAATCATGTCTAACTACTTTCTTCCTCCTTTCTTTTGTTTTGAACTTATCTCTAATAACTGTTGCAAATTCGTAACATGGGGCATAGAAATAATAGCAGGAGACTGATATCATATGCGATATCAATAAAAGCGATATATGGGAAAAAAGGAAAAACTTGAGGATAGAATCTGGGCTTGTGCAAATGACATAAGCATGAATGAATTTGATATCTTCCTGAGCAACAATGGTTTTGTTTTGAGAAAAAGCAATAACGGAGGTTCTCACAGAGTATATCAAATCGTTATTGCAGGAATTAGGCGTAGTGTCACTATTGTGTGTCCTCATGGCAATAAAAAGGAGATTGCTGGATACCAGATCAAAGAAGTCCTAAAGTTAATAAAAGAAAAGCAGGAGGTAGAACAATGAAAAAGGAGTATGCTTTTAGAACATTTCCTTACACAAATAAAGACGGTAGTATCGATTGGATTTGTGAGTATCCTGATCTACCTGGCTGTACTGGAGTTGGTGACACCCCGGAAGAGGCAGTAAGATCTGGAGAAGAATCGAAGGATCTTTGGCTCGAAGTTTATTTTGAAGACAATGGAAATTATCCTGAGTCATCCAATACCTACGGTAAAGAGTTTAGTGGAAAATTTCCAATTAGAACAACAAGTTCCTTGCATCGTGAACTTTCTATTCTTGCTGAAGCAGAAGGGGTAAGCCTCAATGCTTTATGCTGCAACATCCTTTCAGAAGCTATTGGCGGCAGAAAAGCTCAGCCTGTATTTAATATTACAATGACACTTCCTCATGAAGAAGAATCGAAAGAAGAAAAAAACGTATCATGGTCTGATAAGCAGCACTGTGGGAAGACTATTCTTCTCCCAACAGCATAAAGGATAAATGTATGGAAAAGCCTGCAGTTAGTTTTGTGAACTATGAACTTGAGAAGTTTAGTTTTCAAAGGAACCAAACCGATGAATCTGAAATAAATATTGAAATGAGCATATCCACTCAGACAAACGAAAATGACATAGCGCTGCGTAAAATTACATTAAATCTAACCCTCACTGGTGCTGTTTCCAGTGAAATCGTTATCGCTGGAATTTTTAAGAAAGGAGATTACCCAGAAGATTTTGAAAACACAAATGCGTTGCATATAATCGGAGCTTCTGTACTCTTGCCTTATGCAAGAAGCATATTATCATTCATTTCTTCCATTGATGGGAAAAAGCCCATTTTACTCCCCACAATAAATTTGAATAACTTCTTTGAAAAAGAAAACCCCTGAAAATACTGCATTTCAGGGGTTTTGCATTTCTAAAAAATGCTATGGCGGAAGCGGTGGGATTCGAACCCACGTGCCGGTCACCCGGCAACCGCTTTTCGAGAGCGGCGCGTTACGGCCTCTTCGCTACGCTTCCATGTAGCCGTGCTGATTGACAGCCGAAAATGCTTTTGCATTATAGCCCATGAAACAGACACGGGCAAGCCAGAGGTTTCACTTGACACACAGTTTACTCTTCGTGAGGTCCGTGCAGTTTAGGTTAATTTCCACAAAAAATGACACGTGCAGACGTTAAAATTATTTATTTTGCGAATTTATGTATTATTATTGATTGTGTTCCTGACTTACGCTAAAATACTTTTAAAGCGAAATAAAGGAGTAGATTAAATGCCTCCGAAGGATACATATTTTCACATGAATTTGGCTTCAGTGGCTCTGGCGACGGCTCATGTTGATGAGCTCGCCCAGTTCTATGCGAAGCTGCTGGGCTGGAAAAAAGTCCCGCTGGACGATGCCAGGGGCATTTTGCTGGAGCCTCCCCAGGGTGGCCCGGCTTTATTCATTCAATATAAGCACGAGGATAAATATAAAAACGAAGAATCCGTCACGAAGCAGTCTTCACATGGCTCCGGCAGTCATGGCGCTAAACCTGGCAACAAGGTGCAGCTTGACTTTGCCTTCGATAATAAAAGTCAGATGAATGAGGCCCTCGATCATGCTCTGGCTCTCGGCGCACGCCTGAATCAGCAACAGGATGGCTTTGATGCTCAGCATGAGGAATACCGCTACATTCGTTTTCTTGACCCGATGAGCAATCCGTTTTCCTTTGTGCTTTCGGCTTAGGTTGAAAACTTGCCGGAGCATATTATGTCGGTTTATCCGGTCAATATATCCGGCAATATATCCGAGCGTTTTATCCAGACGGCTCTTCTGGTCAGCGGAATACCTGGATCATAACGCCTGACGTAAACTCAGTCCTTCCATCTCCTCCTTTAAGATGAAAACTCCCGGACACGGCTCCGGGAGTTTTCCTTTTACGAAACAAAGGGATTCCAGTAGCGACCGCCATTCCAAATGGTCCAGACAATAGTATAAAGCAGCAAAATAAAGCCCAGAGCTATGGCGGCAAAATCCTCCCAGACTAAATCCCTCGACATGTACCAGCTGCGTTTTTTATGCTTTCCAAAGCCGCGCAGCTCCATTGCGTTGGAAATCACTTCGATGCGATCGAAGCTGCTTAAAATCAGAGGAATAATAATGTTAGAAGCCGCTTTCAGGCGTTTGAACAGGCTTTCTTTTTTGGACATCTCAATGCCCCTGGCCTGTTGTGAGAGTGAAATGGCCCGATAATCAGAAACCAGGCCAGGAATATAGCGCAATGCCAGAGCCACGCCATAAGCTATACGATAATTCAGACCCAGCCGGTTCAGTGAGGCAGCAAATTCACTCGGATGGGTCGTCGCCACGAAAAGGATCACAATGGGAATGGTGGCTGTGTATTTCAAAATGACATTGAGATGATAGAGCAGCTGTTCCTGGGTCACGGTATAGCGCCCGACTATCGTGAAGAGCAGATGTCTCGAACCATAGATCTCAACTCCCAGTTCAGGCGAAAAGAGATAGATCAGCAGATTATTCATGACGAGAAAGACCAGGGTGAAGATCAGCATAAAGCGTACTTCCCCCAGACGAATCCGGGAAAGGCGGAAAAAAAAGAGAGAAAGCAAGCTCAGAAAGAAGAGAAAGGGCGTATTGAAACTGAGCATGGCCGCCAGCATCCAAAGAATCAGGAGCGCGAATTTGGAAGCCCCGCTCAGGCGATGAACTGGAGACTCTTTTTCGATGTAGTTAAAGAGGTTGACCACGGTTCACACCTTTCCTGGACTGCTGCTCACGCAGGCCTCGTTCAAAATCCATAAATCGCTGGACAAATTGTTCCGGTGCGGCAATCTCACAGAGTTTGGCGAGAGCAAAAAGCGATGTCTCTTTGAGGCAGGCCTCAGCAATAAGCTCAGGTCTGGTCAGGACCGAAGAGGGCGAATCGTCCGCTAAAATATGACCATCTGTAAAGACGACAGCACGTTCTGCGTATTCCTGCATAAGGTGCATATCGTGGGTAATCAGGACAATCGTGAGTCCCCGCTGACTCAGCGAAAGCAGAAACTCCATGATTTCCGTGTAATGGCGGTAATCCTGGCCGGCAGTCGGCTCATCCAGAATAATCATCTGAGGATTAAGGCTGAGAATGGCCGCAACGGTCAGCCTTTTCTTCTGTCCATAACTGAGCGCCGAGACGGGCCAATTGCGGAAAGGCCAAAGGCCGCAGACCCGAAGCGCTTCTTCGGAGCGACGGCGAATCTCATCCTCCGGCACAGCCCTGGCCCTGAGGCCGAGGGCAACTTCGTCAGCGATCAGGGTCTGAGAAAGCATCAGGTTCGGATTTTGCATGACGTAAGCGATGTGATCGGCCCGCTCTTTGACACTGAGCTTCATCAGGTCTTCACCGTTGAAGAGCAGCTTTCCCTGCTGCTGCTTTTCAAAACCGCAGATGACTTTGGAAAAAGTCGATTTTCCAGCCCCGTTTTTGCCCACAATGGCCATCAGCTCACCCTTATGCAGCTTGAGGGAAACGCCACGCAACGCAGGAAAGCCATTGTCATAATGAAAGTGAATGTTCTCAGCCTCGAAAAGCAAAGGACGACCGGAAACCACTTCTCTGAGCGGCGTCTGTTCAAACCAGGCCTGCAGTTTTTGTTTTTCCTCTGCTTTCAGCCGTAGGCTGCGAATACTGTGAGGCTGCATTTCAGGATGAATATCAAGACCGGCGTAACGGAGAGCCGTCAGATAAAGCGGCTCACGAATACCGTGCTGTCGCAGCAAGCCAGTTGAAAGCAAGTCGTCCGGCAATCCATCAAAAATAATCCGGCCTTCATCCATCAGGACGATTCGATCAACATCGCGGTGCAGAACATCTTCCAGCCGATGCTCAATGATAAGAACGGCCGCACCTGTCTTTTGCTGCAGTGCGTCAATCAGTTCGATCGCTGTTTTTCCGCTGGCTGGATCCAGATTCGCCAGAGGCTCATCAAAGAGCAGCATTTCGACTCGATCACTCAGAATACCGCCAATGGCCACCCTCTGCTTCTGCCCGCCAGAAAGCTCAGTGGGTGCATGCTTCAGGTGTCCGCTGATCGCGACGGCCTCTGCCGCCTCACGGACCAGCCGATGCAGTTCCTCACGCGGCAGGACGTCATTTTCGGCGGCAAAAGCCAGATCTTCGGCAACCGTCATACCGATAAACTGACTGTCTGAATCCTGAAGTACGGTCCCCACAGTTTTGGAGATTTCAAAGAGATTCAGCGAAGCGAGCTCCTGCCCTTTTAATTTGAGGCTGCCACTGCTTTTCCCTCTTATCGAAAAGGGAATCAGTCCGTTGATACAGTGGGCCAGTGTAGACTTGCCGCAGCCTGAGGGACCAACAATGAGCAATTTTTCCCCAGGATAGATTTTGAGATTGACGTTCCGAAGTGTCGGTTCAGCCTGAGCAAAATACTGAAAGCTGAAATCCTGAAATTCGATCAATGGCTGGGGCAAAATGAATCCTCCCGACGCTCAGGATATTTCAGCGGAATTATTCTTTTTCGAGCGAACCCTGCTTCGGTTTGGCATTGGCATAGGCCAGACAGAGCAATGTGCCGACAACACCGGTTGCGATGATATTGCTGACTCCGGCAAGCAGGCCCTGTGCAAAAACTTTATTTGCAGGTTCACTGTAAATCAGAATGTCCAGAAGCGGAGCCATGCCACCCCAGGCAATGCCATGGGCGATCAGCTGTGCCACATTGAAGATCACCATATCCTTTTTGGAAAAAACGCCGTCATCCAGCTTCATGTTCCTGGATGCAAAACCCATGACAAAGCCAAAGAAACCGGAGGCGATCACCCAGCTCCACCAGACGCCCCAACCGGCCGCCATATCATTCAACATGTGGCCGATCAGTCCCACAAGAAAGCCGATGAAAGGCCCATAAAGCACGGAGACCAATGCCTGGACGCTGTACTGAATACCAAAAGTCGTATTGGGCAGAGGGCTCGGCACGGAAGCATAACGCATCAGCACGAAAAACAGCGCAGTGCCAATACCAAGAGCCACAACGCCCTTGACCGAAAATGATTTTTTCATCATAGAATTCATACTTCGACCTCTTTTTTCTTTTTAGCCGGCAGATTTGCAGGCCAGACAGTAAAAACATTCTATCCCAATCAGGCGAACTCCGCCACAAAGGCCAAAGACTACCCTTCGCTGCTCTGCTCCTTCACCTTGCCCAATTGCAGCTCCATATTTTCGCGAATAGACTTGAGCCTTTTCCGGTGAAAATCGTTCTTAAAGTCTTCCATGAGAATGGAAAAAGCCTCCTCAAAAAATTGGCCGGCAGGCTGCCTGGCTTCCGTTCCGGACAGCATATAAATCAGGTAAAGCCCTTCAAGAATGGCTTCGGAAACAAGAGGATCGCCATTGGCGCAGGCCATAATCTGACTGAACAGGAGATATAACTCCTCATCTACAGAATAGTTCTGATAAACAATTTTGCTCTCCTCTTTCTCCCGCACAACGATATATTGGGTGCCGGAAGAAAATAATTTGCCCAGCAGCGTGGAAAGTTTATTGATGCAGATGATCGCCGTATTGGGATCGTTGATCCCCGGACTTAAGGCCATCAGGGCAATCTCGCTCAATTTGACCATTTCGTGGTGATAATCTTCTTTTTCGTTTTTAAATATATTGATGACAAAGCAAGCCGTAAGCTTTTTCTGCAACTCACTGCTCAGCTCTTCATTTATGGCCGGGCATTCAAAAAAATTCAAAGAGGCCAGAACACAGCCTTCCGGTGTGTATTCGCCAATATGCCGACTGATGAGCAGCTCCGCTTTACAGCCTTCAATTTGCTGAATGATTTTGAGAAGGTCATCGAAAGCGATATCAAAAAGGTAGCCCGTTTTTTCCGCTAAAATATCCTGGCTGCTGCTGACGCAATTTATGTCGAATCTCCTGGCCTGATTTCTCAGTTCCAGCTCTTCGTCGACCAGCTTATCGCAGTCGCCGGAAACATTTTCAATAATGTTGGACATTTTAAGATTATGCAAAACGCGCTGCGAGAAGACGATAAAGCCGATCATGGAAATGATGGAGTAAATAATCCCCAGAGTTCCTGAGATAACTCTTTGGCTGCCTTCCACATTCTGCAGCATAAAGAGGCTGATGACGCAGTAAAAAAAGCCTCCCACAAAAATGCCGTGGAGGGTCAGAACATCCGCCCTGTCAATAAAATCCTGAGCCATACGGGGCGTCACACTGCTGCTGTATTTATTGAGAACCGTAATAATGGTCGTCAGTGCGAAAATGCTGATGGTCAGAAATACCCCGGAAATATTGGAAAGAAAAGTGAGGGACACATCAAGCGGCAGCAAAAAGGAATCGGGAATAAAGCTTTTCAGTTCGACAAATTGATGATCGAAGAACCAGGAAATCAAGAGCAAAAGAAGCGTCAGCAACGAAAAGCGCGACATTTTTACAACGTTTTTGTGATTGATCAGCCACAACCTGAGTTTGGAAAACATAAAAGCCCCCTTTTTCTCTTTTCATCTTTCTCTTTTCATCAGCTTAACTGCCTGACAGGCAGCCTCTATATTAACAGTCCTGAGCTCGGGCTTAAAGGCGCAAAAAAACCGACGGAGCTGAGTCCGTCGGTTTAAGTTCTGACTTATGTCAATTTTGCTTTGCAGCGAACTATTTTTCGATCGCGTCGGCGTATTTTTCGGTCCAGGCTTTCATACCGCCTTCGAGGGTGAAAACTTTGCTCATGTCATGACCCAGAGCCTTCAGAACGTTTGTGCCGGCCTGAGCATACTTTTTACCAGAGTAGCAGACGAGAACGATGGGTTTATCTTTGCCTTCAACGGCAGTTTTAACGACTTCTTTGCCTTTTTCAAAATCTTTGCCACTGACGATCACATCCAGGTCGGCAGGAATGGCTCCGGGAATATGTCCGGCTTTGTAGTCATCCGCCTTGCGCAGGTCGACGATCAGGTATTTGTCGGCATCGAGGTTTTCCTTGACGTCATCAACACCGATGTATTCCATTTTGGCGTCTTCAACAGCGACGTTAGCGCTGTCCGCACCGGTCTTCTTTTCATCTTTGGCGCAGGCGCTGAGCAGGCCCAGGGTAAGAGCCAGAATCATTAAGATCGCCAGAATTTTGCTTTGTTTTTTCATGAATTATTCCTCCGTTTTCATCGTAGCAGTGTTTTTTCTGCAATAGGAAGTCACAAAAGGTCCGGGATACAGCCGCTATGACACAGGCTGTAAAAAACTCCACGGCAAGCGGGAGATCATTCGACTCTCATGTTCGTGAGTTGAATCTGACTTTTTTTGACGACTTCAATGCGTGATAATAACGATCCTTAAATGGACTGTCAAGGAAAAAGGGCTGCTTTCGCGCTCAGGCTCTATTTTCCATTCGTTCAATCGTTTAAACCGATCAATCAAACTTGACTTGCAAGCCCTTCAGTCCTAGCATAGTCGGGCATTTGCAGATATTCTATTGAGAGTATTGAAAAGATTTGAGGTCAACATTGCCGATGAGTACTCTCTGGCAGGACAAACGAAAAGCTGTGCTCTTCCTGGCCATGATCCTGGCCGGTATTCTGCTGACTGTTTTTCTTTTTCCTCATTTGTCCCGGGACAGTCTGCAGGAAAAACTTGCCCTTCTGGGTCCCTGGGCCGTTCCCCTTTATATTCTTTTATTTGCCATCTTACCCGGCTTTCTCTTCCCCACTGTCTTCCTGGTTGTCCCCGCTGGAGCCATTTTCGGCTTTGTCCGGGGGAGCGTTTATACCATGATCGGGGCCACGATCAATATGGCCTGGATGTTTCTGCTTGCACGCTACCTCTTTCGTGAACAGGTGAACGCCTTTATCAGCCATAGACTTTCACCCGGCTGGCAAGCCAAAATACAGGCCAACAGCGAGGGCAGGAAGGCTTTCTACACCCTTCTGGTCTTACGTGTAACCCCATTGATTCCCTACCAGTTTCTCAACTATGCTTACGGCCTCAGTCCGGTTGATTTCGATACTTATATGCTGGCCTCCATCATCGGCGTAGCCCCGGGTGTTCTGGTCTATCTGAATTTAGGCGACAAAGCCTGGGATCCTTCGTCTGCCGAGTTCTGGATAGCCCTTTCTCTCTTTGCCGTGCTCATTCTGGCGAGCAAGCTGCTGTCCAGAATTTTTAAATTGGAAAAATAAGATCATTTGGAAAAATAAGATAAATAAGAATGTGAATAAAGAAGAAGTTAAATCATTAAGAAAAGAAAAGGAAAAAGAAAAGGAAAGAAAAACAATGACTTATTCAGAAAAAAATGCCGCTCCTGAAGAAAAGGGATTTAAGCGCAGTCGTCCTTACATCATGCTGGGCATGATCGTGGTCGTTTTACTCATCTATTTCTTTGTTCCATCGGTGAACCAGGCGGTGAAGCGTATGCTCACCCCGCTCAGCTCCGGCCGTGTCGATGCCGTCATCGAATATTTGCGATCCTACCAGGGCTATGCCGCTCTGGTCTCCGCGGCCCTTATGGTGCTCAGCTCTGTTCTGGCTCCTATCCCCGCCTTTCTGATCACGCTATCCAACTCGGTCATTTTCGGTTGGTGGAAAGGCGCGCTGCTGTCCTGGTCTTCAGCTATGCTGGGGGCGGCCCTCTGCTTTTGGATTGCCCGCTGGCTGGGCCGCAATGCTGCGGAAAAACTGGCCGGGCAAACCGTCCTCAGAGGCGTCGAAGAATATTTTGAAAAATATGGTTCAAAAACGATTCTTATCTGCCGTCTGCTGCCCTTTGTTTCGTTTGACGCTGTCTCCTACTTCGCCGGGCTCACCCCCATGAAATTCTGGCCCTTCTTTTTAGCCACCGGTCTTGGCCAGATGCCAGCGACCCTCGTCTATTCCTACGTTGGAGGCCAGTTAAGCGGCGGCGCTCAGAAGCTCTTTATCGGTCTCTTGACACTCTTTGCTCTGGCCATTTTTGTGACCATCCTGCGAGGCCTCTGGCAAGCCGGTAACAGACGCGATAAGGCAAAGGCCACGTCAGCAGCAGTTGGAGAAGTAAACATAGTCAATAAAACAAATGCACACGGTGAGGCCCCCGCGCACACTGAGATTGATCTGGCTATGCGTGATGCTGCAGCCAAGCCTGCGCACAATGAAGCAGCTGCAAACGCTGAGATTTCTCTGCGAGATAAGAGCGATGAACAGAGATAGTCGTCTGGCCATGAAGCTGCAGCAGACGCTCTCCTTTTCGCGTCTGCTCCTGCATACGGATAAAGCTCCGGCCATCTTTTGGCCGGGCTGCGCCCTGATGAGTCTGGAACCCCAGCTGCTCTACCGCAGCTGCGAGCTTCTTAAGCGTATGGAACCGCAGCTCGGTTTTTGCTCCGCCTGCTGTGGCCAGCCCAGCCGCTATCTCTTCCCCGAGAAATTCGCCAGACAGCAAAAGCTTCTGCTCCGGGAACTTAAGGCCAAAGGGGTCGAGCGCATTTATACGGCCTGTCCGAACTGCGAAACGGAATTGTCCCGGCTGGGGCCTTTTCAAGTTGAAGCTATCTGGCCTGCTCTCGTCAAAGTTCTGCATAAGTCCGATGTGGTCGAGCGCACGGGAGAAATCCTGGCCCTTCACGATCCCTGTCCCCAACGAAATCGTCAGGATATCCAGGAGGCGACCCGAGAGCTGATCCGGCTCACAGGAGCTCAGGTCTACGAAGTCGCAAGATCAAGAGACAAGACATTATGCTGCGGCAATAAGGGAATGAAAAAGACGCTGGATCCCCAAATGGCTGCCAGAATACGACACGAACGCCTGAAAGATTTTCCCCCGGAGCTTCCCATCACGGCCTGCTGTCAGGGCTGTCTGGGATCTTTTGCCGCTGAGGGCCGCTGCACGCTGCACCTGCTGGAAGTTCTCTTCGGCCCCAGTTCGAGCCCCTCCTGGGGGAATCGCCTGAAATTCAGTCGGGATATTAAGTCTCATAAAAAATAAGACGAGTCTCAAATAAGTCAAGTCTCATGGAAAATAAGGAGCCTGGAAATGATTGATGCCCGTGGCCGAAAATATTTTGATCCCCTCTTTTCAAGGCTGGCAGATCAGCTGATTGCCTGGAAGCTCAAGCCACTGCAGGTTACCGGCCTGGCCTTGCTGCTGGGGCTGTTGGCCGGGCTCCTGCTCTATTTTGAATATTTTTTCCCGGCCTTCCTGCTGCTCTGGTGTTCCGGCCTTTTTGACGTTCTTGATGGGCAGATGGCCAGAAAACTGGGCTGTGCTTCCCTCTGGGGAGCCGTGCTGGATATCGTTTCCGACCGAATCGTGGAGCTGGCCATCATCTGGGCTTTAGCTTTAAAACGGGAAGACAGCCTTCTGGCTTTGCTCTTTCTCACGTCCTCTATCCTGATGTCCATGACGATTTTTCTGACGACGGGCATGGCCACAGAAAAATTAAAGCAAAGCGGAAAAACGCCTGCAAATCAAGCTTCCAAACATCGGCGGGGCGTTCAGAAAAGCTTTTATTATCAGGCCGGCCTTATGGAGCGCAGCGAAGGCTTTATCGCCTTCTCCCTGATGATGCTTTTCCCCTCTCAGCTGCTACTCTTTACATGGATTTACGCTGCCCTCATTGTCTTTACCATCGGGCAGCGTCTGCTCGACGCCTGGCAGCTATTGTCTTAGCATCGTGTGGATGTATTCGACCAGCATATGCACTGCCGGGGCATTTTTACCGCCGCGGGGAATGATGATATCGGCATATTTTTTGCTGGGTTCGACAAATTCTTCATGCATGGGTTTAACCGTGGAAATATACTGGCTGAGGATACTCTCCACACTGCGCCCTCTCTCCCGGGTATCCCGGCGGATCCTGCGCAGCAGTCTTTCGTCGGCATCGGTATCGACAAAAACCTTTAAGTCCAGGCGTTCCCTCAGCTCAGCATCCTCAAGAATGAGGATCCCCTCCACCAGAATGACCGGTTTCGGCACAATGTGCAGGCTCTCCTTTTTTCGCGTGTGCTGGGTGAAATCATACATGGGCACGTCAACAGCCATGCCTTCTTTGAGCTGATCCAGATCGCCGATCAGTTTGCTCGTTTCAAAGGACTTGGGGTGATCGTAATTGAGCTTCGCCCGCTCTTCCAGAGGCAGCTCGTCATGCGCCCAGTAATAGTAATCGTGACTGATCAGAGTGATGTCATCCTGAAAAATCTCCCGCAGTTGACGGATGATCGTGGTTTTTCCCGAAGCGCTGCCTCCCGCGATGCCAACGATATAAGGCTGCTTATTCATAGACACCTCTTTTTCACAGCTTTCACCAGCTGCAACTCGCTTTATCGGCTGTCACGGCCTGCACGAAATTAAACTGTTTTCGCGGTTTTGGGAGCTCTCAGGAAGACCGCCGAGATCACAAGACCCAGGCTCACCGGCAGAAGCCAGCCCAGACCAAGGTCATAAAGGGGGAGAATCCCTTTCGGAAGACTCAGCAGGCTTTTCACCACTGCGTTCTGCGATATGACAGAGGGGCAGGCCGCAAGAAAATCAAAAATTGCCGGAATGATCGCCAGAATAATGGTGAAGACAAAGGCTTTATCCCGCAGGGGTAGAATCGCATCCAGCAACCAGAGCGCAATGAGCGTCATGGAAAGCGGATACAGGAACATGAGCACCGGCAGCGACAGCTGGATAATGGTATTGAGGCCAAAATTGGCGAAGATAAAGCCGATGATGACAAAGAGATAGGACCAGGTCTTATCGCGCGGGCCATTGGGGAAGAAATTGACAAAGGTTTGCGAAAGAGACACAACCAGGCCGATGGCGGTTTTGAGACAGGCAATGGTGATCGTAAGCGCCAGCAGAATTTGACCGAAAGTACCAAAATGATGTAGCGAAGCCCGAACAAGGATTTCGCCGCCATTCTTTTGCGCTTCCATACTGCCCTGACAGCTTGCGCCGAGATAGCTGAGTCCGAAATAGATCAAACTCATAACAATCAGAGTGAAAACCGAAGATTTTGCCGTCTCCGTTGCATCACGTCTGCTGTCTTTCACACCGAGCAGCTGAATATTGCTGATAATGGTGATCCCAAACGCTAAACAGGCCAGCAGATCCATGGTTTGGTAGCCATCCAGGACACCCTTCTCAAAAGGTATGGCATAGGCTTCCTGCACTGGAAATTGCGCTGGATTGCCCATGGGCATGAAAAGATTTTTCAAAATAAGCAGGGAGATTAAGAGAATAAACAGCGGCGCCATGACTTTGCCCACAACATCGAGAATTTTCGAAGGCCGCAAAGAGAAAAAGAGCACGAAGAGGAAAAAGGCCAGAGAATAGAAGAAAAGATAAAGGCTCTGCTCACCCTGAATCAGCGGCGCAATGCCGATCGTAAAGGCCACAGTCGTGTTCCTGGGAATGGCGAAGAAGGGCCCGATGCTCAGCAATAAGAGAAGAGAAAAGGCCAGGCCAAAGCCTTTGCCTGCCCGCTCTGCATAACCACGAAGGGTGGTTTTACGGGAGAGAGCAAAGCTGATAATGGCCAGAACGGGCAGGCCAACCGCCGTCACCAGAAAACCCAGAGCCGCAGGGACATACGATGCTCCAGCGTTTTGCCCAAGGATAGGGGGGAAAATCAAATTACCCGCGCCAAACAACATACCAAAGAGCAAACTGCCGATCGCGATAAGCTCATGAAAGTTCAGAAACTTCTTTTCCTGCATACTTCTCTCCTGACTCTCCTGAAAATTAAAGTCCAGTTCTTCCCTCCAGAGTCAGACCTCTTTCACGCGTATGAGCTGAGATCACTTTCATCTGTGAGGACATCGATTCCCATTGTCTTTACGGACATAAATCTTTTCGTCCATGGATTCTGGACCGCTTTCGAGCATATTCCCTTAATTAACTTTCGTCCAGTAGTGTTAGATCACTTTCAAATCCCGCACCGTCAGTTCATTGCCGGTGATGAGATAAGTGTTAAGGCTGCCACAGTGCGGGCAGGCTTTGCCATAGGCTGTGGTTCTGAACGTCTGCTGACAATCCCGACAATAGGATTTAGCTTCAATGATGACCATGTTCAGCTCACAGTCTTTCATATATTCCGTTTTCTTGATGGCCCAGTTATAGCAGTCACGAAAGTACGAGGGGATGATGGTGGACACCTCCCCCACTTCTAACGTGACTGCTGCAACCTTCTGCACTCCGTTTTGCCTGGCGGTCTTTTCCACCATGTCAATGAAGTGCATGACCAGACCGAGCTCATGCATGATAAGCGTTCCCTACATCCGGATGCTCGCGATTAAAGGCCTTGTTGGCGCGCTTATACGCCTTGCGCCGACGGCGCATTTCTTTCGCTTCAGGCGTGCCTGCATGCGTCAGAATTCTGAAGGCCCGCTTCATCGAATAGCCCATCACGGCTCCCGGCTTTTGCTCGCCAGCAAGCATATGGGTCATTTCCGGAAGATCCCGGGTAATATGAATGGCATCAAATTCACAGCGTGTCGTGCAAAGACCGCAACCGATACATTTATTCTGGTCGACCTCAGCGGCGCCGCAGCTGAGGCAGCGGCCTGTTTCAAGATGGACCTGCTCCTCGGTCAGAGTGAGCATGCGATCGCGGAAGGCATCGCTGATGGCAGCATCCATCGGCTCTTCCTGACGTCCGGCTGTATCATAGGAAGTCGGAAGCGTGATGTCGGCTGTATCAAAAGCTTTGTACTGATGGCGATCGCGGCCAATGGTCATATGCGCCTGGCGGACATAACGGTGCAGCGACTCTGCGGCGAAATGCCCCTGAGCAATGGCGTCGATGACAAATTTAGGCCCGGTGAAATCGTCGCCGCCGACAAAAATATCGGCTTCGTCGGTTTGGAAGGTCAGCGGATCGGCCATGGGATAGTTGCCGTGGTGGAATTTCACCTTGCTGCCGTCGAGAAGGCCGTCCCAGAGAATGGCCTGACCTATGGCAAAAATGATAAAGTCTGCCTCCACGGTCCTGGTCTCGTCTTCGTCATAGAGGGGGGAGAAACGTCCACTTTCAGGATCAATGGTTCGCGTGCAGCGTTTCAGGACGATGCCTTTCACCTTTTTCTGCTCATCGAGCAGGATTTCTTTTGGCCCCCAGCTGTTGATGATTTGAACCTTCTCTTCCTCTGCTTCAGCAATTTCGGATTCGCTCGCAGGCATTTCCTCCCGCGTTTCGAGCGAGATCATGCTCACCTCTGAGGCGCCTCGTTTCGCTGCGGTCATGGCGCAGTCAATGGCAACGTTACCACCACCGATGACAACGACTTTGCCCTTGAAGGGAGCTTGTCCGCCGCTCAGAGATTCCTGGAGATAATGTACGGCATAATCCGTTCCTTCCACCGTGTCGTTGGGGATGCCGGGGAGTCTGCCGCCCTGGCAGCCTACAGCGACATAAAAGGCCTTGTAGCCCTCTTTGCGCAGCTGATCCAGGGTGACATCGCGGCCCACCTGGCACGAGGTTCTGATGCTCACGCCGAGCTGGCGCAACACTTCGATCTCGGCTTCGATGACATCTTTTTCAAGTTTATAAGAAGGAATACCATAGGTCATCATGCCGCCGGGTTTTTCATTCTTTTCAAAAACCACAGGCTTGTAGCCCAGAAGCGCAAGATAATAGGCGCAGGAGAGGCCGGCAGGACCAGCGCCGATAATCGCAATCTTCTCATCAAAGCCCTTTTCGTCGGTCGTCGGGGCGTTTTTCGGGGGAATATAGCGCTTTTCTGCCTTGAGTTCGCGATCGGCGATAAATTTTTTCACCGCATCGATGGCGACCGGTTGATCCACCGTGCCGCGCGTGCAGGCGGCTTCACAGGGTTTATTGCAGATTCGGCCACAGACGGCGGGGAAAGGATTGGCTTTCTTGATGATGGCCAGGGCCTCATCGAACTTGCCTTCATGCGCCTTTTTCAAATAGCCCTGAATGGAAATATGAGCCGGGCAGGCCGATTTACAGGGCGCTGAACCGGATTCGTAGGTATTGCAGAGACGCGCCGTATCCCGGTAGTTTTCATCCCAGGCATATTTTCCCCAGATGATGTTATCGGGAAGTATCGTTTTAGGATAGCTCTGCTCCGTTCCGTCTTTTTTGAGCAGTTTCTGACCCAGCTTCACCGCGCCTGCCGGACAAACCTCAGCGCAGCCGCCACAGGCGACGCAGTTCTCTTTCTTCACCTTCGCCCGGTACGCACTGCGCACCATGTTGGGCGTATTGAAGAGCAGGGCCGTTCTGAGGGCATAGCAGACCTTCACGTCGCAGTTGCAGATATCGAAGATCTTATTCTCGCCGTCGATGTTGGTAATTTCATGGACAAAGCCATTTTCTTCGGCCTTTTTAATGATCCTGAGGGCTTCTTCCACGTCGATGTAGTGGGCGCGATCCGTTTCGACCGCATAATCCGCCATGTCGCCAACCTGGATGCACCAGTTTTCTGAGTCATCGCCGCAGCCTTCACCCATTTTTTTCATCGTCGCTCTGCAGGAGCAGATGCCGCTGGAAATATGGCCCTCATATTTTTTCAGCCAATAGGAGATTTCCTCCAGGTCGACCGATTTGTTTTCAAATTTAATCGCCTCTTCAACCGGAAGGACGTGCATCCCAATACCGCCGCCTCCGGGGGGCACCATCTGGGTGACTCCCTTCAGAGGAATGAAAGTCATGCGCTCAAAAAAGTTTCCGGCGGCAGGATTGCGATCGACACGGTCCTGGCTCGAATTAAAGAGTTCCGCGGCTCCCGGAACAAAATAAGGAACACGGTAGCGCTTAATCCGCGGCCTGTCTTTGAGTTCGCCGTCATGATCGTAGTTATCGCCATAGTCGTACTCGATAATACCGATGTAGGACATCTCGTCCAAAAGTTTCTGAAGATCCACAGGCTCAAAGCGGGGGTTCATTTTCAGCAGCTCTTCATAGGTATAATATTTGCGAAGCTTCATCTTATTGGCGACTTCGACCATATCGTCATTCAAAAGCTCTCTCAGGCCCCAGTATTCCGGGTCGTCGGTCGTGAGTCCTTTAATTTTGTGGGGAATGCAGTCGGTAATTTTTCGGCCCAGTTTGGCGTAATTCTTTTTTAACTCAGCTTCTCCCTGATATTTTGAACGACAGGTTTTAAATTGTTCAGGCATCCTGTTTTCTCCATGCTTCTATGGCCTTTTCAAGCCAGGCGACAACGTGTTCCAGGCCTTCTCCACTGCGTGCCGAAACGGGCAGCAGCTCGGCCCTGGGATTGCGAATTTTCAAATAGCCGGCAAATTTGTCGACATCAAAGTCAAAATATGGCAACACATCGATTTTATTCAGCAGAACCACATCCGCTTTTTCAAACATGAGCGGATATTTTAAAGGCTTGTCGTCACCCTCCGGGACAGAAAGAATCACCAGATTCTTGCTGGCGCCCGTGTCAAACTCCGCCGGGCAGACCAGGTTGCCGACATTTTCCAGGAAGATCAGATCAAAAGCCTCTGCGCCAACCTCATCAAGGCCCTGCCTCGTCATGGCTGCATCGAGGTGGCACATGCCGCCGGTATGCAGCTGAATCGTAGCCGCTCCCGTTTTTTCGGCAATCGTCCGGGCGTCCACATCGTTATCGATATCCGCCTCCATGACCGCAATCTTGTACTTATCTTTCAGCGCCGGGATCAGCCGCGTCAGAATACTGGTCTTTCCCGATCCCGGGCTGGACATGATATTCACAAGGAAGCATCCTTTTTCGCGCAGCTTCTGACGCAGTTCTTCCGCCTTCTCATCGTTGTCAGCGAAAACGCTTTGCTTGACTTCAATAATTCTGATTTCTTCCATAACCGTCTGATTCCTTATCCTGAATACAGGAAAAACTTCCGGCCGCTCATTGGTATAAGCCCTACTGAAGTCTTTCCATCCGCATACTCTATCGATAACAATATCTTCTCAAAGCGAGTGGGTGAAACTTCCCGCAGGCCCTTCTGCAAAGCCTGACCGGAAGTTTCTCCCCACCTTCTCGTCTTGCTTCATCTGAGTTCAGACTCAGGCCGGGAAAAATCTCCTCACGAGTTCGCGTGAATACTCCGCGGTCTCCTCCATATCGCCAAAAGCCATGACCTCACCGGCATAGAAGGTATTCTTCTCGCCCTGCAGAGCTTCGACCTTATCGTACCAGCCAGCCGCATAATCCTCGGAGCTGACATGCGGGAAATAGTACCAGTCGTCGATACGTTCGATTTTTTCCACCGGCAGACCGGATTTCTCCATGTCCTTGAGGGTTGTTTCTTTGGCTATATCAAAGGGGACATCTTCCATCCCCGCGTGATTGCGCAAAGTGAAAGTGACCAGCGGCTGAGGTCCGCAATCCGGCCAGCGATGGTAAAAGACCATGAGGTGACCGCGCGTCTCATTCGTCATATTCTGGAAGTAGTAATAGGAAATATCCGGCGCCTTCTCTTCGGGCGGACGAACCGCCATGGTGAAGTACTCTTTATGCACAATTTTCGAGAAAAGCTCCTTCTCCTCTTCGGTGGGGTCGCCGTAACCCAGGAAAAGTTCCAGCGGCGTGCAGATGATGAGCTTGTCGAAGCTCTCCTTCTGCTCATTGTTGATGGTCACGACCACCTTGCCATCCTTGCGCTCGATGGCTGTAATCTCGCTATTCGTCTGAACAGGATGTTTCAGATGAGCATTCACACCCTGCCAGATGGACTGAGTTCCTTCTTTCCAGGTCCACAGCAGGCCGGTCTTGAGGAACTGACGAACCGTGAAGCCATCGAGATACTTCAGGACGTAGGCCGCAGGAATTTCATCGAAATAGCCATAACCAAAAGAGGTAAAGGGCCCCTTCCAGATTAACTCCGCTTCTTCGCAGTGATTCTTTTTCAGGAATTCAGAAAAGGGCATGGAGAGATCTTTTAAGTTTGGATTTTCGCCCTCAATATGCGCGAGCTTCATTTCGGGAGAAGGACAAGGCCCATCATAGCGCCCCTGCGCCACGCCGCGATGCCCATTGACGTCATAGCCGACATATTTTTTCTTCAGCAATTTCGTCATTTTTCTCAGGGCCAGCAGCTTTTTAATCAGCGCCAGCTTGCTGGTTTTCGCCGGGGTACCATCGGTATTCATAAAACGGCGTCCCATGGGCGGACCATCTTTATGCGTCGCACCGCCAAATTCCTCACACTCACGAACCGCAAAATACGTATCACAGCCCATGACCGCGCCCATCTCAATGGTACGATCTTCCCACTTTCCCGCTTGATTTTTAACCGCCATCAGGGGCGAACGGCATTTGCCGCCCACGCGCTCGCTTTTTTCGTAAATGACATAATTCGTGTAGCCATTTTTCTCCAGATACATCGCTGCCGAGGTCCCTGCAGGGCCACCGCCAATGATACAAATCCTCTGATTCTTGTCTGGTTTTACCGTCTCCATCGTGTTCTCTCCTTATATTTGTGATTTCTTTAACGATCAATTTCTTAAACGATCAACTACTTAAATGACCAAATTCTTAAATGACCATTTTTCTAAATGATTGAATGATGGTTTCTTTATTATTGTTACTCTTATTGTTTCTCTGACCCATCACACATCATGCTTTTGACATATCATGCTTTTGTTTGATTTACATGATGCTTTCTGCTTCAGCATGACACCCTGTGTTCATCCAAGGCTCGAACATAGATCAGGCTTTCTTTTGCAGAGCCGCTCTGAGTTTCCCCTGCGGATCCGCCAGCAAGAGGCGAACAAGCCAGATAATAAGTCCCAGCGCGATGACCGAAAAGCCGAGGTAGGCATCATTTAGCATCTCTTCTGCAGAGGGTGCAAAAGACGCAGCACCTTCTTCGATGTACGCAAAAACGGCATCCACCAGCCACATGAGGGAAGCGCCCCAGAACATCAGCGAGAGAAAAGAGAGCTGCATTTTATCCTCAGAACTGCGATACCAGCAAACGGTCGCAATAATCGCCGCAAAAATTGTCAGAAGTAAAGTCATTGCGCCCCTCCCGAAGAATCCTCAGACAGCTGCTGCAAAGAGCGCTTTTCAATCGCCGACGCAGCCAGGCACATCAGCCCCCAGGCCACCGTCGTCAAAAGCGCCATCATCACGCCAGCTGTAGCCATCTCATGCAGCATCACCCCGGCACTTTCCGGGTCGGAGGCCGCTGTCAGGAAGGGAAACCATGGTACAATTTCGCCATGCCAAAGATGCTCAAAAGCAAGCAGCGCAGAACCGCCCCAAAGCATATGTGAAAACCATCTCAAGCGACGACGCAAAGTCCGAACACCCGGACTTGCTAGACGAGCCGGACTTGTCGGACTTACCAGACTTGCAGAACTCGCCAAAGAATCAGGCTGAACTTCTGCCCTCTCCTCTTTTTTCTTCAACGCCAAACGAAGAAGACTGACCACAATCGCCTCGCCTGTAGGCACCAAAAAGCAGGCCATAACTGTTCCCTCCTGAATTTAATTTGTTTTTGCGTATTCATTCTCTCCACTATAACATAGTGCAGCAGCAAAAAGCACAAAGCACAAGGGAAAAAGCAGGTGGAATTTGTTCATGTTTCAGGGATGCCAGCTACTCATTCGGAGAGTGGACAGGCTTCTGCACCACGCTCATGTCTTAAACATTCGGGGACGCAGTTACCGTATGAAAGAAAGAAAAGCGCTGACAACTGTATCTGGAGCCCCTGCTCCAGCGGCGTCAGAATAAAATAGGAGATGGTCAATTTTAAACCGGCTCTGATAGAACTTTTTAGTCCGGCTCTCGTGGTCAATTTTAGCCCGGCGTTGACACCTTCTAGAAAAGGATGATCAAATATGGATCTGGAGAAACGACCAAAAGCACTAAAGAACAAGAATATCTTTTGCTCATGGAAGTGTACGAACAGCAAGAAAACGGCAGGCTCACTTCGCCGCCTTATAACCCTATAATGGGAAAGAAATTGGATTCAGACATCTACCTGATTAACTGTCAAATCGGCAACGTTTTGACAATGTTCCGCCACCGTGGGCTGCTTTCCATTAGGCAGTAATGATTTCGCGTAATAAGTCATTAATAGTATCAGTCCTTTATAACAGCCCTCCATAAACTCAGTCGAAAAACTGGAACTCAGCCCTCTTCTTTGATATAAGGAATGCCAAGCTGTGCAGGAACATTAAGCTTGCGTCGCGCAACAGTCAGAACAATGGTGAGAATATAGGGTAAAGCGATAAAAAACTCGTTGGGGATAATACCAGCGCTCCCTGAAGACTGCATATAAATGCCGATGGCCTCCGCTAAACCAAAAATAAAGGTCCCGATAACAGCTCCGAAAGGAGTCCAGTTTCCCAGAAAACAGATGGCAAAGGCTATCCAGCCACGACCCCCGATCATGTTGGAGGTAAACATCCCCAGAAAGGCAATGGAGTAAAAAGCACCGGCTATCCCACCCATGAGTCCTGAAAAGATAACTGCGAGATAGCGTATTCTCGTGATGTTAAGTCCTGCTGTATCGACGGCCACTGGATTTTCACCACAGGAACGCAGGGACAGTCCCCACGATGTCTGATATAAAAAATAAGCCATTGCAGGAATAAGCAAATAAAGTGAATAGGTGAAAACGGTCTGTTTGAAAAATATTTCACCTATGATAGGAATTTTTGAAAAGGGTTTTAATTCTATGGCTGAGACCGTGGAAATGCGAAGGGGTGAGGTTGGTACGCCAAAAAGAACACGTTGAAAAAAAGTACAGAAGCCACCTGCAAAGAGATTAAGAGCTGCTCCTGTCACCACCTGATTCTGTTGCATGGTAATGGTGATGAGGCCATAGATCAAGGCGAGGAAAAGTCCACAGAACATTGCCAGCAAAACACCCAGTATGGGACTTCCTGTGTAATAAGTACCGACGAAGCCACCCCAGGCTCCCATAAGAAAGATGCCCTCAATTGCCGTAATCATCATCCCTGATCTCTCAGCGATGACTTCGGAACTGGCGCCAAATAGAAGGGGTGTGCTCATGGTAAGAGCTCTGCTTAAAAGACCCAGAATGATGTTCATTACTTAAGCTCCTCTGCTTTTCTCATCTTTTCCCTCTTGATATGTAGCTTGATTCGGAAAAAGTTAGCTCCGATGACAAAAGCCATGACGGTGCCCTGCATCAGGGGTACAAAGCTTGCAGGTACGTTAACACCCGGCATTCTGCCCATAAGCATACCGATCACCGAAAGTGCACCGAAAAGAATAGAGGCAAAAATGATGGCGATGGGATTTGCATTTGCCAAAATAGCAATGCCCAATCCAGCTGCGCCGATGAAGGGATTAAAGTCCTGAATCAGCATATGCTGCACGCCGTTTATTTCGGTAAATCCAGCCATCCCGGACAAAGCGCCGCTGATAAAAAAGGTCAGGATAAAGATAGCGGGCGCTTTAATTCCCGCAAGCTCTGTGGCCCGCTGATTATAGCCAACAGATCGCACCCGAAAACCAAAAGGAGTTTTGTTAAGCAGCACCCAAATACCTATGGCCGTAAGGATGGCGAGAATAAAGCCATAGTGTAAGCGTGTGCCCGGGATAAAAGACGGAATCCAGGCCGCCCTCCCAAGGGCATCGGTTTGTGGGTATTCACCTTTGTTTTCTTTAAGCGCCGTCCGCAACAGATAATTCATAAAGGCTATGACCGCATAGGTCGACATCATGGATACTAAAAATTCATTAGCTTGGAAGCGAGCTTTCAGAAAACCGATAAGCCCGCCGATCAGACCTCCGGCCAGTAAAGCGGCAAGAAGCGAAAGCAGCAAAAGTGTGAAGGTTGAGACTTTTCCATCGAGTTGCAGGGACAGCGCAATTGAGGCGATGGCCCCTGCGTAAAACTGCCCCTGTGCACCGATATTATACAGACTGGCCTTATAGGTAAAGGCAAAGGAAAGTGCAGTAAAAATTAAAGGCGTTGCTTTTAGAAAAACTTCTGCGCCAGTATAAGCATCTGTAAAGATCGTTTTCAAGGCCTGGCCAAAGACATTCAGCGGGTTAATTTTTAAAAATAAGAGCATTAAGCCACAGATGATCAGACCCAGGCTCACTGCTACTGCATTCGTCCAGACTAACACAGTAGTTTCGTCGTGATGGTTTAACTTATTAGCCATTCATAGCTCCTTTCCTGTGCTGTCTTATACTGCTTTTAAATCGGCTGGCATAATACCGGCCATCATGAGACCCACACTCTCTGTATTGAGCCTGTCCGAAGTAAAAACACCCATGATTTTTCCTTTATACATGATGCCAATTTGATCACTCAATTTAAAAATCTCAGATAATTCCGTCGATATCAAAAGGATAGCTATACCCCGTGCAGCTGCATCAAGAATCTGCTCCTGAATATAATGAATCGCCCCTAAATCCAGGCCTCTTGTTGGCTGATTCAGCACTAACAAATGATGGGCAAGGCGCATTTCTCTTGCCAATACCCATTTCTGCTGATTCCCTCCGGAAAGGCTACCGGCTCTGACTTCCGGTCCAGGAGTTTTAACCTGGTAATCCAGAATGGCTTTCTGAGACTCACTCGTCAGAAGCTTTTGATTGATAAAAGGCCCATTGTGCCATGCAGGATCAAAGGAGGACTTCAGGTAGAGATTCTCCATCAGATTCATCGGCATCACTAAAGCATCGCGGTAACGATCTACTGGTACGTAACCGATACCCTGGTGCATCCGTTCACGAAGCGACATCCCATTTAATGGAACTCCATTAAGGAAAATATCGCCTTCATCCGCCGATATGAGGCCACAGATCAACTCGCAAAGTTCCTCCTGTCCATTCCCGCTTACCCCTGCAATTCCGAGGATTTCACCCGCATTTATTTTTAAATTGATGTGATCTAAAACATAAAGATTCTGATGGCGAAGCGTTACATTTTCAAGCACCAGACCGTTATCTGTTGAAGTTCCCCGATCAAAATGTCTTTTTTGCAGTGCGGAGAGCTCATGTCCAATCATCATTTGGGAAAGTTTCACCTCATCTGCCTCAACGCGTGGAATATCGCCCCAAACTTTACCGTTACGCATAACCACTATGCGGTCAGCGACATCCAGAACCTCACGCAATTTGTGGGTTATTAAAACCACAGCATTCCCATCTTTCACATACTGACGAATAAAGACAAGCAGCTGATCCGCTTCCTGTGGCGTTAGAACCGCCGTTGGTTCATCCATGATTAAAAGTGAAGTATGAGAAAAAAGGGCTTTGACAATTTCGACCTTTTGCTGAATACCCACGTCGAGGTCTTCAACTTTAGCAGCAGGTTCAAGCGGAAAGCCATAGCGGTCTGAAATTTCTTTGATTTTTGCAGCTTGCGCACGGAAATCAATTTTGCCCCTAACCTTACCTAAAATAATGTTTTCTGTGACCGTATGGGCTGGTACAAGGGAAAAATGCTGTTGGATCATGCCTATGCCGTATTTTAAGGCATCCGCAGGAGTGTTCACGGCTACAGTTTGTCCGTCAATTTTGATTTTTCCGCTGTCTGCCTGATACAAGCCATAGAGGATTTTCATGATGGTACTTTTACCAGCACCGTTCTCGCCAAGCAGCGCCAGAACTTCGCCGCGATGAATGGAGAAACTTACCTCTTCGTTGGCTTGTACTCTTGCGAAACGCTTTGAGATTTGACACAGATCAATTTGTGACCAGCCCGGGCTTATATCTGTCATCTTCATCGCTCCTATTATGAAATAACAGCGGACAGCAGCTTCATTCAGCCGCTGTCCACCACTGAAAATTTTAACTTGCTCTTCTCTCGAATTTATTTATCTTTAAAAAGCACGGTTAAATCAGTCTTATCTTCTTTGTAATCTTGAATGGCCTGGTCAACAGCATCTTTAATTTCCTGCGAGATGGAATCAGTATAGATTGGTTTAAAGATATCTTCTTTAATCCCTGCTTCATGAACCATCTTGCCTTGAAGTTTGCCTTCCGTGTATTGCTTAATTGCCCACACATAGAAATTTTCAAAATCGAAAAGAACCGAGGCGACTACCGTTCCTGGGGCCACAGAATTCTGGTCACTGGAGAAGCCTACAAATTTGACGCCCGCATTTTTTGCCGCTTCAATGGAACCCAGGCCAACCTCATTGGCATAGACAAAGAGTGTATCAGCTCCGCTGTCAATCATCTGTGCTGCCATCTGTTTACCCAGCGCTACATCATCCCAGCTATTCGCATAAGCTCTGGTTGCTTTAGCGCCTTCAATCTTACGTTCTCCTGCTATGCGCACTGCGGTCGCCTCATAAACATCAAGGAGATGTTCCATCGGTTTATTGGGAAAGCCTCCGATTGTGGCAAAATTTCCGTTGCTGCTGGTATAGCCGGCAATAATCCCGGCAAGATAACTGGCTTCATATTCTTTAGGGAAAATTGGAGCCACGTTCTCACTGTCTGCTCTTGAACCATTCACCACGCAGAAGGTTGATTCCGGATAGTTGGGTGCAACAGCAGCTGCAGGTTCATCAAACTGCGAACCGGCGGCCATAATTAAATCATATTTGCGCTCGGCATATTCTCTGAAAGTGGATTCATAATCTGAAGACTGGACATTTTCAACATACTCCATTTTGGTGCCAAGCTGTTTGTTACATGCCAGTAATCCCGCATAGTTCGTAGCATTCCAGCTCTGATCGTTGATGGGACCAGGCAGAATCAGAACAATTTTGTAATCCTCAATCGCCTTTTGCCCTTTACTTTTATCTTCAGCTTTATCAGCAACGGTCTCTTGATCATTGATCTTGTCTTCGGCTTTTGTGACATCAGCCTGTTTATCCGAACTCTCTTCCCCCTTCGTTTTTGTATCAGGCGAAGGGTTTGAAGGTGTACTGCAAGCCGCAAGGCTCAGCAGTAGCATAAGAGAAAGCAGGATGGATAATACACGAGAATGTTTTTTCATACAGCAGCTCCTTTCACACAATTTGTATAAATTATGTGATCTTAATTTACTATATCTGTACAAGTTGAACAATTAACGAAAATATCTTTATGGGGAAAATATTATCTTTATACGCGCGCAATTTGCGATCAGGCGACATGCTATTTGGCTGAAGAGTCCTAGTGGTGGCGACGGAAATCCTGGGGCGTCTGGCCTTTCCACCTCTTAAACTGCTTGCTAAAGTAACGGCTGTCAGAAAAGCCTACACGTTCAGCAATTTCACTTACGCTCAACGGGCTGTTCAGAAGCAATTCCGCTGCTTTATCCATGCGTAGCTTAGCCAGATATTGCAGAGGACTTGTGCCGGTCACTTCTTTGAAACGACGACATAGATAATTGGGACTGATAAAAGCCTCCTCGGCCAAGTCTTTGAGGGTGATCGCTTCCATATATCTCGCATGAATACATTGAATAACCTTCTGAACCATGAGGTTGTCAGACAGAGGATAATCCATTTTTTCCACTGCTATTTCATGGATAACGTGTTCAAGTTCTTTCAGATTCGTCGGCTTTGTCAAAAAGCGGCGGACACCCAGCTCAATGGCACGTTTTGCGTAGTCAAAACGGCCATAGCCGCTGAGGATAATAATATCCATTTTGGGATAGATTCTGCGAAGCTCCTGGATGAGATCAAGCCCTGAGGCTCCGGGCATTTTTATATCAGTGATAAGCAAATCTGCAGCATTTGACGAAAGAAAATCAAGACAAGCCTCAGAACTTGAAAAAGCATCAACGCGGCTGATATCCGGACAGTTTTTCAGGTAAGCAGAAAGACCCTCGCGAATTTTTGGCTCATCATCTACAAAAACAACGTTCATACGAGATTATCTTCCTCTCTTTTCCTGGGGATATTGCTTAACTTGGGCAGAAGAATCCAGAAGCAACTGCCTTTTCCTGGTACCGACTGAAAATTCACGCTAAAAGCTTCACCAAAAAGTAAATTCAAGCGTTTATTAACATTTCTCAAACCATGTTTTTCCGAAAAACTTCCGTCCGCCTTTATCATCTTTTTAATGTTTAAGGCTTCGCTTGCATCAAAACCATGACCGCAATCTCTGACAGAAATCTCCAATTTTTCATCGACTTCCCGGACTTCGATCGTTAGTATTATTTTCCCATCTGCACTTGCTCCATATTTTATCGCATTCTCAATCAACGGCTGTAAAATAAGTCTTGGTACAATGAAGCTTAGAAGGTCTTCGGGCATATTCCAGCTGACTGACAGTTTCTCTTCCAAACGAAATTTTTGAATATTCAGATAGTCTTTCAAAAAATGCAGTTCCTGCTCCAATCGCACAAAGGCTTCATCTGCATCTGTCGAATAGCGAAAAATTTCACCAAGAGCTGCAATCGCCTCTGCAACCTCCAGCTCTCCATGTGAAATAAGCAACCATTGCATACTATCAAGCGTGTTATAAAGAAAATGAGGGTTGATCTGAGCTTGAAGAGCCGAAATTTTCGCTTCTTTATAAGCAATCTGACTGAGATAAACCTCATGAATTAAGTGGTCAATCTGATCGGCCATCGAATTGAAAGAGCGCATCAGCTGTCCCATTTCATCCGTTCCCCTGGGATGCACACGGACGGAGAAATCGCCTTCCACAAATTTCTTCATAGCCTTCCTTACCGCATGTATAGGACGAGTAATCGTTGTTGTAATAAAAATAACAATTAAACTGGTGAGTATTGTTGTTATGACAGTAAATTGGGCTACCAGGCGTATCAGCTCCGCACTGCTTGGGAAAGCTGTCGAAGCTGCCTGAATACAAACAAGCGTCCAGCCGCTCAGTCCTTCGTATTGTTGCCTGATAAAGTAACGTTTGGCAGGATTTCCCAGATAAAGTGTTTCCGCGCCTTCTCTAAGTCCACGACGGATTTTTTCATTAGAATCCTGATCAAAGCTGCGGTTAGCTGCAACAATGCGCATATTTTGGTCAAAGATCAAATGATACTGATGATTTAAGGAAACTGGATTGCTGAGAAGCAGGGGCAGAAATTCACGATGACTCAATTCAAGCATCCAGAAACCCGTTCTGCCCTTTTCTTCTGGATCATTTAGACGATGCATAATGTAGACACAGCGTTCGTCTTCCTCATGAGCCTCCTCTATGGAATAATTTACCGGGAGTTCCCAGTGCGTGTTCGCAGTATACTCCGCAGATTTTTCTATCCATTCAGTCAGCTTTCCCGTATCATTCCCTATCTTCCTCTCCTCCAGAGGAAGATAGACCTCGTGATCCCAAAAGAGATAAAGCTTATTCACATGTTGTAAACTGCGAAAGGTGGCTTCTGCAATGTCCTTCAGAGCAGGCAAACCCTCAGGATCAGCTTGAGCAAGAAAGCTCAATGTCGCTTCATTCTCAGAAAGTTCATTTAGCCGGGTATTGATATCTTTGATCATCCTTGTCACGTTACTCGTGACGAGATTTGTCATGTCACTTAAGGCGGCCTTTTGATCCTGTTCAATCGCCTTTCGTGCTGAATAAACTGAAAAGGACGCAATGGCGAGCGCCGATAAGACTAAAACAAGAACGAAGAGCAACACGAGTTTGACACGGAAAGGCATTCGAAAAAACATTGTGAACTCTCCCTTGCTTATGAAATCATCATCTAACTGTCTATTTTCATTCCTTTAATTTCTTATCTTTCAGCTTTTCAGGAATTTGGCAGCTGGCGGCAAGACTCATAATTCCGCCATATTTACTCCTCAGAGCCAAAGCTGTCATCGTAAGTGGCGTATTCACCTGCTCACAAAGCTGCTGCTATATAAGATGACAATTTGTTTATATCTTTTCATTAATGTCATTGAAAGAACCGTCAGTTGCTATGATCCTGACGGTTACATAATGAATTGTTCTATATGACCTACTATTATTTCAATCCACGTTTTTAGCGTCTTTTTGATTATACCATTTTCTTTTTCAATGATTTCCAGGATTTTGGGCTTGATTTTTTTATTTTGTTAACCTACTATTGAAATTAATCTAAAAGGGAGGATCAAAAATGCCTCTAAAACTCGCCCACTTAAAAAAGAATAATGGTGACCAACCTATCGAACAATCCTTATCTGATCATCTATTGGCTGTGGGAAACGACTGTAAAAACATGGCTGCTTTAATCGGACTGAGTACTTTGGCCTTTCTCATTGGCGTATTCCACGATCTGGGTAAAGCAGCAGCTCTCTTTCAAGAATACCTCCGGGGAGCCAAAATTACGGTCAATCATTCTTCGGCTGGGGCTCATTTTCTTTTTATTAAAGGGCGTGATTTTCTCCTAAAAAAATACGGTCAGATCAATCCAGAGCTGACCGCTTTCCTTTGCTTTTTAACCTATCCCATTTTGCAGCATCATGGTCTTTTCGATGTGGTCAATTTTTCTTTACCCAAAGATATAGAGGGACAAAAGGTTTATCTATATCCTTATTACCGGATTCTTCAAAGAAATTCTGAAGAAGACCTGAAGGAAGCTCTGGAATATGCTGAAAATCTTTCCCAAAAATTCGACCTCAGCCTGAATACATTGTTAGAGAAAGCCTTCAATGAATGGAAGATATTTGATGAAAAGCTCCAGAAAATGGCAGAATCATCCTTTAACAAGGCCGAGGCTTATGCCTATTATCAAGGCTGTGGTATCCGTCTTCTCCTGTCCATTTTGAAGGAAGCAGATATTTACAACTCCGCAAATTATTTTCGTGAAATGCCGGATCGAAGATATTCCAAAAAAGAAATACAAGATATTTGGAACGAATGCCAGGATCACATGGAAAAAGCCTCTTCGGACTTTGAAAAGAAGGCCAATGCAAGTGAGTTGGGACGTATAAGATGTCGACTATCATCAGAATGTAAAAAAGCTTCCAAGCTACACGAAAGTGGCTTATTCACTTAAAAACTTCCCACTGGTGCAGGTAAAACTGCCAGTGTCCTTCGATTTGCTGTCAATCACGCTCAAAATTTCCAGGATCAGAGGATTTTTTATACCACGGCTTTTCTTAGTGTCCTGGAACAAAGTGCTGACTCTGTCAAAAAATTTTTAGGTGACCAGGATTATATTTTAGAGCATCATTCCAATGTTGTTCGAGATGACGCAGATGTAAACCCGGATAGGCCTATAGATGATATCGAAAATCAGGAGGATAAGGACGAAATTTCCTCGTATCAGTATCTTATCGAGTCATGGGAAAGTCCCATCATACTAACGACTCTCGTCCAACTGACAAACACTCTTTTTGGCGGTAAAAGTAGTCAGCTTCGTCGATTTTGTAAGCTTATGCATAGTGTCATTATTATGGATGAAGTGCAGAGTTTACCTCTCAAGGTGATCTACAATATGAACTTAATGACGAATTTTTTAACCGTCATTATGGGTGCTACTGTCGTTCACTGCACCGCGACGACACCCATTTATGATCACCCGGTCATGGCTCACCCTGCGCTTTATAAGAAGATTAGTGAAAAATCTCAATCCCTGGCCAAAGTAGAAGATAGTGAGCTCTCCTGTTTTGAGCGAGTTGAGTTTTATAGCTTGTTGGGCAATAACAGTTCTGAAAAAATTTCTACCACAGACTTTGTTGCCTGCCTGTACAACAAGATGCAAGAAGCCCTGAGCGCCCTGATAATCTGCAATAAAAAATCAGAGGTAATGGATCTTTATCAAAGTCTATTAGAAAAGTCAGGTGATGCAGCTGATCCTAAAATAAAGTTTATTTATTTAAGCACTAATCTCTGCCCTGCCCACAGACTACAGCTGATTCACCAAATGGACGAGCTCTTGAAAGCCAATCGTCGTGGTGAGGAACACCGACTGATTTGTGTGAGCACCCAGCTCGTTGAAGCCGGGGTTGATCTCGACTTTGATCTTGTTTTCCGAGAGGCCTCAGGACTGGATAGTCTCATTCAATCTGCAGGGCGCTGTAATCGCGAGGGAAAGAGAACGTACAAGAAAAAGAGGATCCCAGGGAAATGCTTTGCCTTCCGTTTACAACAAGATGAGTTGAAAAATCTTCCCGACATTCAAAAAGCTCAAGATGCTTTTTTAGCCTCAATGAGAAAATTTGCCGAAGAGGAAAGCAAACTCTTTGATCCCCAAAAACTGAAAGAAGATTATTTCACCCGCTATTACCAGCAAAACGAAACTTCCATGATGTACCTTCTTCATAAAAGTTCAGGAAAGCGATCAATCCTGAATCTCCTTTCAACAAACGAAGAAAGCTTGAATGACTTTTATACTAAGATTCCCCAGAAAGGCATTGAGTTTCACAATTTTGACACGCAAACTAAATTCTTTTCTCTTCATCAAAATTTCAAGTTCGCAAGTGAAAACTTTCGCCTGATTGAAGAGAAAAACCAGATAACTGTACTTGTCCCCTATCAAAACCAGGCGCTTTTGGAACAACTTTTTAAAACCGAAGAAACTCAAATTTTTACTCTGGCACAAAAACTGCTCCGAAAAGCATCAATCTATACCGTTGCACTTCCACAATCCTTTATGGAGCAGCACCCTGAGGCTTTTTACAGTCTTTTTGATCGCCGAATCTTTATTTTAGACGATGAATGGTACGATCCGGATTTAGGTCTGAAAATCAATGATGGGGAGAACAATATGCCGATTCTTATTGAATGAATGCTGGTTCATTACAAAGTTAATATAAAAGTGATATTTTATAATTTGTGTTAAATTAAAATTCAAGAAAGGAGCTGTTATGACAGAAAGAGCAGAAAAATTTCAATCTAAACCTTTCTATTGTCGGATCTTTGGGGATTCTGCACTCTTTACGGATCCCAGCACAAAGGCTGGCGGTGAAAAATTTACTTACTCAGTACCAACCTATGAAGCTTTGAGGGGAATTATCGATGCATGCTACTGGAAACCCACCATTAGCAATATCATTGATGAATGCAAGATCATGAACCCCATCAGAACTCAGACTAAAGGCGTATTACTTCCTCTCAACAACGGCAGCCAGGATCGCTATTACTACACTTATCTTACCGATGTGTGCTATGAAGTAAAATTCCATTTTATTTGGAATGAAGACCGGCCGGATCTCCTCTGTGATCGGGATGAAAAGAAGCACACGCAGATCCTTCTGCGTTCTTTAGACCGAGGCGGCAGGAGAGATATTTTTTTAGGAGCCCGCGAATGTACAGGATATATTGAACGTCTTTCTGCCTCAGATTTTGAAAAAGCCAACACGGCTTATGAAAACCATCAGCTGGATTTTGGCATACAGTTTCACTCCTTCAATTATCCAGGCTTAGAAAAAATCAGAAGTGAGGCAGGAAAAAAAGAAAAGACAGAGCCTTTGATTTCCAATTTTACGCGTACTCGCATGGTAAATGGTCGCATTCACTTTGTAAGACCAGAAGGCTGTGATATTCACCATGAGATCTATCAGTACACTTTGTCGGCTTTCAGAATGCCCAAGGTCGAATACGCTGAGCAAACAATAGAAGAAACGGAATATCAGGAAGGAGGAATGTTCACGTGAATCCTTTATCCTCCCTATTGGAAACCTATCAGCTCGCCGAAAAATCGGGACTTGTCGACCAGCACCTGGGAGAAACAGATCCCATTCTGTTACCGATTTTTCACGACAGTAAAAAATCAAAAGGCGAAGACGCTATTGAGGTCTTGCTCAATGAAAAGGGTGAATTTTTAGGGGCCAGATTTTTTCCCAAGGACGTCTACCTGGAATTTCCCGTCTCGGAACTGTCAATAGGCAGATCAAGTGGCGTTGCGCCCCATCCCTTGGTTGATAAATTGCTTTATCTGTCAAAATCAATTTCAGTCGCCCAGAAAAAGGAGGTACACCATCAAGTCTATCTGGAGCAACTAGAGACCTTGGCCAAATACGAAACAGCACATCCGCAACCTTTGTTGCGCAGTATTGTGACTTACCTCTTAAATCCTGATAATGATATTTTCCAGGATGTTCTTCCCGCCCTGTTTGGCCAAGATTATCGTGATTTGGGAGGAGGATACGTTGAACAAATAAATGGAAAGAAGAGCAAAAAATATAATTTTGCTGAGATATTTGCAAGCTTTTCAGTTGAATTTTCCGACCCAATGATTGGGACGCGAACCGTGACAAAGGATCGCGACCTGCATCAGCACCATATTCAACATATACTGGAGGGATTAAAGGATAAAGACCCCGGTCACTGCGATATTTCTGGTGAAGAGATTTACCTCACGAGCAAACACCGAGGTCTTATGGGAAATGCCAAAGTTGTTGGTGAAAGCAACCACTATGAAGTGTACCGTGGCCGTTTTTCCAATGGATCGGATCTCATCCACATCGGACTGATCAATTCCCAAAAGATCTTTCTGATGCTCAAATATTTTTTAGAAAACAAGGACAACGGGCATTATTTAAACTCAGGTTCTTATTTAATTAATTGGTTTAATCATGATATTAAAAATGAAAACAACTTTCAGCCCGACAATCTAAACACGTCTAACAACCTATTGACAGGCATGCCGACGAGTGATCAGGTGTCAGAGCCGAACTACAATTTTGGAGGTATGGTCGCCAAAAAGTTTGCCACGATGATTTGCGGAAACGGCAAGTTTTCCTTGGATGAAATTTCATACCAGATTATGCTTTTAGAGAAAACCAGCAATGGACGTATCGCCATAAAGTATTTCCGAAAATTTCCCGGTTCACAATTAGCTGAAAATCTGGGGCACTGGTACCAGTCGCTAGGCTGGCCTGTTTATAAAATGCAAGAGCAAGCCTATAGTCTCTATGTTCCGCCGATCTTTGGAATCGTCAACACACTTTATGGAGAGGAGCAAGAAAACAGCCCCTTCTTTACAATTTTAGGGGATCGAAACAAAGCCATCGCCGGGCATATCACAGAAAATTTAATTTCTTCTGTAATGGAGAGGAAACCGATACCCGCAGATCTGGCTGCAAAAGCGGGCAGGAATGCAAAAAACAGATCCCATTACAAAAAGCACTGGCCGATTCAGTTCCAGATGGACTGTATCATCCTGCAAAAGTACCTGAAAGATTTACCGCAGCAGCATCCAAAACATTTAAAGGAGGACAAGAACTTGGCTTATTTAGACGAAACATGCAGCGAGCGCTCATATCTTTATGGCAGGCTTCTGGCTGTCTACGACAAAATCGAAAAAGATGCTCAGTTTTCCAGAAAATCCGCACAGACGGATCAGAAAGAGATAAGTCAAACTAATCCGGCTTACGATAGGGAAACCAATGCAGCCAGACTGTGGACAGCTTTTATGGATCGACCGACGATCATTAATCGCACTCTGTCAACAAAAATTCAGCCCTATCTTAGTCGTTTAAAAGCACTAAAGCCAAAAACAGCAAGCTATTACGAAAAATTAATGGGCGAACTTATATCTAGAATTTATGAGGCTAAAAAAACAGATTCAAAAGAGGCATTAGATGAGATGTTTCTTTTTGGCTATTACGGACAAACTCAGGCTTTTTATCAAAATAATAAAAAAGATAATAATAAAGAAGAAAATCAAAATGCTGAAGACATAAAAGATATGCAGGAGGAAAATTAAATGGCAGTATTGAATCACAAAATTGATTTTGTCGTAACCTTTATGGTCAAAGACGCAAATCCAAATGGCGATCCCTTGAGTGAGAATTTACCTCGTACAGATGTTTTATCTTTTGGTGAAGTAAGTGACGTCTGCATAAAAAGAAAAATACGCAATCGCTTGCAAGATGCAGGTTACCCTCTCTTTGTTCAGGCCAAAGACAGGGTCGATGATGGCCATTTTTCACTGGAAGAACGGTATAAAGCCAATATCAAAGAACTTGGAGACAAGCCAAGTGAAGAGGACATTTACAATTATTGCTGCAGGAAATGGATTGACACCCGGTCTTTTGGACAAGTCATTACCTTCAATAATTTATCCATTGGCATACGCGGCCCTGTCTCTATCGGTTTAGCAAAAAGTCTGGCGCCCGTTATCGTCTCAACTATGCAGATTACGAGAAGTACGGATGGAATGGCTTCTACAACCGGCAAAAGATCATCCGATACCATGGGTTCAAAGAGCTTCGTCGAATTTGGCGTTTATGCTTTTTGCGGAAGTATCAACCCCTACTTTGCTGAAAAAACAGGATTTACTGATGATGATGCCTCTGCTCTCAAAGAGGCTCTGCGCACTCTATTTGTGAACGATGCTTCGGCTGCCAGACCTGATGGCTCCATGGAGGTAAAAGAAATTTTCTGGTTCGAACATCCTGCAAAATTGGGACTTATCTCCAGTGCCAAAACTCATGCTCTCGTCATAAGAGAAGCAAACTTTGATCCGGTAAATCCCGTGGAAGATTACGACTCATATCAAGTTCATTTGGATATGGAAAAAGTTAAAGAACTAGAAGAAAAAGGCCTTAAAGTCGAACAAATTAAAGGATATTAACGTGGAGGATCTGATGATTTCCGGCATTCAGCATTTTGCTTTTTGTCGTCGTCAATGGGCTTTGATTCATGTTGAAAAACAATGGGAAGAAAATTTTCTGACCGCACATGGACAAATGATCCATAAGAGAGCCGATGATCCGGAAATTATAGAGAAAAGACACGATATCGTCAGTATCCATTCAATGCATGTTCGCTCTGAGAGGCTCAAAATTGAAGGGATCTGCGATATCGTGGAACTTCATCAAAATGAAAACGGCGTTTATTTTCCACATTGGAAAGATAAGTTTACGATCTATCCTCTTGAGTATAAAAGGGGAAAAGAAAGGACGGATCACAGCCATATCCTGCAACTGACCGCTCAGGCCATTTGTCTCGAGGAAATGACCGCTTCTACAATACCCGAAGGGGCAATCTACTACTTCTCTTCAAGGCAGAGAGTTAAAGTCCTTTTCACGCCAGATCTTCGAAAAGAGGTCGAACAAATGGTTGAGGAAATGCATGAATATATGGAAAAAGGTTACACCCCTAAGGTGAAGCAAAAACCTAAGTGCCGTTCTTGTTCAATGGAAGAGCTTTGTCTCCCAGAATTGGGAAACCGGAAATCTGCAAGCAGCTATTTGAAAGAGATGTTAGAGGAGGACCTGTGAAAAAACTGTTAAACACTCTTTATGTCACAAATCCTTGCTATTTCCTTGGCGCTTCAGGGGATAATATCACGCTAAAAGAAAATGGGAAGTTAATCCAACGTTATCCTCTTCATAATTTGGAAGAAATCGTGGTGTTTTCGCATTCCGGGATCAGTGCAGAACTTTTAGAAAAGTGCACAGAATTCTCTATTGCCCTATCGATTTTAAATCCCTATGGCAGATTGAATGGACGTTTTATCCCCCCTTCCGAAGGAAATGTGTTGCTTAGGAAAAAACAGATTGAAACCGTTTTAGATCATTCAGCTTCTCTTGCGATTAGCCGGAATATCATCGCTGCCAAAATTATCAATACCCGGAATTTTCTTATTCGTTTTCGCAAGCAATATAAGATGCGTATTGATTCAGATGCTTTTGGAAACGTCATTGACCACTTAAAAGAGTCAAAGGATAAAGTGCTTCAAAGTACATCTAAAGAAGGTTTAAGGGGAATTGAAGGTGATGCTCAGTCTGCTTATTTTGGCATTTTTAACCAAATGATTCTCAATAATAAAGAAACTTTTGCATTTGAAGGCAGGAATCGTCGGCCTCCTTTGGATCCTGTAAACGCAATGCTTTCTTATGCTTATACGTTACTTGCTTTGGATTTTGCAGGAGCACTTGAGGCCGTTGGACTTGATTCTTACATCGGATTCTTACATACGGATAGACCAGGGCGAATTTCTCTTGCCTTGGATTTAGAAGAAGAACTCAGAACGATGGCCGTTGACCGTTTTGTCCTGCGTCTCATCAATCTAAAGCAACTGGATCATAAGGATTTCATTTTTCAGGATAGTGGTGCTGTGATTTTCACAGAAGATGGCCGAAGAAAATTTTTAAGCGAGTGGCAGAAACAGAAATATACAGAGCTTCAGCATCCCTTTTTGCAGGAAAAAATATCTTGGGGACTAGTCCCACATATCCAAGCTTTACTCCTCGCACGTTTTTTACGAGGTGACTTAGACCAATATCCACCTTTTTTCTGGAAATAATGTAAACAATGAACATTCTGCTCTCTTATGATATAAATACCAAGACACGGAAAGGACAATGGAGGCTCAACAAAATTGCCAAAATTTGTCTTGATTATGGCCAGAGAGTTCAAAATTCCGTCTATGAATGTGAAATCAACTCCGAGCAGCTTTTAAAATTAAAGGAGCGAATAAAAGAAATCTACAATAAAGATGAAGATTCCATCCGGATTTACAAGCTTGGTAAAGACTACCAAAAATCAGTGATTCATTATGGCATTAAAGAAGTTTTTAAGCCTGACGACCCATTGATTTTATAATGTTAATTTAATTTTTCAAACATGGTCGCTGGAACCATGAAGCATTTTAAGATATTCTTTAAATAGTTGCAAAACAAAAAGCACCTTGAAGCATACCTCTAGCGATCATCGTTTTCCTACTTGGTTTGCCATTGGTTTGCCAGGAATTTAACCACTCTAGGCAACTCTGCCAAAAAGTAATGAATTCCTTTTTTGCTAAATATAGACAGAAATTTATAAATTTTACTATATTTAGCGGTCGCACCCCTCACGGGGTGCGTGGATTGAAATTAACGGCTTTAAAAGATTTCTAGGAGGCAGGAAAAGTCGCACCCCTCACGGGGTGCGTGGATTGAAATATCTTGATGACTTTAAGACCGTGATTGCTAAAAAGTCGCACCCCTCACGGGGTGCGTGGATTGAAATTACGAGTTAATTTATATCGTGGCCTCAGTAACTGAGTCGCACCCCTCACGGGGTGCGTGGATTGAAATCATATATGCCCGCCATTCTTGGGGCAGGCCGTTATGTCGCACCCCTCACGGGGTGCGTGGATTGAAATTGCTATGCTCTCCTTATCAATTAGAAAGGAGGCAGAGTCGCACCCCTCACGGGGTGCGTGGATTGAAATCTGCTGTGCCTGCTGCTTGCTTTTCTCTGCGGCCGTCGCACCCCTCACGGGGTGCGTGGATTGAAATCTTTCGTATGTTTTTTCCTCGCACACGGGGAGCTGTCGCACCCCTCACGGGGTGCGTGGATTGAAATTTTACGCCCTGGCCATCTAGGGGATTAAACCTGAGTCGCACCCCTCACGGGGTGCGTGGATTGAAATCCTTAGAGCTTCCGCAACTCTTACAGTATCCATGTCGCACCCCTCACGGGGTGCGTGGATTGAAATTTAGTGGTTCTCCCTTTTTCTTTTGGCCAATAGAGTCGCACCCCTCACGGGGTGCGTGGATTGAAATGTGGACAGATCTTAGGAATGCCGTTTTTGAAGGGTCGCACCCCTCACGGGGTGCGTGGATTGAAATCGAAGGTGGACAAGGAGCTTGCTGTAGCAAACCGCGTCGCACCCCTCACGGGGTGCGTGGATTGAAATCTCAAAGCTGGAGCAAGTCGCGCAGGCAAAAAGCGTCGCACCCCTCACGGGGTGCGTGGATTGAAATCGGATAGTACTGCACCATCTGATTAAATCGCTGGGTCGCACCCCTCACGGGGTGCGTGGATTGAAATCCGTGAGAAATGGCCTCCAACGATTGCTGAGCTTAGTCGCACCCCTCACGGGGTGCGTGGATTGAAATGTTGCCGAAGCTCTTGCCAAAAAGGTGCTGAGGGTCGCACCCCTCACGGGGTGCGTGGATTGAAATCACCTTCGGCCACCTGGCACTCCCTCCGGAGCTTGTCGCACCCCTCACGGGGTGCGTGGATTGAAATCACCTTCGGCCACCTGGCACTC
>ERZ1032446.22-NODE-22-length-51268-cov-25.567590_pt1 | contig 51268 bp, 45 predicted proteins | sample MGYA00518035_ERZ1032446 | MGnify/ENA primary metagenome ERZ1032446 (study PRJEB33718, sample SAMN03160204) | human skin metagenome | collected 2014-02-25 | study: EMG produced TPA metagenomics assembly of the PRJNA266117 data set (Human skin bacterial metagenome... | reverse complement strand
CCCCCCGAGACTCCCACCCCGGCCACGCCGAGCGAGCCGGCCCATCCAGACACTGCTTCAGAGCATCTTTCGGCGACACAGCTGGAGGAACTGGCGGCTCAGAATACCGCGTCCGTTCCCGATACCACGCCGGACGCCCCGATGGTTGATACCCAGTCCGCAGATGGTGAAGCTGCGAAGGGCCAGCCGGCTCCGATTTTCCCGGAAGATTCCAACCCGCGGCCCATACTGCAGGGCGAGGAGCCTTTGGCTGAGGTCGATCCGGACGGGCGTTTCATCCCGCATTTCTTGGCTGGATACCGTTCGAATTTGGATACCTTCACTTCCGTGTACGGGGCTCTCGATGAGAGTGGCTCGCGGGTGAAACCGGCTTCGATTGCGAAACTCGAAGCCCAGCAGCACCGTAAGTCGATTACCACGGGATACCTGGTGACAGTAGCCACGTCACGGCCGCTAGGTGCCGACGATCAGGTATTCGTATGTCTTCCGGACGGGCGTGAAGTCCCGGTGACCTCGGCTTCCTCTGACTTTGACGGTGTTCATTTGACCATTCCAAAAATTTGAGAGTTTGCCAGTCTGATGTCTTACACTCCGAAACATAACAATCCCTACTATGATGCCGCCGGTGAGAAGCACCGCCGGGTACGGCGCGGCTTGGTGGCTCTAGGGGTAACCCTGCTGGCGGGAGGCCTGGTAGCGGGGGCGGTAGCCGTGGGCGTTACCCAGCTGGCTCGCCAGCCTCAGGTGAGCGCCTCGCCCAGTCCTTCCCTCACCTCGCAACGGCCGGGGGATTCTGCCGGTACGAACGCGAAGTCTCCGACAGCTACTCCCGACAGTTCCGTTTCGCCTTCCAACCAGGCTACGAGACCGAGCGATTCTCCCACCTCCCAGGCTCCTGCTGCTGCCCAAGTGCAGGGCTGTGACGGCACGGCGCTGACATCTCCCGCCGCCGGACGGCTCAGCAGCCAGGAATTACGTGCGACATTTGAAAAAGTCGGCCGAGACACGGGGGCCACTATTTCCGTTGCCTGGTTTGATCCGGTCAGCTCCAAGATTGAAACCGCCGGGTCTGGGCAAGCCTGGGTGGCGTGGTCGACGTCAAAGGTTCCGGTTTCTGTGGCGGTTTCCCAGGCTGGGAAGGCGGGGGCTATGGCTGGCTCCATGTCGGCGGCTTTGCGTCAGTCGGATAACGGTGCCGCTGAGGCGCTGTGGCAGTCCTTGGGCGCAAGTGATGCCGCTCGGGCTCAGGCCGTCACCCAAGTTTTACGTCAGGCTGGGGATAACTCGACGACAGTCCCGTCTGTGCGGCTGCGCTCCGGGTTCACAGTTTTCGGGCAAACTCCCTGGACCACCGCGTCCCAAGTGGGGTTCATGATGAAACTGCCCTGTTTAGCGGGTTCAGGTCCGGTGGTGTCCAATATGGGACAAGTCAGCGGCGGCCAACGCTGGGGAATGGGCAGTCTGCCCGGCGCTACTTTCAAGGGCGGTTGGGGGCCGGGCGTGAGCGGAGGCTACCTGGTGCGCCAGATGGGCTGGTACCAAAACAGTGAAGGCAAACGGGTGCCTCTAGCTATAGCCGCCCAAGCCGGCTCTTTTGACGGCGGTATCGGTGTTCTGAACAAGCTCATCGCCGCTATAGGCTAGATTTTCAGTTTCGAGACCTTCGTCAAAGCCCGAGTTTCGCCAGGAGGCCTTTCACGTCACGAGCTGCCCCTTTGTCTGCTGACAGGGCGGTGGCGCCGTAGAGTTTCAGGGCATCGGAGACTTCGCGGTTGCGATGCGGCTGCCACGGGTGCGGGTTCGCCTCCATCACCTGGCGGCGCCGCGCGATTTCATCATCCGGCACATCCAGGGTGATTTCCTCGCGGTTTACATCGATGATGATTTTGTCCCCGTCCTCAATCAGGCCAATCAGCCCGCCCGCGGCCGCTTCGGGGGAAATGTGACCGATAGAAATCCCGGAGGTGCCGCCGGAAAATCGTCCATCAGTAATGAGCGCGCAGGTTTTGCCCAAGCCCCGGCCTTTCAGGAAAGACGTGGGATAGAGCATCTCTTGCATTCCCGGTCCGCCCGCGGGTCCTTCGTAGCGGATCACGACCACGTCCCCGGCCTGCACGGTCTTGTCGAGGATTTTTTCCACCGCTTCTTCCTGGGATTCCATCACGATAGCGCGGCCTTCGAAGTGGAACAGTTCGGGGTCGATACCCGCCGCTTTTACGATGGCGCCGTCAGGAGCCAGGTTTCCGCGCAGCACGGTCAGCCCGCCTTTCGCCACGTAGGCGTGGGCCACGTCACGGATACAGCCCGCCGCCGCGTCCGTGTCCAGCGTGTCAAAGCGCGCGGTGGCGGAAAAGGCGTGGATGGTGCGCTGGTTACCGGGCGCGGCGTGGAACAGTTCGAGGGCTTCCGCACTGGGTGTGCCCCCGCGCACGTCCCAGTCTGCCAGCCAGGTGGCTAGGTCGGGATAGCATACGGAGTGCACATTTCGGTTCAGCAGTCCGGCGCGGTCGAGTTCGCCCAGTAGCGCCGGTACTCCCCCGGCCCGGTGGACGTCCTCCATGTGGTAGTCGTTGTGGTTAGGGGCGACTTTTGCCAAGGTCGGCACGGTGCGTCCAATCTGGGCGATATCGGCCAGCGTAAAGTCGAGTTCGGCTGCTTGGGCTGCCGCCAGCAGGTGCAGCACCGTGTTCGAGGAACCGCCCATCGCCATGTCCAGGCTCATCGCGTTGGCGAAAGCCTCCCGGTTCGCAATGGCGCGCGGCAGCACGGAGTCATCCTCGTCATCGTAGTAACGCTTTGCCAGGGCCACCACAAGCTGGCCAGCTCTCGCAAAGAGGTCGCGCCGCGCCACGTGGGTCGCCAGGGTGGAGCCGTTGCCCGGGAGTGCCAGCCCCAGCGCTTCGGTCAGGCAGTTCATCGAGTTCGCGGTGAACATTCCCGAACAAGATCCGCAGGTCGGACAGGAGAGCTCCTCGACACGCTGCAGTTCCGCGTCGTCGATATCGTCGTTGGCGGTCGCGTTCATAACCGTAATGAGGTTGCCCCTCCCGCCTTGTGACGGCCCAACAATGTCCGCGGCCGGAATGCCTTTGCCGGCTTCCATCGGGCCGCCCGAGACAAACACGGTGGGAATGTTGAGTTTCAACGCGGCGTTGAGCATTCCAGGAGTGATTTTGTCGCAGTTAGAGATGCACACCAGGGCATCAGCGGTGTGGGCGCGCACCATGTATTCCACCGAATCAGTAATGATTTCACGGCTGGGCAGGGAATAGAGCATGCCGCCGTGACCCATCGCAATCCCGTCATCAATGGCAATCGTGTTGAACTCGCGGGGCACCCCTCCGGCCTCACGCACCGCGTCGGCCACGACCTTCGCGACCTCCCGCAAGTGAATGTGACCGGGCACAAACTCAGTAAAGGAGTTCGCAATGGCAACAATCGGCTTGCCGAAATCGTCATCGTTCATGCCGGTGGCTCGCCACAAGGAACGGGCGCCCGCCATATTCCGCCCGGTAGTGGACGTTGCACTGTTGAGTTTGCGTGTCATGGTTGTCTCCTCTAAGAGTGTTTTAATACTCACAAGTTATTGTAATAATCCGCTACTGGTTCGACGAAAAAGGCGTCAGGCCGGTTCGCCGGGTCGGCGTTGCGCAGAGAATAATAAATATACCGTGATTTTGCATATCTTTTTTGTAACGCTTGTAGTCTTGGCTACAACGTTGCAATCTAGCGTGGCCTCGCGAGAGCGGCGCTACACTCAGAACCCCAGACGGTTCAGCATTTTTGGATTGCGCTGCCACTCTTTAGCGGTGCGCACATGCAGATCTAAGTACACGTGGTGTCCTACCAGGGCTTCAATCTCCGGGCGGGCCTGAGTGCCGATTTCTTTGAGCCGAGAGCCTTTGCGCCCGATGATGATGGCTTTTTGGCTATCGCGTTCCACAAATAGGTTGACGTGAATCTTCCAGATTTCCCCGTCACCGGAACGTCCCGGTTGCTTGATAATCTCTTCGACCTGGACCGCGAGGGAGTGCGGCAATTCCTGGCTGAGGCTCTCCAGGGCGGCTTCCCGAATCAGCTCGGAAATCATGGCGGTGTCATCCTCATCGGTAACCTGGTCGCGCGGGTACAGCGGCGGCGACAGTGGCAGGCGTTGGCCCAGCAGGTCAATCAGCGTTTGCACCTGCGTGCCTTGCCGGGCTGAAATCGGCACGATTTCCGCAAAGTCATAGAGTTGAGAAACGGCCATAAGTTGCTCGGCGACCTGTTCGCGCGAGGCCACGTCAGTTTTGGTGACGACTGCAATAGCCGGGAAGTGCGCGGTTTTCAGTTGGGTGTCCACAACGCGCCGGTCCCCCGGTCCGATGGGTTGGTCGGCGGGAACGCAAAAGACCGCTGCGTCGACTTCGGAAAACGCGTCCTCCACCATGTCGTTCAGCCGTTGCCCCAGTAGGGTGCGCGGCCGGTGAATGCCGGGAGTATCTACCAAAATGAGCTGAAAATCAGGGCGATGCACGATTCCACGCACCACCCGGCGCGTTGTCTCTGGCCGAGCCGAGGTAATGGCTATCTTGCGCCCCACCATCGCATTGATGAGGGTGGACTTACCCACGTTGGGCCGTCCAATGACGGCGGCGAACCCGGCACGAAAGTCCTCGGGCCAATCACGGGTGAACAGCCCCGCCGACCCCGCCGCCAAGTCTGGCGACCCCTCGTCGCCCGCAGCATCCAACGCATCCATATCCGGAAAATTCACGCTCTCCATTGTGTAAATCCTACTGTGTTTCGAATGTTCTGTCCGTGACCGCTAATCCTCATCCAACACCGGCGGGACAACCCGGACCGAGATGGCCGAAACCTGGCGGCGCCGCCCTTCTGCCTCTACCGCTCGCAGTTCCAGTCCGTCCACCGATGCAAAAGCCCCCACCAGCGGCACCACCCCGACCGCTTTCGTCAACAGGCCACCCACGGTATCCACGTCCTCATCGTCAATCTCGGTGTCCAGCAAATCGTTGAGGTCGACCAGAGGAAACCGCGCCGGAACGATCCAACTGCCATCGGGCTGCAACTCAGGCTCTTTCTCGGCGTGGTCGTGTTCATCCGAGACTTCCCCGATAACCTCCTCGACCAGGTCCTCCAGGGTAACCAGTCCGGCGATGAGGCCGTACTCGTCAACCAGCACCGCCATGTGGTAGCTGTTCTGTTGCATATCCCGCAAGGTGTCGTCGACCAGGTTCATCTCCGGGATGAACTTGGCTTCGCGCATGGCCTGTTCCGCGGTCATCTGGCGCGCGGCAGGATGGGAGTTGACGCGCCGTAATACATCTTTAAGGTATAGGATTCCGCGGATGTCGTCGGCATCTTCGCCGATGACGGGCACCCGGGAATAGCTGGAACGGACGAATAAAGTCAACGCCTTGTCCAGGGTTTTTTCGGACTCAATCGTGACCATGTCTACGCGCGGCACCATGACTTCGCGTACCAGGGTTCGCCCCATTTCAAAAACTGACCAAATCATCTCGCGGTCCGCGTCCTCAATGGTGTCCGGCTCCCCCATCTGGTCCACCATTTCACGCAGGTCCTCGGCGACTTCATCGCGAGCTTCCTGGTCAGTCTGGCTCGATGGCCCCCGCGCGGTGCGCAGCAGCATCCCGAACGGTTTGCCTGCGTTCCAGGCCGTCATCAGGAACGGTGCCAGGTAGCGCACCGTCGTGTTCGGGTAGCGCCGCCCCAAACGGTTCCACGGCAAAGTCAGTACCACCAGCAAAAATGTCCCTACGGCGACGACCAGAATCGCCACTAGCCACCAGCTGAGAGGTAACTGCGACCCCAGCAGCGCCCCGCACCCCACCGCCGCGGTCGTCACGAAAGTACGGCAGGCGCGCAAGCTCGCGAGTACCAAACGGCGATTCTCGGCTAACTGAGAAATTTTGCGGGCATGTTTCGCGCCTTCTTCGGCTAAGTCTTCCGCCGAGGCGACACTCAGCCGCGACACGGCGCCTTCTCCCAGGCTCAGCGGTACCGCCAGCCCGAAAGACACTGTCGCGATGAGCGTGAGGACCGTACCAGCCACGTCGGAAAACTGCATGCGTACCCCTATCGATTCGCCAGGAAATTCAGCAGCAATTTGCGCTGCAAGGTAAACATGGCTTTTTCTTCTTCCGGTTCAGCGTGATCGAATCCCAGCAGGTGCAACAGTCCGTGTACCGTCAGCAGCAGCATTTCTTCAATAGGGGCATGTCCGGCATCGCGGGCCTGTTCAGCGGCAATGTCAGGGCACAGCACGATATCCCCCAGCACCCCGGCTTCGCTAGGCATCCCCTCGCGTCCCGGTGTCAGCTCGTCCATCGGAAAGCTCAAGACGTCGGTGGGTCCCGGCAAATCCATCCACTTTACGTGCAGGTCAGTCATGGTTTTAATATCCACGAACATAATGTTGACCTCGGCGGCGGGAGACACATAGAGCTGTTCCAGGCAATAGGACACGAGGTCGAAGAACTCGCTCAGCTCCAGTTCCCACTCGGTTTCGTTATTGATTTCCACACTCATGGTTATTCCCTTCCATAGCTCTGGGGGCGGCGCGATACGGTTTGGCTTTCGTAGGTGTCATAAGCGTTGATAATTTCGCCGACCAGCGAGTGACGCACCACATCGGCTGCGCTCAAATAGCTGAACGCGATGTCGGGAACATCGCTGAGGATTTCGCTGACTTGTTTCAGCCCGGAGGGCTGGCGGGATGGCAGGTCTATCTGAGTGATGTCGCCGGTCACGACCATCTTGGAGCCAAAGCCCAAGCGGGTCAGGAACATTTTCATCTGTTCGCTGGTCGTGTTTTGTGCCTCGTCCAGGATGATGAAACTGCCGTTCAAGGTGCGTCCGCGCATATACGCCAGGGCGGCGACCTCGATGGTGCCGTCGCTCATCATGCGGCTAATGGTGCCGGTATCCAGCATCTCCCGCAGGGCGTCATAGAGCGGGCGCAGGTAGGGGTCGATTTTATCCGTTAAGGTGCCGGGCAGAAATCCCAGGGTTTCTCCCGCTTCAACGGCCGGACGGGTCAAGATGAGTCGGGTCACTTCCCCTTCTAGCAACGCTTTTACGGCACGAGCCATCGCGAGGTAGGTTTTGCCGGTTCCGGCCGGTCCGATTCCGAAAGTGATGGTGTGGGAGTTGATGTCGTTTACGTAGCGGGCTTGGCCCTCCGTTTGAGGTCGGATGACTTTTTCGCGGCTGACGAACACGGCCCGATACCGGGAGTCCGCAGCCCGGGTGGGCGGCTCCACCAGCGTGCGAGGGCCGGGGGCATGCCGGTCCGTTTGTAAACCATATTCCGGTATATTTCGTTTTTCGGGGTGAGGGTTGGTAAACAGCGCCCGTATGGCCTGGGCAGCAGGCTCCAGGTCTGTGTCAGGGCCTTGAATGAAAATCTGGTTCCCGGACACCCAGAAGTTGAGAGTGGGGAAGTCATTTTCCCATCGGTGCAAGTTGGCATCGTTGACCCCGAGGACTTCAATCATCGGGATTTCGTCAGGGACCTCAACAGCAGCGCGTTTCTGGGACATGGTCACCTACTCTCCGTATCCCGCCAAGAGCCCAGTCGGGATTGGATGACGGCCAGCGCGGCGGGACCGGCGGAAGAACAGCGCAACACAGTCGGACCTAGCAACGCCGGACGCGCCCCCGCTTCTACGAAAGCCGCCAGCTCAGGAACTGTAATCCCGCCTTCTGGCCCCACAATCACCACGATTTCACCGGGGGTTTTTCCCGGCTGTGCCAAGGGAACCAGCATATCAGCCAGATGTTCCTCGGTGACCTCGTGCAGGACGAAGACCGCGGCCCCACCGCGCACCATCGCCTCAACCTCAGAGAAAACCGTTTTCACCACCGGACGGCCCCACCGCGCTTCACCACCGCGATGCTCTGAGGAAATGTCTACACCGCTCTCCAGGTACTCCGACACTTCCGCCAGCCTCGCCTGACGCGACTGTTTCATCGCGGAAACCGCTAGGTTTCGCCACTTTTCCCGGCCTTTGGCACGTTTTGGTACGGTATCCCAGCGGGAGACCGAACGTGTGGCTCCCCAGGGGATGACTCGCCATGCCCCCATTTCAACCGCCGATTCCAGCGCCTGCATATCGCGTTTTTCCTTGGCTAACGCCTGAATCAGGGTGATGCGCAGAGCCGGTTCCGGATCCGAAACCGCGTCCTCAATGAGCCGCAGCTGCAACCCCGAGTTCGCCGCCGCGATGACTTCCGCTCCGGCACGCCGGCCCAACCCGTCGACGACATCAACGACCTCACCCAACCGCAGCCGCTTGACCGTGGCATGATGCGCCTCCGCGCCGCCTATGGAAACTTCCTCGCCTTCGCGATAGCCGTCTAAACCCGTAAAATTCGCGGCCAGTGACCCGCCCGTTTCCCCAGCGGTTTCACCGGAAAACCAAAACGCTTGCCGGGTCATTGCCGACCCTTACGGTGCGCTCCGCCAGTATTGCCAGACGAACTCTCGGTGGGAGCCGGGGATTCCTCGCCGCGCAGCCGTGCCAGTTCACGGAGCAGTTCGCGCTGACGCTGGTCCAGGCCGGTGGGAACTTCGACATTGAGGTGTACATACAGGTCGCCGCGACCCTGGCGGTGCAGTCGACCGACACCCAGACCCTTCATGACGATGACCGACTCGGGCTGAGAGCCGGCATCAACATTGATTTTCTTGGTTCCATCGAGAGTTTCCAGGGAAAACTCCATCCCCAGCGCCGCCGCGGTCATAGGAATTCGCAAGGACGTGTGCAGGTCATCGCCGCGCCGCTGCAGGACTTCGTGGGGTAGTTCGTGAATTTCGACATACAAGTCGCCGGCCGCGCCCCCGGCAGGTCCCGCCTCGCCCTCGCCGGACAGACGAATGCGCGTCCCGTTTTCTACCCCGGTCGGGATTTCCACCTTGATGTTACGCGTGGCGCGCACCCGGCCTTCCCCGGAGCAATCCGCACAAGGGCGCTCGATGATAGTGCCATGGCCCTTGCAGGTCCCGCACGGGGCGGTCGTCATGACCTGGCCCAGGAAAGACCGCGCCATGCGCTGCACCGAACCTGTCCCGCCGCAGTTAGAACAGGTTTTCGGGCGAGTCCCTACCGCACAGCAGCTGCCTTTGCAGGTCTTGCATTTCACGAAGGTGTTAATTTTAATTTCCCGCTCGGTGCCGAACGTGACGTCTTTTAACTCCACGTCAATCGTGGTCAGGATGTCTTGGCCGCGTCCGCCGCGCGGGGTGGGGCCGCTGGTCGACGAGGCGGCGCTAAAGAATTCGTTGAGGATATCGGCAAATCCAAATCCCGCGGCGTTCGCCCCGTTGAATCCGCTGAAGCCACCCGAGCCGAACCCGGAACCGCCCAGGTCGTATTGTTGGCGTTTCTCCGGGTTACCCAGCACGTCATAGGCGGCACTGACTTCTTTGAATTCTTCCTCGTGTTCGGGACCAGCCACGTCAGGGTGCAGTTTGCGCGCCAACTTGCGGTAGGCGTTCTTAATTTCGTCCTGCGTAGCGTTACGGCTCACACCGAGGGTTTCATAGTAGTCGCTCAAGGTTTTTCTTTCCTATTTGTCTCATTTGTCTGGCCGAGTCTCCCGGTCGTTTCCCCGGGTGGCTCTGGATTTACTGGTTTAAGATTCGTGACAGGTACCTCGCTACCGCCCGCACCGAACTCATCGAGCCGGGATAGTCCATCCGGGTGGGTCCAATGACTCCCACATGGGCTTGACCGGCACCGGCCGGAGCGTAGCTGGAGGATACGATGGCGGTTTCTTTCAGCACCTCGTGGCCGGATTCCTCACCGATAATGACGTTTACCGGCTCGGCTTCGCGCATTTCACCGAATAGTTTCAGCAGCACGACCTGTTCTTCCAACGCTTCCACCAGGGCAGTCAGGGTTTCGGTAAACGCCCCGGAACGCGACAGGTTCGCCATTCCCGCCATCACAATTCGCGTCTCGACCGCGCCTTGTTCCAGGGCGGCGGCAATGTTTTGCGCCAAGATGGTGGCGTTTTCCCGCAGGGCTTGATTGCCCACAGTCGCCAGCCATTCCTGCAAAGCCGCCCGTTGCGCAGGAATATCGGACTGGGAAAACACCGCGGTGAGTGGGGTGCCGATAGAACTGAGATCTGACTCGCTGACCTCGTGGGGCAGACTCACCAGAATCTGATCCACCCGTCCGGTTTCGGAAATAATGATGGCCAGCACTTTGCAGTCCGGCCCCGCCCCCAACCGCACCAATTCCAGGTGCCGCAGCCCGGAGGGGTTGAACGCCGGGAACTCCACCACTGCCGTCTGGTGCGTCATCTGGGCCAAAAGGCGAACGGTGCGTTCCATCACGTCCTCCAGCCCCACCGCGGAGGTAAAGAATTCGGTAATGGCCTTTCTCTCCGGGGTGGAAAGCGGTTTGATAGCCTCGATTTGGTCCACGAAGTAGCGGTATCCCTTGTCGGTGGGGATACGTCCCGCAGAAGTGTGGGGCTGGCGAATCAGGCCTTCTTCCTCCAGCTGGGCCATGTCGTTGCGGATAGTAGCGGCGGAAACCCCCAGCGAGTGCCGCTCTACCAGGGACTTTGAGCCGACCGGTTCTTGGGTTTCGACATAGTCGGAAACGATGGCCCGCAGCACCCCGAGACGTCGATTCGCCGCCTTGTCTGCCATCGTTCCTCCTGTTCCTATCCCTGAGATTGCCCAACCGCTAGCTTCCCAGCTAACACGCGTTAGCACTCACAACCTCCGATTGCTAATCTTACCCCGCTTCGACACAAAACTCCCACCCACGCCCCAAAAGACCGGCAAGCCTCGCGGTTTTCCCCGCGCTTGTCCACACTTGCCTCCTTTGTCCTTGTAAAATCTAAACATGAGCCCAGATTTTTCATCTTCCTCACGTCCTCTACCGAGCACGTCCCGTCCCGCGGCAAGCCAACAGAACGAAACGAACGAGACCCCTTCGGCCAGTTCGCCTGCTGTCAGTTCCGCTGATGCCGCGACCTCATCGCAAAATGTCTGGTTGAACTACACCGGGCTGGCCATGATGGTTCTGTCGGCGCTGGCTGCGGTTTTGGCCATTATTCACGGCGTGACCCGCTGGGCCCATTTAGGAAAGGGCGGGCTGTTTCTGGCTGCTCCGGAAACCTGGTTGAATCATCAGAATTCTCCGGCTTTAAAGCTCATGTTGGCGGTGGAACAGTACGCGGCAGTGCTGGCGATATGGGCGGCGGTGGCCGCAATCATTGGGGCTTATCTGGCCTGGGGATTGCCCCGCCTGGCTTTTTCGGGAGCGCAGCCCCGATTCAGCGTGCTCCTGGAATCGCTGGCCACGATACTGTTTGCTCTGGTCATCCTGTTCCTCGGCGGTTACGCCTGCTTTGTGTCGGGTGGCCAGCCCCTGATGATTGTCGGGATTCCCCTGGCTATCCAATTCATTCCAATACTAATTTTAGGTATAACTTTATTGGTCTTGGGGATTCGTTCGCTGGTCCTCCTGCTCAAGGCACTTTCTGATGATTCCGCCAGCTTGCCTTCACCTCGGCCGGTAATGAGCACTCGCCCCAGCCAGCCAACCCGCACCACCGCGAAACCAAAACCTGTGGCAAAGACTGCGGCAAAATCTGCAGCAAAGACCGCGGCGAAAACCGCGGGAGCTTCCCGCGGCACGCAACCTGCCCCGCAGCGCTTGAAAGTCACCTCCGTGAAACCGGGGACTACCGGAAAACCCACCATCGTCCCCAAAGGGAAAACCCCGCGGAAAGGAGGCGCCAAATGACTGGAGCTATTGCCGCCCTGATTGTCATCATCCTGGCTGCGGTCCTGCTACTGGCCCGGGTGCCCGTCATTTTTGCCCTCGGCCTGCCGTCTCTGGTCGGCACCCTCATCGTTACCGCAAGCCCTGACTCACTGCTTTCAGCCAGTTTGAGCGTGGTCACACCCTTCGCTAATTTCAATTTTGTGGGCCTCCTCATCTGGGGCGGCGTGGCCGGAACACTCATCGAGTCCGGGCTGATGGAGAAATATTTCACCGCCCTGCACATAGTCTGCGGACGCCAAGTCACCCCGGCTCGGCGCGAGGCTTGGAGCAACTCGATTCAAGGACTGCCGATGACTACGGTGGCCCTGCTAATCACGGCCGGAACTATCGTCTATGCTGACAACCATTTCCTGTTGTTCCAGATGCTGTTGGTGCTGATGCCGACGGCGTTGCTGGCCGGGGGTGCGGCGGTATTCTCCGCTCCGAAGATTAGCCAGATGACCCTTAAGAAAATGCGTTCCACGGACGGGGAATCCTGGAAGACGACCGCCAAAGCGACCGCGGAAGTCTCGGAGGACGGCTCTACCCGCCGTTCGTCCTCACGCGCCCAATCCTTGCGTCAACTCATATTTCCGATTGTGATGGTTGTGGTGACTTTCTTGCTGCTGCTGATTTCGCCGTGGGGAATCGTGGAGCTGGGCGCTGTGGTCTGGGTTGCGGTACTGGTCGCGGCCTTTTTGAGCGCGCCTCGTCCGCACTGGCTACAGGACGCCGGAGTGCGGACGCTGCTGATTGTCGCTTACGTGGCTTCGACCGTGGCCGGAGCCTGGTGGCTGGCGGGGTTCCTGAAAGTTGCCCTGCCGGCTCCCCGCAACTTCCTGGCCGGAGGCGGGGCCTCCATGATGATACTGCTGGCTTTTACCCTGGTCCTGTCCATAGTGGCCGGGGAAATCATTGGTTCCGAAGCGGGGGCGACCCTGGCTGTAGGTGTGACGGCGCCATTCCTGCTGGTGGCTTTTGATGCGGACGCGGCTATGCGAACGGCCTCCGCCATCCTGACTTCCCTGTTGGTGGCCACGGCCATCCTGGGCGGGATTCTGGCCCGCATTTTGCCGCCTCACAACTCGCCGTTCCCGCTCACGCCCTCTCCCCTCACCAAGGACTAAACGCTCGGCTACAACGCGTACTCGCCTACAGCGCACGCTCGGCTACCGCACGAAACCGGGAGTGAACCCGTACCAACTACCAGCATTCCGGTCTTGTGACCCCTAATGACGGCAAATGCAATCCGGCCGGGTGGTTGCCCACCCGGCCGGATAATCTGTCTCATCAGGAGAATGTCGGATTAGGATACGGCATGCTCGCTGAGGTTGGAGAACCCGTGCTTATCAGGTGCGCCAACTGGCTGATGGAACTCACGCCCATCTTATTGAACACGTCCTGCATCGAGTTTCCGGACCTCAGCAGACTCTGGACATAATCCAGAGAGTTGTTTGTTCCAGCACTGGCCGGAGTGCGCGTCCCAGCGGCCGCCCGGCTCGGAGTACTGTAGCGACTCAAAGCGCTTTGAGCCTTCTGGTTCTCCTTCTCTATTTCGGCCAGAGTGTCCCAATCGCCCTTCTTAATGGCTTCGAGTTTCCGTTCTTGCAGCTCGGCCAGTTTCGCCGCCGCGGCCGCCTTCACTTCCTCGCGTTCTTTCAGCGTTCCGGTCACGTTGACGGAATCCGGATTTTCCAGAGCCGCGCCATTGACCAGTTCGGCCACCTTCGCGCTGACCGCTCCCGGACCACCGACCACGATGGTCTTATTGGAGCCGTAGCGCTGCAACGCCTGGTAGGAGGACGGAGGCAGTTCCTCGGTCTTGGTCAACACCAAAGCCGCATTTTGATCCACGGCCAAAGCACCGCCGGACAAAGCATCCGGGAAGTCCTGACCAGTGACCAGCACCGCCGCGGTGGTTCCCGCCTGCGTACCCGCAGTCATAGCAGCTGTTTCGTAACGATCCTTGCCCATAATCGGTTTAATATTCACCGACATGGTCGTAGGCCACGGGGTGTTCTGGACGGCATGCACCGCCGGACCACCAACCGCTGTAATCGTCAATGGGCGGGTCTGGCCCAACGCCGAGATATAGCCGAAGGTGTTCGGATCCAAGGTGTTACCCTTGCTCAACAGCATCAGGGAACCGGTACGTCCAGCGGCCGCTCCGGCAACCAAAGCATCCGGGAAACCGACGCCGTCAGCGATGTACAGGTTCAACGGCTTCTTCGGAGCCGCTCCCACCAGAGATTCGGTCATCTGGTTTACCGTCACAGCGGTGCCGAAGCGATCCGGCCCGGCAATGCGGTGTACCGTCATCCCCGCCTCGTTCAGTTCGAACTCGTCGTAGGGGTTCATCGGTACCTGACCGCCGACCAGATAGATGTTCTTCTTGCCGGAGACCTTCAGCTGATCCAGCAAAGCCGGTTCCAGGCCGGTCTTCCACGTGGTCAGCAGGACCGGGGCGTGCAGAGCCGCGGCCAACGGGGTGGCGGACAAGCCGTCAGCATGAACGTTGCCATCCACCAGGACTACCGAGTCGCCGGGGAAATTACCCATCTTCCAAGCGGCAATAGCCGTGAGCACCCGGTCAGAACCATCGGCACGCAGCGTGTTCTTGGACAACGCCCGAGCCAGACGTTCCTTGTCCTGCTCGTCCTTCTTCTTGTCCTTTTCGGACTTGTCCTTCTTGTCCTTTTCTTCAGCCTTCTTCTTGGCTTCTTCGGCGGCCTTCTTCTTATCGGCTTCTGCCTTCTCTAAGGCGGCAGCCTTTTCTTCAGCAGCCTTCTGCTTCGCCAAAGCCTCCTCGTAGGCCTTCTTTTGTGGTTCGGTCATGCCCCAAGTCGGGTCGGGATCCTTATCCTTCGGCACGTTGCCATCCACCACGGCTTGGCCATAGTTCTTAATCTTGTCCAGCGCATTTGTGGCATCTTCCAAGGAACGCAGAATGTCAGTCAAGTTAGCGTAAGCGTTGCTGGCCTTCTTTAACAGGGATTCCATCTTGGCGGCGGTATTTGCGTTAGCCAAGTCATTTTGCACTTCAGCCAGGTTAGCCAAATCAGATTCGGCGCCCCCGTAGGACAGCTTGGCGTCGTTGTACTTCTTAACAGCCTCTTTGTAGCCCTTCTTGTCCAATTGGACTTTAACTTCCTGAGGCAGGGACGCATAGAGCTTTTCCAAATCATTCCAGGATTCTTGCATCTTGCCGTGCTGGGTACGAATCTTGGAACCCAAATCTTTTTGCTTCTCCAGGATGTCAATGATTTCCTGCTGCATCTGCTGTTTGTCGGCATCGTTCAGGCTTTCGCCTTTCTGCAGCATTTCCGTCATGCGCTTCATATTCCAGATTTGATAACGCGACTCCAGCATGATGGGGACGGCTTTATTCAGGGAATCTTTGATTCCCGCCAAATCACGTTCCATCTTTGCATCAGCGGCACCGGGTTTAAGGTAGGAGTCCTTCGGATCTACCTTGAGGATTTCCTCCTCCGCGGCACTCAGCTTGTTCTCCGGCACTCTGGCCTTGGGATAGCCCGGCTTGCAAATCATCTGGGTAGGTTGGGTGGGATTGGAGTGACACTGTGTGGCATTCTCAGCGTCTATTTTAGCATTGGTAGCTTTGGCCTGTTCATATTCATACAGCTTTTTCTTGGCCTGCAGGTATTTGTCCAGGGCGGCATAGAACGCCTTCTGCTTCGCAGTGTCCTCACCAATCCACTTGTCTTGAGCAGCTTTGACCATGCTGGCCGTATTTGCCAGGCCATTCTTGGTAGCGTTTTCAGCATCCAAAATGACCGGATCGAGACCCTTGACAATCTGGTCTTCCAGGTCTTTCAAAACTTCCCAAGCCGAGGTCTTGGCGTCCGCTTCTTGCTGAGCTACCTTCGTGGCAGCCTGCGCATCTAGGTACTCTTTCTTTGCCTGTGGATCAGCTATATCCACGTTGAACAGCAAACGCTTCTTTTCCTCCACTCTTTGGGCTTGTGTCAAAGCCTGGTCGGCCAAGTTCTTTTCCTGCTCAGCTTGCTTGACACGCTGGGTAATCTTGTCCTTTTCTGCCTGATATGCCGCCCGGTCAGCCACGGAACGCTTGAATAGCATCGACATATCCAGGGTATTAACCCCTTCTGTTGACTGGCAGTATTGTGACCATGTGATTGGGTCAGTGGCCATATTCGGGAAATACAGGGGATCGTCTACAGTCGTAAGGCCATAAACCGGAGCATGCATGGGGTTAAGCGCTGACGGAATGGTGTAAATCCAGGATGCGTCGTTTTTCACCGCCTCATTGTAGCTATTGACCAAAATAGCCGTGTCGGTGGCTGCTTCAGCCGAGCGCTTGTCCAACTTATCGAGGATAGGCGTGGATTTGCGACCCGGATCGTTGTAGTCAGTCTCGGCCTTTTGCATAGCCAAATCAGCAGCATCGTAGGCGGCTTTCGCAGCCTTGTAGGCAGCTTCGATAGGTTCAAAGTTCGCTTTCGCGATATCCCATTCGGCTTTTTTTGTCTTGAAGGTATCTTCTGCCTGATTCCATACAGTGCGCGCCGCTTTGTATGTATTTTGTGCTGCATCCTTTTGAGCTTGGTCAATCACGCCATCTTCAAAGTTTTTCTGCGCTGTGTTCCATGCCACTTGAGCTGCGTCCCACGTTGACTTAGCTTCGTTATAGACGGCTTCGTCCGTATCATACTTTGACTTGGCTGTGTCATAGGCTGGTTTTGCTGCGTCGTACTTAGCTTTGGGGCCATCAGACGCGAGATACTTATCTTCAACGTCCTTAAATTCCTTTTTAGCTGCTTCATAATTTGCAGTTTCCACGTCCTTAGCCGGAACGGAACACAGCATGTCACGCAGGTTCTTGTATTGAGTCGCCAGAGCCGGCTCGGTTTCAGCGTCCTTCGCATTGACCAAAACAGGCGGGGTGTGGTCGCGGAAAATCTGATCCGCAATACTCGGTTCACCGGCATCTAAGAACACCGCATCTCCCGCGGCATCGTAGCCCACCAGGATACCCCGGAGTTTACCGTCCCCCGTCAGTACAGGCGTACCGAGTTCCTTATTAACCTCCTTCGCCGGACGCCATCCCGCTAGGGCAAAAGCCGGAACCACCCCGTTTTTATCGTTAATTCCAGGCATATCCAGTTTCGGGACAGTCATGTTTTGATCCAGGAAGGTCTGCCACGACTGGGGAGAACTGTAGTAACCGGCACCGCCGCCGCGGTGGTAAGCAATGCGCAAATCAGAACTGGTGATGTTCTTGGTGAACGAACCCGGATGCGGCACAAAGTCGGTCGATTCCCAACCCACCATATTCAAGCCATCGCCGTCCTTGGCCATGCCCTCAGCTTTCGTAACCGGAGTGATTCCCTCTACCGGACGATCCAGCTGTACCACTGCCAAGCCCAGAGTGGTGGGGTTGAACGGTTCGACACGCACGGAGAAATACACGCGCTTATCCGCATTCGTATTGCTCACGGCATCTTTGCCGAAAGTAATCCGGGCTGTGTGCTGAGCCAGAGCCTCCATGGTGGAGTTTTTGCGAGTAAACACGTCTTTGTACGGGTCATTCGCGAACGAGAAACAGTCGTTCGAGGTCAGCACTTCGTCGGGCTTCGTCAACACGCCAGCGCAACTGCGGTACGCCAACACGGGTGAACCGGGGATAGGTACCTGTAGCAAGGCCACCGCCTGACCATTTTGACCCAAATCCTGGGTTTGAAAGTTCCCCCCGCTAATAGCATTGGCCGGGGCGACACCCGTAAAAGCTAAACCAGCCGCAAACAGACCCACAATGCCCGCGCGGCGCATCTTCTTCACAACGTGGCTGAATGTCTCCACTTTATCCTCCTCGAATACCATCCATGGATTCGCGCACTGCCCCTTCCGGACGGGGTCAGCACAGTGTTCCGAACACTCAAGTAATTTGTTCGGCTACACACGTCCAATTCTGAGCCTTTTGGCTTCATTTCAGCGAAACCTCGCATACATTCCAGTGATTTTCCATAATTGCAGGTCAGCGCCTCAAAGCGCTGGTCACAGGGCCGCTAGCGAGCAAATCTGTTGTTTGCTTTACCAAATCTTGACCACCATGTCCGAACAAATTCTGCCCGCAGCCCCGCTCTCCACCACGCGGGGCTTAGTTTCGCAGGGCCGCAATCGGAACGACCATCACCCCATCCGCCCGAGTGTACGCGACATTCCCGGTCCCACAGATAACCGCTAAGAACGAAGGCGGCAGCTGGCTGGAATCCTTTTCCATTTCCCTAGCAAATAAGGTAGCAATTCGCTTGAGATTCTGGGCGCCCTCCTCGACTCGATTCATCCCCAATTTGATTTCAAAGACACCCCAACGTCCATCAGGAAGCTGTGCCACGGCATCAATTTCGTTACCCTTTTCATCGCGGAAATGGTACAGGTTTCCGCGAGAAGCACGGGCGTAAATGTTGAGGTCATGCTCGACTAGAGATTCAAACACGTAACCAAAAGTCTGCAAGTCACGCAACAGCATCCGGGGACTAGCCCCCAAGGCCGCAACCGCCAAAGAGGGGTCGGCAAAATGCCGCTTGGGAGCACGCAGCACCCGGCGCGAGGAACGCAAGTTTGGATGAAAAGACGGCTGATCCCAGGTCAAAAAGAGTTGCGAAAGAACATTGAGGTACTCAGCCACGGTGCCTTCATGGATGTTTACGTCCTCATGCTGGCGCATATCCGCCAGCAGCGTCCGATTGGACACCGTGGTAGCCGTATTACGAGCTAGCGAATGAATCAGGGCGCGAAGTTTGCGCACGTCATGCCTGGTACCACTGACCCGATAGACATCATCGTTGATGACACTCTCCAGGTATTGCGATGCGGTATCACTGCTGTCCTGGGAATCCTCCCCCAGAACAGCGGGCCAGCCGCCACGCACACACAACGCGATAAGTTCCTCGACACTCTTTTCCTCGATTTTCGTCGTGGGAATATCTCCATCGAACAGACCCGCAAAGGAAACTTGGCCTGAAGAATCGCCAGTCTCATACAAGCTCATAGTTTGCATATTGATAGTGGCGATGCGTCCTGCCCCGCTGTGCAGAACGCCTTTGCGGGAAGGGGTTGACGAACCCGTCAGCAAAAACCGGCCCTTTCGAGGGGTCTTGTCTACCGCAAAACGCACAGCATCCCACACTTGTGGCACTTCCTGCCATTCGTCTATCAAGTGTGGAGAGTCGCCTTCCAAGGCATATTCCGGATTCAGCATCGCAAGGTTACGGTTGGAAAATCCGCTGGTCGGGTCGGCTAGGTAAGTGACTGAACGAGCCTGATTAAGCGACGACCAAGTCTTTCCACACCACTTCGGTCCTTGGATACACACCGCTCCGAATTTTTTCAGCAGGTCAGCAATTTCCTCGTCAACAAAGCGCTGGCGGTAAAAATCCGGCGTGAGCATTTTTCCCTCCAAATCAAAGGATTTACAGGTTTAGAATAGCCCAATCCAGAGTTTTTCGCTAGTTTTATCCAGAGTTTTTCGCTAGTTTTATCCAGAGTTTTTCGCTAGTTTTATCCAGAGTTTTTCGCTAGTTTTATCCATAGTTTTTCGCCGGGCGCGGCGAGGATGTTCAGGCGCCCGCACCCCGCCAGACACTATAAGACCACGTCAACCGGTCTTTGGCGCCCCTTTGCGCCTGGTACTTAACCCGAACTTCCCACTTAACATAACACTTGGGGAAGTTAAGTGGGAAGTAAGTGGGAAGTTCGGCTACGGTGTGTCGCGGACGTTCGCGGCCTGGACCCCTCTATGACACCCCCGCCAGGCGCTGAATGACCGTGTCGGCCAGCAGTCGGCCGCGCCGGGTCAGCACCGCCCGACCTGCGTTGCCGGTCAGCAAGCCCCCCCCAGCCAACTCGTGCGCCTCACGAAGCAACGCCGCCGCGTCAACCCCGAACTCTCGGGCATATTCACGCAAATCCAGGCCCTGACGCAGGCGCAGATTCAGCAGGAGTTTTTCCAGGCGGGCACTGTCCCCAGTGATGATTTCCTGGCCATCAACAGGCCGGTGGCCCGCCCGCAGGGACTGCATCCACTTCGCGGGGTGGCGCAGGTTCCAAAAGCGCGTGCTGCCCAGATGCGAGTGTGCGCCGGGCCCGAAACCATACCAATCCTGGTTTTGCCAATAGGCCAGGTTGTGACGGCATTCGTGGCCCGGGCGAGCCCAGTTGGAAATCTCGTACCATTCCAGGCCCGCCGCACTGAGCGTCTCATCAGCCAGCTCGTATTTATCCGCCTGGTCATCGGGATCCACCGGGGGGATTTCCCCCTGCGCGAGGGCGCGCCCCAGCGCGGTCCCCGGTTCGATAACCAGGGCGTAGCAGGACACGTGGTCCACCCCAAGTTCCAGCGCGGCATTCAGGGAGGCCCGCCAATCTGCCAAGCTCTCTCCCGGCGTGCCATAGATGAGGTCCACGCTGACCTCGAGTCCTTGCGCGCGCGCCGCTCGCACGCCTGCCACCAGGTGCTTTTGCTGATGCGTCCGGTCCAAAGTCGCCAACACGGCGGGAATGGCCGACTGCATTCCAAAGGACACCCGCGTAAAACCGCCCGCCGCCAGGGCTTCCAAATACTGCGGCGTCACTGTGTCGGGGTTTGCCTCGGTCGTTACTTCCGCGCCCGGCACCAGCCCGAAAGTTTCGCTCAGGCCGTGCAAGACTCGGACCAAATCGGTCGCCGGTAAGACTGTCGGGGTTCCCCCGCCGAAGAACACGCTGGTCAGGGCGCGACCGCCCTGGGAAATAGCGCCAGCGCCACCGGCACCAACGTGACCGGCACCGCCCTTGTGACCGCCGCCCTGGCACGCCGCATCAGCGCCGGAACAATCCGGCGCATACAGACCGACTTCACGTAGCAACGCCGCCGCGTATCCCTCCACGCCGGGCCCCAGCGACAGGTTCGAGTACGTATTGAAATCGCAATAGCCGCAACGCCGCAGGCAGTACGGCACATGCACGTAAGCACAGAGCGTGCGCGGCGAACTCATCAGGCTTCGTCCGCCCCATACCACGGCTCGCTGGGCGTAAATCCGGACTCGGCGGGCTTCTCCGTTTCACTCAATCGCCCTAAACAGGCCGTCACCTGGAACGACGCGGCCTGTTCACGTTCTTCAGCCGAGCCACGCGCCAGGCGCACCACACACAAATCATGCACGTCACGGCCTTCTCGGGCGGCCCGGCGCTCGAACGCCGTCACCACCCGACCGTCGAAACGCGGCGCAAAACCGCCGCGCTGACCTTGTGGATCGTTGACATCGGGACGCTGGCCCACGTGCGGGTTAGACAATCCGAGGGTGGACTCAACCACGTCACGCTGCTGCCAAGCATAGTCGTCCCAATCGGTCGCCAGGCGCCACCGACCCTCGTCCTCGAGCAGCCGGGCGACAATGGCCGCAAACTCCGGAGCCACCAGACGCCGCTTGTGATGGCGAGTTTTCGGCCACGGATCAGCGAAAAACGTCCACATCTCGTGTACCGTCGCCTCACCGAGCAAAATGGGCAGGGCTTGCAGGGCGTCCACGTCCGCGACTTTCAGATTGGGCAAGCCGTCATAGTTGCGCACGGCGGAGGACACGATTTTCGCCACCCCCGGCAGCCACACTTCAAATCCCAAGTAGTTGTTCTCCGGGTGCAGCGCGGCAGCGTGGGTGATTTGCTCGCCGTTACCGCAGCCCACCTCGACAATGAGCGGAGCCTCGCGGCCAAACACGACGCGGGGGTCCAGGCGCTCCCCCTCGGCCGCCATCGTCGGCCCCGCCCCGCGTTTCACGTCCAACAGGTAGGCGTCTTTGTACTTTTCAAAGGTCTTTTCCAAAGTTTGGCCCATGCGGTCGCCGCGACGGGCAAAAGTTCTGACCCGCGGATAAGGCCGCTGGCGGTCAGGGATTTCGTCGTCCCCGCCGGACTGGGCGTCGGCTCGAATCGTTTTGCCCATTATTTTTTCGGCTCCTCGTTGGACAGCGCGGCGATGAAGGCCTCTTGGGGAACCTCGACCCGCCCGATGGCTTTCATGCGTTTCTTGCCGGCCTTTTGCTTTTCCAACAGCTTGCGTTTCCGGCTGATGTCGCCGCCGTAGCACTTGGCGAGCATGTCTTTGCGCAGCGCCCGAATGTTCTCCCGGGCGATAATGCGAGTGCCAATAGCCGCCTGGATAGGCACCTCGAACTGTTGGCGCGGAATGAGTTTGCGCAGCTTCGTGGCCATCGCGGTCCCGTAACTGTAGGCATTGTCCTTGTGAACGATGGCGGAAAACGCGTCAACCTGTTCCCCGTTCAGCAAGATGTCCACCCGCACCAGGTCGGCCGGAGCCATTCCGTCCAGGTGGTAGTCCAGCGAGGCGTAGCCTTTGGTGCGGGACTTAAGCTGATCAAAGAAGTCGTAAACAATCTCACCCAAGGGCAGGGTGTAGTGCAGTTCCACCCGGTCGGAGCTCAAGTACTCCATATTCTTCATGGCGCCGCGCCGATCCTGGCACAGTTCCATAACCGGACCGACAAAGTCCGAGGGCGTCAGGATGGTCGCGGCCACCACCGGCTCGCGCACTTCCTTGACTTTGCCTTCGGGGAACTCAGAAGGGTTCATGACGTGAGTTTCCGTGCCGTCTTCCGCCACGACCACGTATTCCACGTTCGGGGCGGTGGAAATCAGCACCAGGTCGAACTCGCGTTCCAGACGCTCGCGAATAATCTCGAGGTGCAGCAAACCCAGGAAACCGCAACGGAAACCCGACCCCAGAGCGGCCGATGATTCCGGCTCAAAAGTCAGGGACGCATCATTGAGTTTCAGCTTGTCCAGTGCGTCGCGCAGCACCGGGAAATCGGTTCCGTCAATCGGGTACAGTCCCGAAAACACCATCGGCATCGGGTCGCGGTAGCCCGGCAAAGGTTCGCTAGCGCCCTTTTCCGCAGCGGTAACGGTGTCGCCCACGCGGGATTGGCGCACGTCCTTCACCCCGGTAATGAGGTAGCCGACTTCGCCCGCCCCGATACCTTTTGTGGGAATCGGATCCGGGCTGATGACCCCGAGTTCCAGCAGTTCGTGGGTGGTGCCGGTGGACATCATGTTGATTCGCTGACGGGCATTGAGCGTTCCGTCCATGACGCGCACGTAGGTCACGACCCCGCGATACGTGTCATAAACCGAGTCAAAAATGAGTGCGCGGGTCGGGGCGTCGGGCTGTCCAGCGGGCGGCGGCACCTGGGAGACGATTTCGTCCAGCAGGGCCTGCACGCCCTCCCCGGTCTTGCCCGAAACCAGCAAGCAGTCCTCGGGCTGGCACCCGATGAGGTTCGCCAGTTCTTCGGCGTGCTTTTCCGGCATCGCGCCAGGCAGGTCGATTTTGTTCAGCACCGGGATAATGGTCAAGTCCCCCTCCAAGGCCAGGTAGAGGTTCGCCAGGGTTTGCGCCTCGATGCCTTGGGAGGCGTCCACCAGCAGGACCGCCCCTTCACAAGCCGCCAGAGAACGCGAGACTTCATAGGTGAAGTCCACGTGACCAGGGGTGTCAATCATGTTCAGGGCGTAGGCTTTGTCGCCAACCTGCCAGGGCATCCGCACGGCTTGGGATTTAATGGTGATGCCGCGTTCGCGTTCAATGTCCATCCGGTCCAGGTATTGGGCACGCATCTCACGGTCCGAGACGACCCCGGTTAGCTGCAGCATCCGATCCGCCAGCGTCGACTTGCCGTGGTCGATGTGGGCGATAATCGAAAAGTTACGAATCAGGGACGGGTCGGTGGCGGCGGGCGCAATCGACTGTAACAGGGCATCACCAGGAATGGGCATGGACTTCCTTATCTCTCTCGCTAGACATTCCATTTTGTCATTTTTCCCCCGTTTGCCCAATCTTTAGCGGGCTGTAAGGGGCTGGGTCTCCCGCCGCGAAGTTCACCGGAGGACTTTCGCGCACAAGTTTTGGCAATCGCCCTGGTTGTTGCCCGGTGCGGTATTCCTCCGGTCAGGAATAATTTGGGCCTGCCGGACTATTGCGCAGGGGCGCGGAATCTGTTACCTTGAAACATCTCTAATCTCGCCGCAGAGATTGTTCGCTGACCAGGACGCGTTAGCCACTTCTTAGCTGCAGGTCACCGGGGGTTCTCCGCGCCACGGGAACGCCGGTTTTATCACGCCAGCCAGGATATATCCCGCATCTACACCACTCGTTAACCTTTGTCGGGCAGTACACCCGCGAAACTCAAAGTCTAGGGGGAATCCATGTTAAAGCTGTCTTCCAAACCGTCTATCGCGGTTTTATTAGTCCTTGCTTTGCCGTTTGTTTTGTCGGGGTGTTCCCAGCGCGATTCTGCTCCGAGTGATGCGGCAGCTCCCAAGTTGTCCATTTCCGACATTAAACAGGAAGTTCAAGAAAGTTGGATGCCTACCCAATTCCTGGCACAGGCATCATTCCGTTCGGATAAGCACCTGGATTTGAAGCCTGTCAAGGAGGAGTCCTCTTATCGCCAGATTGCTTTTCGGTGTGCACAAGACTCGCCCTCCCCGGTTTCTATTTGGCTTCGGCACGGTAGCGAATTACGTCGGCTAGCGGAAATCGGGGCCTGTGATTCAGGTGTGGGGCTCCAAACTGTGGGACTTCCGACCTCGCTGTTTCCTCAGGCAGAACAAGCACTGTTCATCGCGAACGATGACACACGCATCGCCGCAGTTATTTTTGAAACCAACCAAGAAACGCCCTCGTGAACGTGTCCCGTATCGGTGTGCAGACACCGAAAACCAGCACAAAACATCTAGGTGATGAGCGGCATCGCGAACGTGGGACGTAGCCTGAATCCGTTAGCTCAGCGTTCTCACCACCGATTTGCGAATATGGCGCAAAATGGCGTAGGATATTTCCTTGTGTGTCGCCAAAACCGGCGAAAATCAATACTTTTGAGGGAAGAACATTGGCAAATATTAAGTCTCAGATAAAGCGGATTCGCACCAACGAAAAGGCGCGCCAGCGCAACTTGGCCGTGCGCTCCGAGCTAAAGACCCTGGTGCGCAAGACCCGCGAGGCTATCGAGGCTGGGGATAAAGCCGCAGCCGAGGCCAACTTGAAGGTGGCCACCCGTCACCTTGACGTGGCAGCTTCCAAGGGTGTCATCCACAAGAACCAGGCGGCTCAGCGCAAATCTAAGCTGGCCACCCGCGTTGCTGCCATGCAGTAACCGGTTTCTCTAAGCTATTTGAAAACGTCCACCTTTTGGTGGACGTTTTCTTTTTGCCCACAACAGCGCGCAAACTAATCGGTTTAAGTCGCGTATATCATCTGGTCTAAACTGGATACGTTGATTGTCGGAAAGAAGAGGAATAATGGCTGAAAATACCCCGGAAACCCCAGACACCCCGCAGTACCGCTACACGGCTGAGATGGCGGGGGACCTGGAAGCAAAATGGCAACGGATTTGGGACGAAACCGGCGCATTTAACGCGGATAACCCCAGTGGCTCCCTGGCCGGCGACCTGGCAAAACGTGAAAAATACTTCATCCTCGACATGTTCCCCTACCCCTCCGGCAAAGGTCTGCACGTGGGACACCCGCTGGGCTATATCGCCACCGACGTGGTGGCCCGTTACCAGCGCGCCCAGGGCAAGAACGTGCTCTACACCATGGGTTACGATGCGTTTGGCCTGCCCGCCGAGCAATACGCCCTGCAAACCGGCCAGCACCCAGCCATCACCACGCATGACAATATCGCCAACATGAGCAAACAGCTGGCTCGCATTGGTTTGTCCCACGACCGGCGGCGCTCTTTCGCCACGACCGACCCGGACTATTTCAAGTGGACCCAGTGGATTTTCCTGCAAATTTTCAACTCCTGGTATGACCCCGAAGCTCCGCGCCGCGACGGCTCCGGAAAGGGCGCGGCCCGGCCGATTACCACCCTGGTAAAGCAGTACGAGGACGGCACCCGCCCCACCCCGGACGGGCGGGCTTGGGCCGAGCTTTCCGCAGTGGAACAGGCGGAACTCATTGATGCCGAGCGCCTGGCTTACGTGGCATACGCGCCGGTGAACTGGGCACCGGGCTTGGGCACGGTGCTGGCTGACGAAGAAGTCACCGCCGAGGGGCGTTCCGAACGCGGTAACTTCCCCGTGTTTAAGACGAAACTGCGCCAGTGGATGATGCGCATCACCCGCTATGCGGACCGGCTAGATGCCGACCTGGCCACGATTGACTGGCCCGATAAGGTCCGCACCATGCAGCACAACTGGATCGGCAAGTCTTTCGGCGCCACCGTAATCTTCCAGGTCGAAGCCGGTCAAGGGCCGCAGCCGCAAACTTTGCAGGTCTTCACGACCCGGCCCGACACGCTGTTTGGCGCGACTTTCATGGTCATTTCCCCGGAACATCCGCTGGTGGGGGCCGAGGACTGCGCGGACGCGGAGTTGCAGGTGCCGGACGCTTGGCCGGAGGGGACTCGACCGGAGTGGACCGGCGGATACGCGACCCCGCGCGCAGCAGTGGCGGCCTACCGGGCGCAAGCCAGCGCAAAGAGCGACAGCGAACGGACTGCGGAAACCGACTTCACCGAAAAGACCGGCGTGTTTACCGGCATTTTTGGGACGAATCCGGTCAATAGTTCCCTGGTGCCAATTTTCGTGGCGGATTACGTTTTGATGGGGTACGGCACCGGCGCGATTATGGCCGTGCCCGCCCACGACGAGCGCGATCACGCCTTCGCCAAAAAGTTCAACCTGGACATTATCCAAACTATTTCCGGCCCGGACGGCCTGGATGTGCAAGAGGAACCCTGGACCGGCGACGGCGTCATCGAGAACTCCGCCAACAGTGAAATCAGCCTGAACGGCCTGGGCAAGGCCGAGGCTATCGCAAAAATCAGCGACTGGCTGGCGAAAACCGGGCGGGGCGAAAAGACCGTGACCTACCGTCTGCGTGACTGGCTGTTTTCCCGGCAACGCTACTGGGGCGAGCCTTTCCCCGTGGTTTACGGCTCTGACGGGCGGGTTCACGCCCTGCCGGAGGACATGCTCCCCTTGGAGCTGCCCGAAGTGTCTGACTTCCGGCCCCGGACTTTTGACCCCGACGACGCCCACTCCACCCCGGAATCTCCGCTGGGCCGCGCTACGGACTGGATGACCGTCGAACTGGACCTGGGCGAAGGCAAGCAGACCTACACTCGTGACCAAAACACCATGCCGAACTGGGCGGGCTCGTGCTGGTACGAGCTGCGCTACACGGACCCGGACAACCCCACGGCTTTTGCCAGCCCCGACAACGAAGCCTACTGGATGGGTCCACGCCCCGAGGCGGGCAACCTCAGCGGCGGCACGGATTTGTACGTGGGCGGCGTGGAACACGCGGTACTGCACCTGCTGTACGCGCGTTTTTGGCACAAGGTCCTCTACGACTTGGGGTATGTGTCAAGTTCAGAGCCGTTCCATCGCCTGTTCAACCAGGGCATGATTGAGGCTTACGCCTACACGGATTCGCGCGGGCAATACGTTCCGGCTGACGAGGTGGCGGGCAGCGAAGAGGACGGCTTTACCTGGAAGGGCCAGCCCGTCAACCGCGAGTTCGGCAAGATGGGCAAGTCGCTAAAGAACATCGTCACCCCTGATCAGATGTGTGCGGATTACGGCGCGGACACGTTCCGGGTCTACGAGATGTCGATGGGACCGCTAGATATGTCCCGGCCGTGGGACACTCGCGCGGTGGTCGGCTCTCAGCGTTTCCTGCAGCGGCTGTGGCGCAATATCGTCGATGAAAACACCGGCGCGCTCACCGTGACCGATGACGCCCCGGATTTGGCGACCGCGAAAGTGCTGGCTCGCACCATTCACGATGTCACCGTAGAATATGACAATCTGCGCGTGAACACGGCTATCGCCAAGATGATTGTGTTGAACAATCACTTGACCGGGTTGCCCAGGGTGCCGCGCGAGGCCGCAGAAGCGCTGGTCGTGATGGTCGCCCCCATCGCTCCGCACATCGCGGAGGAACTGTGGGAACGTTTGGGTCACAAGGGTGGTATCGCCCGGGCCACGTTCCCGGTCGTTACCGATGAGTCGCTGTTGGCTGCCGAGGAGGTCACTTGCGTGGTCCAGGTGGCAGGCAAGGTGCGCGCGAAAGTTTCGGTGGACCCGGAGATTTCTGAGGCGGATTTGCAGGCGAAAGTCCTGGCGGAACCGGCCGTGGTGAAGTTGCTGGACGGGCGCGAACCGAAGCGGATTATCGTGCGCGCCCCGAAGCTCGTGTCCCTGGTTTTGTAGGATTTGTCAGTACAAAAAATTCGCTAGATTACGGGATTTCAACGGTTTCTGGCTTGCAAACTTAGGTATACCTAACTTAGGCTATACCCCATGAAGAGAATTAAAAACAAGCAAATTAGAGAAACCTTGACTGTAGCTGCGATTTTGTGCCTGGGAGCCTCTCTAGGTGCGTGCAGCGGGACACCCAGCGCCAGCTCGGATTCAGCCGCACCAGGCAAGCCCCTGGTCCTCACCACATTTACCGTGTTGCAGGACATGGCTCAAAACGTTGCCGGAGACCACCTGGAAGTTCGCTCTATCACCAAACCTGGGGCGGAAATCCATGATTATCAACCCACGCCCTCGGACTTAAAGTCGGCGCAGAAAGCGAAACTGATTTTAAATAACGGGCTGGATTTGGAACGCTGGTTCACGAAGTTTACCACCGACCTGGATGCCAAAAAGGTCAATGTTTCGCAGGGCGTGGAGCCTATTCCGATAACCGAAGGCGACTACAAGGGTAAGCCCAATCCCCACGCTTGGATGAGCCCGAAAAACGGCGCCCTCTACGTGAAAAATATGGCAAAAGCCTTCTGCGATTTAGATGCCCAGAACTGCTCCGAGTACCAGGAAAATGCCGAACAGTATGGCGCCAAGATTGAAAAAGTCGGCGAGGACATCACCTCCACTCTTTCTCATCTCGACGCGTCACAACGCACTTTGGTCAGCTGTGAGGGAGCTTTCTCGTATCTGACTCGGGACTATAACCTAAACGAGAAATTCCTGTGGGGCGTAAATGCAGAAGGAGCCCTCACTCCCTCTCGCGTAGCGGAAGTGGAAGACTACGTGAAGCGAAACCACGTTCCCGCAGTATTCTGCGAGTCCACCGTGGGAGACAAAATGCGACCCGTTGTGGAAGCTACGGGGGCGAAATTTGGTGGGGAATTGTATGTTGATTCCTTGTCAGACGCTGATGGAGACGTTCCGACCTATCTGGATCTGTTGCGCTATGACGCAGATCTGATTACCCAAGGGTTGACTCAGAAATGAGTGACACTCTCGACAACCGCATAGCGCCAGGCGGGTCTGAAACTGAGTCCAGCTCAAAATCAGCCCCACCTATATTAGAAGTCTCAGATTTGCATGTTCGTTACGGGGTTAATGTGGCACTGGAAGGTGCCAGTATAACCGTGCCGCGCGGTCAAATTTGTGGTCTGGTAGGGATGAACGGATCGGGGAAATCGACACTGTTCAAAGCCATCACAAACAGCGTTTCGTATCAAAAGGGCAGCATTAAAGTTGCCGGAATTGACGCGAACCAAGCCCGGAAACAGCGATTGATTGGTTATGTTGCGCAAAACGAGGAAATCGATTGGGACTTCCCGGTTAACGTAAACCAAGTCGTCATGATGGGGCGGTATGGATTTATGGGGCCGACCCGTCGTCCCAAATCTGCAGACGTGGCAGCAGTGCAAGCCGCGTTAGAAATGGTGGAATTGCAAGATTTGCAGCAGCGCCAAATTGGAGCGTTGAGCGGCGGTCAAAAGAAAAGGGTGTTTATCGCGCGCGCGATTGCCCAAGGGGCACCACTCCTGCTCCTCGATGAGCCGTTTGCCGGAGTAGACAAATACTCCGAAACCAATATCGTCGATTTGCTGCGCAAAATCTCAGCAAAAGGCACCACGGTGGTGGTTTCAACCCACGATTTGGCTTCTTTGGAAAAGCTCTGCGATGAGGTGGTTTTGTTATATCGCCGCGTGGTTTATCAAGGCAATCCTGCTGGAGCCTTGGACCCACAGAATCTCGCGAAAGCGTTTGGATTAAATCCCGCCGCGTCGGGAGGTGGACAGTGAATTTTTATGAAATCTTAATCGAAATGTGGACGCAGCAGTTTATGCTTCGCGGCATCATCGTCACCGGAGTCGCGGCAGCAGTTTGTGCCGTGTTGTCCTGCTGGCTGGTCCTGATTGGCTGGTCATTGTTAGGTGATGCCCTGTCCCACGCAATTCTTCCCGGAATCGTCGTGTCCTACCTTTTGGGAACGCCCTTCGCAATAGGAGCCCTCGTGGCAGCTTTGCTGGTGGTGGGATTGATTGGCGCAGTGCGGGGGCGCGGACGGGTCAAAGAAGACACAGCTATTGGCGTGGTATTCACGACAATGTTTGCCTCCGGTCTGGTCTTAATCAGCCTGTTCCCCAGTCATATCGATTTGCACCATATTTTGTTTGGCGACATGCTCGGTATCACCAGAGCCGATATGTGTCAGGTCTTGATATTGAGCCCACTCGCTCTGGTGCTGTTGTTATACAAAAAGCGGGATTTGGTGCTGTATGCCTTCGACAAGACTCATGCCCACACTATCGGCATCTCTACAACCTGGTTGGCGACTCTGTTGCTGGTAGCTCTCTCTTTGACAGTCGTGGTGGCGATGCAGGCAGTGGGCGCAATCCTCATCGTGGCACTGGTGATTACCCCTGGCGCAACCGCCCGGCTGCTCACAAACCGGTTCAACGCTATGCTATGGATAGCCCCTTTGCTTTCCGTATCCTGCGTCGTGCTGGGAGCCTATATTTCCTACTGGTTCGATACAGCGTCAGGAGCCACGGTCGTGCTGCTGGAAGGCGTATTGTTCCTGATTGTTTGGCTGGTGGATTTGCTTCGGCAACAGTGTCTGCAACGCTATCATGGCGCACAGTCTGCTACCTCCGGTCCTGACCCGGAACCTCAACAGGTTGCTTCTTGAAGCAACCCCCTACGGCAAAGTGAGGTACCGCAATACAGCCTTGGCGCTGCCCTTGTTGAGGTCGCCCAGCTGTGCCAACTGGCCCAACCCAGACCCGAAAACAAACATATCACCACTGGTGGCAGCATCTTTCAAGGGCGGAGCGACGCCTTCCCAGAGGAATTTTCCGTCGACGACTCCGTAGCTCAACAGCCCGCTGTTACCTTCGGTGAACACGGCTTTTGTCCCGTCAGACGCCAGCGGAGCCCCCGGAGCTTTCAGATTAATGGCCACGCCGTCCCCGGTAGTCCAGGTTTTGGCCGCACAACCGGGCCAGGACGCACAGGTTTCCCCGGTCGCACCCAGGAAATACGTCCGGTCGGGCATGAGGACGGGAACTTTCCCGGATTTCAAGGCGGCCAGAGCACTGTCAGTATCCAGCCGCAGCCCGGCGCGCAGTTGGTCGTGCAGGGCTTGAGCGGCTACAGAGGGGCACTGGCCCTCCCCCACTACACCACCGTCAGAACCGTGAATTTGCCAATGAACCTCAGCGGCGCTTTGCGGGTCAGCGGAAGCGAAAAAACCGGCTTCCAACATAGAAATCTGGGGGTCAGACCCCAGTTTCGAGGTGTCGAGAGAACCGATTTTCATGTTGATAATTTGGGAATAACTCCAGGTATTTTGCCGGTTAGACCCGTCTTGATTGGAGGTAGTTACTCCCAGCAAAGTCACTGACCCCCGAGTTTGCACCAGCAAAGGTTGGGCGGCCTGGGCGTTTGGCACCATGAGCGGGAACTTGCCTTTCCACGCAAAGTCCGGCGTGACGTACACCGCCTGCACCCCGGCCGAATTTCCTTCCGCAACCGCGATAGGAACCACCAGGAACTGGTCAAAAATGGCTCCCAAAACGTGCTCGCCGGTCGCTAAATCCCAAATACCCTGCGGCAAGTCCCCCACCGCAACATTGCCGCTGGGATCGATACGCACCACCTTTTTCGCGGCATCCGATTCGCAGGTAATCGAGCTCTGCCACAGCTGTTTCAGGCAATAGTCCAGGGGCAGGTCATCGTAGGTTTTCGACCATTTCGCGGTGCCGGTCGTTTCGTCTATCAGCGCAATAGCCTGGGTTTGAGCCTTGCCATCAGTGCCTTTCACCAGCACAAGCTTTTCGTTTTCGGCTAGTTTAGCGGTCACGCCGGTAGCGGCGTCCTGTGCCGCCAAAGAGTCTTGGGAATCGGCGTAGTCCCACACCTGTACCGTGCGCGGATCCTTCATCTTCGCGGGCATTGCCAGGGTCCAGGCTTCTTTCAACGGGGCGACCGTGGTGATTTTCTTCACTTCCGCGTTGCTGCGAATCCGGGCGGTATCACCAAGCCACTGTGTCGTGGCAGTCACCAACACCACCACCGCCAGGGCCAGAATGACCGCGCCGATGATGCGTTCGACCAAGCGGGGCTGACGCACCGCGGCCGCAGAATCGCTTAAATCCGGTTTCTGTTTTTTCACTGCTTCAGTTTATCCCGGCTATAGCAACGAAAAACTGCCTTTCGAGAAGTTTTCCACAGGGGCGGGTAATTCCGGGTTTTCCACAGGTAAAACATTTTCGACTTTCCGCACCGGCGGGTCGCGATTAGTTTCACAAGCAAGGGGCGGACAGTTCCCGGCACGATAGAGGAGGTAGCCAGGATGCTAAATAAGTTTGGACAAACGGACCGCGACCGGCTCACTGCCAGTGTTTTTGAGCGGGCCAGAGCTGCGGGTGTGGGCTATCTGGACGATGCCGAGCCGGATTACCGCACCCCGCGTCGCCCCGGTCCTCCCCCCGATTTTGGCGCGGATGGGAACCCACCGACTCGCGGTAACCTGGCTGGGCGGGCTGAGGACCTGGTACAGGGCTTTGAAAGCAGTCTCCAGGTCAGGCCCGTGGCCGAGCGCGAGCAGCGGTTGCGCCTGGCGCCCAGTCCGCGAGTAGCGACTCTAATTGCGGCGTTCATGCTGGTAAGCGGGCTTTTGGTAGTGGGTTGGCAGGTATTTGCCGCTCCGCCCACACCACCTCCCGACGGGGTGCTGTCCGGGGACGCCACGGGGAGAACGGATTCCAAAACGGGCAGTTCCGCAGGTCCGGGTGCCGCGCTGGCAGCCGCTGAGGGGAAAGCCGGCGATACCGCGGCGGGCCAGGCCGGTGCTTCGCCCTCGCCGGGTGCCGCCCCGCGCCTGTTTCTGCCCGGCGCGAACGGCGCCGAAGTCGTGGTTCACGTGGCCGGAGCGGTGAACCATCCCGGAGTGGTTCACCTGGCGGATCCGTCTCGCGTGGCCGATGCTCTGGAAGCGGCGGGCGGAGCCCTGCCCGAAGGGGATCTGAGCACCCTGAACCTGGCCCGACCGCTCACGGATGGAGAAATGATTTATGTGGCTCGACCTGGGGAAACTCCCCCGCCGAGCGCGGGGGGAAACACTGGTAGCGCACCGGGCTTGGGCACCAAGTCAGCGGGGGCTGATGGCGAAAAAGTGAACCTGAACACCGCGGACTTGGGCACTTTGCAGACCCTTTCCGGCATCGGCCCGGCCCTGGCCCAACGCATTGTGGATTACCGCGAGTCCAACGGGCGTTTCGCTTCGGTGGATCAGCTCGATGAAGTCAGCGGGATTGGTCCGGCGCTGATGGCGCGGCTGCGCGACCACGTGTGCGTGTGAGGATTCGTGATGACTGTGCAGGGCGAAACAGCGTTCATTGTCCGGCGGCTGCGCACCGACCGGGACTATCGCCCCGCCCCGCTGGATTTGCGCTTGGCGATTCCGGCGGTGAGCCTGTGGGTAGCGCTGTTGGTGGCGGGAAACCGCGGGGAGCGTGTCGCGCTGGTGGTGAGCGTTGGATTCGCCCTGGTAGCGGGCGTAGCGGCGGGTGCGTTGGGGTGGTTGCACCGGTCACAAGCCCGTGGGGGCAGGCGTGGCACGCTCACGCCCATCCGCGTGGGGAAACGCGACGTTGAAATGCCTGGTTGCACGGTAAATCGCTACCCGGAAGCGCCAGGCCGAGCAGGGAAAGCTGGCGCGGTCATGCCCGCCCGCCGGCGCCACCGCCTGTTTCCGCGCGGCTCCGGGCTGGCCACGCTGCTGATTACCGCCCTGGTCATTGCCATCGTTTTTGGGACGCTGGCGCTGCGTCTGGAACTCGGTTCGCGCGATGCTCTGGCCGTGATTGGCACTCACCCGACCGCCCGTTTTGACGTGAAAGCCCAGGTCGTCTCGACTCCGAAACTGAGTTGGAGGGACAGTTACCGCGTTGACCTCAAAGTGATCCGCCTGACTTGGCACGGCTCAACCTACCCCACCCACGCCCTGCTGCAGGTCAAAGGGGCTGGCTGGGAGGGTATCCCCCTCGGTTCGTGGGTACGTCTGCGCGCCGGCCTGGCCAGTCGGGACCTTTCCACCCAATACCTGGGCTATGCGAAGTCTCCGACCGGTCCTGAAATTATCGGACCTCCGACCGGGCGTTTTGTGTTTGTCAATGCGGTGCGCCAGCGCCTGCGCGAGGCCACGGCGGAGCTTTCGGAATCAACGGCGGGAATGATTATGGCGATGAGCCTGGGGCTGACTGCCGTCCAAGACCCCCTGGACCGCGAATCTATGCAGGTAGCAGGCTTATCACACCTGACTGCCGTGTCTGGAATGCATCTCAGCGTGGTGCTGGCCGTGGCGCTGGGGCTGACCGCTCGGAAACGCCGCGGGGTGCAAGTCGTAGTGGCAGCGGGGATTATGGTGATTTTCCTGGCCATGCTGGAGGGCTCCGCCTCCGTCACGCGCGCGGCGGCAATGGGGGCGTTGACGCTGGTAGGACTGGGGATAGCCCGTCCGTCCCGCTCGCTGTCCTCCCTGTCCGCGGCCATCATCGGAATGCTGTTGGTGCAGCCGTTCCAAGCGACTTCCTGGGGCTTTGCCCTGTCCGTAGTGGCGACCGGCGCCATCGTGACCGGCGGGCCTTACTTGGCGGCCTGGTGCGCACGGTTCTTGCCGCGCCTGATTGCTCTGCCGCTTGCTGTTTCCCTCAGTGCGCAGCTGGCTTGTGCGCCACTAATGCTGGTCATGCGCGGGAAGTTGCAGGTTTATTCCCTGCCGGCGAACCTGTTGACCGGAGGGGTTTCATCCATAGTGACCGTGGGCGGTTTAGGGCTGGTCGCACTAGCAGCCTTGGCGGGGCTCCCGGCCGCGTCATTTGCCGTTATTGCGGTGCCGGTGCGGTTATTGGAACAGGGCGCGACACACGTCACCGGGTGGGCTGCCGCGTGGATTGCCGGCGTGGCCAGGTTCTTTGCCAGTCGACCGGGAGCGGAAGTCGACTGGTTGGAAAATCCAGCGGCGGGCGTGACCGGGCTGTTGATTGTGGCACTCAGCTTCGCGTGGGTGGCGTCCCAACTGGCTCGCGCACGCCGCTGGCGTATCGGCACACCGCCAAGACCATGGCTTCCAGGGCGTATTCGGGATCCCGCGAAGCCCCTTTTACCGCTTCGTCCGCGCGGGCAACCGCCAAGATGGCTAAGCCCAGCCGCTCATCGTCCCAGCGCGGCACAACGGCGCGGATTCCCTGGGCAATGCGCCCGAACAGGGGCTTAGGCGGGTCCACCAGGTCCATCTGCGCTACCGCGGGAGGCAACTGGGTGGAAAACGAGGTCAAAATCTGGCGGAGTTTCGTAGCCATCGCCGAAACAATCAACACCGGCGCTACCCCGGTGGCCAAAGCGTGGCGCAACAGGCGCAACGCTTCGCCAACATTGCCGGTCACGGCCGCATCGGCGACATTAAACCCAGTCGCCTCCACCCGCCCTTGCAGGTACTGATCAACCTCAGCCAGGCTCAACGGCTGAGCGGGATCCCCTACTGTTTGCAACAGCTGGGTCGTCACAGAGAGCAATTCCTCGAATTCGTCTCCCAGCGCCGCCACCAGCGCCGCTACTGCATCCTGGCTGATGGGACGCCCCAACCGACCGGCCTCGGCCTGGAGGAACTGAGCTTTCTCCTCCGGCCAGCGCAGCTCATCGCAGGCATAGACTTTCGCGGCACCCTTTTTGCACAGGTCCAAGACCTTTTTCCCGTGGTTTCCTCCCGCGTGCCACAGCACCAGGTAGGCGTCCGGCGCTGGGCTAGCTAGGTAGGCTTCTAAATCCTGGAGCAACTCGGCGTTGGCCTGTTCCAGTCCGGGAACGATGACCAGCGGTATCCCCCCGAAGAGGGAGGGGGAAGTCAGTTGGCTCAGGCGGGACGATTCATAAGTCCGGGCGTTTACCTCGGTGATTTCCGGTGGTTCCATCGCCCCGGCCTTTTCGGCGCTGGCCAGGGCCGCAGCGCGCAGGCTGGCTATGGCGCGTTGGGCGAAAACCCGTTGTTTGCCTAGTAGCAGCACCACCGGAGCCAGCTCCGCGCGCGACCACGGCTCGAAACCAGCCCGGGAGCCTCTCTGAGCATTCTTCTTTGTTGCCACGCTTTAACTCTACATGCCCCCCGGGAGACAAAAATTCCCCTACTATAAAAGCGGAGCGACACCGGGAGGGCTATCCGCCCCCACCTGATGCGCTCGCTGAACACACAAGCCGCCCGACCGGACTTCTGCGAATGAAAGGAATACCTCATGGCCAGCGTATTTACGAAAATTATCAACGGCGAAATCCCCGGAAACTTTGTCTGGCAAGATGAGCAGTGCGTCGTTTTCGCCACCATCGAACCGCGCAGTGACGGTCATATGCTGGTGGTGCCGCGTGAGGAAGTCGACAACTATCTGGACGCCGACCCGGCTTTGATTGCGCACCTGTCCCAGGTGGCTCAGATTATTGGACAAGCCGGGCGCGATGCGTTCAACGTGTCGCGCGCCTTGATTGTCGTCGCCGGTTTCGATGTCCCCCACCTGCATATTCATGTCATTCCGACCGATTCCATGCGGGTGCTGCATCCCGATGCTAAAGCGGCGGGCTCTGCGGACTCTATCAAAGCCAGCTGCGACAAACTGCGCGGCGCCCTGATTGAACTGGGCTTTGGCGCGAATGTCCCGGAATCTTTGGAATCCCTGGGATAGTCGGGCCGCGCGAGATAGCGGACTGGCGGCAACGCGCCAAATCTGTGTGAGCTACACCCCGGGTTGGGGCACATTCAATTTGTGAATCCCCGCCCGGAGCGTTAGCATAGTTAACCGCGCCAAAAACGCAAAGCGCCATTAGCTCAATTGGCAGAGCAACTGACTCTTAATCAGTGGGTTCAGGGTTCGAGTCCCTGATGGCGTACTGTTTCAGCAGGGCAGTTGCCGCATTGAGGCCCATTGCCTTATTTACCGTTTCAATCTGCTTACTTAACGCATCCGTCGTAATCGCGTTAATCGGAGTAACCAAATCCATAACACTCACGCCAAGAGTATCAGCCACTAGGTCAAGCTCAGCAAGTTGCCAAGCAACCTCATTTTTCCATCGTTTTGTAACCATGTTTTGGGTAAGTCCTAGCGCTTTAGCGAGTTTTACCTGGCTGTAGCCCTGACGTGCGGCCTCAGCTCGCACATTAGACGCGACAACGCTAGCGGTTCCAGATGTAGGTTCAACAGCAGTTTTCTTATACATGAGATTAATTCTAATGCCGTAAGCAATAAAATCAAGCACATAAAACGCGACAGCGCCGGCGTGTCGCACTCTACTCTAATGACATGAACATTATTCTGTTTGCATGAACTACAGCGATGTTATTAGCGAGACCGTAGCGGTCGCGCTTGCTATCAGGAAATCTAATCAGTCGCGCTTTGCTCGTGAAATCGGCGTAAAGCAGTCCTATTTGAATTCTCGGATGCGGGGGCGAAATCCCTGGACGCTACGAGATTTAGACGTTTTGGCGGCTCATGGGATACCTATCCCGCCCTATTCTCAGCCCGATGAGGGGGTGGATCGATGAACTCATCGACAATAACGCCGTTATATGAATCCATCGCGGTGAATCGTGTGGAGCGGCATTTGAGGGCGGCTTTAGTGGAGGCTCAGGAGGCGCTTGCGCATTGCCGGGGTCTTGCTATTGGCCGTTTTGGCGATACTTACGGGCTTACGCAGGGCGCTGTAGACGCTCTTATTGACGCCCTGGGAGAGTCCGAGTTTTGGGGTGAGTGCCGTGGCTGACGTTCTGAGAGATATGGACTTAGCGACCTTGAGGCAGGAACTACCGGAAGCGGTAGAACGTTTGAATTGGTTGCTTTCGCGTTTGAAAAACGGGCGGGCTACGAATCTAACCGTGAACGCTTACCGGGAAATCAGCGAGGCTAAGACCCTATTAGAGGGTCTGTTGCGCAACGTCAGAAAGGCTAACCAATGAATCTATCTACACGGGAACGGGAAAGCCTGATTAGCGCGACGGCGGCCGTGCAAGCTAACGCCGCGAAAGTCGCGTTACTGTTGCAGGGCGCGGAAACAGAGCAACAGCAGAAGGCTAAGAACGAGGCTGATCGCATGGTGCTTGCCTCACAATTCACCTTGACTCTAGTAAAAGGGGTGCTGTATGAACTCGACCATTAACAGCGAAACCCCGGCAATGGTGTTAGTCCAGTCTATGGCGCGCGCCGGGTGGGGTGAACTAGGCGGCAATGAGTGGCAGGGCGTAAGGTCCACGCTGACCGCTATCGTTGCCAGGACGCGCGGGCGGCGTGGCTATATGGACGCGACTGTTTGGCAGGTTTCACGCTCGGCGGGGCTGTCTACACGCTGGACGGCGCGGTGTTTACGCATTCTTGAGGGTCTGGGAATCATTACCTGGAACCGCGGCGTGCTACAAGATGGCACTCCCATGGCGGGTTTCATTCAGGTTAATAAGCCTGTGCTGTTGCAGTTCGTGCGTGAGGCCTGGGCTAAGGGCGCCGCGGCGTGGCAAGCCCGCCGGGCTGAGACGCGGGCGCGCCTGGCAGATCTGAAAAGACGAGAGTCGAATAATCGCAGGTCGCGCCGTGTGGAACTGAGTACACCCCTTAACAATAATTTGGCGCGCCGCGCCTTCGGCGCCGGCGGCGCGCCAAATATTGAACCATCGAAAGAACCGCCCGCATGGGCTACAGGAAAGGACGAACCAATGAACGATAAAGATTGTTTGCTGTGTGACCACGGCTATATCAAGGAAAGTAATAATTGCCCGCATTGCCGCCGGATCCAAGACAGCCGCCGCGATGAAACAGCCCGTAAGCCTTGGACTAAGGAGCGGCGCAAGGCATGGCGTAACGCCAATGCCCGCCGGGTACAGCAAGACTTGGAGCGGCTTACCGCTGAGGAACATCGCCGCACTAGCGAGCTTTGGCGCCAAGAACACCCAGGTGTAAACAGTTTCGACTGGCTAAGGCAACAGCTGGAAGCAGACCGCGCCGGGGTAAGGGCCTAACCGTGGAAACAGCGAAGTTCTGGACACCCGAGCAAATGGCCAATGAACTCCAAGTAACTACAGAATATCTAAGCCAGTTGCGTTCTAGGGGCGGTGGTCCGCCGTTCGTCAAAGTCGGACGAACCGTAAGATACCCGCAATATGCTGTAGCGAAATGGATCCAGGAAACGGCCATGACCAAGACCCGAACAGACTTACAGGTGTACTAATGGACGACTGGACAACAATGTCTTACGCGAAACGTAAGGCGTTCACTAACAAACTACTGCAAACCTACGGGCCTACCTGTTGCATTTGTGGGTTGCCTATCAAGCCCGGCGCTGAGTCATGTCAGCACCTCACGCCACGAAGCAAGGGCGGGATAACCACGCTAGAGAACTGCAGACCCGCTCACAAGAGTTGTAACTACAGTTTAGGGAATCGGGAAATGAAACCACTCAACGAAACTGTTTACGACGGATTGGGCTGGTTCGTGAAATGAGGCAACCCGTTTTTTTGAAACCGCCCGCCGCCGGACACCCCGCGCCAGCCCTGTTTCTCCCTCCCCTAAACCCCAGAAAAACCCACTAATTAACAACTTTCACACAAGTAACAACGAAGCGGAAAGAAGCCGGAAAATGCAAGACTATTTGCCAGGATTTGAGCCTGAACCGCCTAGTAAGGGCTATGTTGAGACTGAAACCGAGAAAACTATAGATAATCTTCGTGATAACGGCCTGATTGGTGACGAATCGGCGGGCTTGTGTGCTCTGGCGATAATGGCCGCGCGGTCCCTGGACCAAATGGGCGGGAAAGGCGCGCCTAGCGGGCGGGCTATGCTACTGAACGCGGCGCGGGAAATCTTTGAATCGATTAAACCCCAAGGTGATCCTAACGCGGGCGCTGACTTAGCCGGCCTACTTACGGCTATCCAGACCGAGGACATCGACGAAGCGGAAACCGAGTTTACTAATGCCGCTCATATTGCCTGACCGCCGCGTTTTCGCTTATCTTCCCCGCCCGGCGTTTTGCCCCGCCCCTACGCCTGGTTTCCTTAACGAGGGCGCGGAAATCGCCCGTATATCCAGGCTATTAGGCATTACCCCGCAACCGTGGCAACGCCTAGTTTGGAATCGTGCGACCGAATACCGGATAGTGAACGGGAAACGTGCGTACAAGTACAGCTTGATCCTTATCACCGTGCCTAGGCAAGCCGGGAAAACCACCCTACTAACCCCGCTACGCACTCACCGGCTATTAACCCGCCCTGGCTTGGAAGCTGCCGCGACCGCGCAAACCGGGCAAGCCGCCCGTAAACGCATGATGAAGTACATGAAGATAATTGACCAATCACCGCTAGGCCACCTGTTTCACACCCGCCTTTCCAACGGTGAAGAATCCGTTACCTGCACCGCTAACGGCTCGACCATAACGAAGTTCGCCCCCGTTGAGGGGTCCCTGCATGGGGATACCATCGGGTACGCCGATTTTGATGAAATCTGGAAATGGGACGCGACCACCGGAGAGACAGTAATGGGCGCGGTCAAGCCCTCCCAAGTCACCCTGTACGGTGAGTCTCAGATATTCATGGTGTCTACCATGGGAACCCTGAAAAGCGATTTTATGAACCAGTACGTGGAAACCGGGCGGAAAGGCGATAAACCAGGGCTGGCCTATTTTGAATGGTCGCTACCAGACGGGCTAGACGTACACACCCCCGCGGTGTGGTGGACCTACCACCCGGCATTAGGTAACACGATACAAGAGGCCGCTATTAGCGAGGATTTACCCCCGGCCATGACCGAGTCCGAGTTTATGCGTGCTTACGGCAACCGGCTCACAATGACCGATGAGTCCCTTATCGCGGCGGAGGATTGGGACGACCTCACAATGGACGACACCCAAGCCCCGCCCGCGCTTACCGACTGCGTGATCGGGTTCGAGATAGCCCCCGATAACGCCGCTACCGCGATAGTCGCGGCCTGGGAAGATAAAGACGCAAACACCCGCAACGTCAGAGTGTTACACCAAGCCCCCGGCGCGACCTGGCTTATTGATTATCTGAGGCTCTTACAAACCTATGGCGTAACAAGGTTCGTGGCAGACGACGGCGGTATGACCAGGCGAATCTTTGACCATCTACCCGAAGACCTCACAGTTGAGCGTTTACCGCTTGGGGCTAGGCGGATAGCAGACGCGGAGTTTTTGACCGCCGCCCGCGATGAGCAGACTTTGAGGCATGACCGCTCTAAGCCTTTATCGGTGGCTATCGCTAACGCGGTGATCCGTGAAACTAACGGGGTTCCGCTGTTTGACCGGGATAAATCGACCGCGCCAATCCCCGCGCTTATCGCCGCCTCTGTCGCCCTTTACGCCGTTTCCCGCCCGGTAGTTCCCCTAGAAATGCAAGTATTCTAAACACTCAACAGCAACCAGTAACAACGAATAACATCGAATAGCAACGGATAACATAAAGGGTTTACAAACAGTAAAACAAATAATCAAATAGGTTTCATGAACCGCTTTAGCCGCGCTCTACGTGAACTAACCCGCCGCGCCGGAAACCCCGCCGGCGCGATGCCTCCCGGCGTTATGCCACCTACACGCCGGGAGGCACCCTTTGAACCAGCAAGCCTAGTCTCTGTGTACCGGGCAATCGACATCATTACTAGCGCCGTTGCTCAACTACCGCTCAGGGTGGAGCGTCACGGGGTGGAAGTCCCAGCCAGCGAAATCCCCGACATTATCAAAGCCCCCTCTCTATCGTTTACCCGCTCGGACTTCCTGGAACAAATCGCGTTGAGTCTGGCAGTCACCGGCAACGCCTACATTCTCGCTAAGCGTATCGGCGGGAAGATTGTGGAACTGGTCGTACTCAACCCCCATGAGGTTCTACCCACCCAGGACGAAACCACCGGGGTTATTACTTACTCTTATCGGGGACGCGACTACTCTCAAGCTGATATTCAACACCTGAAATTCATGGTCCTACCCGGTAGTTTGAAAGGACTGGGAGCGATCCAGGCGGCACGTGCCGAAATCCAGGGCGCTATCAATCTCCGCGACTACGCCGCGCAATGGTTCAACGGAACCGGCCAACCCTCTGGAATACTATCCACCGAACAGGCTCTAACCGCTGACGACGCGAAACAGATTAGGGACACCTGGAACAACATCGACCCCGCGACCGGTAAGCCCCTACCCGCCACCGCTAACCCTTCAAACATTAAAGTCACCGGGAAAGGCGTCAAGTATGAACCTATCGTGTTAAACCCGCGTGATGCTCAGTTTATTGAATCGCGGAACTTTAACACGCTTGAAATCGCGCGGCTTTTCGGTATCCCCGCAACCCTCATGCTGACCGCTACCGAGGGTTCGAGTATGACTTACTCGAACATTGAGCAGGACTGGCTCGGTTTCGTGCGTTTCACGCTGACTAAATATTTACGCAAGATTGAGGAAGCCCTAACCACGTTCACGCCCCGCGGCCAAACCGTAAGGTTCCAAATCTCTGCTCTGTTGCGTTCTGACACGCTTACCCGCTACCAAGCCCACCAAATCGCGCTTACCGCCGGTTTCATGACCCTAAACGAGATCCGCGCTATCGAATCTCTACCACCATTAGAAAACCAGGAACCTAGGGAGACTGTAAAACCATGACTGTTTACGACATCGATATGAAAACCACCGGAAACCAGACCCGCGCGTTTGAATTCCGTGCCAAACCCAGCGATACCGGTAAACGAGAAATCGAGGGTATCGGGGTCCCCTACGATACCGAAACCGAGCTATTCCCTTATGTGCGTGAAAAGTTCGCGCCTGGCTCGGTAGACGCAACCGGCGCGCTGTTGTTCTATGGGCATGACAAACCCATCGGGCGAATCACCGACGCCCAAGACACCCCCGAAGGAGTGCTTATCCGGGCGGCTATCTCGGAAACCAGCCTAGGCAACGACGTTTACCAACTGTTGCGTGACGGCGTTCTAACAAAAATGTCTATCGGGTTCATGCCCGGTGTCTCTGAGGACGCCTGCATTGTGGAAGAACGCGGAGACACCGAGGTCATTACCTGGAAAAAGGTAAAAGCCTTGGAGTTTTCCGTTGTGCCTTTCCCCGCCTATACAGACGCCAAAATCACCAATGTTCGACAAACCCCAACCAATCAACTGAAAGGAATACCCATGTCTAACGACACTCTGGAAATGTTAACCCGTAGCGATCTGGATCCTATTAACGAGTCTCTGGACCGTCTGCAACGCCAAATCCAGGCGCTACCACAAACCGCCCCGGCCCCGGCTACCCCGAAATGGCGGTCTATGGGCGAATGGCTGCAGGATATTGCCGCCGGTGACGATGCCGCTATCGACTACTATGCCCGCGCGTTTTCTGGTAACACTACCGGCGACACCATCATGAAAGACACCTTTGTCGGCGACTTCGTGAAACTCGCTATTGACCGCCGGCGTGTCACCCCGCTGTTTTCCACCGGGGCGCTACCCGAAAAAGGAACCTCTGTTGATTTCTACCAGGTCGAAACCGAGGACTTTAAGGCAGGTAAACAGGCTACTGAGGGCGCGGACTTGCCGGGCGCGTCAAAGCTGAAATTGAAAGACGCTAACAGCCCGGTCGCTACGGTGGGAGGCTGGACCGAGGTCAGCCGTCAAGCCGTGGAACGCGCTACCGTTCCCGCGCTTAACACGCTGTTGGAGGGCATGGCGCTGAAATACGCCCAAGTCACCGATGAACTGGTAAAAACCGTTCTCACTTCCACGGTCGCTAACGCTAAAACGAAGATTGCCCTAGGGGCTGATCCCGCTACCGGTAGTGTGAAGCAATGGACGGACGCTCTTATTGACGCCGCGGACCTGTACGGGGCGACCATGTTCAACATCACCGGCCTGGGCGTGTCGAAGGACGTGTTTAAAGCCCTGGCTAACCTGGAAACCACCGGGAACCGGCTCATGAACACAGGCGACGGGCGCAACCTTGCCGGAACTATTGACGTTCCGGGTCTTTCCGGTGAACTGTTGCGTATCCCGGTGTATCTCATTCCAGGCGCGACCGCTAACACGGCGTTCCTGTTTGATAAAGAGGCTATCAAGACCCTTGAGTCGCCTGGTTCTCCGGCCATGTTGCAGGACTCCAACATTATTAACCTTTCCCAGTCTTACAGCCTTTATGGATACCACGCGGTAATCGTGCCTTTCCCCGCCGCCATTGTTCCAATCGTCAAGGCCGCAAGCTGAGGCACGCATGAACGCCCGTTTAGCTGAGTATGTGCAAGCCCCGCCGGAGGACGCCGGGTTTATCGACCAGTGCGAAAAAGCCGCTACCGCTATAGTTACGGCTCGCACCGGCGGGGCGGTCATACCCGAAGCTGTATTAGCCGCCGCGACCCTGGAGGTTGCCGCTAACCTGTACAACCGGCGTACCTCACGGCGCGATCTGGGAGTTTTCGGGGACGCGGAAACCGCCGCGCCATATCAGCGCCCCGCGCTCGACCCGTTCACGCCCGCCCTCCCGATACTCCGGCCATACTTGCCGCCGCCCGTAGCGTAAAGGAAACCATCATGACCATGTTGGAAGCCGCCCGCGAAATAGTGAGCCAGTTAAACACCTGTTTCGCTAAAGCCGGTGTGAAAGCTGCCGCAACGCTCGACCCTACCGAGGTAAACCCGCGCGTACACGCTAACCAGGTCGCCGCGGTCGTTACCGCCCCAGATTACCGGTTCACGGGCATTACTACCTCAGAGGCCGAATGGGAAATCTGGCTAATATCCCCCGGTGCGCAAGACCTAGAGGGCGCGTGGGAAACCCTAGAAACCGCCTTGGAAGCATTCCGAGAGGTATTGCAAGTTACGGAGGTTAAGCCCGCCACGTATCAGCCCGCTAACGGCGCTACCTATCCCGCGCTAATAGCAAATTTTGAATCAGTCCACCAATACGAAAACCAATAGAAAGGAAACCCCATCATGTCGTTCACACCTCAAAAGCTCGGTCCTGGACATCTCAAGTTCGGTGCTACCGGTTCAGAACAAGAATTTGGGTCTATGACCACCGCGACCAGTATCGAACCCGATATTAAAGAAGAAGATCCGGTTCCCATGCTCGACGGCTCTAACTATGTCGAACAAGGCGAAATCCTAGGCACCCTCAAAGGCACGTTCTACCAGGATTACACCATGGAGGGACTAACCGCCTGGACCTGGACAAACGGCGGTAAAAATATGCCTTTCGAATTCCGCCCCCGCAACGACTCCGACATGATTATTAAGGGGTCTTGCATGATTAAACCCGTAAAGGTAGGAGGCGACCCGAACAAGGCAAACACCGCCGATTTCGAGTTTACGCTGACTTCCCGCCCGGTCATGGAGAAAGCCACCGCAACCCCGCCGGCTGGGAGTTGAGCCAAATGGGTCAGGTGAGCGGGGCGCCTATTCAGGGTATCCAGGTAGAGGGCGCTAGAGAGTTACGCCGTCAACTAAAAGCCGCCGGTGACGACCTTACCGAGATGAAAGCGATACATCACAAGGTTGGTTTACTGGTTGCTAATACCTCGAAAATCCTTGCACCCCGCTCGCCTGACTCGACTCACATCGCTGAGACTACCCGCGCGTCTCAAACTAAAACCGCGGCAGTCGTAAAAGTAGGCGGCGCGAAATTCCCCTACGCTAACCCCATTCATTGGGGTTGGTTTACCCGCCCTAACCCGTCAAAAGGGTGGCGGGGTGGCGCAATAAAACCCCGTTTTTGGGTGTCGCGCGCCGCCGCGCAAACAGAACCCGAATGGTTCCGAATCTATGAGGACTATGTAAACAAAACCCTGGACCAAGTGAAAGGAAAACCCTAAATGAAACCGTTTATTATTCAAATCGAAACCGCTAACAACGGTAGTTTTCATGAGCGCGTCTTAATGATTGACAAACTCATGTTTGAAAAAGCCGCCCGCGCTAACGGCTGGAACCTGCAAACTTCCGAAATCACGTTTACCGCGTTTTGTGCCTGGCAGGTATTGAAACGGCTCCACAAAATCCCGACAGAACTCACCTACGAACAATTTATCGAGGCGGAGCTGCTGGACGCCGTGATTATTCAAGAGGAACCAGGGCAAAACCCTACACCTACGGCGTGAACTCTTACCACGCCGTTCTAGTCGCTTTGGCCATACGCTCGGGAATCCCCCCTAGCGTATGGCTCAAAGAACCCCCCGAGTATTTAGAAATAGCTCTCACGTTGCTGGAAAACGAGGCAAACAATGGCTAACAAGTCCGCGATCATGTCGGTTCGTATTATTGGCGACGCGAAAAAAGCCATTAGCGAAATGGATAAACTAGGCAACCATACGTCAAAGTTTGGAAATCTAGTAAAATCTGCTGGTGCTGTAGCTGTTGCCGGCCTTGCCGCCGCCTCCGCCGCTATCGGCGGGGTAGTCATCGCCGGGGTAAAAGCCGCTGGCGATCTCGAACAGTCAGTAGGCGCCCTAGATACGGTGTTTGGTGACGCCGCCGCTAGTATGCACAAGAACGCTAAGGCCGCTAGCGACGCCCTAGGACTGACCGAAAACAGCTACAACGAACTCGCTACCCTGTTAGGCACCCAGCTTAAAAACGGCATGGGCGGAGCCGCCGCCGATATGCAAAAGGTAGGAGCTAAAACCAACGAGCTAATCGGGCTGGGCGCTGATCTAGCCTCGATGTTTGGAGGCACCACAGCCGACGCGGTAGGCGCGCTATCCTCCGCCCTGAAGGGTGAACGCGATCCTATTGAGCGCTATGGGGTGTCTCTGAAACAGGCCGCGATTGATGCGAAAGCCGCGGAACTCGGATTTACCAAGGTAGGCGGCTCTTTCGACGCGGAAGCGCAACAGGCCGCGACCCTGGCCCTGATTATGGAGCAAACCAGCGCCGCGCATGGGAACTTTGCGCGTGAATCGGATACTTTCGCGCACCAAATCGAGGTAGGAAAAGCCCAAATCGGCAACATTACAGCTGAGATTGGTAAAGGATTTTTGCCCATTCTTACCAAGGGCGGGCAAGTCATAAACACGAAATTTTTGCCCGGCGCGCAAAAGTTAGCCTCGCAAATCGCACCCACCTTAGCCGTCGTGTTTTCTACCCTCGGTCCCATGATTAACCCGCTAATCCAGGGGTTCACCCAGCTGGTAGGCACCGGGCTAACCCCTACCGGTATAGGTTTCGCGGCGCTAAAGGCAAACATTAACCCCATTATGGGGTTATTGAAAACCCTGGGAGGGGTCCTAATAGGGTCAATACTGCCCCAACTTATTAGCCTGGGGCAGTCGGTAGTTCCGCCAATACTGGGACTAATAAACGGTGTGGTTCCGCCACTAACCGAAATAATCGGGATAATAGTGAATCTTGCCGGGGCGCTTATCTCGAATATAATGCCGCCGCTGATTCAAATAATCGGGTCAGTATTGCCCCCGCTGACTACAGTAATATCGGCTCTCATGCCCCTACTAGCTGACGTGGTGAAAGCGATAGCGCCGGTAATCCAAGTCATTGGGGTTGTGATTGGCCTAATCCTGAACATCCTCCAGCCCGCGATAAAGTTCGTTGCCGATTACATCGCCGTCGTTGTAAAGACCGTTTCAGGTGTTCTTGATGGGCTATTCAAGCTGGTTTCAGGGTTGATTACAGGGGATTGGCGCCTAGCCTGGCAGGGTGCTAAACAAATCTTTGGCAGTATCTGGCAAGGTATTACCGGGATACTAAAAGCCCAATGGGAATTTATAAAAGGTTTCTTTACCGCTCAGCTTGAGAACATTAAAACCGTATGGTCCGGCGCCTGGAACCTAGTCAGCACCTATTTTTCTAACGTGTGGAAATCAATCCAAGCAGTTTTAGCCGGTGCGTGGAGCGCCATTCAAAACGCGGTAAACGGCGGAATCACAAACACGGTAAACACCGTGAAATCTTTGCCTGGAAAGGCTGTTGCCGCGCTTGGAAATATCGGAAATGCCCTATTTAATGCCGGTAAGAACCTGGTCCAGGGCTTTATCAACGGAATCAAATCCATGTTTGGGGCGATAGGCTCAACCGCCCGCGACCTTGGCAATAAGGCCATGAGCGGGGTAAAGAACGTGTTAGGGATACGGTCGCCCTCCAAAGTCTTTACCGATATCGGTGTCATGACCGGTCGCGGCATGGTGAACGGTGTCGAGTCCATGCAAGGCAAAGTTCAAGACGCTTTGAAAGACATGGTAAACCCGGCCAATCTCAAACCCCTGACAGTACCGTTGAAGCCCCCGGACGTGAACGCGACCTTACAGGTTGCCGGCTACACGACACCCAAGACCGCCCCCGCCACTACGGTAAACATCACCATCAACGGGGCCGTAGACCCTGACAGTACCGCCCGGCAAATCAAACGCCTACTTTCCCAATACGACGCGAAACTACAGGGAGCAACCATTGGATAACTGGAAAACGAACTTTTACCTAGACGGTGAACTAATCCCGGGCGACGCTCAAACAGCCGCCGCCGGGAACCCCGCCGTACTTGCCGGCTGTTCCGTGAACTGGGGACGCGACACCACTACCGAACAACCCAAGGCCGCTAGTATGAGCGCGACAATCGGGCTAGGAACCCACGCCCGCCAATGGGCTGAAAAACTCAAAGTCGGAAAGCCTATAAGGCTAACCACTAGCGGGGAAATCATCGAAACCACCCCAACCCCGCCGCTACCTTTCACACCTGGCACCTACGAAACCACCCCACCAGGCCTAACCCCTACGCCTGACGGAACGTTTAGCGCACCGCGGGAAATAGCCGCTACCCTATACCCAGGAAACCCAGACGCGACCCTAGGCGAATGGGACAACCTACCAACATTCCAAAATAAGCCCTGGAAATGGACCCTGGAAACCACCGCCCCCGTCGGAAGCAAAATAAACGTCTCTGTTTTTACTTCCCCGCGCCCCGCCGGTCCCTGGAAAGTACATAGCGAAAAAGAAACACAAACCACAACCCCAAGCGCGACCCTTACCGGGGTCATCTCCGACGCCCCGCAAGGCAACTATATCGCCCTAAAAATCCATGTCGCTCAGCCGTTGCCGGCCTGGAAAGACGAACCAGGCGCCTGGAAAGACCACCCAGAAGCCTGGAACGTAGACATCGAAAACATCACGGCCAAAGCAAACCTGGTCCAGGGCGGGCTCGGACGGTGGCGCACCGTTGAAGTTTTCAACGGGCGCGTTACCCAGATAGATATTAAACCAGACAAACGGTTTACCGCCGTCGCGGTAATATCGGCAGGGGACTGGTTAGCGGCGGCGGCTAACACGATTATCGGAATCCCGCCCCGCCCGGGCGAGACAGCAACAGCCCGCCTAGACGCCTACATACAGGCCGCAAATCTCGGTATTTCTACAGCCTGGGACGAGGGCATTACCGCCACCCTGGCAGGGCGTGACGTAGACGCGCAAGCCCTAGACAGTCTCATTGCTGAAATCGCTGTATCTTGTGACGCTGTTGCATGGCCGGCGACCCACGCCACTACCGGGCCTTATTTACGGCTTGAAAATATGGGAAACCGCGCCGCGCTACGCGGGCTAAACCTGGAAAACGGAACCGCCGTAATCGGGGAAGCCTCAAGCGGGCAAACCATACTACCCGCCCCGGCAATCGAGAAAGCCCCGGTAACATTCACGCGAAACCCGGCCGCGCTCACAACCCAAGTTTCGGTTAGGTGGATTGAGGAAACCACCAACACTAACGGCGAGGTGCAAACTACCGACCGCAGCGAGAAACTCACTAATCCCGAGCTAGAAGCGCTATACGGTCGCCGATCGATTTCAGTATCTACGGAACTTAACAGTCAAGACCAAGCCAGGACTCTAGCCAAACGCCTAGCCAGCCGAATCATTGGGGAAACCTGGCAAATCAGCGGGCTAACATGGCGCGGAAGTGCTGGACCCGCGTCAATCACACTCGACCTATTGGACGGAACCCGCCGAAACGGAGCGGCCTACCGGATCGAACCAATGGAGGACTGGACCCCTAAAAAGTCCATGGCCGTGTTCATCGAGGGCGGAACCTACCGGTGGGACGGAAACGAATGGACACTCGATATATCCGCCTCAACCCCATCCCCCGGCTCGGGAAAATCCGCCGCGTGGCAAGACCCGCCCCCGCCATACACCTGGACCGTTTTCAACACCCTTACATGGCAAGACCTGCAAGGCACACAAATCAACCAATAGAAAGGAAAACAACAATGCCAGCAACCACTACAAACTTAGGCCTTCCCTACCCGCTACCCACCGACCCAATCGCAGACGGAGCAAATCAAATCAAAGCCCTAGCAGAAAAAATAGACCAAGGAATCCAAACGTTGGTTCTGGAAGTCGTAACAATCAAGCTAACGACCGACCCAAATAGCTCACATGACGCGTGGAAAATCGGGGAAGCATCCGCAGACATACCCGCAACAATCACAACCCCTCTAGGCGCTTTTTGCGATACAACCTATATATCTGCATCCGGGTCAAACTTTAGCGGGTTTGTTAGGTGTTCGGCCGCATTCATCTCGAACAATAAAATCACGATCCGGGGCATGAGTACAGGAAGCCCTAATAGTATTGATGTCAAGGTTCTAGTTTGGGGCTATGGAAAGCCGGTCGCAAAATGACCACAGTAGCCACAATCCTGACTATTGCCGCCCGCGAAATCGGCTACTCACGTTGGAACGACCCTAAGCCTGGCACGAAGTACGGGCGCGACTATGCCGCCCGTCATGGCAAATATTACGGCACCACCGGCGTCCCCTATTGCGCCATGTTCGTCACGTGGGTATTCCGGCAAGCCGGGATAATCCCGCCCGGTGGGGACTTCGCCTATTGCCCCACGGGCATTAAAGCCATGAAAAAGCTAGGCCTGGAAGTCAATAAACACGACGCCAAACCGGGGGATATCGTGTTTTTTGACTGGGACGGCGGAGTTTCCGACCATGTCGGAATCGTCGAGCGCAACCTCGGAAACGCTTTGCAGACTATCGAGGGAAACACTACAGTCGCTTGGAAATCGGGCGGGGTAGGCAGGCGCACCCGCTCATTCAGCCTAGTTTGTAATGTATTTCGACCCCGCTACGACCTGTCTCTTATACACATCT
>ERZ1032446.20-NODE-20-length-54935-cov-13.987208_pt1 | contig 54935 bp, 50 predicted proteins | sample MGYA00518035_ERZ1032446 | MGnify/ENA primary metagenome ERZ1032446 (study PRJEB33718, sample SAMN03160204) | human skin metagenome | collected 2014-02-25 | study: EMG produced TPA metagenomics assembly of the PRJNA266117 data set (Human skin bacterial metagenome... | reverse complement strand
GGCGGTTTTCGCTACCAGCAGGCTGGTTTCATACCTGTCCGCCCCAGCGATGCGTTTCGCGCCGGGGAAAGCGTTGTCATAGTTTGTTGGTAATGCGCCGGGTCCGCCGATGATGGTTACGGCGGGTGTTCCCAGGGTGGCGACCATTTGTTGGGCTTTGCCCGGGTCGTTGGGGGGTACGAGCAGGATAGGCCCGTCGTTGAATGACGCGGCGGATAGTGCGTCAGGCCAGTTCTGCCCGGAGACTAGGTAGACTTTGTTGGCTTGAGGGTAGGCGGTTTTCGCTACCAGCAGGCTGGTTTCATACCTGTCCGCCCCAGCGATGCGTGGCCAGTTGTCATCTTCAGGACTGGCGGTGGCGCTGGTTGGGAATATCAGTGAAATGGTCAGAGCCATGAGAGCTGTGAAAGCTACGGTGAGGTACCCAAATCGGGTACGGGTGGTGGCGGGTTGCATGGTGAATACTCCTTAGTCCAAGGTTGCTGTTATCTGGATACGAGCGTTATTTTTCAAACGCGCGCGGACACTGTCTTTGTGTCGCAGATGCCTCGGCTGACGGCCTACATACCGCCAAGGATTCCAAGTTCCACCTATATATAATTGTACGCGTTTGTACCTGTTTGTACAGCATTTTATGAAAATTACCCCGTTTGTGAGGACAAAATCTCTGGCCAGCCAGGTTAGCCAGCCGCCTGGTTCATGATTACTTCGATAGTTGTATGGGGTTGGTTGGTGAGGTGTGGAATTTAGAATCTTAAACCGAGTTTCTTATAAATCTGGAAAGGGCTGTAATAGTTGACACCTATTGCCATGCAGGCATCTGGTATATGTACCCGTTTTACAGCGGCTGGTGCCGATTGTTCTCTTGTCACTACTGCGCATCCCAGGGATTTTGCCTGCGCGACTAGCGAGTAGTCGGCAATTCGTAAGAACTCGTCGATTGCTTCTGGACGGAATGGTGGTTGTTTTTTGTTGTACACCCAGTCGGTCAGTGCTTGAAATGCTGGTGCGTCACTGTTGGATGATTTAATCCAGAAAGAAGATGGTGCTTTTTTAATTGCCCATGTTCTTAAGAATCCGGGGTTCCCGGCAGTTAATTCATTGTAGACATCGTGGGTTGAGGCTATGTTTTTATCCTGGTGTTGTTTTATCAGCCAGTCCCAGTACGTGGGCGCGATAGCATTGTTGTAGTAGTCTCGTTCAGCTTCGATAAAAACGTTTGTGTCGAGCAGATACACAGTCATAGCTCCTTGAGGTAGTCCTGAGCATACTTATCCATGATGGCTGTGTCTCTAAACCCGAGGAGTCGCAGAGCGCCAGCAGGTGCTGTTCGTCCTTGTCTTAGGTCACGAATAACGGCGTGACTGAGTGTTTCACCGATACGGAACCGTTGGGTTAGGTAAAAGTTACCACCACCGCTTCTGGTTTCTGTGCTAACTTCCTGTAATCGTTGCAACTCTGCCGTATATTTGGTGCTGAATCCCTTCCAGGGAACCAGATTAAGCTCTCGGAGACGTATCATGACGACTAGGGTTGAGCATTTATATATACTGGCAAGTCGTTTGATTTCGCCTGTAAAATCGGCGTTATTTGGGTTGAATTCCTTGTGTAGGTGGTTGCTGGGTACGGCCACTTCGGAAGCTACGAGATTACACCACCTTTCGATATCGTCGTGATTATCGCCCTTTCTCGCAGTCTCGATTGTGTAGGATTCCCTAGGGTCGCGGGAAATTTCGTTGTCCTCAGAGCTTCCGCTTACGCCAGACTCTCCTCGCCAAATATGGGCAAATTCGTGTAAAAGTGAGAATACTTGTGCATTAAATGATTCGTTGTGGGAGTTCACAAACACGAATGGTGCCAGTCTGGATTGCACAGAGAACCCTCTAAATTCGTCATGATCCAATGGTCGGCTCGTATTGTTGCCTACCATGGATGTAATCACCACGAGTCCGCCCAGTGCTTCAAAAGCACGCACCAGATAACTCCTCGCGTCATCAGGTTTGTTAAACTTGGCGCGTGTTGAGACGGAATAATCAAGCTGTTTACGTATTTTTTCAGCGGCTTCAGTGACTTTCAGTCCTCTCGCTGATCCAACAAATTCCAGCGGAACGTCAGCCCCTACAGCGGCGAGATAATCTTCGTACCATGACTGACGACGCTGGCTTTGCATGATTACATCAAGCAGATTGCGGGAAGGGGTAGCCAGTGGATTCGTAGTGTTTCCGCGACCTGAACGAAAGTCAGGAATTGGCAGCTCATCAATCGGTGGCTCGTTGAGCATAAATAGCCCGAAAGGGAGGTTTGTGTAGTCCGCAATCTTGCGTACCTGTTCCAAGGACGGTTGGTCTGTTCCTGAAGTCCAATCGTCCCAGCTGCTGAACTGTTCTTTCAGGTTTTCTGGGTTCTTTGTCCCACGCTGTTCAGCCCACTTCAGTATGGCGGGCTTAACAATGGTTCCAGCAGGGGCATTCACAACAACTATTTTAGCGGTATCGCTCATGAACCTGTCTGTCTTGGGACACGAAAAGGCTACTTAAGGGGTTCCCAATCTGTTTGGGGCTAGAGTCCGGGTAGTGTGGACGGTGGCGTGTTCATTGCTGGTTGTTTTCGGGATCGGCGATGGTGGCTGTCTGGATACCGTCATAGTCGGTGAGTATCTCGCCGATGGTGACGTGTTGTCGTTTTCCGGCTTTCGTGGTGACGGTGATGGTTTCACCGGGGGTCAGTTCGGTTCCTTTCACGGCCCAGGTGCCATTTTCCAGGCGAGTGAAGCCGGGTTTGTCTAACACGGGTGGGTCTGGCCAATGGAAGGTCGCGGTTTGTACCCCGTCCTCGTCTGTGTCGAGGATAGTTCCTACGATGACTTCCCGTTGTGTCCCTACTCTGAGGGTGACTTGGTGGGGATGGTCGGGGATTAGCCCGATACCACGTAGCAGGTAGTCGCCGGTGGTTTTGTCGTGGATGATACGGGCTTTTCCTCCCGTGTAGTCGAACTGGTCGGGTCGGGGGTTTGCCCAGGTGAAAGTCGCGGTTTTGATACCGTCAGTATCGGAAATGATTTCACCAACGATGACTTGTTTCTCAACCCTCTTCGCGGTAAACGCGGTGACTTGCGCACCCTCAATCAGGGTGGTTCCTTGAACCAGGAACTGGCCGTCTCTTTTCACGAACACGACAGCGCCCGCATCGAGCGCGCCGGAAGCATACTGGTTATCCATGATGATCCTAACTACTCAAAATAGTTCCACACATTCCCGCCCACAGGCAGGAATGTTCCCTCACCCTTTAATGCGCAACAACCGTCAGCGCCGGTTTAGTACTCGAAGTTAGGGTCTCCGCACCGTTTACGGGCAAGCTCTAACGTGAACTGGTAGGACTCGGGCGCGAACTTTTTGAAATGCTCCAACTGTTCCCGACCTTTCAAAGGCCGATGACGATGCTTGCACGTGTAGCATATGGGCTGGTCAGCGTCGATTTCCAGGCTGTCCGTGAGAGGCTGGGGGGTGGCGGGTGAGTCAGCAGGTGAGTCTGGTGCATCCGCTGTGGATGGTGTGGGCGTAAAGTTTGTGGCCCCCTCTCTATTTCTTAACTCTGTAACAGTCCCCTTAAAGGGGTTAAAGTCTGCACTGAGTTCCGAACGGTCTGAACTGCGCTTTTGCCACAGTTTTTGTTTTAAAGCCCGGAGGCGGGCATACGTTTGGGCGCGGTGGCGGCCCCAGGCTTCACTGTTATGGTTCCAGGCTTGGTGGCACAGGTCGAGCAGAGTGTATTTCATGATGGTGAAAATGCTCGGCTCGGGTTTCCCGCCCACTATCGTGCCGCGTTGCCACCTGATTGCCCCGATTCCTTCCAGTACTTGTAAACATTTCGCGGTCCAGCGTTCGCTCAGACCGGCTGATTGGGCTATTTGCCACACAGTCGATTTCAGTATTTCCTTACCGCGTGCCCGAGCAGAAACGGCTTGGAGCACGGAACGTACTCCTTGCCATTGCCTGCCGGAGAGTTCTCCCCAGCCCCCACGAGCCATACTGGCCACGATGATGGGTACCGGGGTTTCCATCCCTATACTTCCAGCCATCACAACTCCATCCCGTAAGGCTCAGCCTCCACGGCCGGTGTAGGCATATCTGCTTCCACTGCTTGAGGCGCGGGTTGGCGGCGAGTATTGTGATCCCAGCCGGGCCAAATCGGTTCATTGTGCGCTGTGAACCATAGTTCCCGCGCCACGCTCCCGGTAGGCGTGTAGGAAACATAGCCTGGCCTGTCCACGGGATGTTTATCATTGATAAACCATTCCTCGCAGCTGATGCTCCCGTCGTGAGCGTATCTGGTGAGTGCCGGTCCGTCCTCACGGTGTAGTTTCCCGTCCCGGTACCATGATTCGGACGCTACCTTGCCATCAGGGTAGTAGTTGATATGAGCCGGGCCGTCCACCCGGTGTTTGTCCCCCTCATTGTTGCGCCATTGTTTGTAACAAATATCCCCACTGGGATAGTGAGCAATCTCGGAGGGCTTATTTTCGCTGTTCATAGTCCGATTCCTTCCATTTCGGGTTCTTCTATTGGTTGGGGTATGTGTGACTCACCGGCTGGTGGGTCACCATAGGGAAAAGATTGGCGTATCGCCCGTGCGGCGGCTTGATAGTTCCCGCCGTGATTGAGCAGGGTGTATGCAGAAAACTTGGAATACGCTTTTTCCGGCTCGAACATGGTTGAGGTAGAAAACACGTACAGGTAGTCGCCTTGACCGTACCCGGTCGAGGCGGAAACCCCGAACTGTTTACCTGGCCGACACCAGAAACGTTGCCCGCCACCGTCTTGTCCGACACACCGCCAGCCGTGAGGTTCTAAAACATCCGCCCAGTCCACGCTGCGGTTAAACACGTCTCCCGGGCGTTCCTGTCCGTCTGGCCGGGCTTCCATCCGTTTCACTACCCGCCGGGTAGGTTCAGACACTCGCTCACGCTGGTCCAAAACAGTAAAGCATTCATGCAAGGCGCTAATCTCGGCGGGAGTGAACTTGGGACAGGACGCGGGACCGCCTCTCAGCAGGCTCCAGCCACTATCCCCTGGGTCTATCCCCCTGGTCGGGGCGATAACCGTGTAACCGCCCTCCCCGCGGGTTTCTGCCAAAACCAGATTGTCTTTCGTGCAAGCCAGGCGGGTGTTGCCAGGTACTATCCCGGTAGTTGATTGCAGAAAGAAATGTATCCCGCCGGAATATGACCGCTCTACCCAACCATGCTCTAACCGGTCCATCAAGCTCCCGCAGTCTTTCGTCTGCGCGGCTTGACGTACCTGGGTCATCATTTGAGCTGACCGGCCTTCCAGTTCAACCATTTCCAGCCCGCCACTGACCGCACCACATATCACTGCCACGCCCGGGGCACGGCCTGTGACGGGATCTAGCCGGAACAGTTTTTGGGCGCTAATCGGGGATAGGCGTATGGTTTGTAACTGTTTCCACGCCTGCCTAGGTCGTTTCGCTCCCGGCTCCCCAGGCCGATACACCGGCACCGGGTTCATTCCCTGTTCCAGCAGGGTTCCTACCGTGTCGGCTACCGAGTCGCCAAGTTCTAGCTCAGCAAAGGGATTTTCTTGTCTCAACGTGTGCCTCCTCACATTTTGGAGCCGCAGTTTTAGGCTCCTCACCCTTTAATGCGCGACATCCGTCACCGTCCGTATCCCCTCTCACACCACCGTCAGGAATCAGGTCAAACAAGGTAGGCTGAGCACCCCTGGCCATGAGGTTTTTGATTTTCAACAACTGGGTTTGTACCCACAGGCGGGACTCCTCGGGAAGCCCCTCCACACTGTCCACAGTGGAGAAACGCGCGAGCAGCCCGTACTCCCGATGCTCTACCGGTCCGGTAATCAACTCCCAAATCAGGTCTGCCACATCTGTTAAAGACCTGGCTCGCGCCCGCAACAAATTCCTGAACTTGCCCGAGGCCTTGTCCCACCAGACTTCTGAGGCGCCCCGGTCCCGATCGTTAGGTTGGGTTTTCAGCTCTATCAGCGTGCGCCACACAATCTCCATCGAGTCCATAGCACCCCCTACCGGCACCCCCGCCTGAACCAGAGTCTCGATAATCCGTTCACTCGTAGCCCCGTCCATGAACCCGGGAATATCACTCATCTCCACAGTGGAACTGCCCGGAATAATCCGTGCCGCTTCCTCGCTCTCACCATCAAACCCCACATAAGTTAAAGGGACAGCGCGATGATTCACGCTGCCCACTAAATCGTGATGAACCTGCCACAGACCATTCGCGAACACGAGTGGCCAACCCGGATGAGTCGAGGACAAAAACGATTCCAGACTCCCCTTCAAATAGATAAAACACGACGCTATCAACATGGCATGAGCCTGTTCATAACCCACCCGATAACGCGCCGCGATACTCGCCGCTGAACGCCGACCCCGCTTATGCGCCTCTAAAACAATCGCGTCCCACACCACACGTTCCTGACCGGGCGTGAGTTCACCCACCCACACCCGCCACAGCCAGTCCACCAGCTCCTGGCTGCTACACACGTGGACCTCGAAACCCCGCAAGTCCTCATCATCTAGCCAGGCCATCGCAAACACCTACTCGACAGCCTGCATAAAATCAGCCAACGCCTGCGGGGTAATCCTCACCAGACGCGGCCCGACACGTACCGCAGCGAGCTTGCCATCCCAAATGTATTGACTCACGGTCTGCTGGGCGACACCTAAAAACTGTGCCGCCTGCTTCACCGTCAATAACTGGGTATCCGCACTCACCACCAACGGAGCCTGCTCACCCATGCTTCACCCCCTTTCTACACAACAAACCATCCACGGCTTCCGCCGCGATACGCACCGGACGGCCATCATGACGCACACCCGGACGAGGCATACCCACCTTTTCCGCAGGCAAAACCCCCCTCTCAATCCAGCGATAAACCGTTTTCGGGGACACCGCGAACTGTTGAGCAACGTGCTGCACAGTCACATACTTCGGACGCGCCCTCATCACGCCACCCCCAAACCAGAACCATCAGGGAGGCAAACAGGAAAAACACCACTCACGGCAGGACTCGATTCGACTTGCTTATTTTGTTGAGGCAGCCCTGTTACGCCTGTTGAGGACGTAATAGAGCCGGGTACTTCAACACCTGAAGCAAGACAGGCCCGTCGCCTTCCCCGCCGAGGCGGGTCTTGTATAGCTAACGCGCTACCCGGCCTACCGAAGTAAACCGATACAAAAAAGTCGCTCTCACGGGGAAGCGACAAACCGCTTGCTTTGGTGTGTTGAGCACCATAACCAAGCGTAGCATCCCGTATCGAACCATGTCCAGCAACACGCGCTGATAGAAGATGGTGAGCGACCGGACTGGGGACTGTCCGAAATACACGCATAGAGCGACTCCTCTGTTTGCTTCGCTTTTCTAGAGCGGAATCAAGACGATGCCCGGTAAAACAACGAACACCGGGAGCTAGAAAAACCGCAAACAGTCGGCCAGCCGGTATTCCCCTCACGGGTCTTGTATTCCCGGCGTACTCCCGGCTAAAAGCCGTAAACATAGGAAAACCGCCAATATCGGGAGCGGTAAACCGCTGCTTGTGGGTGTTTCTAGCACCACACCCAAGCGTAGCATCCAGTATCGAACCATGTCCAGCAACACGCGCTGATAGATGATGGTGAGCGACCGGACTGGGGACTGTCCGAAATACACGCATAGAGCGACTCCTCTGTTTGCTTCGCTTTTCTAGAGCGGAATCAAGACGATGCCCGGTAAAACAACGAACACCGGGAGCTAGAAAAACCGCAAACAGTCGGCCAGCCGGTATTCCCCTCACGGGTCTTGTATTCCCGGCGTACTCCCGGCTAAAAGCCGTAAACATAGGAAAACCGCCAATATCGGGAGCGGTAAACCGCTGCTTGTGGGTGTGTTTAGCACCACACCCAAGCGTAGCATCCCGTATCGAACCATGTCCAGCACTACCAGCCGGTGTTGCCCGTACCGTTTCGAGGACAGGGCGTGTGCAAGAGCACTGCTGAGTAAAGGGGGATAGATGTGCGTTTCCCATAGCAGCCGTCATTTCGTTTCGTATTTCAGTGATACGGCTTTGGTCCACATAGTGAGTGTGGGCTTCGGCCGGGTGCTTCACTACCCGACGAAACACGGGCCGGCAGTTTTCCCCCCGTAAGGGTCTTGTATGGCTGCCCGCCACCCGGCTGCTACGCTTTAGTGGCGTGCGCCGATACAAAAAATTCCCATTACGGAGGGACAACCCGGTTTCGCAGGTGTAGTGAGCACCTTTTGGCAGTGTAGCATCCCGTATCGAACCATGTCCAACAACACGCGCTGGTGTTGCCCGTACCGTTTCGAGGACAAGGCGTGTGCAAGAGCACTGTTGGGTAAAGGGGGATAAGCGTGTCCTACGTGTACGCATAGAGCGACTCCTCATTGTGCTTCGTTTTGAATGATTTGGGTGCGGTGGGTGTCCATGAATGGGATTGATTGTTCGGCGCGGGTCATGAGAGCTGAGGCATGAATTCCTAGCTCGTTGCTGATTGTTAGGAATTCAGCTGTGCTCATTGGGGTGTGTCCGTTGAGCTTGTTCGTGAGTGTTGCTCTTCGTGCTCCGAGGCGTTCAGCTAGTGCTGTCGTTGTGATGCCCCGTCGCACCATCTCGGCTTTTATCTCTCGACTTAGCACCAATGCGCCCAAACCAGGCGTGTACCGTGTACGGTTCATTTCCATAAGTTGATTATATGTACCGTGTGCGGTACGTTGTCAAGTGTTCTTCATTTTTTGTACCCCACGGGTTACGATTAGCCTTGTGACTGCACGAAAAAAGACTGTTGATAAATTTGGGCGAGGCGTGGCTCAGGTTTTGAATTCTCTGTACAAACAGAGTGGTTTGTCCTACCGTGCATTGAGCGAGAAGTCGAGTTTGTCTCTGAATCGTGTGGGAATTATTTTGCGGGCTGAGTTCCGTGCAATTGATGTAGATGAGCTTTTTCGCCTATGCGAGGCTTTGAATACCCACCCATCCTTTGTAATCGCGGCGGCGGAGTGGCTGGTGTATGGGGAAGCTCCTGAGGGTCTTTCTGAGGATGATGTGAGGGCTGTTGAGTCTTTGCTGCCTGGGGGTACGGGTGTGTCGGTGGGTGAAAAGTGTGCGCCTATACCGTTGTTTTCTGACCGGGACGGGGATGAGTTTCCCGCAGAGGTGGCGCTTCCTCGTATGGCGTAGATGCTGCCGTTGCTGTTGGGTGGGTCAGTCAGGCTTTTTCGTTGCCAAGTTTTCTTTGAGCTTCAGGTGGTGGTTTAAGTGTGAGACCCGGACGTTTTTTGCCTGAAAAGGGCTAAAAAATCAAGATATTGTGTCTTGACATAGCAGGGGTTAATGGGCGATAATTGAAGTGCAGAGACCTCACGTCTCGAATAGTCGCCGTATGGTTGGCGTGCTAGGTAATCTCCTAGATAGGGCGTGAGGTCGTCCTTCATTTGAATACCCAGTAGGAGCCTTCAGGCTGGAATGTGCGCGTTTTGAATGTATCGTAAAGCTCAGTACTCTTCTCGCCTGATTCGGCGTACTGTCTGATGGCTCCGGCAATCATGTCTGCTAACTGAATCCCAACACTGTTCCTAGAGTCCACGAACTCAACCTTCCGTACCACTGTCTTACCTGAACCGTTAGCTTTTTTCATGATGTATGATGCGTCAGTGATGCCAAAGCTTTTTGTGTCTTGTCCATCGATGAGGATTTTTGCGTTTTTTACCGTGTCGAACGTGTGGGTTAACAGCAGCGAAATAGCGAAGGATTTCAGTTTACTCGGAGATTTGCGAAGCGTCTCAGAATAGAGAACAGTTTTGTCTATCACCAGTACTCGAACAGCAAAATTCACTGGCTCGATTGCCTCAAAAAACATTCTCTTGTGTGTTTTTTTGGTTTTATGAAATTTAAACTCGGTCTTTCGATGCAACTGTTGTGATAAATCGCTAACTTTCTGGTCGAGGAGTTCTATCTGCCGTGTATCATCGAATACGCAGGCTGCCATAACTAGAAATCGAGTCGATCCTTTTCCAAACTTCATCCCTCCATCGCCAGAGTCGTCAATATACACATGCATAACCTGTGATTATATCTCTCTTATCTCACCAGCGGGGTAAGTTGTGTCACTGCGGCTTGGGAAGTCATCATCGTACCCCCTCTCCCATCATTGTACTTCAGGCAATAACGAAAGAACTAGAGCTGGTTTCCGTTCTGGTGTGCGCGGGTTACTTGAACCGGAACCCGAATAGCCCCCTGTCCTCACCTACGTCAGTGAGCGGGGGTTGATACGGGCGAAGCGGCAGACTCCTCATAACAATGCTTGTAAACCGCCACGTACCATGATGAACAGGCCATTGCAGATGAGCATTTCGGTTGGTAAACGAACACCATATCGAAGTAAGACTCTTATGGAATAGAATGAGTAGCAGGCAGATGGCGGGATACCGGAGATTGTTGAGGGAGCATTAATGGGCGATAGTGGTGTTTTGCGGTGTTGCTCCTTCACTGAGAAGCCGTACATCTGGATTCACCCTGGAGATGAATTTAACGGGGAAATAATGCCTGGTCGTCAATGGTATGAGATGCCATGCTGGATTAGTGACGATATGGCACTTGACTTGAATACTCTGGAAGCTCATATGTTTGAACGTATGCATCTTCGGGCTGAAATGGATGATTTGCTAGAACGAGCCTCATATGGGAATCTGCAGCAAGATCCAGAATTTGTGAAAGCAACAAGGGATGCCACCAGGACCCGCCTTGATGTTGAAGTTATAGAACTGCGAGTGCCTGAACCCTTCGACGTGAACGGAAATCGTTGCCGTTCACGAATCTACTGTTTTGAGCCAGAACACGATAGAGATTCCCTGGTGAGTCTGGGAAGCTACGTAAAGGTGCTGGACAGCCGACGATGGCGCGAACTCCAAGATAGCTTCATCCATAAGTGCTCACAACGTAAGATTTCTTTCATGACTCCACGTAGCCCCGCATGAATCTGCGCAATCTACCGTTTTCTGTTACCGAACCATCTGACGTATGCTAAGAAAGACATATCAAGATTCATTTGAGCCAACTTGCGTAGGAAACGTGGAATAATTTGGGCTATGGAAAGGTAAGGACATGCAGGAACCAACCGAGAAACAAGTATATACCTTAGCACGCGCCCAAGTACGTCGTGACCGTCAGCTCATTGAAGCTCTGGTCAAGATTCGCCGCGCCCGCGAACAGGATGGTCTGACGCAAAAGGTAGTAGCTGAGCGTATGGGAAATGACCAGTCCTATATCTCGCGATTTGAGAATTTGCAGGTCAACCCTAACCAACGGACGATTAGGGCTTACGCCATTGCAATTGGTGCGGAGATAGAATACACAGTTCGTCCGGTACCGAATGTAACAGTGGAAAACATTAGCGCCCCCAGCGACGAAGCGGAAAAATTGTGGGAACGTGTCTCTAGGGAAACTCTGGATCAGTCACCCGACTATCCCACACGAACACAAATCCTGGCAGAGGCGTGATACACATGCAAGTTACAGACTCGGGAGTCATCAGGTTGATGACCGCACCTTTAAAGCTGATGGGGTTCGACTCTGAGGAAGTCAAGCCACCTAAGCCCTATGTTAGAATAATTGTTTCACCTCCTGATACGCAGGAGCCATTCGATTTGAATAAGATTCGTTATCGCTCAGAAGTGTGTTTAGTTTCGTCAGACTGGCTGACTACGGGTAGCACATTTGTGGAGCTGAATGTTGAAGAAGAAATCAGTCCTAACGATGGTACGCTACCCAACAGGAATTACACCGAACTTTGCGAAAAATACTTGGATTCCACCATTCCGATGTTACTGTCGATGTCCTCACAAAGTTTTGGAGTATTGAAAGGATTATTGCAGGGCAAAGGTACTGATTTCAATGAGGAACTGCCAGAAGTCGAAGTCACGTTGCCAGCCCCTGAATAACCGAGTGCTACGGGCAAGCTACTTGAACCGGAACCCAAATAGTCCCCCGTCCTCGCCAACGTCAGTGAGTGGTGGTTGATACGGGCGAAACCGGCAGGCTCCTCATAACAATGCTTGTAAACCGCCACATGCAACATTATACTTTACTTAACCTGCGGTTTTACCCGTTCACAAGTGGTTTGAAATGTTGCACGAGGGATTTTTTCATTGCACTCTCAGCACTCAGTTAGTGTCCCTCGCCCTCCGCGAGGGATTCGAACCCCCGGTTCACCGGCGCGGGCGGCAGCGAGCGAAGCTCGCATAAGTCGCCGCGAAAACGGTGAAGCCGTTAAGAAACGACCACAATTGGTCGTTTCAGGCGAAACACCACAAAACAACACCCACGCGCTCACATGAAATACATCTATGCAGTTCGAAGCTGTTTTAGTTAGCTAAATGATGGTATAACTATCTGTAGGCATCAAATCGATTTATTTATAGCTACGACACGCTAACTAAGGCTACAACAACTAGAGTACATAAACCATGCCTGTATAATCTTATTTACATTATATGTGCGTCGCTTTGGCATAAATAGCTATTCCATATAGGCATATGCAATATTTACTAGACACTATGTGACATAGCTGTCTAATAGTAGATTCTATCTAGCAATCTCATCAAAGCGTAAATACTGTATCTGTGGAAAATATGGCTTGATAACTGGCTTACTGTCTAAGATACTCTGCCTATATTTATATATGTCATTTTAATTAAAACATAGCAAACATTGACTAATCGAATGTAGTCTCTTTGATAAAGAAAAAAGCAGAAAACTAATGCATATGACGATATAAATAGAAAACTCTATAGAGTCTACCTATCTATGTCTAATCTCAGAATTTTGAGCAAAATTCAGATAAACAAGACTATAACATATACATCGGTCTCATTTCCAATGATATTAGCCTTAAGAACATGTAGTCACTTCAATTCCAATAGGATACTTGCTAAACTCTATATACTTCAAGAAATCAATGTATACAGTAGCATAATAGTTGTAAAACGTTGTTGGTCTAAATTATCAAAGTTCTACCAACAAAAGGGCCAGACAGTATCAAAATAGCTCTAATAGCTCACTATCCAATAACACTCTTAAAGCGCATAAAGACCAAGCAAACGCCAGATCATGCGAGCAGTCAGGAGCCGCACCTTACATGATAGCATACCGCGGCTTATGATCGCACCCGAACGCACACCGGCCTCGCCCGGTTCAATCGCGTTTACTCAACGTCATATTCCGCGTCAGAAGTCATAAAATGGACACGGAGGCTCTGTTCCATACTGCAACGTTGGTCAGAGGCCTGCCCGACACGATTGTCAGGCAGACTACCTGCTGCCAAGTACTCACGACACTCAGGAGGAATCAAGATGGATATGGATGCGGTTATCAAGAAAAATCCCCTCATCCCGGTAGTAGTTCTGGACGACGCAAAAGATGCCGTGGCATTGGCTGATGCTCTGCTTGCTGGAGGCATCAGCACAGCTGAAGTTACCTTCCGCACCGATGCGGCAGCGGCGGCTATCGCGCAAATGTCCCAGTACAGCGATATTTTGGTGGGGGCGGGCACCGTTACGAATCTGGAACAGGCTCGAATCGCCATAGATTCGGGAGCAAAGTACCTGGTCATGCCCGGTTACGATCAGGACCTAGTGGATTACTGTCAAGCTAACCAAGTGCCTGTTTTGCCCGGCGCTACCGATGCTTCTTGGCTGATGAAAGCCGTCAACTCGGGCTTGAAATACGTAAAGTTCTTTCCCGCACAAGCCTCGGGCGGGCTACCCGTGATTTCCGCGCTTTCCGGTCCTTTCCCGCAGATACAGTTTGTCCCGACCGGCGGTATCTCAAAGGAAAATCTGGCACAGTATCTGGCTCACCCACAGGTTCCTGCCTGTGGTGGTTCTTGGATTGCCACCCGACAGTTAATCGCCCAGGGTGATTTCGGCGAAATTACCGCCCGCGCTGCCAATGCTCTGAAGATTGCGGCAACTCGCTGAAAACCACACCGTGCTGAACGTGGCGCTCCCCTATTAGGTGAATCACGTTAATTTATAGTTACTGCTAGGAAAGCGATATTTCCGGACGTTGTGGGTTCTCCCATCGGGTATGGAAACTGCCCTCACTGTCCCGCCGGCGATAGGTATGTGCCCCGAAGAAGTCCCTTTGGGCCTGTACCAGAGCTGTTGGCAGAGCTGGGCAACGCAAGGAATCCAGATATGCCAAGCCAGCGTTGAGAGCAGGCAGGGCTATCCCGGCTTTGATGGTGTCGCTGACCACCGCGCGCAACGCGGGCAGGGCGTCTTTAATGACCGCGCTGATGGCTGGTTTCAGCAACAGCGGGGTGTCAAAGTCGCCATCCTTATAAGTTTCCATGATGTCTTGCAGAAGCTGCGCCTGGATGATGCAGCCGGCACGCCAAATGGCCGCCAGCTTGGCTAGGTCAACTGTCCAACCGTATTCCTTACAGGCGGCTCGAATCTGCGACAACCCTTGAGAATACGCCACAATTTTTGCCCCATAGACGGCTTTTTCTAGGTTATCCAGCAAATCTGGTCCGCCGGAAACAGTGTCAGGAACCCCTTCCCCTAAGACCTCACGAGCCAAGGTTCGGTGAACACTTTGCGAGGACACTGCCCTAGCGAAAGTAGCCGCCGCAATGATGGTGGAGCCGGCCCCAAGGGTCAACGCGTTTTGCACAGTCCACGAACCCGTACCCTTTTGACCGGCCTGGTCACAAATAATGTCGATGAAAGGCTGCTGCGTTTTTTCATCGGTATGCTGCAAAATATCAGCGGATATTTCCAACAAATAGGAATGCAGCGGTCCCTCATTCCAGCGAGAAAACACCTCGCTGATTTCCTTGGGACTCATTCCGTTTCGGTAACGTAACAGCTGGTAAGCCTCACTGAGCAGCTCCATATCGGCATACTCAATCCCGTTATGCACCATTTTCACGTAGTGTCCCGCCCCGCCCGGGCCTACCCAGGTACAGCATGGTTCACCTTGATAATGGGCCGAAATGGATTCCAGCAGGGGCCCCAGCCTGTCGTAAGCCTTTTGGGCACCACCAGGCATGATGGCGGGTCCGTTGAGAGCCCCGGATTCCCCTCCTGAGATACCACAGCCGACAAAGTGCAGGCCGCGCTGCGTAACCAGCTTCTCCCGGCGTTCCGTATCAAGGTAGAAAGAGTTGCCCATATCTACGATGATGTCCCCGGCGGAGAAAACTTCCCCGAGCATATCGATAGCCTTGTCAGTCGGTTCACCCGCAGGCACCAGCAAAATTGCTACCCGGGGGGTTGACATCGACTCTGCCAGCTTCACCGGGTCCTGGGTGGGGATAAAGTTTCCTTCCGCACTATGCTCTTGCGCTACCTGAGCAGCCCGTCCGGGAGCAACATCAAACAGGGCCACGGTGTGTCCATGACGTGCAAAGTTGCGCGCCAAAGAACGTCCCATTACCCCCGTACCGATTACTGCAACATCTGCTTTCTCTGTCATTAGTTTTCACTCCTCAAACCACAGGTTAACTATTACCTTGCCGGACGCAGCACTGTCTTTGGCTGTGTGGAAGGCTTTTTCGGCTTCGTCGGCGTTGAACTCGTGCGTAATGACGGATTCCAACTGTGGGGCGTTAGCCAAAATCTCTAATGCCTGGTCGATTTCGTCCAGGAACCGGAACGTTCCCAAATAGGTGATTTCTTTGGAAATCAAGGGCGCTAAATTGACCGGCCCATCAACCGCGGGAACCATCCCCACCTGAACCACCGTGCCGCGAGGACGACAAATCTGGAAGGCTTGGGAAATGGCGGGAAACACGCCCGCACATTCCAAAACCGCGTCAAATGCAGAAGCCTCCAGCTCGGTCTTTGTCGAGTTATACACGTGGTCAATTCCCAGGGCTTGAGCTCTCTGCAGAGGTGCATCCTGCACATCAATACAGCTGACTTCGGCTCCCAGGCTCTGAGCCGCGCCAGCTGCCAACAGCCCAATCGGACCCGCCCCGATTACCGCAACGTTCCGACCCGTCAAATTCTGCCATCCTGTAGCTGCCTGGAGACGATGCAGAGCGTGTAATCCGACACACAGAGGTTCGGTCAGTACCCCCCGTTTCAGCGGCAAATCCGGTGGCAAAGCATTGATTTGATCAAGCCGCAAGAGGATATATTCGCTCATACCCCCCTGGGTGTGGGGCCAGGTGGAGGCCGATCCGAGATAGGCTCCACCCGGCCACAAATGCGGTGAATCACTGTAGGCGGGCTGAGGCTGACCGAAAGTAGCCGGATGAGGGGTTACCGGCGTTCCCGGTGCGTAGGTCCCAGACGGATCTTCGGCTACGATACCGACTATTTCATGACCCGGTACCAGCGGTTCGCGCAGTTTGAAGGCGCCAACCTGTCCGTCAAAGAAGTAGTGTAAATCCGAACCGCAGATTCCGGCCCAAGCCACTCTCACCAGTACCTGGCCCTTACCGGGCTCGGGGCGAGGCGCGCGGCTAGATTCCATTTCTTCCTTGGCGTTGATACGCACCTGTTTCATGTCAGTCATTCATTCCTCCCTACAGTTTTCGACCGACTGGCTTAGACCACGCTGGTCATTCCTCCGTCGACTAAAATATTTTGTCCGGTGACAAAATTCGACGCTTCCGAGGACAGATAGATGAGTGTCCCCATCAGCTCGTCAAACTTTCCCCATCGTCCCGCCGGAGTACGGGCTTTCAGCCAAGCATCGAATTCCGGGTCTTGCCACAAATCCGTGTTCATCTCGGTAGCAAAGTATCCGGGAGACAACGTGTTGACTTGGATGTTGTAGCGCGATAGATCCGCCGCGAGGCCTTGGGCAAACATGGCTACGCCGCCTTTAGAGGCGCAGTACGGGGCAATGGTTTGCCGCGCTAGCCGAGACTGCACGGAACCGACCATGACGACTTTGCCGCTGCCGCGTTCGACCATGCGCTGCGCGACCGGTTTCGTCACGTAGAACACGGAAGAGAGATTCGTGCTGATGACCGCGTCCCACTCTTCGGTAGGGAACTCGGTGATGGGGTGACGACGCTGGATACCTGCGTTGTTGACCAGGATGTCCGGCGTGCCTTGGCTATCCATAAAGTCATTGAGGGCACGCCCGGCCTCCTGGGCATCGGTGACATCAAAAACCAGGTGTTCGACTGGGACCCCCAGTGACTCAGATAACTGCTGGGCTGCTTGGGATACTTTCTCAGCATCCCGGCCTTGCAGAGTGACGCGCGCCCCAGCTTTTGCTAAACCAGTGGCCAGAGCCAGCCCCAGTCCCCGGTTGGATCCGGTTACTAGGGCAGCTCGACCAGAAATATCGAACCAATTACACATAATCTCGTGGACTTCGCTCTCTAGGCAAAGATGAATAGCAGCGCCGCGATTGCGAAACCGATGACTGATTCGAGAAGCTGCTGCATGGTCCACACCTTCAGAGTGGTCTTTACGTCCATACCCGTCAATCGACCAACCAGCCAGAAACCAGAATCGTTGACGTGTGAAGCAAACACCGAACCTGCGGAGGCAGCCATAGTGATACAGACTACACCCCACGGCGAAAGCTGACCGGCAGCCACCGCCTGTTCGACCGCCGGGGCCAACAGCGAAGCGGCCGTGACCAGCGCTACTGTGGCCGATCCTTGTGCGAGACGCAGCGCCACCGCAATCAGGTAGGCAGCCAGCAGGAGTGGAATGCCCAAATCTTCCATCGATTTAGCCAACGCGTCACCGATTCCCGAAGCACGCAAAACCCCGCCGAACATACCGCCGGCGCCGGTGATGAGCACCACGGAACAGATTGGTCCCAGAGCGGAATCAACCACCTTTTCCAAAACAGTTTTGTCCTTAGAAATCTTGCCACCAAGCACCGCAATCGAAACCAGAGTCGCAATCAGCAGCGCTATGGGAGTTTCACCCAACGTGATGAGTAATTTCACCCAGCCGGCATCGCCGCTGATAACTCCGACCTTGGACAGGGTCGAGAACCCGGTGTTCATGAAAATCAACAGTACGGGCAGCAGCAGCAACGCGATGATTGTGCCGACTGAAGGGGGATTATCGGGAAGTTCATCATCCGACACGTTACCGAACACGTGGGAAGCCTCCACCTTGACGCGGGGAGCAATGAATTTAGCCCACAAATAACCGGAGAGAATGAAGGTCGGAATAGCAATGATGAAACCTTGTAGCATCACCAAACCCACATTGGCGTGGAAGTAGTCGGCTGCGGCAACAGGGCCGGGGTGGGGCGGGAGGAAAACGTGCATGACCGAGAAAGCGGCCGCAGTAGGAATCGCGTAGAGAACGATGGAACCCTTTAGACGCTTCGCCACTGCGAAAACGATCGGCAGCATCACAATCAAGCCCGCATCAAAGAAGATGGGGAAGCCCAGAATCAGGGATGCCACACCCAAAGCTAGGGGGGCACGCTTCTCACCGAAGAGATTAATCATGGCATCTGCCAGAACCTTCGCGCCCCCGGATTGCTCGACCATCTTGCCGAGCATGGCACCTAAGCCAACGAGCAGCGCGACCGAGGCGAGGGTGCCTCCAAAGCCATCTTTCATCGCCCCCACGATTGATTCAATGGGCAAACCAGTGGCTAAGGCCGTGAGGAAGCTGACCAAAACCAAGGTCAGAAAAGCATGGAGCCTGAATACAATAACCAGGACCAAAATCGCAGCAATTGCAGCTAAAGCAATGCCGAGCAGCGGTAATGTCCCCATAGTCTGGGTCCATCCCTCTATCTCAAATGGTTGCATCTAAACTCTCCTTTGAACATAGAGCAAACTCTCACTTGTATTGTTGGCCGCCGAAACACCCCAAAAGTCCTCATCAAGAACCCAGTTGGCCAGCGCTTAGCGGTCGATGTGTACCCAAAGTCTACTGGAACGCGCCGCGCTTTTGGTTGGAATAGCTGTGCAGATGCAGACAATGAGATTTTTATGCAATTCACCCAGAGGAGTTGCGCGGGCCAGCCACGATGAACGATATGGAACTAGGATGGTTTTGGACGCCGCCCGGGACCGGGCTATTGACTCGCCACGGAGAACACCATGAATACAGATTCGCAAAAAATATTAGTTACGCCGACCTCTTTTACCTCTGCGGAGCTGGAGTTTGCCCGCGATCTCTTGCAAGACAGCGGCTACGAGGTTGCCTATAACCAGTCAGGCAAGCCCTTAGACGCCGATTCGTTAGTCGCAGCCTCTCGCGGTTGCGTAGGGATTTTGGCGGGTTTGGACGATTTTTCAGCTGCGGTTTTGGATCAGCTCCCTGACCTGCGGGTCATTTCGCGTTACGGCGTGGGGGTGGATCGGGTCGATTTACAGACTGCTCGCCGCAATGGAGTCGTGGTGACCAACACTCCGGGAGCGAATTCCATCGCCGTCGCTGAAATGGCCTTGACCAGTATGTTTGCCCTGGCGCGCCACATCGCCTGGTTGAATGAAACGACTCGGCAGGGACAATGGTTGCGCGCGGTGGGCACCGAGTTGTCGCAAGCCACTTTGGGGATTGTGGGATACGGCTCAATCGGGCGGGCTTTGCGCCGGTTGGTCACGGGTCTGGAAATGAAAGTGCTGGTTTACGACCCGTTTTTCAACCCCGATACCGACCCGACGGTTCAGGGCGTAGACCTGCCCGACCTGGTGCGAGAGAGCAATTTCATCTCTTTGCATCTGCCGCTCACGCCAGAGACCGAACATTTATTTGATGCCTCGATGTTCCGTCTCATGTCTCCTGGCACGTTTTTGATTAACACTTCACGAGGGGGGATTATCGATGAGTCCGCCGCCGCCGCGGCCCTGGACGCCGGTCAGCTCGCCGGTCTCGCTTTGGACGCTTACGAGCAAGAACCGCCCGCGCCCGACCACGAACTTTTCCGTTTCCCCAATGTCATCGCCACCCCGCACAGCGGTGCCCAAACTGTCCAAAGCCGCATCCGCATGGCAAAGGGCGCGGTAGACAATCTGTTGCGCGCCCTAGCGGGCGAACCGGTAACGAATCTGGCTTCTGACCCAGAAGTCTGAATCTGAACACCGCGCAAGACGCTGCAGATATACTGAAATCAGCCGTGACCTTTAGGAGTGCGCGATGAATGTTTTAGTTATCGAATCATCAACCAGTTCAGCCAAAGCGATGATCTATGACACGGTCAAGAACGATTTTACGGTTGAAAATGCTTTCTATCCGCCCATGGGTAATGATTTGACCCAGCATGATCCCATGGTGGTTTACGAAGCGAGCTTGGCGGCGGCCAAGACACTGTTGCGAGGTCGAAAAAACATCGACATCATCGTGCTTTCCGGGGTGTGGCATTCCATCGGATTGTTCAACCCTAACATGGACCCGGTGACCCCCATCATGCAGTGGTCCAATACCAAGGCTTCCGACCAAGCTGAGGCTTTCCGCAGCAAACCCCAACTGACCAGGGAATACTATAACCTCACGGGCGGTTATCCCAACGCTATCTATCCATTCTTTAAACTTGCCTTCCTCAAAGAAGAGGGATACAACATTTCTTCCTACATCGCCATGGGGCAGGCAACTTACAACTTTTATCGCTTGACCGGGAACATCAAAGTTTCTCGCTGTATGGCGTCCGGTTCCGGATTGGTGAATATCACCACCGGCGAATACGACCCCAAGCTGTTAGAGGTGATTAATCTCGAACCTTCTCAGCTTCCGGAAATTGTCGATAATAGCTATCAGGCGCCGCTTTCCGCCCAGGCTGCAGCCAGTTTGGGGTTGCCAGCTGGAATCCCCGTGGTTCCCGCCATGTCCGATGGATCTCTAAATCAGCTCGGCTCGGGAGCCTTGCGCGAAGGGCAAATGACACTGTCGGTGGGTACGTCCGGTGCTTTGCGGGTCACGTCCCCGCAGCCGCAGTTCCACCCGGATATGTCTACTTGGTGCTACATCGGACCCAAGAGTTGGATTTCCGGGGCTGCAACGGCGGGTGCCTGCAATACGGTGGATTGGTTTAAAGGTTTGTCGCTGCGTCCAACCACTTACGATGAACTCGAAGCGGGGATGGATTACGCTGCTGATACTCCGGTCTTTCTGCCTTTCATTTTTGGGGAACGTAACCCCGGCTGGGGCGACAAGCGCAAGGGCGGTTTCTTAGGTCTGACCTCGAAACACGATTTCAAGCTGACTTACCAGGCCGTATTGGAAGGGGTTTTGTTCAACCTTAAACAGTGTTATGACGCCGTAACCAAACTGAACGGAGAGCCCGAGCGCATCCTCATTTCGGGGGGAATCCTCCACACCAGCATCTGGTCCCAGTTAGCAGCTAACGTGTTCGGACACGCCCTGACTCCCTGTCTGGTGAAACAAAATTCCATGATGGGAGCCGCCCTGTGGGGAGCATATCTGCTGGATAGCACTCTATCCTTAGAGGATTACGAACCGCCAGTGGGTGAGGAAATCGTCCCGCAGGAAGAATACGCCGAAATCACCGCCCAGAAATATCAACGCTACCTAGAGGCCTATAGCGACAATGCCAACCGGTGACGCTAGGCCGGTCCCGACTGGGTTCCACACCCTGATAACTGTGCGATTTTGCGCAATCCATTGCGCGAATGACTCGCTTTCCCACAGTTTGGCGACGTATTCCATGCTGGGAGCCTCGCGGCGAGGCGATATAGTGAAGTAATGGAATTGGTACTCTTGACTGCGATCGTCTTGCTGGGTACCTGCGTGCAAGGCTTGGCTGGGATGGGTTTCGGCATGATTGCCGTCCCGGTTTTGGTGGTGGCAGCCGGGGCTCACTACGGGATTCTGTGGGGAAACATTTGCGGCGGTTTAGTCACGTTACTGCTGTTCGTGACCGGTTTTCGAGATATTAACTGGTATCGTTTCCGCTTGCTGATGCTCAGTGCCTTGCCAGCTTTGTTCGCTACCGTTGTGGCACTACGGTTTGTGCCGGATCGTGTTTTCTCAATTTTTGTGGGAATCATCATGCTGACTATGGTGTTCTTTTCCATTTTTGCCCCGCGTTTTCGGGCGATACCAGTTTTTTCGGGGTCCCTGATTTTCGGTTTCCTGGGGGGCATGATGAGCGCCCTGGTGGCCCAGTCCGGGCCGGTCATGGCGGCATACTCGCAAACTACCCGATGGTCTCAGCGTGAGTTCGCGGCCACTTTGCAGCCACTGTTCCTGTGTTTCAACATTATTGTGGTGACCAGCAAAGTCTGGTTTGGCGGGCAAAGAGCCGTGCTCACTTCCCTACCTGCCCCCACGATTGCCGCTATCCTGGTGGCTATCCTGGTCGGCACCGTCATTTCGCGATTGCTTAAGAAGTATGTCAAGCCTCAGTGGGCCCGCAACCTGGCGTTGGCTCTGGCCACCTTCGGGGCTTTGCGGGTCATTATCAGCGTGTTCTTTCCCGGCCTGCCCTAAAGTTCCCAAGACCGGTGTGGTCTCGTTTTCGGTTCTGCGGGTGCTCTACACTGTAGGTACGGCATCGTTCCCCAAGGCAGCCTGACAATCTATCCGCCTACCGCAAAGGAGTTCTGGTGAGTTTATCTGAAAAAGAAAAAATGCTGAACCAGATGCTCTATAACGCAGACCGAGACCCCACTCTTTGCAGCGAAAGGGACCACGCCAAAGACTTGTGTCTTGAATACAACCAAATCCGGCCTTCCGACCACGCCGCTCAGTACCGCCTAATACAGGAACTGTTGGGCAAAACCGGGCAAAATTTCACCATAATCGCCCCGTTTTGGTGTGACTACGGCTACAACATCGAAATCGGGGAAAACTTTTACGCCAACCACAACACGGTGATGTTGGATTGCGCCCGGATTACTTTCGGCGACAATGTTTTCATTGCTCCGAACTGCGGGTTTCACACGGCGGGCCACCCGATTGACTTTGAGCGGCGTAACCAAGGTTTGGAGTACGGCCACAGCATTACCGTGGGCGACAACGTGTGGATTGGTGCCGCTGTGCAGGTCCTGCCGGGGGTGAGCATCGGTAGCAACGTGGTCATCGGTTCGGGCAGTATCGTTGTCAAAGATATCCCCGATAACTGTGTGGCGATTGGCAACCCCTGTCGGGTGTTGCGGGAAATCACCGAGACCGACAAACTGACCTCTTGGAATCGCTTTGAATGAAGCCAGATTTCTCTTGATTTTTTGCCTGGAGAGTGTCGATTTGGGGAATCGTGCAGGTTAGGGCTAGACTTAATGACCTCAGCGCTCGTAGCTCAATGGATAGAGCATCTGACTACGGATCAGAAGGTTGGGGGTTCGAGTCCCTTCGGGCGCGCTGTTCCCCGGAATCCGCTGCGATCCAGCGGACCGGGGAAAACTCATTTAACGCCCACAATTTGTTCCGCATTTATCGGGCTGTTTGGTCAGGCTGGTGTCAACCAGCCCGAGACGGACACTATTGCGGGAATTACAACAAAATCCGGTAAGGTATAAGGCGATGAAAACAAGCGAGCCGATGATTACCCTGAGCGGGGTTAGCAAAATCTATCATGTAAAGTCCGCGGAAGGCGGAACCGTTCATGCCTTGGACAACATTGACCTGACGATAGCCAAAGGTGCGATCCACGGTATCGTGGGGCAATCCGGGGCCGGTAAATCCACCTTGATTCGTTGCTTGACGGCGTTGGAAAAACCCACCACCGGCTCCATCACCCTTGACGGTCAAGAAATGACCGCCTTGAGTGAGACGGAACTGCGTCAGGCTCGACGTAAAATCGGGATGGTGTTCCAGGCCGCGAACCTGCTGGATTCCCGCACCGCGGCCGGAAACGTCGCCTACCCCCTCTATCTGGCTGGCGTACCGCACGGCAACCGCAAGGAAAAAGTCATGGAGTTGCTGCGGCTGGTGGGTTTAGAGGACCGTGCCTCGTCCTATCCGTCCCAGCTTTCCGGAGGTCAAAAGCAGCGGGTCGGCATTGCTCGGGGTCTGGCCACCAGTCCTCAGGTTCTGTTGTGTGACGAACCGACTTCGGCACTGGATCAAGAAACCACCAGTCAGGTCCTGCACCTGATTCGTGACCTTTCCGAAACTTTGGGGGTCACCGTGGTGATTATCACCCACGAGATGGCGGTAGTGCGTGAAATTTGTGATTCCGTCACCCTGCTGGAACACGGCAAGATTATCCAAACCGGCACGGTTGAGGATATTTTAACCGAACCAGAAAGCCGTTTAGCGCTTGATCTGGTTCCTCGACCGCAAGTCAAGAGCAAGCCGGTGCTGAACGGAAAAACGGCCGCGCTGGTGGACATTGCTTTCAACTCGAATCCGGGCAAACCTACCGGTTCAGCCGTGATGTCGATGGTTGCCGCCGCGGGGGCGGATATCGCTGCCGGAACATTTGAAACTGTAGGAAATACCCAAGTCGGACGGTTAGCTTTGGCGGTTTCGGCTGAAAACATGAACGGTCTGATTGCGGCGATGCGTGCCAAGGGTGTGTATGCGAGCGTCAGACCTTTGGAGGCTTTGAACTTGGAGGAGGAAATCTAAAATGCTGGAACTCCTGCCCACCCTGCTGCCACACAACGCAGATTTAGTAAACCAGGTGAACTCGATTGTTCTGTCAGCGCAATCCATATTGCCCGCCGGACCTGGCGATCCGACCTGGTTTGACAACCCCGCCATCACGCGAGAGATGCTTCCTGCCACCCTTGAAACCCTCGCGATGACAGCCGTTTCGACCCTGTTCACGGTGCTGTTTGGCCTGCCGGTGGGGTTGTTCCTGGTTTCCACGGCGAAAACCGGCTTGATGCCCAACGCCGCGGTGAATCGGGTTTTGGGATTTATTGTGAACTTGGGGCGTTCTCTGCCGTTCCTGATTTTGGCAGTATTCATTCTCCCGTTTACGCGCCTGTTGATAGGCACCACGATAGGCTGGCAGCCGGCCTGTGTCCCGCTAATTGTCGGCGCCACGCCATTCTTTGCCCGCCTGGTCGAATCCAACATTATGGGTGTGGATTCCGGCAAGATTGAGGCGGCACAAATGATGGGTGCCAGCCGCAGCCAAATCATGTGGGGCGTACAAGTCCGTGAGGCACTTCCCGCCCTGATTCAATCTACGACCGTGCTGGTCATCACCATCATTGGTTATTCCGCGATCACCGGGGCGTTCGGCGGGGGAGGCTTGGGTTCTCTGGCTATCAATTATGGCCACTCGCGCTACCAAGCTGATACCCTGCTGGTTTCGCTGATTGTGATCGGCATTATCGTCATTGTTTTGCAGGCTATCGGGGACTTCTTTACCCGGGTTGCGGATCACCGCTAAAATTCCTGGTCTGATAGTTCAATAACGAATTACACGGGTTATACCGTTAGAATTGTCCCAGACTGTCGTAACTGTTGGTCATTCTCGGAAGGAGGGGGTTTTGGAGTTCTTTGACCGCGTGAAATCCAAAGTGTATCGTTCCGGCCCTGACAAACCTATAGATGTGACTCAGGCTATCCGCCAAGCCATGGATCGGGGTGCCACCCCGATGTCTCGTGAACGTACCGTAGCACCAAACTATTTCGAGATTTCCATTTCTCCTGAAACTGATGCTGCATTCGAACAGTGGGGTAAGGAAGCCTTGCTGCAAGAGTTTGTGCGTGACGCCAACGCCTACGCGACTGAGCAAAATTATTCTTTGACCGGTTCGGTTTACGTCGAGTTTACCCCGCTCAATCCCGAACAGCGCCGCCTGGAAGTTAAGGCTCGTTCCGTTTCCGGGGCTCGTCCGGTATCCGGAAACGAACCCGGTATCCCAGCCGAGCCCGTGCTTTCGCCCTCCCAACCCGAACCGCGCCCGGCTCCTGCACCGACTCCCGCTAGTGAGAATCTGGAATGGAAACCTGTGGAATCCGCGGCTCCGGACGTCCCGGCAAACTCCGTCGGCACAACTAACCCGCAGGAATCTGAACTATTAGCAAAGCATGAACAAAAACCTCTGTTGGAAGTGGTCGGGGGACAGACTTACCTGCTGGTGGGAGAGCGTACCGTGGTGGGACGGGGACGCAACGTGGACATCGCTTTGAGCGATTCCGGAGTGTCCCATCAGCATTTTGAAATTGTCCAGGTCGGCACCAACTACGTGCTGCGCGATTTAGGTTCTACGAACGGAACTTTTGTAGAGGGAAACCGCGTAAACGAAGCTACTCTCTTAGATCGCAACGTGGTGACGGCAGGACGTATCAAGATGATTTTCTGGCGTCAAGCCGCTCCACCCCGAGTATCGTGAGGCTAGGGGCGAGCTGTTGAACGAACTGAGTTTTTCTTTACTGCGCCTGGGATACCTGGTGTTGCTGTGGCTCCTGGTGGGAGGTTCCATCCTGGTTTTGAGCCGTGACATCTACGGTACGGTTGTCACCCGGCGTGACCAGGCCAAATCCTCGAAGCCCTCAAAAGGCCGTAAACAGAGGAAACGTGACGCTGCGGTGTCCACGCTTTTGGTTACCGAGGGACCTTTGACGGGGTCTTCTCTGCAGCTCACCGATAGGCCGGTCATTGTGGGGCGCGCTCCGACTTCAACTTTGGTGCTGGATGACGACTACGCTTCGGCTCAACACGCTCGGATTTTTCCACGAGACGGCCAGTGGTTCGTGGAGGATTTGGGTTCAACGAACGGGACTGTTGTGGGAGGGGTGCGGATTACTTCCCCGACTCCGCTCAGCGCACACACTCCGGTTCGCTTCGGGCAAACCATAGTGGAGCTGCGCTGATGTCTATCCAACTGCGTTATGCGGCTCGTTCCCATGTCGGCTTGGTTCGCAAAAATAACCAGGATTCCGGCTATGCGGGGCCGCATCTGTTGGTGCTGGCTGATGGAATGGGCGGTCCCGCCGGGGGCGACATTGCTTCCTCGGTGGCGGTGGCGCATTTGGCGCCGCTGGACGCAGATTCCCATGCTGCTGACGACTTGTTGAACTTGCTGCGTGACGCCATTGGGGAGGCTCACCGAGATTTGGTGGAGCTGTCGGGCAGTCACGAGGAACTGCAGGGCCTGGGGACCACTTGTGTGGCGATTTTACGTTCAGGGAACAAGATGGCGATGGTTCACGTGGGTGACTCTCGAGCCTACCTGTTGCGGGAAGGTGAGTTGACCCAGGTGACGAAAGACCATTCTTTTGTGCAGTACCTGGTGGAATCTGGGGAGTTGACCCCGGAGGAGGCGGCGCACCACCCGAAACGTTCCGTGTTGTTGCGGGTGTTGGGGGATTCTGAAGGGGATGTAACTTTGGACGAGTCCGTGCGTGCGGCTGTGGTGGGGGATCGCTGGTTGTTGTGTTCGGATGGGTTGAGCGGAGTGGTTTCCGCTGAGACTATCGCTACCGTTCTGGCCGAGGGCGAGACGCCGGAGAGCTGCTGTGAAGAATTGGTCGGTTTAGCGCTGAAGAGCGGTGCCCCGGACAACGTGACCTGCGTGATTGCTGACGTGGTGGATTCCGATGAGGAACTGACCGCTACCGCTCCCCAGATTGTGGGAGCCGCTTCCATTCGGCCTGCTGGAGCCAGTATCAGCGAAGCGACACCCGCTGAGAAAGCCGCGATGCTGCGCCGCGGGAAACCTTTGGAGCAGGACGAATTTGCCATGCGTACCCCGAAAGATCCCCGCAAGTTGTCTCGGCGGGGTTGGTTCATCGGCATCTTTTTGACGCTGCTGGTTCTGGCGGCCTTGGGGCTCGGAGCGTGGTTTTCCTATGGCTGGACCCAAAAGCAGTACTTCTTGGGCGTGAATCAGGGCGAAGTGACCCTGTTTAGGGGGATTGATCAGTCCATTGGCTCGTGGGATTTGTATCACCCTGTCGAAGGTATGGGGGTGCGCAATTCCGATTTGGCTCCCGTCATTCAGCAGCGCCTGGAAAAGAGCATTTCCCTGCGTAATCGTGAGGAAGCTCAGGAGTTGATTGCATCGTGGCGGGACACCGGAATGGTTAAGGAAGCGAACAAACCCGCACCAGCCCCTGTGACCCCGAGCCCAACCACACCTGAGACAACTGCGTCAACCGAAGAATCCTCAAATACTGCGGGAGGTAACCAGTAATGGCTACCATCGTGCAGTATCCTGCCAGATCTGGGCGTCGCTCCGAACTGTTCTTGCTCATTCTGGCAATCTTGGTCGGGGTCGGAGCCTACCTTTCCATCATGGTTTCCCACCCGGAGGCTCCTCAGGTTTGGTACTGGTATTGCATCGCTATCGCCGTGGGGGGAATCGCGCTACACGTGGCGATGCGGTTTTTGGCGCCCTATGCCGATCCGGTCATTATGCCGGTGGCTTTGGCGTTAAACGGAATTGGTTTGGCGATGATTTCCCGCCTGGACCTGTACTATCAGCAACGCGCCGATACCACCGGTTCTACTGCGGTACGTAACGCCATGTTGACCCAGGTCAACAATGAGCGCCAAGTCATTTTCATGGTCGGTTCTATCGCGGTGGTAATCCTGACCCTACTGGTGTTTCGGGATCATCGCAGCCTGCGAAAGTTTGCCTGGCCCGCCCTGGTCGTGGCCATTTTACTGATGCTTTCCACCAAGATTCCAGGACTGGGACAAACCGTCAACGGTGCCGATATTTCCTTGCGGATTTTGGGATTCACGATTCAACCCAATGAATTTGCCAAGATTTTGCTGGCGATTTTCTTTGCCGGATATCTGGAATACCGCCGGGATTCCCTGGCCATTGCCGGGAAAAAGCTCGGTTTCATTCAACTGCCCCGATGGCGCGACCTGCTGCCGATTCTGGTCGTCTGGGCAGCGGTGATGGGCCTGTTGGTACTGCAAAAGGACCTGGGGGTGGCGCTACTGCTGTTCGCCATCTTTGTGGCCGTACTCTATGTCGCTACCGACCGCCCCTCCTGGATTATTTTCGGCGGGGTGTTGATGATACCGATGGCCGTCGTGGCCTATCTGTCCTTTTCCCATGTGCAAGACCGGGTGACGAACTGGCTGAATGCTCTGGACCCAGAGGTCGCCAACCCGGACCGAGTCGGCGGTTCTTGGCAACTGGTCAACGCCCTGTTCGGCATGGCCTACGGCGGCTTGACCGGAACCGGATGGGGGTTAGGCAGGCCGGGTCAAACCCCTCTGGCAAACTCGGATTTCATCGTGTCCTCCGTCGCTGAGGAAATCGGTCTGACCGGCATGTTGGCCGTAATGCTGCTGTACTTGATCCTGGTACTGCGCGGATTGCGAGCCGCGATGGGGGTGCGCGACGGTTTCGGGAAACTGCTAGCCACCGCTTTGGCTTTCGGCATCGGGGCGCAGCTGTTTATCGTGGCAGGAGGCGTGACCCGCCTAATTCCCTCCACCGGTTTGACCGCCCCGTTCCTGGCCGCGGGAGGTGTTTCTTCTGTCGCCAACTGGTTAGCGGTAGCGATTCTGCTGCGCATCTCCGATTCGGCACGTCGACCAGTGCCTTCCAATGGAACCGGTGGTTTTAGGTTGACGTCCGGCGGTGCCGGCGACTCGGGAGATGCTGCGGGGGCAGCCGGAGGAGCTCTCGATTACGCCGCCACCGAAAGAGTGGTGATGCCTCAATGAACGCTCAGATTCGCCGTCTAGCGGTTGCCCTGATTGTCATGATTGTGGCATTAATGGGGGCGTTAACCTATCAGCAGTTCTTTTTCGCCCCAACACTGAACGCACACCCCCTGAACCGGCGCGTCACCGACGCCTACTGGAACCAGGAACGCGGCAAAATCGTGACCGGGGACGGCGCCCTGGTACTGGCTCAGTCACTGCCCGTGGGAAACGGGCCGGAAGTCACCTACGCCCGGAATTATCCCCAGGGTGCGAAATACGCCCATATTACGGGATACTTCCCGGCGGCGATTCGCGGCCAGATGACAGATTTGGAAAAGGCCGCTGAACCGATTTTGTCTGGCAAGGCGGATTCCCAATGGATGCAGCGCCTCCAAGACCTGTTTACCGGCGCCCAGCCGCAGGCTGGAAACGTTTCGCTGACCATCAATCCGGCAGTCCAAGACGCGATGACCGCGGCGTTGTCCGGGAAAACCGGCGCCGCCGTGGCGCTGAACCCGAAAACGGGAGAAATCCTGGGAATGGCATCCTCCCCCGCTTTTGACCCCAACGCCTTGAGCGGCCCGGACGGCAACGCCCTGCAAAATACCTACAACGCTTTGGTCGCCGACCCGCAAAAACCCCTGCTAAACAGGGCAATCAGCGAACTGTATCCGCCCGGTTCGACGTTTAAGATTGTGACCACCGCGGCTCTGCTGTCTCACGGGACAGTTGCCGCGGATACGATTGTGGACGCCCCCGATACGCTGGATTTGCCAGGTACCGATGTGAAGCTCAGCAACTTTGCCGGGGAATCTTGCGGAAACGGCCAAGTGCCATTGCATAAAGCCTTCGCCCTGTCCTGTAACACCCCGTTTGCCGCATTGGGAATGCAGTTGGGCGGCGAGCCTTTACAGGCCCAGGCCAAAGCCTTTGGTTTCGGCACCGTCCCGAACGTGCCTCTGACCGGGGTGGCTTCCGAATTCCCTCCCCCGGAAGCGCCGTCTTTCCTGGCGAACGCCGCGATTGGGCAGCAGTCCGTGCGGGTGACACCCCTGCAGATGGCGATGGTGGCCAGCGCTATCGCTAATGACGGAAAAACTATGACTCCCTACCTGATTAATCAGGAACTGTCCTCCGATTTCCAGGTCCTCAAACAGTATGCTCCACAAGTTTTGAGCCAGGCGGTGTCACCGGAAATCGCCGCCAGTATCCGCCAAATGATGGTGGAAGTCGTCCAGTCCGGAACCGGCAAGGCTGCCGGCATTCCCGGCCTGAACGTGGCGGGTAAAACCGGAACCGCCGAAACAGGGGTGGGGCGCGGCCTGGATCAGTGGTTTGTAGGATTTGCCCCGGCAGAAGACCCGCGCATTGCCGTAGCAATTGTGGTGGAGGATCCGCAGGGCGTACGCGGTACCGGAGGTACCGTGGCTGCTCCGCTGGCACGCAGCATTCTGCAGGCAGGAGTGAGCCAATGATTGGGGCAAATACGGTACTGAACGACCGCTATCGCCTGGTGTCCATCCTGGCGACCGGCGGAATGGGCGTGATTTGGCGCGGTTGGGACAAACGCAGCCAAAACGTCGTCGCGGTGAAAGTGCTGAAAGAAGAACTCATCGGTCAGGCAACATTCCTGGCCCGTTTACGTGCTGAAGCCACCAACGCCGCCCGCCTGCATCATCCCAACCTCGCCGCCGTTTTTGACTGGGGCGAAACAGATGGCCAAGGCTGGATCGTGATGGAGCTGGTGGAGGGCCGTCCCCTGTCAGACATTCTGGCGGGAGGCCAAGTTCTGACTTGGGAACAGCTCGCCCCGATTCTGATCCAGATCGCGAACGGCTTGCAAGCTTCCCACGAGGCGCACGTCATTCACCGTGATGTGAAGCCTTCAAATATTCTGGTTTCCGACAAGGGCGTGGCGAAGCTGACGGACTTCGGGATTTCGTTGGCTCCGCGCGCCGAAGCCCTGACCGCGGCCGGGATGGTGATGGGTACCGCCCAGTATCTGCCTCCCGAACAAGCCATGGGTGAAACCGCGACCGCCTTGGGCGATATTTATGCGCTGGGGGTCATCGCCTACGAAGCCTTGGCTGGAAAACGTCCGTTTACGGGCCCGACCCAGGTAGACATCGCGATGTCACACGTGAAAGACCCGGTCCCGCCCCTTCCGGAAACCGTAAATTCCCAAGTGGCAGCGTTGATTTACCAAATGTTGGAAAAAGACCCGCGGCTGCGCCCACAATCGGCGAAACAGCTCGCTGAGGCGATTCAGGCGCTGTGGCACGGCACGGTGCCGCTGTCGTTTACCCCGCGCATGAGTTTTTCACGCAGTTTGGCCGACGCTCCCCCGACCGCTCAGATGCCCGTGGCACCGGTCGAGGACACCCCGAAAGATGTGTCATCGGAATCCCCGTCCGCAAATGCACCCGCCGTATCTGCTTCTCCAACCCAACCTGCGGCGGCGTCCTCCCCGGTCACTCCCACCAAAGCGCCTGCTGCGCCGGTCGACCCGGCACCGCAGCCCCCTCGTGTGGTCTCGGCCAAACCTGACGCAACGGCTCCCGCAGTTGGCCCGCACCAGACCGATTCGGTCCCGCCTGCCGCTTCTGCCCCGGAGAAGTCCGCCCCACCCTTCAGACCCAATTTTCAGCGGGTAAAACCGGCTCAACCTGCCGCTATACCGGTAGGGTCCCAGGCAATCCCTTCCGAGCGTCACGAGGAAATGATGCGCTACCTGGAAGCCAAACCGCTGCCCCAGCCGGAGTCGGGATCGAAACGAAAACTTGTTATTGCATTAGTCATCACCGCCGTGGTGTTGATAGCGTTGATTTTTGGGCTGGCAACCACCCTGCGTACCGGAGCCTCAACCGGTAACCTTGAATCGGGCTTGACCGTAACGACGGTTGCAGCCCCAGCCAGCTCGCCAGTAGAGGAGGAAAACCTTGAGTCAGTCTGACCGGATCATCGGCGGGCGCTACGAAATTAGCCAGCTCATCGGACGCGGCGGTATGGCGGAAGTCCATATCGGTACTGACACGCGCCTGAACCGGATTGTAGCGATTAAAATTTTGCGCCAGGACTTGGCCCGCGACCCCGTCTTTCAGGCCCGTTTCCGCCGCGAAGCCCAGTCGGCGGCGAACCTGAACCATCCCTCTATCGTGGCTGTCTATGACACGGGTGAAGAAACCATCACCGCTTCTGATGGCGCTGAGATAAAGGTGCCCTACATCGTCATGGAGTACGTGGAAGGCCACACGGTACGGGAGCTGCTGACGGACGGCAATCCGGTTCCGCTGGAAGAAGCGGTCGAAATCGTTTCCGGTGTCCTGGACGCGTTGGAGTATGCTCACCATCAAAACTTGGTGCACCGCGACATTAAGCCAGGCAATGTGATGATTACCACGACAGGGAAAATCAAGGTGATGGACTTTGGGATTGCCCGCGCCCTGTCCGATTCCCAAGCCACCATGACACAAACCGATGCGGTGGTAGGCACCGCCCAGTATCTTTCCCCCGAACAGGCACGCGGCGAACAGGTTGATGCCCGTTCTGACCTGTATTCCGCAGGGTGTTTACTGTTCGAGCTGCTGACTGGCCAGCCCCCGTTCAAGGGCGATTCGGCTGTGGCGGTCGCGTTCCAGCACGTTTCTCAGCTGCCGCCTCTACCTTCCTCGATTGCCCCGGATATTCCGGAATCTCTGGACCGTGTGGTGATGAAAGCCTTGGCGAAAGACCGCGAAGAACGCTATCCCGATGCCGCTCATATGCGAGCTGACCTGCAGGCTTCTCTGCGTGGAGGGAACGTGGCGGCTCCCGCCACGTCAACCTGGACAGCTCCTTTGGTCGGTGATACCACCGGTGCGACCACTGTCTTGCCGCCTGTAAATCAGGGGTACCCCTCTAACTACGGAACCGCTAGGTCTAACGCAATGTCTGCCGCGGGACAGACCACCCAGACTTTGGAGGCCACCGATCCGGCCCAGAACCATCGCGGTAAAACCAATAAGAAACCGCTGATTATTGTCATTGTGCTGTTGGCGATTTTGGCGGTTTTAGGCCTCGGATATTGGCTGGTTTTCAGCGGAGACAAGCCAACCGATGAGATGGTAGAGATTCCCTCTCTGGACGGCATGAACCAGGAAGAAGCCTCCACCGCGATTACCGATGCGGGACTCGTGTTCCGCCTGGGCCGCGGGGTCAGTTCCGAAGACATTCCGGAAGGTATTTTTGTTAAATCCGATCCGGCGGTGGGGACGAAGGTCGCCAAAGGTTCCAAGGTGTTCGTCTCGCTTTCTACCGGCCCGGGCGATGCCAGTGTTCCCTCGCTGGCCGGGCTGACCCAGGAACAGGCTCGGAAGGCTTTAGAGGCGGAAGGCTTAGAGATTGGCAGCATCACGACCTCTGATTCGGGCACGATAGACAAAGACAAAGTCATTAAATCCAACCCCGCCGAGGGCGAAGCGGTTAAGAAAGGCGACTCGGTCGACCTGGAAGTGGCCTCCGGTAACTTCCGGATTCCCCAAGACCTGGTGGGAGGCACCAAGGAGGCTTTGCAACAGTTTGTGGACGCCAACCGGGTGCGTTTGACGATCACCGAAAAGGAAGATTCCTCGGTCGAACCGGGTACCGTGTTGTCTTTGGACAAGGCAGGTCAGTTGGTCGGGCTGGATACGTCCATGACCGCCGTGGTGGCGATTGCCCCGAAAGAACCCACGACCAAGCCAGAAGTTCCGACTGATGCCCCAACCACACCTACGGAGCCTTCACACGCCCCGGAATCGCCCGGCACGTGAGGCGGGTTGCCGTACCCGGGGAGGGCGTGATTTCGCTAGCGTCGATTAGTTGCCGGGCTGCGGTTGTTCCGCTGGTTCTCCAACCCAGGTCGTTTGGCCTTTTCCGGTCGCGGGGTCCAAGACGTTGCGGCAATAGAACTTATTGCCGTTGGCATCAACTATCATCTGGCCGACCTCGCAGGTCGCACCGCCTTGCTGAGCACGCTGTTCCTGCTCCATCTGCTGCTGTTGACGCAGCATCTGTTCTTCGGATTCTTTCCGAGCCTTTTCTAAGCGTTTGTCATCGATAGCTTTCGTGACCGCGGTGATGTCCTCCTCCAGACGATCCACAGAGGCACGCATCGATTCGTTGAGACCATCAACCTTATCGTCCGGCACGGTTGACAGGGAGTTAACCTGGTTCAAAAGGCGTTTCGCGTCCTCAATCTGAGCCGCTAGGGATGCTCTGGGTTCGGTATTAGCTTCTATATCCGCGGCGGTTTGCGCCAATTTTTCTGCCTGAGCAATCTTATCTGTCAAGGCTTTCTGGGCTACCGTCAAACTGTTGAGATTCTCAGCTTCTTGAATTTGTCGCAGCGCCGCCTCCAGCTCATTTTGCTGCTTTTTCAACGCTTCAGCCTGAGCCATCATGGTGGTGGTCTTCTTGGCGACATTCTGACCGGTACATTCCAGAGGTTTCACTTCTTTACTGGCTTGCCGAACTTTCGCCTGAATGTCATCAAGCATCGCGGGGTCTTTCACTTGAGAGGAATCAACCGCGGCCAAAGTACTTTCCGCGTCGGACACTACCTGCTGCAGCGAAGTGTACTGTTTGGTTAAATCCTGGCTGGCTTTCGCGCAAGCCGAACGCGCCCCCTGGGAATCACCACCCAGTACCCACATCACGACCAAGCCGATAACGAGCGCCACCAAAATAACAGCCGTCACGATGATAGCGATGGTCCAGCGGCGGCGCGCTTTGGCGATTTGTTCCACAGGCAGATTCTGAGGATTGGGGCGCTCCCGGTTGGGGGCATGGCCCTGCTGCGCAACGGGTTTTTGCGTATTACCCACCATCACTCACCTCTCACCGCCAAAACTAGCTAACCCAAGTCTAACCCGGTAATGTCCGGAATAATATCCCAGCCCCACAACCGGAAGCTAACGTCAATATTTATCCCGGTTATCAGGCTGGTACACCCGGCACACACCCGCACAGCAAGGCATCGCCAGGATTCCTGGGGTGGTTTTATCACCCGCGTGTTCAGGATTCAGACCTTTGCATGGACAAACCTGAAGGTTACCTTGGAAAATGCTAGGAATATGGATATAATGGGAGGTAATGTCCTATTTTGATGTTGAAACCGGTGCGCTCATGGAAGATTTAACCCAGGAACAACTTGAAGCTATCAACCCAGATACCCCGCTGAATCGTTTGCAGACCATTGCACAAGACGCTCCGGAGTTGCGCCCCTTACTAGCTTTGAACCCCTCGACCTATCCCGACCTTTTGGATTGGCTAGCAGAACTGCAGGATACGCAGGTCAATGACGCTCTCGCGAAACGTGCTGAACTGGCGCAACGAGGTGAACTGGAACACTACGCGATGGCTTATCTGTCCCCAGACTCACCCGTCTCAGAACCTCAGGTATCTCAGCCGAGCGAACCCCCACTTGACCTCCAGCCCGAGACTTCCCAACCGGACGACTTGCCTGTACCCGAGGAATCTCAGCCCTCCCCTCTGCCAGAATCACCCGTTTTTGAGGAACCGGAATCTGAGCCTATCGAGTTAGAGCTCTATGAGGATGATTACTCATCCGCTTCCGTAGCCGCGGCCGAAATGGCGGCGGTGAACCGGGAAAACCAGGCCTCAGGACCGGACTTTACTCCCGATTTCGCCACTCCTGCAGGTCCCGAATTTGCGACGACCGGAAGGCTCGGCTCCCGGTTTTCCCGCTCCAGAGCAACAACAAAGAGTCGGTACAACCGGTTTTGGCTGTGGATGATTTTTGGATTATTGATTTGGCTGGTCGTGATTGTGCTGGTTGTCTGGGGACTGGCCAACCAAGCTGATAAACCGGTTCCGGTGAATGCTAACGCGGCAGAACCCACCCCGAGTGTGAGTGCCACTCCCCAAGAGTTAGTACAAAACGGCTTGCCGGAAGGGTACACCGGCCCCACCAAGACTATTGAAGTTCCCGGAGCCAACCCTGGCGAGACCATAAAGCGGGTTGTTCCTGATGAGAACGCCAGTGCCAGTGCTAGCACCTCGCCGACACCTACGCCCACGAATCCGTTGGCTCCCCCCGAAAATGCTAAGAAACTCAACAGTTTTACCTCTGCTGACGGCAATGTTCGCTGCATCTTCAGCGGGTCACAAGTACAGTGTTTCGCTAACTCTACGGATCCTTACTACTGTTCCGCACAAGCCCCGAATACGGGATACAGCGATGTACTTTACGCCTCGCACAGCCGCCGCCACGAGTATGCGTGTATCGAACCCATCGACACGGCCACGGAAGGGACTTTAGCTGCTAACGAAACGGTTTCTAACGGCATTTTCGCCTGTCAGGCCAGTAAGTCCGGCAACCGCGTGGTGTGCTGGAACACCACCGCGGGCGATGGCATCGTGGTGGGTAGCGATATGGCGGCACGCTTCGGAAAAGGCCAATACGTCCCTCCGCAGTGGGATAAGTAAGCTGCGTCTGGCTAATTGTGTCCCGACGTTTCGTCTGGCGGTAGATATACGTCACCCCCGGCGAAACCGGGGGGAAAGTGCGAGTTTTTATAGGGGCTATTGTACTGCCCCGTGCCCGGCTGCGACCTGGGCCATATCTAAGTTCCGAACCTGGTGGAGCAGTTCGTCCAGCTGAGTGCCTTGCAGCAGGCCGGCCTCACGGAACACCAGGATTGACTGCCGGAAAATCATCAGTGTTGGGATGGAAACAATACCCGCCGCGTTCACCAACGGTTTTTGTTCCTCGGTGTTGACGGTGCCAAAGTAAACGTCCTGGTTACGCAGGGAAGCCTGTTCAAAAACCGGGGTAAAAAGGCGGCACGGGCTGCACCATGGAGCCCAGAATTCGAGCACCACAATATCGTTCTCACTCATAGCCTGAGCCATGTTATCTTGAGTGACAATATTCACTGCCATGAGTCGGTGCTCCTTTCTGGAATGAGTTTAGCACAGAGAAACATGACAACACGGTAAATTAGTTACAATTATTTAACATTTTAAAGTTCCGCTGCTACCAGTTCCGCTAGTTGCACCGCATTGAGTGCCGCACCCTTGCGCAGGTTGTCACCGCACACGACCATGATTAGGCCACGATTATCGTCAACTGCCTGGTCTTGACGGATGCGGCCGACCAGGGAGGGGTCGATGCCAGCAGCGTCCAGCGGTGTCGGTACGTCTTGCAGAACCACGCCAGGAGCGCCGTCTAATGCCTGTTTGGCCTGTTCAACAGTAATGGGGCGGGAGAATTCGGCGTGAATAGTGAGGGTGTGGGAGGTCAGCACCGGGACACGCACGCAGGTTCCCGACACGCGCAGGTCAGGTATCCCCAGGATCCGGCGCGACTCATTGCGCAGCTTTTGTTCCTCATCGGTTTCCAGGCTGCCGTCATCTACGTATTTCCCGGCAAACGGCACCACGTTGAAACCGATAGGAGCCACGTAGGTTTCCGGAGTAGGCCAGGCGATGGCTTTGCCGTCGAGGACGAGTTTGTCCAGGTTGGAGACATCCCCCACGGCTTCGACCATATGTTCCAGTTCACGCACGCCTTTCAGTCCCGAGCCGGATACTGCCTGGTAGCTCGAAATCGTCAACCGGGTCAACCCAGCAAGGTTGTGCAGCACTTTCAAAGGGGGCATGGCCGCCATAGTGGTGCAATTCGGGTTGGCGATAATGCCTTTCGGGCGGTTTTTCAAGTCTTGAGGGTTGACCTCGCTGACAACTAGGGGGCAGTCCGGGTCTTTGCGCCAGGCGCTCGAATTGTCAACCACGATAGCCCCAGCCTCCACAAATTTCGGGGCGAATTCGCGAGAGGCAGCAGCACCTGCACTAAAGATAGCGATATCTACCCCGGAAAAGTCTGCTGTCGCGGTATCCTCCACCACGACCTGCTGACCCCTAAAGTCAACCACGGTACCCGCAGAACGGGATGAAGAAAAGAAACGAAAACGGGAGGCGGGAAAGTTCCGTTCCGTGAGTAGAGTCCGCATGACCCGGCCGACCTGACCGGTCGCACCCACGACGGCTACACAAAGATTGTCCTGGCTCATCGTCCCGTACCTCCATAAACCACGGCTTCAACCTGTTCAGCATCGAGACCGAACGCGCTGTGAACCGCACGTACAGCTTCGTCCAGCTGATCCTCGCTGACCAGGACACTCAAGCGGATTTCCGAAGTGGAAATCATGTCAATGTTGATTCCCGCTTTGGAAAGAGTCCCAAAAAGTTTTGCAGAAACACCCGGATTGGTTCGCATTCCGGCGCCCACGAGCGACAACTTACCCACGTTGCCGGTGTGGACGACCTTTAGAAAACCTCCTTCCGCTTTCGCGCCTTCTAACGCCTTTACTGTGTCCGCAGCATCGGCGTGGGGCAGAGTGATTGTCAAGTCGGTAGCACCTGGTTGTACCGTCGACACGTTTTGCACAATCATGTCGATGTTGGCGCCGGCCCTCGCAATAATCTCAAAAATGTGGGCGGCCCGACCCGGTTCGTCGGGCACTCCCACCAAGGTAATTTTGTCCTCGCTGCGATCGTGGGCGAGGCCGGAAATAATCGGTTCTTCCACTGGGGTCTCCTTCATGAGCTGGGCTTCAGGGTCAAATGTTAAAGCACTGTCGGGCACCAAGCCCTTTAGCTCGGGATGAGCCGGACCATCGGAAATCCAGGTGCCTGATTTGTCCGAAAAGGAAGAACGCACGTGGAGAGGTACGTGATAGCGCCGCGCAAACTCAACCGCACGAAGGTGCAGGATTTTTGCGCCGTGGGCAGCCATTTCCAAGGTTTCTTCGAAAGTCGTGGCTGAAATTTGTTTTGCCTTAGGGACCAGACGCGGATCTGCCGTGAACATGCCATCCACATCGGTATAGATTTCACACACATCGGCGTGAAGGGAAGCCGCTAACGCCACCGCGGTGGTGTCTGAACCGCCACGTCCCAGTGTGGTCACGTCTTTACGTTCGTTCACGCCCTGGAAGCCTGCCACAATCGCAATGTTGCCATCATGAATAGAGCGGGCAACCCGTTCAGGCACCATCGAAACGATATGTGCCTTGCCATAGTGGTTATCGGTCTGTACCCCGGCTTGCTGGCCTGTATAGGAAATGGCGGTTTCGCCGAGTTCATTCACGGCCATCGCCAACAAGGACATCGAAATCCGTTCCCCGGCAGACAGCAGCATATCCATTTCCCGCTGGGGAGCTTTTTGCGTGACAGAAGCGGCCAAATCCAGCAGGTCATCAGTGGTGTCTCCCATCGCGGAAACCACCACCACAACGTTGTGACCAGCTCGTTTGGTGGCAACAATACGCTTGGCAACGCGCTTCATGGCCGCTGCGTCCGATACGGAAGAGCCGCCGTACTTTTGCACAACTAGCGCCATGAAAACCTCCCTTAAGCCGACACGCGGCAGTGAGGGCCGCGGCACCTTTACTGCTAACTGTTCGATTATAGCTATTATGCCCGAAACTCGTGAAATTGCCGCCGGTAGAGAACCGGGTTTGCTCGGCGGCGATTTGGAGCGGGTGGTGTTACGCCGGGTGATTGTGGGTGGGCAGTTTTAACGCGGGTGTTTTTTGGGTAGCTAGTTTGAGGCAAACCGAGTTTTCTACAGCCGGCGCCGGCCTTCCAGAGCGCGCCCCAGCGTCACTTCGTCGGCATACTCCAGGTCGCCTCCCACAGGCAGACCGGAGGCCAAGCGCGAGGCCGGAATTCCGATGGTAGCGAGCATTCGCGCCAGGTAAGCCGCGGTCGCTTCACCTTCCGTATTGGGGTCGGTGGCAATGATGACTTCCTTGATGGCGGAATCCTGCAGGCGCGTCATCAGCCCGGCAATCCGCAGCTGATCGGGGCCGACCCCGTTGATGGGATCCAAGGCGCCGCCCAGAACATGATAAAGCCCGCGATACATCCGGGTGCGTTCCAGGGAAACAATGTCGGTGGCCTGTTCCACCACACAGATGAGCGACTGATCCCGGCGGGAATCCTGGCAAATCGCGCATACCGGGTGTTCGGTGATATTACCGCAAACCTCGCAAAAGTGGACCTTTTCCTTAACGCTGGTCAGCGCCTCGGTGAGTCTCTTAATGTCGGCTTCATCCGCGCTGAGCACCCAAAATGCGATACGTTGGGCGGATTTTGGCCCTACGCCGGGCATTTTTCCCAGCGCGTCGATGAGGTCTTGCAGGGCGTCGGTGAAAATTTGGCTCATCACCGGCCTGCCTTTGCAGACGGGGAACCCGGCATGGATTTCGGATCGATGATGGTTCCGCCCAACATGGCTTGAGCAGTCTGGATTCCCGCTTTCATTTCCCCTGAAACTCGCGGGTCAGGCTGTTTACGTGGTTCACCTGATTGGTTTGATTCACGGGATGTGGTCGAGGTCACAGGCGTGGGTTCCTCCGGGGGAACAGCGGCAGAGGGGAGTTTCGGTGTGACTGCAGACGGCTCCGGTACGGGGGCGGGAGGCTCCGACTCAGCAACTGGCACAGTTGCGGGTTCTGCGGGTCGATACTGGTTTTGAGTAGGGGGTTCGGGCAGGTCCTGCGGTACCTCTGGTTCAAAATAGGACGGTTCAGACGGCGGAGGGAAATCCTCCGGCAGAATGGGCGGCTCCGATGCGGCAGCGGGCTTCGCAGCGGGCGCCCCGAAACCAGCCACCACTCCGCGCACTTCCACATTGAGGCCGGTGAATCCCTGAATGACCGCGGCTAGGGCGGAAGTGTGGCGTTCCCCGAAAGCTCGCACCAGTCCGGGGTTCGGGAAGGCGATTTCCACCGCCGAGCCGCGCATTCCCTGCAACTGGCCGTGGGTTTCCAACAGGTTCCCGGTCGCGGCGTGATTTTGCTTCAAACGAGCCATGATTTTGCCCCAGTTGGCGCGGATTTTTTCATAGTCTCCGTCTGTGCCCGTGCCGGACTGGGCCGGTTGTGTACCCCGGGCGGGAGCCGGGGCAGAAACGCGAGCGGGGGCAGGATCCGGGTTGGGAGCGGAAACCGAGGTGGGGGCAGAAGTAGGGGTAGGAGCGGGGGCAGGTTGGTCCGCCGGGTGATCCCGCCGGGCAGACGTTTGGCCAGACGGGGTGTTCAGGACGTGACTAGCCGTACTATCCGTGTCTTCACCGGGAATGTCCCAGGGGGTCGGCTTAAACTCCCATTTTTCCTCACGGGGCTCCGTAGTTGGCGCAGGCTGCGAAACGGTGTCCTTTTCGCGCTGTGGTGGGGAAACCGTCGCTGATTGAGGCGCAGAAGTATCTGGACGCGCGGCAGAACCAGCCGAGTCCGCAACGGTGCTGGTAGGAACCCCTTGTGAGGGGTTCCCAGTGGGCGCGGGCGCCACGGGGGGAACAGGACCACCGCTATCCCGAGAGCCAGACCCGGTAGCTTTCGCTGTCACTCGCGCGGTCGATACCGCTCCCTCGGCAGTGGTAGACGCTGCGTCATCTGAGGTCGCCAACAGCAGTTTCGCCACCAACAGTTCCAATGCCAGACGCGGGGAAGTCGCCCCGACCATCTCGGTTAGCCCCTCGTCAACAAGTTCGGCACAGCGCGTCAGGGTGCGCGGGCTGAGAGCCGCCACTTGGGGATGCATCGCCGCCAGTTCGGCCTCGGGCAAATCCCCCAACACGGCCCCGGCTCCCGCCCCAGCGAGCTTCATCACCACCAGGTCACGCAGATATTGCAGCAGGTCCTCGACAAAACGCCGCGGTTCGTGCCCAGTTTGAATCATCCGATCCACCACCGTGTAGGCCTCGGAACCGGAGCCGGACACCAAAGCGTCCACCATGCCGCTCAACAGAGCGGAATCGGTGTAGCCCAGCAGGGACACGGCCCGGTCATAGTGCAGTTTCGGCTCGGCCTCGCCAGCAATGAGCTGATCGAGGATGGACAAAGAATCGCGCACTGACCCGCCTCCGGCCCGCACCACCAGCCCCAGCACCCCGTCCTCGGCCGTGACGCCCTCGGAACGACACAAATCCGCCATGTAGTCGCGCAATACCTCCGGGGCAACCAGCCGGAACGGATAGTGATGGGTGCGGGAGCGAATCGTGGAAATGACCTTTTCGGGATTCGTGGTTGCAAAAATGAATTTAATGTGGTCCGGAGGCTCCTCTACCAGCTTTAACAGGGCGTTGAAGCCTTCCTTGGACACGTTGTGTGCCTCATCAATAATGAAAATCTTAAACCGATCCCGCGCCGGGGCATAGGCCGCCCGATCGCGCAGTTCCCGGGTGTCGTCCACACCGCCGTGAGAGGCCGCATCAATCTCGATGACATCCAGGGAACCCGGCCCGCCCGTCGCCAAATCCCGACAGGAATCACAAGTCCCGCACGGGGTAGCGGTCGGTCCCTGGGCACAGTTCAGGCAGCGCGCCAAAATCCGGGCGCTGGTCGTCTTGCCGCAGCCCCGCGGCCCCGAAAACAGGTAAGCATGGTTGACCCGCCCGTTCGCCAAAGCCGCCTGCAGCGCCTTAGTTACGTGTTCTTGACCGATTACGTCCTCAAAAGTGTCGGGACGGTAGCGGCGATACAGGGCAGTCATCATGTATCTACTCTACCCGAGCCCCGGTGGCAAAAATTTTTGAGTTCCGCACAGTTATTTCGGCCGAATCAAACCCAGCGCCAAACCCGCCCCAGCGATGCTGGCCAAAAGCTCCAGGTCTGGCGTTCTTCGCTCGCCCCTGCGGGATTGGTGGCACCATTTTCTGAGCCTGCAATAGTATTTCTAGGTTACGCTGTCTGAGATTCAGCAGAAGTGCCGCTGGGTTGTTTGGTGTGACCAGACTGGTTCTTATGGGGTGTGGGCTTGTTAGAACCCTGAGGAGAGCCGGAGGCCTCACCGGGCTGTTTCACCGGAACGTCGTTAATCCGGTAGCCGTACTTGACATGGTTGTATTCTTTGGCAGCGTCGATGGTGATGGTCTCGGTGTTAACCGGCGGGTACAGAACCGGAACAGTCCACTTTTCACCTGGTTTCAACAGTGGAATGGCGCCTAGGCTTCCGCCTGTCACCACTCCGTGTATATTTTTCCCGTCAACATCGATACGCGGATATTCCAACGGCACGGTGCGCGCCGAACCGAGCAGAATATCAGGCCCGTAGAATACAGAGCTGATATTGGTAGTTGTCTCTTCCGGGCGATGAAAGCCGCCTAGGTTCAAAGACATGGAACCCACCTGGTCAACAGCTTCCACCGTGAAGGTCACCAGGGTGTAGTTCGGGTAGGCTACGGCCTCAGAAGTGGAGATTTGCACGTACTGAGGCTGACTGGCTTCACTGCGGCTGACGTTATAAAGCACTGCCTTGGGCCAATCAGATTCCTGAGCATACGGGGCGGGCATTTGTGCGCTGGCCGCCTGCAGTTCGAGGATTTCCTGTTTAACCGGGGTGTTAATGGAAACCTGCACCCGTCGGTTCTTTGCCCGCGCGGCGTCATCAGTGTTCGGCACGGCCGGTTGCGTATCGCCCTTGCCGGAAGCACTAAAGGTGAACCCGGACAACTCCGATTTCCCTTCCAGCACGGCTTTTACCGTGTTCGCTCGGTTTTCACTCAAGGCCTGGTTCCCAATAGTCGGCTCAGGCACGTTATCGGTGTGACCCACGATAGTTACCTCACCCGACTCATGAGTCGCTAGTGTTTTCGCCAAGTCATCCAAAGTCGCCTGAGCTTCGGGCTTAATGTCCCACTTACCCGTATCAAAGAACACGTCGGCGGCCAAAGTCACATCCAGGCTCTTTGAACTCGAAGCCACGTCCATGCCCGGAACTATGGTGAAAGCCGAATACTCCCCGTGGTTGTCTTTCGCGGCCTTGTCGGGCAGGCTATCCAAAGCTTTTTGCAAAGACTTCGGGGCTTTCGCCGCGTCCTGGACCGGAACATCGTAGGCGAAACCGATGAGGCCCAAATCGACCCCGACCGTGCCTGGATCATCGCCGATGTCCCCGAAAGGTACCAGGACGCTTTCGGAAATCGGGTCCTCGTCATTGCCGCTGAAACTGCTGTTTTTGGTGTCGGTTCCATCCTGTTTGACGTAGGGAACGTGCTCTTGGTCGTCGCGCCAGGGTTCAAAAACCTCGGTGTCCGTCAACAGATACATCCCCGAATATTCCTTTTGCGCAGGATAATCCGGGGTGGTGAGAGCCGTTCCGACACTGCCTCTCACCATGGCAGAGTTCACATCATCGATGCCCGCTGTGAGCGCCAGCGCCGAATTGCCGTTATCCAGCCGATACAGCGGGCCTACCTGGGCCCACATAGAACCGGCTTCGAAGTCAGCTTTCAGGTCGATGGCGCCTGGTAGGCTCTGCGGAGCCTTTTTACTCACCGAAGCGTCAGGCTTGGCTGGTTTTGGGGTATCTTTCCCGGTGGGTACACATCCCGTCAACGCCAACGTCGCCACAAAGGCTGCCGCCACCAGCATCCTCAAACCAGGTTTCACCATGAATAGCCAGCTTTCCGCAGTAGTCACACTCTGTTCGCAGATTAACAAGCTAAAGTAAAGCCTCTGTGCTCACCAGGTTAACATCAGGTAAAAATATCCGCGGACGCCGGAAAAAAAAAGTTCCCCGCGCACCCGACAGGGAGCCCTTATCCTTGCTGTCTTCCGACCCTGGGGAGGTTCAGACTATGCCGTCACGCGGGGAACGAGACTATTCTACTTGGCGGCAGCCAGAATTAGGAATTCTCCAGCTACGACCATTCCGGGGCGGGGGCGTCCCGTAATGTCGCCTTCAGCCACGCACACGCTGAGAGGGAATCCTGCCGCCACTTCCAGAACCCAGAAGTTTTGTCCCGTCAGGGTGTTGGAGTGCATCTCGGCAGCGGTAATTTTTCCAGACAGCACGGCTCCGGCGTGCGCACCCTGCTTTTGCAGGACAGAAACAGCTCCGGTCGAGATGAAGGTCGGCAGGGTGTCTTCCGGGGCGCGCTGCGGTCCCTCCAGAGCCGCGCCAAAAATTTTGGCGGTCTGACTCGCCGCGTAACTCCCCACGTTTTCATACAGTTCGACACGCTGCGCCAGGGCGGAAATCCCCAGTTTCCCAGCATCGGCGCGTCCGGGCTCGTGCCCCAGTCCAGCCCGCATGGCCACGCAAGCCTTGCCTACAGAACGCTCCGCCCCCCCTTGTGCGTCAACTATGTCAACCAGAGCAAAACGGTCCGCCATCTCGACCCACCGCGCGTCAACCACGGCGCTAGCGTTGAAATCCTGGTGAATATCCGCAATTTTCTCCGCAACCACGTCAAACACGGCAACCGCGCCGGAACGATCCACGTATTGGAACGTGCCGTTCTCCATATCTCCCACCACCGGGGTGCATTGGTCAGCCGCCTGGGCCAAGATTTCATCGGCTCGTTGCTCGGTGGTCATTTCAAAGCCCACAGCCCGCCAGGTCGGTCCGATGGTAAAGACTTTCGTGCCGTCCTCGTCATTGGACTGGCCCAAAGCGTTTTCACCCGCCACACTCATGGTTCGCTCCTCATCAGCTGTTCAAGGTTTTCCCCGGTTTACCTTCGGGATTCTCTGAATTTCAAGTCTAAACCACAAGAGGGGGCGAAGCCGGTAAATCCACCCCGGATTTTCAAGCTATAATAAGCCTTGGTCGTGCAGTGCCGGACGTCTCGTTCCGGTGCGGATTTCTCGCCGCTCAACGATTTCCTGAGGCACTGCTTAAGAACCGCAACAGATTAAGGAAGTTGTAACTATGGCAAGAGTTGTCGTCTTAGGTGCGGGCATTTCCGGTCATACCGCCGCTATGCACTTGCGTCGCAAGTTGTCGCGGCGCAATCACGAAGTCGTGGTCATTTCCCCGCGTGCCAACTGGAACTGGGTTCCCTCCAACATTTGGGTGGGCACCGGCAAGATGAAGAAGAAAGAAGTAGTGTTTCCCCTCGCCCCGCTCTATAAGCGCAAGGGGGTCATTTTTCATCAGGCGGCCGCAAAAGTTATCTATCCTGAGGGTCGCGGCGATGATGCGCAACCCCAGGTCGAGATTGAGTTTACGGGAGGCAAGAACAAAGGTCGGCGGGCTTTGGTGCATTATGACTACCTCATCAACGCGACCGGGCCAAAGCTGAACTTTGCCGCTACGCCGGGTTTGGGTCCGGATTGTGGCAACACGTTTTCGGTTTGCACTCCTGACCACGCCGAACAGGCCGGGATCGAGTTCCAAAAAATCGTCCAAGAGATTAAAGAGACCGGGACGCCCAAGCGGTTCGTGATCGGGACCGGCAACGGCGGGTGTACCTGCCAAGGCGCCGCTTTTGAGTATTGTTTCAACACTGAATATGACCTGCGCCAGGCGGGGATTCGGGACCAGACCGAGGTCGTTTACCTCACCAATGAGGAAAAGCTCGGAGACTTTGGGATGGCTGGGATGCGGTTTAAGGACAACGGCTACTCTACCGACTCCCAGTTGTGGACGGAATCGCTGTTTCGGGAACGCGGGGTGAAAGCCATCACCGGCGCGGGGGTTCGCGAAGTGCGCCCGCACGCTCTGACTTACGAGGATTATGACGGCAATATGCACGAGTTGTCCTTTGATTTCGCCATGCTGCTCCCCCCGTTTACCGGGGTCGCGCTGGAAGCAAAGAAGCCGGACGGGACGTTAATTCCCGAGATGTTCAACCCGGCTGGGTTCATGAAGGTGGACGCGGACTATTCGAAAAAGAGTTCCGCGCAGTGGTCCCACGAGGATTGGCCCAAGACTTACCAATCCCCGCTGTATAAAAACATTTTTGCCGCCGGGATTGCTTTTGCGCCCCCGCACGGTATTTCGAAACCTCACCAGACGCCCAACGGCACCAACATCACCCCGGCACCGCCACGTACCGGGATGCCTTCAGGCTCAATTGGCAAGGAAGTAGCCATGAGCATAGTTGACCTGATTAACCAAGGCCCGCAGGCGAAACTGCACGAAGCCTCCATGGCGGTGTTGGGAGCAGCTTGCGTAGCCTCCACCGGCACCGGCTTTAAGAGAGGCTCCGCGGCCGCCATGGTGATGTTCCCCATCGTGCCCAACTACGACAAGTACCCGGATAATGCCGGACGCCACCCCAAACTGAGTTTCGGACGCATCGGCCTGTTCGGGCATTGGACCAAGTTCCTGCTCCACGTTGGCTTTATCTATAAAGCGAAGTGGAAACCGTTCTGGTGGATTATCCCCGAGTAACCCCCAACCCACGCAGAGAGGATTTTGATAATGACTGACTTTAGCGCGTCCCCAACGATTGAGGAGCTATGCCCGGCCACCGCCGAACGGATTGCGGCGGCCCCGAACCCTTCCCCGGCGACTTTGCGTCACCGCCAAAACCCGTTCCTCCAGTTGTTTTCCTTTGCGAACTTTAACTGGCGGATTTTGCGCCTGGTGACTATCGCCAAGTTCGGTTCAAAGAATTGAGGTCGCCGGGCATTCGAAAGGCCGGGGCTTCGGTTGCAGTTGTGGGATCCTCAGAGTCTCACAAGGCGTGGGTTTGGCATTACGGTCGGGCACGGTGTTGTGCGTGGGCTCGTGTTGCCGTTCTCTGAGCTTTTCCTGAGTTCCGCCCAGCGGTTTCTCAGGTTATTTGGGGTTTTTTTCCGGAAATTCAGGAATTTATCCGTAGTTGCGGAAAATTACCTGTGCTATGTTCTTGCATTTTTAGCAAACGTTCAGCTAGTCTTAATGCTGTCACAAGGTGGCACCAAAAATATCAACAATTGTTGTTGATTGATCCGAAAGGAATTAATTATGTGGAGCAACATCCTTCCTATTCTCCATACTGTTGTCGAATGGTTGGCTAAGATTTTCAACTTCCTCGCCGGCCTGTTCTAAACAGACACTTTTGATAAAGAAACAAAGCCGCTGCCCCGTCGATGATTCGGCGGGGTATGCTTTTCACCGGTGTTTTGGTTGATTGGCGCTGCTGCCCCCGCGGCGATGCAGCCCGTGTTTTCAAGATAAAATTCTTCCGTGTTGCAAAAACTTTCCCCCGTTAGCGCCTTGGATGACGCTATCGTTTCGGCGCGCGATTTGGTGCGTGTCTATGGGAAGGGCGATGCGCAGGTCAGGGCGTTGGACCACGTGGACATTGATTTGGCACGTGGCAAGTTCACCGCCATCATGGGACCTTCCGGTTCCGGGAAATCCACGCTGATGCACTGTTTGGCGGGTTTGGACGCGGTGACTTCCGGCTCCATTTTGATTGGCGGTGTTGAAATTGCCGGCCTGAAGCAGCGTGAAATCACCGCGATTCGCCGGGACAAAATCGGTTTTATTTTCCAGGCTTTCAACCTGATTCCGGTCATGGATGCCCGGCAAAACATTGAACTGCCGGCGATTATTGCCGGGAAGCGGCTAAACCGGAAACGGGTCGAGGCCCTGGCCGCACAAGTCGGGCTTTCCGAACGGCTACGCCACCGGCCGACCGAAATGTCTGGTGGCCAGCAGCAGCGCTTGGCGGTGGCGCGGGCTTTGGCCAATAATCCGCAAATCATTTTCGCTGACGAACCAACTGGAAACTTAGACTCAACTGCGACCCTGCAGGTCTTGCGCCTGCTGCGCGACACGGTCGATAGGGATAATCACACGATTTGTATGGTCACGCACGAGGCCGGGGCGGCGGCTTGGGCGGATCGCGTGCTGTTCTTGCGCGATGGCAAGATAATTGGCCAGCTGTTGCACCCCTCCGAGGCGGAAATTTTTGCTGCTATGACTGAGATTTCCGGTGAAACTGACGAGCCGAGCCCTCCCTCGGCCGTGCCGGAGTCCGCAATGCCTCCGACCGTGCAGGTGCCCGAAATGCCCCCACCGCCTCCCGCGACACCGCTGTTCCTCCCCGATTTAGACCCGGTTACCGAGTCTGCACCGGCGGTGTTGAGCCGGCGGGAGAGGCGCCGGCTTCGGGACAACGGCCTCACTTCCGCGCAGTCTGACCCGACCCGGTTAACCAGACCTCCCGCAGCTTTGGCGCAACCACAACCTGAACCAAACCTCCTCACCCCCACGGCAAAGTCACAACCGACTGCGGCCAGGACCCTGAAAGTACCCCCTCTCGAAGCCACACCCCGGGCCAGCCGCGCGCCGAAATCGCTCGTGACCCCTGCGCTTGCAGCCAGTCCACCGCACCAAGAACGGCGGTCACGCCACGCGGCACACCGAGCGGATACGCCAAGTATGGGCCTAATCCTTCCCGGTAACCCAGCTACCACACCTCCATCTTTACCGCCGCCCGCGACAGTCATTTCACCGGCTCAGCGCATTTCTGGAAGCTAGTATGCGCAGATACGTCTGGCTGGATTTTTTGGCGCATTGGCGCAAATACCTGATGACGCTGCTGGCGGTGGCGCTGGGTACGGCCTTTTTGTCCGGGACCCTGACTTTCAACCGGATTTTGTCAGACACTATGACAGCGCTGATTAACTCAGGTACTCACGGTGACGCTTTTGTGAGCGCCCCGAGCATTTCCGGTGATGATTCCGGGCTGAATAAGGTGCCACGCCCGGTTACCTGGGACGAGCTCGATGCCGTCAAAGCCATAGACGGGGTGAAATCGGCTGAACCGCAACTCTATCTGGTGGCGACGCTACTGGATCAGGATAATAAAACGATTGGCTCCAATCCGACCGTCGCGATTCAAAGCGAGCGCCCAGATGCAAAATATGTGACCGGTTCCGCCCCGAAAGCTCCCACTCAACCTCTCCGTACGACAACCACGACAACCGGGGCTAGTGCGACAACCGAGTCAACTAATCCTAACCGTTCTACCAGCGAAGAATCGCCGACTATCGGTGAGATTTCGGCGGAAAAGTCGTTTGCACAAACCAACCACTTGCACACCGGGGATCGAATCTATGCCATCATCGCTGGTCAAAAATACGCTTACCGCCTGAGCGGCCTGTTTGATTACGGCGTGCCGCTGTTGGGAACGGGAATGCTGCAACTTCCCGATGAAGTCATGCGTCAGATGGCTACCACCCCCGAGGGTTTCACTGCGGAAATCGCGGTGGGCGCCAAACCCGGTGTGGAGCCAACCCGCCTGGTTCAAAACCTCAAAACAGGCCTGAAAGGGGCTTTCCCAAACGATTACAAACACTGGAAGGTCAAAAGCGCTGCTGACTACGCCGCGGAACAATCCAAAATGATGACCCCCGTCTTGGGGTTTGTCTCGAATATCTTGCTGGTCTTTGTTTTTGTCGCTCTGTTCATCTCGACTTTCATCGTCTCCAACACGTTCACCGCCACGGTGCGCAGTCAAACACGTCAACTGGCGATGATGCGGGCGGTGGGGGCTCAGCCGCGCCAGATTTTCGCCATCATTCTAGGTGAAGGTTTCGTGGCGGGCCTGATTGGTTCCCTCCTCGGAGCTTTGCTGGGCTGGGGGCTGGTGGCACTGATTATGCGGATTTTGCGCCTACGAGGTATGAACTTTTTGACCTCCGGGATTGTTTCCGGCACGACCTTGGCTATCACGGTTCTGGCCGGTTTAGCAGTAGTTTTGGTTTCGGTGCTGCGTCCGGCTCGCCGTGCCGCGGCAACCCCACCCGTCCAAGCGATGTCCACGGCGCTAAGCGGCGGGGAGCCGCACTGGGGACGACGCCTGCTTGTGGTCATCATCACTCTTACCCTTGGCCTCGCTGCTGTCATCTGCTCAGTCGGTTCGTTCTTTACGACAACGCAAAAGAGCCGGTCCATTCTTTATGGCGGCGGCGTGTTTCTCGTGGTGGTTGGCATCTTGGCAGCAGCACCGCTGCTGGTCAGCGCGTTTTCTGCGCTGCTGCAAAGACCCGCCAAACACCTGTGGCGTCCCGTGGGTGAATTGGCTGTCGGTAACCTAGGGCGAAACCCGAAACGCACCGCCACCACGGCGGGAGCCCTCTTGATTGGCGTCATGCTAGTCGCAGCCGGTTCTTCACTGGTCACCTCCCTGCAAGCCTCCTTTACCAGGACGGCGGGTGCGGAGCTGACCGCCAGTTTCCTGATTCAGCCCAGTCTCGCCTTAGCCGGACACAGCATTCCAGACGAACTGTTTTCTAGCTGGGAAAACACCGCAGGAGTGACGGCGGTTCAGACTTTCGCGCAAGCCCCGCTCACCTTGCAGACTAACGACAAACAAAGCGGAGAATCCGGTGATTCCCACAACGTTACCGTCACCGCCCTTCCCGACACCAACCCCGGAGTGAGCCTGAAAGCTACCGCGGGGAGCACTTCGAGTGCTCCGGGGAAACTCCTGGTGGAAGACAAAACCGCCCGAAATCTGGGGTTGAAACTTGATGATTTCGTCACCTTGACCCCCCTGACGTCAACCACTTCGGAATCGAAAACTCTAAAGGTAGACGGCTTGTTTAACGCCTCTAACCTGGTTGACGCGACTTTTGTGGTGCATCCTCGCGATTTGGAATCGCTGCACGCAGCAGGTCAGATTGCGAATACCGGCGTCATTTTTGCAAACCACACAGATTTGACCGCCCTCGGAGACAAACTGAAATCCCAGGTGGCCTCTATTGCTCCGGGTACGGTTACCGTGGCGTCCCGAGCCGATTTGAACACCCAGCTCAATAAGTCTTTTGACATGATTTTGTCGATTATCTACGGGCTGCTGACGCTATCGCTGATTATTGCGCTGGTAGGGATTATGAACACCTTGGCGATGTCGGTCGGGGAGCGCTTGAGCGAAATCGGTATGTTGAAAGCGCTGGGATTATCGGGGCCAAAAATGGTCGCGATGATAGTCGGTGAAGCCCTGTTAACCGCCATTTTTGCGCTGGTGGTGGGGATGCTAACCGGACTGGGCGCCACGTTTGGGTTACAACGCATTATGGCTGCCCGCGGTATCAGCAGTATGGTGGTCAGCTTTGAGCACTTGCTCATCTTGGTGGTATTGACCTTGGCTGCCACCGTTTTGGCCAGCCTCGGTCCGGCGCTACGGGCGGTGCGTACCCCGACCCTCGCCGCCATCGCCACTACCGATTAGTACAGGTCTTGCCGGGTTTCCTGCCCGGATCGCCCCGTTGTACCCGGCTCCGGATAGCTCTCTGGGTAGCTCTCCGGACGGGCGCGCCTCGGTCATCAGACAATCAGCTAAGCAAACAGACCGCGGGCAAATCTCCGGGCGGGCACACCATACGTCACCCATGTCAACCATGCCACCCAAGTCAGCCACGTCACCTAAGCATTCCTAGTAGCTGGCCGCAAAAACACGTTAGCTGGCGTAGCCGTTCGGGTTCTGCGACTGCCAATTCCACGAATCTCGGCACATATCGTCCAAACTCAGGCGGGCCTCCCAGCCCAGCAGTTCCCGCGCCAAACTCGCGTCAGCGTAAACCGTGTCAATGTCCCCCGGTCGGCGTCCGTCAATGACGTAAGGGATAGGTTTGCCGCAGGCTCGCTCCATCGCGTGCAGCAACTCCAACACGGAATACCCCTGCGAAGTACCCAGGTTTATCGCCTTCGCACCCCGATGTTTCAGCCCGTAATCAATGGCGGCCACGTGCCCACGGCCCAGGTCCATGACGTGAATGTAGTCGCGTACCCCGGTTCCGTCCGGGGTGTCGTAGTCGTCGCCAAACACGTGCAGTTTTTCGAGCTTGCCGACCGCGACCTGGGTGATGTAGGGCATGACATTGTTCGGAATGCCCTTGGGATCCTCGCCAATCCGGCCGGAGGGATGCGCCCCAATGGGGTTAAAGTAGCGCAGCAACACGGCAGAAAACTCGGGATCGGCGTGGCACACGTCGCGCAGCATGATCTCGTTCATCAGCTTGGACCAACCGTAAGGATTGGTAGCGGTGCCGGTCGGCATGGTTTCTTTCAGAGGGGACACCCCGTCAGCTCCGTACACGGTAGCGGAGGAGGAAAAAATCATCAGGTGACAGTCGTGATCCCGCATGGCGCGCACCAGGGAGAGGGTCGCGTTGAGGTTGTTGTCGTAGTATTCCACCGGCTTGGCTACCGATTCGCCCACGGCCTTAAGCCCGGCAAAGTTAATGACCCCGTCAACCTGGTGAACCGAAAAAATCCGTTGCAGAGCGTCAATGTCGCGCACATCCTGCTGATAAAACGGGATTGTCTCCCCCACAATTTCCGAGACGCGTGTCATCGCTTCCGCGCTGGAGTTATACAGGTTATCGACGCAGACCGCACGGTAGCCCGCTTCATAGAGGCAAATCAGCGTGTGCGTGCCGATATATCCGGCACCCCCCGCCACCAAAATTGTTTTCTCAGTCATTGTTTTTTCCTTTTCTCACCAGGGTACCCGTTGGGTTGGCGGGTTGAGATGCTAGTTCACGGTGTTCGGATTGAGGTTGAAAGTCTCTACCGCCCAGGGGAATCCCCACTGGAACAGCGCTGCCACTACGGCCAGCACCAAAATCCCCATCTCGATGCAGCGCAGCCATTTCGGTCCGGGCATCACGGCAAACAGCCATTTGTACATTCTGGTTTCCTTTCTGTTTACCCGGCCAAGCCCTCAGCCGGCGCGGAACTGGCAGCGCCGGATGGGGCAATCGCGTTCGGATCGCTCGCGGGTGCATCGGTTCCATCCTGCGGACCCTCCGGCGCGGTGCCCTGACCAGCCTGTTTCATCGCGTCCAGCCCTTTGAGCGCGAAAGGCCGGCCTTGTGTGCGCGGCACCCAGTAAGAAAACTTGGAGTACACGATGAATCGCTGTGTGTTGCCGTATTCGGGGTGGCAGGTCGTGAGGGTCATGAGCCGTTCATGCGGGACGGTGTCTTTCGCTTCGTTCGGTACCGGGTAAATCACATCTCCTTGTGACGGCAGGACTATCTCGGTTGACGTGACCTGGTAAACCAGCCAGGCTTGGGAAGTTTCGACCACCAACGGGTCACCGGTCTGTAGCTCGTGAACACGGCGGAAAGAGTTTCCGTACGAGCGCCGGTGGGCAGCCAGCACAAAGTTGCCTAGCTCTCCCGGCCCTTGAGTGTCAACGTAGTGTCCGGCATAGCCCGTGTCCAGCACGGCTTCGTTCGTGCCCTGCATGATGGGGATGACCATCGAGTCCCAGCGCGGCACATGCAAGGTGGCGAAGGTCTGTCCCACCGCGGGAATGGTAACGCTGGGAGGTGGGTCGGTGCGCTGCACTTCGGTCGTTGCGGTCGCATCGTTTGCGGTGGAGCTTTGGAAAGACTGCACCGCGGCCGCCGTCGCCCCCTGCACCTGCCAAGTCGTCACATACAGCTGCCACACGACGAACAGGCCCAGGACGACACCGACCGTCAGCATGGTTTGCCCAATTCCGCTCATGACCAGGACCGATACGGGGGTGCGCCGGCGCTTTGGTGAGGCGGTCGTTTCGTCTGGGTCAGTCGAGGCAGTGGGTCGTTCAGAAGGGCGGGTCGCGGCTCTAGGCGAGGATTGTGAGTTTGCCTGGGGTTCACCAGGGGTGCTGTCTCTTATACACATCT
>ERZ1032446.16-NODE-16-length-87241-cov-16.554447_pt1 | contig 87241 bp, 68 predicted proteins | sample MGYA00518035_ERZ1032446 | MGnify/ENA primary metagenome ERZ1032446 (study PRJEB33718, sample SAMN03160204) | human skin metagenome | collected 2014-02-25 | study: EMG produced TPA metagenomics assembly of the PRJNA266117 data set (Human skin bacterial metagenome... | reverse complement strand
TCGGAGATGTGTATAAGAGACAGATAATACATATATTCTTCGTTAATCTACTTGACCCTTTTGTTTTTTTGTGGTCTATTTACATAAAGTTGATATTTTGACACGGAGGCTATCCCATGAAACTCATTCGCACCGAGGATGCCGTAGGACAGGTGCTCTGTCACGACATCACACAGATCATCAAAGGTGTATGTAAAGGCCCGGCTTTCCGCAAAGGGCACATCGTCACAGCGGAAGACATTCCCGTCTTATTAAGCATTGGGAAAGATAAACTTTATATCTGGGAGAAGGACGAGCATATGCTGCACGAGGATGAAGCTGCCGATATTCTCCGCAGCCTCTGCCAGAGTGATCATATGCATGCCTCAGAAGCCAAAGAGGGCAAAATTGAGCTGTTTGCCGATACAGACGGCCTGCTGCTCATTGATATCGAGAAACTCCGTGCCATCAATGCTCTCGGGGATATGATGATTGCCACGCGCCCCTCCGGTTTCATGGTGAAAAAAGGCAATAAACTCTGCGGCACGCGTGTCATCCCGCTCGTCATCGCCAAAGAGCGCATGGAAAAAGCGCGTAAGATTGCCGGCCAGGAAGCTTTCATGCGCCTTCTCCCCACACAGCCCAAAAAATTCGGACTGGTTACAACCGGAAACGAAGTTTATTACGGCCGCATTAAAGATACCTTTACTCCGGTTGTACAAGAGAAACTTGCCGAGTTTGGCTGCGAAATGACGGAGCACGTCACACTCAACGATGATCCAGAAAAAATCAGTACGGCCATCAAGAAGATGCTTGAGCACGGCTGTGAAATGGTTTTCTGCACAGGAGGCATGAGTGTCGATCCAGATGACACGACGCCACTTGCGATCCGTTTGAGTGGAGCAAACATCGTGGCTTACGGCGCGCCCGTCCTTCCGGGAGCCATGTTCCTGCTCTCCTATGCCCATGACGGCCGCCCGATCTGTGGCTTACCCGGCTGTGTGATGTATGCCCGGCGCACCATCTTTGACCTCGTACTTCCCTATCTCCTGACTGATACCGTGCTGACAGGCGAATGGCTCGCCGGCCTGGGAAACGGCGGTCTCTGCCTCAACTGTCCTGATTGCCACTTTCCCAACTGCAGTTTCGGCAAAGGACGGTAACCATGTTGAATCAAACGATGAATCACCTTCCCTGGCGGGCTGCCGTCATCACGCTCAGTGATCAGGCGGCCGCGGGCCAGCGCCGTGACGAAAGCGGACCTCTGATCTGCCAGCGCCTGCGAGAAACAGCTTACGATATTATTGAAACAATCCTTATGCCCGATGACGAAAAGGCGCTGAAAGAGGAACTCATACGTCTTTGTGACCAGGCTCAGCCCGACCTTATTCTGACGACAGGCGGAACGGGCTGCGCCGCACGCGACATCACGCCAGAAGCGACACTCGCCGTAGCGGATAAAATCGTTCCCGGCATTGCCGAGGCGATGCGTTCCGCCTCCCTGAAGATCACCCCCCATGCCATGCTTTCCCGCGCAGTAGCCGTGATCCGCGGAAGAACTTTGATCATCAATCTCCCTGGCAGCCCCAAAGCCTGTATGGAGAACATGGACGTTTTCATGCCTGCTATACCCCACGCTATGGGGCTTCTCAGAGAAGAGGTTCACAACTGTGCTGAGAACGAGTAGATTACTTCTTTATCTGCAAAAGTTCAGATCACTGCATGAAGCTGAAATAATGGCATTTCAATGTGAAAAGCTGCTCTGCTCATGAAGCGGGCAAAGGCCTCTGAATGCTTAACAAAAGCTTGATGCACGTGCAGTGATTTCAGGACGTGAAATCACTTGGATGAACACAAAATTCAAGAGGTATCAACCTTCATATATACTCGCGTTAAGTCGCGATTATATAAATATTTTTCTGAAACAGGAGAAAAAAATGAAGAAATTTCTCACCCTGCTGCTCGCACCTGCGATGGTCATTGGCCTTGCAGCCTGCGCTGCCCCAGCAGCCCCCAAAACGACGGAAGTCGCATCTGAAAAAAACGCAGAGACCGAAGCTGAAAGCAAGAACAGCGAAGTCAGTCCTGCCAGTTCTGAGGCTAAAGCTGACAAAGAACCTGAGGAGATTATTGTTTTCGCCGCAGCCTCAATGACTGAGACGATCAATAAAATTAAAGACCTTTACGAAAAAGATCATCAGGTACGCATTAGCTGTAACTTTGACTCCTCCGGGACCCTCAAAACCCAGATTCAGGAGCATGCGGACTGCGATCTCTTTATCTCTGCCGGTCAGAAGCAAATGAATCAGCTGGATAAAAGCGTGGATAAGGAAAAAAATCCGGATCAGCTTGACTTTGTGGCCGAGGGCACACGCATCAATCTGCTTGAAAACAAAGTCGTTCTGGTTGTTCCCAAGGATAACCCCAAATGCCTGAAGAGCTTTGATGACCTCGCTTCCAAGTTCAAGGAGGGCAGCGTATTGCTGGCCATGGGTAACAGTGACGTTCCAGTTGGACAGTACACACAAAAGATTCTTGCCTACTATAAACTTGATGAGGAAGCTCTGGCCAAAGCAGGCAGCATCACCTACGGCACTAACGTTAAAGAGGTCACCACTCAGGTTGCCGAGGGCAGCGTAGACTGTGGTGTTGTTTACTGCACCGATGCTTTTTCCGCCGGACTTACGGTCATCGACAATGCGACAAGTGAGATGTGCGGACAGGTCATCTACCCCGCAGCAGTGATGAAGAATGCCAAGCATGCCGAGGCCGCAAAGGCTTTTCTCGACTATCTCCAGGGCCAAGAGGCCATGGACATCTTTAAGGCTGTTGGCTTCTCCCCTGTCAACTGAGTTCTGAAAAGGACTGAAGGGACGGCCTTCGTGCTGCCCCTTCAGTCCTTATAATTGATAAACATGGATTGGTACCCTTTATTTAATTCTCTGCGCATTGCCGGAATAAGTTCGGTTATTGTTTTTTTTACGGGCATATTCTTCGCTTATTACGCAGCAAAGCTGCCCCGCAGCATCAAGGGCTTCCTTGATGTGATTCTCACGCTTCCCATGGTATTACCCCCAACGGTATGCGGATATTTACTTCTGCTCGTTTTTGGCAGTCAGAGACCGGTCGGTCTCTTTTTACTGCGCTTTGGCATTAAATTTGTGATGACCTGGTATGGGGCCATCCTCGCAGCGGCAGTTGTGGCCTTTCCGCTGATGTATCGAACCGCGCGCGGCGCCTTTGAAAGTTTTGACTGCACACTTGCCCAGTCGGCACAGACCCTCGGTCTTTCCAACACTTATATTTTCTGGCGCATTCGCATGCCCGCCTGTCGCCAGGGTATACTCGCCGGCACAGTACTTGCCTTTGCCAGGGCCCTGGGAGAATACGGCGCAACCAGTATGCTCATCGGCTACACCCCCGGCAGAACAGCGACGATAGCCACAACCGTTTACCAGCTCTGGCGCACCAATGATGATGCCGGCGCCCTATTCTGGGTCATGATAAACCTTGCCATCAGCACCGTCGTGCTGCTCAGCGTTAACCTTCTGGAAAGCCGACAGAAAGCAGGAAGAAAAAGATGAGCCTGATTGTGGATATTCAAAAAAAGCTCGGCAGTTTTGAGCTTAAATCCAAGTTTGAAGCGAAAAATGGAGTGACTTCCCTGCTTGGTCCCTCCGGCTGCGGCAAAAGTATGACCCTTAAATGTATCGCCGGAATCGAAAAGCCCGATGCAGGTCACATAGAACTTGACGGGCTTGTCCTCTTTGACAGTGAAAAGGGAATCAATCTTCCTCCGCAGGAGCGTCATGTCGGCTATCTTTTTCAAAACTACGCCCTCTTTCAAAATATGACGGTGCGTCAGAATGTCCTCTGCGGTATGCATCAGTTAAAAGAACGTTCTGCCAAAGCTGGATTACTTGAAAAAGTTCTGGCCATGTTTCAATTGAACGGACTGGAAAAACATCGTCCTCATCAGCTTTCCGGCGGGCAAGCTCAACGCGTGGCCCTGGCCCGTATTATGGTCAGCAGCCCACAGCTTCTCTTGCTTGATGAGCCCTTCGCGGCACTTGATGCCCATCTCCGTGATAAGCTCATGATCGATCTGCGCGAAGTTCTCGCACGCTTCGGGCGCAAGGTCATTATGGTCACCCACAACCGGGATGAGGCTTACAAAATGAGCCAGGAAATCGCCGTGATGGATGAGGGAAAGCTGCTCACGGTAAAGCCGACCAAAGAGCTCTTTGCAGATCCTGGCAGTATTCCTGCCGCTCTTCTCACCGGCTGTAAAAACATCGCCACCGTCGAAAAAAGGGGTGAGCATGAAGTCTACGTACCAGAATGGGGTGCAACTTTCAAGACAGCAGAGGCCGTTGGAGATACGATCAAAGCCATTGGCATCCGCGCTCACTATTTCAATCCAGCTGCGCCAACCAATCGCCACGAAGTCGAATTCTGCGAAGAAATGGAAGAACCCTTTGAATGGATCATCGCCTTCAGATATAAATCCGCTGCAGTGGATGCAGCAAATATCTGGTGGCGTATGAGTAAAGATAAGCGGCCGCAGAGTTTTCCCAGCGAACTAGGTATCGCCCCGGCAAATATCCTTCTGCTTTATTGAGCAACTGGGTCCCTCCAGATGGCACAGCAGATAATCCAGAAAAATATTGAAAAAGGCGTTCCTGGATCTTGTTGGCTTCTGCATCAGCTGCTGTTTTATGTCTTGCTGTTTGCTCAGCTGACGTTCACATTTCCTGCTCATAGCTCAGGGGTTCCTTGCCGCAAGGCTGGTCACCGCGAGCCCCAGATCGACGAAAATAGCCATTGACAATTTTATTCTGGCCGCATAGAATGTTGATCGTGCCTGACGACGCGCCATTGGCTCAGTTGGTAGAGCAACTGACTCTTAATCAGTGGGTCCAGGGTTCGAGTCCCTGATGGCGCACCAGAAAAAACCGGAAAGCTTTTACAAAAAGCTTTCCGGTTTTTTATTTGTACCGGCGTCAGCCGCTGCTCAAACGAGTTGCTTAGTCATTCGCCAGGCTTTTTTGCTGCTGTAAGCCGTGGCCTCAGGCTTTACAAAATATCTGTTATAAGTACCCGGTCGTTTTTTCTACTATCCATCAGACTTACGATGAACAGGACGAAAACGTGGAACAGTATCGCTACAAACAGGCCAGCTCCTGCGGACAACAAAGTGATTCCATAAAAATCAAAGAGTTCAGTGCTCAGGAAGATCAGAGGGAAAGTGACCAACACAAAAAGGAGCGCAGCGATCACTAAGACAAAGAGTTTGGAGACAAACATGTACATCATGCCTTGTAGGCGGCTTTGCCCGAAAATCCTGCGAATTGCCATCATCCGTCTCTGTTGGAGGACTTCGAATCCCCAGATTGAAAGACAATTGATGAGCGAAGTGACAATGGCCATTCCCATCAGAGCATAGATGAAGGTTAACTGTATGGAAGCGCTGATGCGCACGGTCTTTGTAAGATTACCATTATCCTGAACGTGATAACCGTATTTTGATGCGACCGTAAACAAATAATCTGCCACGGCACTCTGCTGTTTGGGAGAGGTGGAGATGAGCATAATTTCATAATAAGTCTTATTACCAATCAGCTTGAAAAATGTCTTCTCTGACACATACAAGCCACCTGTTGGACAATCTTCCATCAACTCAGCAAAATAGTTTTCAGTCGTTCCAGCCAGCTCAAGTTCAAAAGACTGATCTTCTCCAACCACTCGATTCAAACGGACGCGATCCCCTTTTACGTATGTGCTCATGTCAATAAGTCGATGCTTATAAAAAGGGGCATTCTCGCTTAATTGAACCGTCCCGGTAAAATCAGCATTGGCATTTTGAGTTGTGGCGTACTCTTTGCTTAGAGAAGCTTGATTGTAAAATATGGCTAAATTATGTTCTGAAAAATCTTCAAAAGAAATCAACTCATCGCCTTTGATAAGCTTGAACATCTCTTCATTTAATGCAAAGAGATTCGTTAATGTTCTGATCGGTTGATCTGTATTTCGATAATATCTTTTCAGTTCTTTTGTAAGCTTGTCATTGGGCATGTCAAATTCAGTATTTGCGCCGACATAGTGATAAGAACGGACATGATCTGGAAAGCCTGCTAATATTGTCTTTTCACCATCGGGGAGCTCCCCACCCTGAAGAGATCTCACGACGTAAAAGTCTGCGGCATATTGCTTGATTTCAGCTCGTGACTTGAGAAGGATGGTTCGTGCTGCTACTAAGCCCAAAGATAAGACAAGGATGCTCATCAGGAGGCTCAGGGAAAGGGTAACCAAGGTAACTTTTTTTCGTGCATAGGCTCTGATCCAAACCGGTACTTTGGTATCCTGAAACCGTACGAGCGATGGATTATATTCCGCTTGCCCAGACAGATAAGCCTGTATATTTCGGATATCAATTCGGAGTATGAAGAGGAAAGGCAAAATGCTGACCAAAACCAGTATCAGTAAATAAATGAGTATGATATCCAAAAAATAAAATTGGGCTATAAAGTGATATCTTTCGCCTTGCTCAAATAACAACGCAGCAATACGATCAGAAAAAAAGTGTAGCATCATCGCATTGAGAGCTGTTGACAGAGCCACGGCAATCAGGAATACAAAGAGGTTCTGCTGCCAGAGTACACAACTGACATGGCCTTGATGACAGCCATGCACCATCATGATGGAAAATTCCCGATGATTGGCTTGAAAGTTAGAGGCCTGACTTGTAATTACGATAGTGCAGACGATCAGGAGTAAGATGATGATCAAAACCATACCTGCTGTTCGAAACTGTTTGCCTATGTTCGATGTTTCAATCAGTTTAAGGGCAAGTCGCACAGCCTCGTTGCGCTGGATTTGATCCGCCGGCAAATGTATTTTTTCTGCAAGCTCCGATACCTGAGTTTCATATTGAAGAGAATCTTGGGGAGCGCTGTATACATAAAGAACAGCCTGATCATGATGGCAATCAGGATTGCCGATATAGGCTGTCTCTACATAGTTTCCTATTTTTCTGAAATCCCCCTCCACAATCCCGGTGATGCAAAATGACCTGAAGCCAAGTGGCTCATAGTGTTCATTACAGCTCAGCTGAGCATTCTGCGTCGGTATATCGCCAGGCAAGAGACGTTGGCCTACCGGCAGTTCGATCGTATCGCCAATTTTATAGTCTTTGCTTTGCAACTTCTTACCAGCATAAATAAAATCCCTTGGCACCACAATTTCTGACTCAAGTATGGGCCATCTCCCTTCCACTAAGCTTAGAGGTATGACATCAGAGGCACCCTTTCCCAACTCAACAAGGGACAGCAGCCAGTGGTCAGCAAGATCTTCACTCAGTCCGCCTCGTTCATTCTCTGCAATCGGATCCAAGCAGGCGGTCAAGCTGTAATTAATCAAGTAAGAATTCCTTGTCATGGGAAGTTCTGCTACAGCTTTCTTCATCTTGAGGCTGGCATTCGGTATACGGTAATCCCAAGTACCATCTGAAGCATAGGCGTTTTTGATTTGCGCACACTCATAGTTTTTGTAGAGAAGAAGCAGGCTGGAAATAAAAAACAAAGCAATGGCAAGGCTCAGGACATTAAAGAAATTCCTTTTCCAGTTTTGCCTGAATATTCTGACCGAAAGCTTGAAGAGTGCAAACATCCTTTTTTTCCTCAGGGATTATTCCTGAACTGGTATACGGCCATCTTGCATATAGATGATGCGATCCGTTTTCTTCGCTATGTCGCGATCATGCGTAACCATAAACAATGTTTTGTGGTATATTTTGCAACAATCGAGCAAAAGATCACTGACCTGATCACTATTTTGTGAGTCGAGGTTTCCAGTAGGTTCATCAGCCAGAATCAACACCGGGTCCATTAATATGGCACGGGCAATGGCTACCCGCTGCTGCTCGCCGCCTGACAACTGCCCTGGCAGATGCTGCAGACGAGAGCCGAGGTCGAGACGCTCAACGAGGTCGGAAAAAAGGGCGGGATCTGCCTTGCCTCTGCGAAATGACCAGGGCAGAAGGATGTTTTCTTTGGCTGTTAGTTCAAAAAGCAGATTGTAATGTTGAAAAATAACAGAGACGGAATGTCGGCGAAAATCAAGCAGCTGCCTGGTAGATAAGTGCAGCACATCACGGGTATCAAACAAATATTCTCCACTGTCAGGTTGATCAATGAGAGCCAACACATTCAGTAATGTTGTTTTTCCACTTCCGCTCTTACCCATTAGGGCAACGCTTTCACCGCTCCTGATCGCCAGACTGACAGCATCTACAGCCTTGATTGCAGCCTCTCCGGAACCATAGATTTTCGTAATGTTGTTACACTCAATCAACATATTTTTCTTTCTGTCTAGATTTGAGATTAAACTGGAGAGGCGTAATATGAGACGCCTCTCCGTGAGCATAACTACTTTAACAATTGTGCATTAAACATTATTCATAGTCCCAGGAGCCACTTACAGTGTCTTGAATGCCATCAGGGTCCGTTACAACTGGATGAATCTCAATATTCTGGATAGCATAAAAATGCATTCTATAAAGTTGATAAGACAGAATCAGAACACTAGTAAGCACCAGCAGAATTAAGAACCAACAGACAAAGTTCTTGAAAACTCTCAAGCGTTCTGCATAGAGAAAGTTGTAGTGCTCAAGCTCATGTGCAATATTTTTCCAGTAATTTTCTTTTTCACTTTGAAGATGAAAATAATCACCAGTTTCTTCGCTCATGTCACCTCCCGTTCTATTAGAACCTGAAACAGCTGCCTCTTTCTCTGCATTTTCAGCCGTACGGCTTTGCTCTCTTGAAAATGAAGCCTCGCTTTTTTCTAAAAAGTACATAATGTCAACATTTAGAGTATCCGCTAGTTGGATCAGTTGGTCAGCGTCCGGCACTGCTAAGCCATATTCCCACTTGGAGATGGTCTGTCTTGAGATCCCCAGCCTCTCCGCTAACATTTTCTGTGTGAGACCTGCTCGCTTTCTGGTTTCACGTAATCGTTCCTGGAGCATAGGCCTAGTCTCCCTTACGCGTGTTTATTAAAATAATAGTGCCATACTTGCGCGATACTGTGTGCACTTATTTTTGACATTTTGCTTCGGACGTGAACTTATTTTTAACATCCTTGTAATTTCTTGTACTATTGAAAGCTAGAAATACTAAAAATCATGGCTAGCTGGAGAGCTTAGAAGATAAACAGGGATTTGATGGGTCTCGGCAAACTGTCTCATTTCAGCACTGCTGCTCAGGAGAAGCAGCTGCTTATGCTTTTTCTCTGCCTCTTCTTTTAAAGCGGAGAAGGCCAGCTCTGCACGTTTTCTGTCCAGTCTGCGCAGGCTGTCGTCCATAAAGAGAGGGAGTTGCAGGCTCTCGCTGGAGAGCATAGAGGCCGCAGCCAGCTTGAGTGAGAGCCAGAGTAAATCGCGGGTTCCGGAACTGTAATAGACCTCTTCGTGCAATTGTTCATCTTCCGGGGCAAGCACATGTATTTTCCACGGCATATCAATTTGTATTCGGTTATAACGTCCGGCACTAAGGCAGGAAAGCCAGTTTTCAGCACGTTTTCGCAATTCCGGCCAGGCTTCGGCCTGGTATTTCTCCAGAGCAAGATTTACGATATCCAGACTGCACTGACAGGCCCGGCATTCTTTTTCCAGCTCTTCCCTTTGCTGCAGCTCGGCCTTGAGCTCGCGCTCCAGATTGGCGGTATCCAATTGATCGGAACTGAGCTGTCTCAACTGACTGCGTTCAACACCCAGTTCTTCCCTCAGCTGACCTTCTTCACGGCGCAGTTCTTCTTCGCTGAACTGTAAATCGGCGGCAGAAAAATTGAACTGGCTGAGTTGCTGTTGCACGGCCTGTAGTTTACGGCTGGCCTGCTCAAATTCAACCCGCATGCGTTCTTCTTCGTCGGTTGATTTCTGATCCATCCTGCTCTGTATATGGGTGTTTGTTTCACCATCTGACTCTTCGCCGGAGAGCGAATATTCGCGCAAAAGCTGAACGAGCTTTTCCGGGGGGATGTTTTCAGGCAGGGTGAGAAACCAGGGCTTTAGCAAATAGCGTAATTCCTTTTCTTCTCTGGCCAGGTTCCAGCGCTGCTCCTCAGTTCTTTTTCCGACTTCCTGAATGGCCGTTTCACAATCATGAATCCAGGCATCTGCCTGTTTCCGTGAGAAAGCATTGTGTTCCAGCTCCAGCTTGATTTCACGCAGATGAGCGCGGCGTCTTTGGCTCTCCCGGAGCAGAGCACTCGCCTTTTCACGCTCTTCACGGCCCTGTTTAATCGCGAAGAGAAATAAGATCAGAGGCAGAAAAAGACTGAGCAGGAGCAACGGCAGGGAGAGCTTTTGCCTGACAATAGAAACGATGACTGTCGTTAATGCCGATAAAGTCAGAAGGCTGAGCATGGCCACACTGTACTGTCGCGAAAGGCGTTCCGCTTTGTCATTTTGCTCGCGTTGTGCTTCTTTCAATTCAGGCAGAGAAAGGAGGGCAGCTTGTTCCTCCAGCAGCCTTCGCTTCGTGCTCTCTAAGCTTTGCCAGGCCGACACGGCTCTTTGTCTTTCTGCAAGTTTGGAAGCATATAACTCTTCACTCTCGTGTAAGGCGGCACGCAGATGCAGCAATTTTTGCTGGCCCTGGGATAATTTATTCAGTTCCCTCACGGGAACCGGTTTCATGGGCAAAGGGGACTTCAGACCTTCTTTTTGCTCAATTTGTCGGGCAAGTTGTTTCTGACTGAGATAGTCCTGCCAGTGCCTGCACTTCTCTACTGCTTCCGCCTTTTCTGAAAGCAAACGTCGTGCCAGAAGCTTGTGCTCAATGTCTTTCCTTTTTGCTTCCACTGCATTGAGACGTGCAAGGCTGTCCAGGCGCGCCTGATCGCGGTCCAGAGCTGCGTCAAGGCTTGAAGAGAGTTCTTCACAGCGCCGTCTGCATTTTGTGAGAAGGCCATCTTCGCTGCTATCGTCTATACGGCGAAGATACTGCCGGAGCAGCCGCACGGCTTCTACAGCATCAAGTTCTTCATCCCCTCCGGAAGCCAGAGCAGCCAGCTTCACTTCCAGACCGCTGTCTTGCAGCCCATCGCCAGGTTCATCAATAAGGCAGGCTGCTGCAAATTCTTTTTCATTGAGTTTAAGTAGATACTCTCCAGGTTCTTCCCGAGCTGCCAGCATAATGCGCTGACCTTTTTCCTCATCCCAGAGACTCAGGCGATCCTGACTGCGGCTTGATCCAAAAAGACGTTCAATGCGGTAACGATGCTCCTTAATCGTCAGGACGAGGCTGCCCCCGAAGTCCTCCGAACTCTGCCAGGGACGGAGACGCTGGCGCTCGCTCTTTTCAGGATCTTTTCCGCCGCGACGAAAGCCATAGAGCATGGCTTTAATAAAGGACAGCAGGCTGCTTTTTCCACTTTCATTGGCTCCTGCGAGAAAAGTGAAGCCGCCTGGCAGCGTCAGAGAAAACTGTTTCAATCCAGCAAAGCGCAATATTTTTATTTCACGAATTTCCATCGGTACTTCAGTCCTCAGTTCAGCGAACCATGAAGCTCACCTGCGAGAGAGCTCAGCAACAGTCTCTGACAGCGCGCCAGGATATCCTGATCGACTTCCCCGGAGCTTTCCAGTCGCTGGTATTCGCGACTGAGGAAGCCAGAGAAATGGCTGTCTTCACTTGCCTTCGCTAATGAAAAAGCAGGAAAGCTTTTATCCCGAAGGCACAGCAGCATGAAATCATCCCTGAGCCGGCGCTGTAAAAAATCCACATCGGGACGCAGCTCGGAAATGCCACAGAGTTCAGCTTCGATCAGGCAGGAATGGCATTCTTCTCCCGATATTCTGGCCTTTTCAAGTATCGTCCTGCGAACTGCGAATGCCAGTTCCTCCTGACTCTCGCAATCAAAAGAGGAAATGTCGAGGTGAAGGCGAAGAAAACGTGCTGCCGTAAAAGGAATAAAGCTGGCCTCCACCTTCAGGAAACTCTGCTTGAACTGTGAGTTTTTACGCAGGCGAAGAATATACGTTCCCTTCTCTCCGCACTCGTCAAAACCCCTACCCATAGGACAGCCGGGTATCAAGATATAAAAGCCCTCAGACTCGCGCACGAGACCACTGGTCTGGTGAATATGTCCCACAAGAGCAAGATCCAGTCCGGAGTCACGCAACCATTCGCGCGGCAGCGGATTATAGTTGGAATGTTGCCCCGCAGCCACGATTTCACCATGCAGCAGCAGGAGATTGAGTTTCTCCCTGTCGACAGGAATTTTCAGTTTTTCCAGGACAGGCAGTCTGGCTGACTGCGTGAGGAAGGCTGCAGAATAAATTCGCAGTCCATGCTCAGGGAAGTCGAAGACTTCACTCTCTGTGCGCACGACCTGCACATTTTTCGGCCAATGAGGGTCGTCCCAGATTCCCTGAGGAAAATACGGATCATGATTGCCGGGTGAAATGATCACTTTGGTTCGGGGACATAATGAAAAGCTCTGCTGCGTACGACGCAGCAGAGCCAGGGGTAAATCCAGGCGATCAAATAGATCACCGGCAATCAGCAGATAGGGCAGATTTTTTCTGCCCGCCATCTGACAAAATTCACGCAGACACTGTTCCTGCAAAGCACTGGCCCGCACGGCGATGTCTGCTGCTAAAGACGAGAAGGGAGAACCGATATGAAAATCAGCAGCAACAGCGATCTTAAGACCCTCCCCTCTCATCATTCATCAATCCTTTTTACCCTGCAAATAAGCATCAATGGACGCAGCGGCCTTTTTGCCGGCGCCCATGGCCAGAATGACGGTGGCTGCACCAGTCACCGCGTCACCACCGGCATAGACTCCCTCTTTACTGGTCTGCATGCTGGCTTCGTCCACGACAATGCCTCCCCAGTTTGAGGTATTAAGATCGGGCGTGGTCTGGCGCAGCAAGGGATTCGGTGAAGTTCCAATGGCCATGATGACAGAGTCGACATCCATCTCGTGAGCGGAATCAGGAATTTCAACCGGACGTCTTCTTCCGCTTGCGTCCGCTTCACCCAGCTCCATGCTGACTACTTTCATGCCTTTGACCCAGCCTTTATCATCACCATAGATTTCCAGCGGGTTACAGAGCAGTTTAAACTGAATGCCTTCTTCTTTGGCATGATGAACTTCTTCGGCACGTGCCGGCAGTTCTTCTTCTGAGCGTCGATAGACAATGTAGACTTCCTCTGCTCCCAGGCGTTTCGCGACACGGGCAGCATCCATAGCCACATTGCCGCCACCGACGACAGCAATTCGACGACCGACAAAAATGGGGGTACTTGAGTTTTCTTTATAGGCCTTCATCAGGTTTGCACGGGTGAGGAACTCATTCGCTGAATAAACCCCATTCAGGTTCTCACCGGGGATATTCATAAAGCGCGGCAGGCCGGCTCCAGAGCCAATAAAGACCGCTTCGAAGCCATCTTCCTTCATCAATTCATCCAGCGTCTGGACACGGCCAACTACCATATTAGTTTTTATCTCAACACCGCAGGCACAGAGTCTTTTAATTTCCTTCTGTACAAGATCTTTGGGCAGACGGAATTCCGGGATACCATACATCAGCACCCCACCGGCCACATGCAGAGATTCAAAAACCGTGACTTCGTAGCCTTTTTTTGCCAGATCGCTGGCACAGGTCAGGCCGGAAGGTCCAGCTCCAATGACCGCAACCTTATGGCCATTTTTCTTCGCCGGGCAGGCCTCTTCAGGAGGCTGCTGCATGTGCCAGTCCGCCACAAAACGTTCCAGGCGTCCTATGCCGACAGGCTGCCCTTTAATTCCCCGGACACAGACTTTCTCACACTGGTTTTCCTGAGGGCAGACACGACCGCAGATGGCCGGCAAGCTGTTTGTCGAGGTGATGATTTCGTAAGCTTCGGCAAGATTTCCTTCAATCAGCTGCTGAATGAATTCAGGAATGCGCACAGCAACCGGGCAGCCATTCATGCAGGGATGATTCTTGCAATTGAGGCAGCGTTTTGCTTCTTCCTGCGCCATTTCCAGAGTATAGCCAAGAGACACTTCCTGCCAGTTTTTATTGCGGACATTGGGCTCCTGTTCCGGCATCGGAACCTTCTCGAGCGACATATTTTTCTTATATTCAGCCATCAGCGTGCCTCCCCCGTTAAATTGCAGATGTGTCGTTCTTTGGCCAGAGTTTCCTGAGCACGATACATGCGACCGCGCGACATGGCTTCATCGAAATCGACCTTAAAGCCATCAAAATCGGGACCATCTACACAGGCGAATTGGGTTTCACCACCTACAGTCAGGCGGCAGCAGCCACACATGCCCGTTCCATCCACCATCAGGGTGCACATAGAGACCGTCGTCGGAATATTGTATTTTCTCGTCACATCAACGCAGACCTTCATCATGATAATGGGCCCGATAGCAATGACGTGATCGTAATGCGTTCCGGCTTTAATCTGCTGCTCGAGAATATCCGAAACAAAGCCTTTAACCCCATTGGAACCATCATCGGTCGTCACAAAGAGGCGACTGGAGTTCGCGCGCATGGCATCTTCAAGGATGATGATATCTTTGTTGCGAAAGCCGGCAATCATATCAACATCTGCTCCGAGAGCATGAGCTGCTTTGGCTATGGGGTAGGCTATGGCTGCACCCAGGCCACCACCGACAACAGCGATTTTCTTTCCTTTAAACTGTTCGAGTTCAGAAGGCTGACCCAGAGGGCCAACAAAATCATGGATAAACTCCCCCTCTTCTTTTTCACCCAGTTCCAGAGTTGAGGCACCCACTTGCTGAAAGATAATTTTAACCGTACCTTTTTCAGTATCGGTTCCCGCCACAGTCAGGGGAACGCGCTCACCTTCTTCATCGACACGGAAAATAATAAATTGACCAGGCTTCGCCTTTTGCGCAATGAAAGGAGCTTCAATATCCATTTCTACACTCTCATGATTCAGGCGATGTTTTTTGACAATTTTGAACAAAAGAAAAACCTCCTCTGTGTCAGCGTTCCTGCCCTGAGTTTCTGACTCTGTCTGCTCTCACTGAGCTTCAGACATAAGTTCAGCTCATTCCCAAACAGGAACAGCCGCTGATACTTGTGTATTCGCTTTGAAGTATACCATAATTAAGTGCCGAGTAACGAATGTGACGCCGCCAAAAAGCCTGCTGCCGTAGACTTTTGACAGATGCACATGGTGTACGGTGAAAATTTCATTCAGTTAAAGTAAAGAGCTCCCGCGACACCCCAGAAAGGAAGAGAAAATGGAACAATCAGTCAACAAAGTTTTTAATGAACAGATCACGATGGAATTTTATTCCGCCAAATTATACCTTCAGATGTCCGAGTGGCTGCTCGAACACGGCTGGATTGGCGCCTCTCATTGGTTTGATAATCAGTATCAGGAAGAAGTGGCCCACGCTTTCGGCCTCATCAGATGGCTGCGTTCTCAGGACGGCCAGGTCAGATATGAAGCCATTAAAGCCCCGAAAAGTGATTTTGCTTCCCTGCTTGATGTTTTCAAAGAAGCACTGGCACACGAAAAGGAAATTACGGCCAGCATCAAAAACATGGTGAAAGTTGCCCGTGCTGCTGACGATCAGTCCAGTGAAATCTTCCTCAACTGGTACATTATGGAACAAGCTGAAGAAGAGGAAAATCAGCGCGACAACATCCTGGGTGTCGAGCGTTGCAAAGAGTGCCAGGCAGCTCTCCTCGAGTTTGATGAATATCTCGGCAAGCGTGAATTTCATTATCCAGCTATTCCTTACCTCGGTTAAAAGCTTTAGCTTAAACAATTGATTTCTGAGAAGAATGATAAAGGAGCTGCTTTTCAGCAGCTCCTCTTTTTTATGCTAAGATGGACAAAGGTCTTTGCCCTGCTGTGCAGGTGAGTGAAAGCCAAAACCAATATCAGAGGACATCTCTATCTCAAAGTTTGGCAAAGGTTTTCCTAAGGAGGGTCTCGTCTCTCAAAGGCCTTTCAAAAGACAAACAGGGAGGGCCTGGTCAGCCCTTCACTCAGGCTTGAAAACACACGATGTTCCAGGCTCTGCAATCACGACACAAGGAGTATCCCCTATGACTTATTCTCAGGATTTTGAAGATCTTGCTGTTTCCGCCCTTCGCTGCTGTGCCATCGACGCGGTGCAAAAGGCAAATTCCGGCCATCCCGGTATGGCTTTAGATGCAGCCCCCCTGGTCTGGGAACTCTTTGCCCACCATATGAAGCATAACCCCGCCAACCCTCAATGGTTTAACCGGGATCGCTTTGTTCTAAGCGCCGGCCATGTGTCCGCTCTCCTCTATTCGCTCTTTTATCTTTTTGGCTATGGACTCGAAAAAGAAGATCTTGCCTCTTTCCGTCAACTGGACAGTAAAACCCCCGGCCATCCTGAATATGGTGTGACTCCTGGAGTAGAGATCAGCACGGGCCCGCTGGGACAGGGGCTTGCCTCGGCCGTCGGCATGGCCATGGCTGAGGCCCGTCTGGCCGCTGAATTCAACCGCGAAGGCTATGAGATTGTTGACCATTACACCTATGTCCTCACCGGGGACGGCTGTCTGCAGGAAGGCGTCACTCATGAAGCCTGTTCTTTTGCAGGGACGCAGAAGCTGGGCAAACTCATTGTGATCTATGACCGCAATAAAATCACCATTGAAGGCTCGACCGATCTCGCCTTCGATGAGGATGTTGCCGCGCGTTATGAAGCCTATGGCTGGCAGGTCCTGGAAGTTGCTGATGCCAATGATCTGGCGGCTGTTTCCAAAGCTCTTGAAGCCGCCAAAGCCGAAAAAGAAAAGCCCTCTCTCATTATTGTGCGAAGCAAAATTGCTTTTGGCAGCCCCCTGGAAGGTCAGGCAAAGACCCACGGTTCACCCCTTGGCGAAGAAAATGTTGCCGCGACGAAAAAAGCTCTGGGATGGCCGCAGGAACTGGCAATGTTTGAGCTGCCGTCCTCTCTTAAAGAGGGCATGAAGCAGCTGCGTGAGGAGCTGGCCGAAGATGAAAAAGCCTGGCAAGAGCTTTTCAGCCGCTGGCAGAAAGCCTGGCCTGAACTGGCCGCTCGCTGGGAGCAGAGTTTCCATCCCGATTATTCCGGCCTGAGTGCTGCCCTTTTCCGTGAAGTCCCTGAAGACGCCGAAGCTACCCGCAAGAGTTCGGGCAGAATTCTCAATATTCTGGCCAGCGAACTGCCACAGTTTATGGGTGGCAGTGCAGATCTTGCTCCATCAAACAACACGAAGCTCAACGCCGAGAGTGCTTTTTCTCCGGAAAACCGCCAGGGTCGCAACATTCATTTCGGCATCCGTGAATTCGGCATGGCCTGCATCATGAACGGCCTGAATATCCATGGCGGCATCCTCTCCTTCTGCTCTACCTTCTTTGTCTTTTCAGACTATATGCGCTCCGCCATCCGCAGCGCCGCGCTCATGAATTTACCCGCGCTTTTCGTGACAACACACGACAGTATTGGCGTCGGCGAAGATGGCCCTACACATCAGCCCATTGAGCAGCTTGCCTCGCTGCGCGCCATGCCGAACCTTCTGGTTTTCCGGCCCGCAGATTACCGCGAGAGTGCCGCTTCCTATCTTGCTGCTCTCCAGAGTGGCCGTCCCTCTCTCTTTGCCTTCAGCCGACAGTCCTTACCGCAACTGGCTGGTAGCGCAAAGGACATCAGCCGCGGCGCTTACGTGCTCTCCGACAAGGGTGAAAGTCTTGATCTCATTCTCATGGGGTCTGGTTCTGAAGTTTCCCTGCTTCTTCAGGTTCAGGATCGGCTTCTACAGAGAGGAATCGGTTCCCGCGTGGTTTCCATGCCCTGCATGGAGCTCTTCCTCGAACAGGATGAGAGCTATCGCTCAGAGGTGATTCCTCCGGAAATCAGCGCCCGCTTAGCCGTTGAAGCCGGAGCTTCCATGCCCTGGTACCGCTTTGTCGGTGATCATGGCGCCATTCATGGTCTTGATCACTTCGGTATCTCCGCTCCAGGCAAACAGCTTTTCGAGCGCTTTGGCTTCACTCCGGAAGCTCTCACCGAAGAAGCCCTTCAGTTGCTTGAAAAAGAGGACTGAATCCGAACCTGACTGTTTCCTTTCCAAGGACAATAATGGTGACGAAATAGTTTTATGATGCTTATATTTATTGATTAAGATTCGTTATTATGATACAATTTTATAGAAATATATAAGAAAGGAGAATTCAATTTCTACAATTCACTTTGTTTTCTTGCTCATGCATTATAAGTTTTTAAACAAACAAAGCTTGGAGGTAAAAATTATGGGAAAAGTAAAATTATCGTTTTTTCTTGTTATTCTCATAGGTGTCGTGCTGCTTTATTCCAGTGCTGTTTTTGCGAACGTCAACAGTGAATCGGTAAGTTGCTTGGATTTACCTGCTGGTTATCGCTATGTAAAAACTCTGCAAGATGGAACAATTCTTGCTGAAAGCTTAGAACAAATTCAAGAAAACATTATGAGTGATCCAAATTGTCCTCACTCGTCTTTGGTTGATGATGGTCTTCCTTATAATGAAACCATCAGTTATAACGCCAGATACGCTGATAAATGTTATAAAATCAGGACTAATCGACGCTTACGGTGTACAAGATGCGGATGGAAAACAACCAATTTGGGTTATTGGAGGGATGTAGGCCACAGCTTTGATTGGCTTGGTTTAGGTAATAAGTGCAAAATATGTGCTTATGTGCGCTAGTTATGTGCTCCTGAAAGGAAGGATGGATCATGAAGCAATTAATTAATAAAATAGGAGTCAGCAGAATTTTATTGGCTATTGCCTGTCTCGTTTTATTATTGGCTCTTATTCTTACCAATACTAACCTGCAAGCTCAACAGAAATATGAGCAATTGTTTTACAAGGAAGATGGCACTGTTATTCGGGTTATAGGTGATTTAAAGCCCGGTGAAAAACATGCCTGCGAATATAACTATGGTGACCTTGTTAAGGATAGTGATGGTAGTTTGGTAAAGGTCTATGCCATCGCCGATGATGGCTCATATCTGGTGTGCCAGGAAAAAGATCTTAAATGATGACGCTTATAAAGGATAGAAATGAGGCCATAACAATTGAGTGATTAACAGCAATGCTCGGCCCGTCTCTCTTGACAGCGAAAAGGCAAATTTGCTATCATGCTTTCGCTTGCCGAAGTGGCTCAGGGGTAGAGCAATTCACTCGTAATGAATAGGTCGTGGGTTCGATTCCCACCTTCGGCTCCAGCAAAACTCCACTACAGATCGTAGCGGAGTTTTCTTTATGTCAGCTCGTACTTTAACTTTATGTTAAAATATTCTTGATGTATCGAATATATAGAAGCACCCCAAGGTTTGAGGATGTAATGGACTCAACACTCACAATGCCGGCGTCAGCTTGCAGAATTAACCTCATGGCAATGCAGCCCTCGCCTTTATTTTTGTTTGTTTGAACTTTTCAGGAGGAAAAGTCATGGATTTGATTGAACAAAAACCGGGGCGAACTCGCAGAAGAGTCGCCTCTACTTCCCGTACGCGATCCAGTAAATCGCCCAGCAGCAGCAAAAAAACTGTGGTAAAGGCTGGCTCCACCCGTCCGCGCCGCTCTGTAAAAAGACATGAAGCCTATACCGGGGAAACCGAGGGGCTTTCTCTTCCTAAAGCAAAAGCATCTGGCCGCAGCCTGAGAGCTGAAGGCCGGTCTTCGACAGCGGCAAAAGCAAATCGCCGTGTGAGTTCACGCAGTAAAAGTGCAAGTGCTAAATCTCTCAGCGGCCTGAAAAAGCGCGCTGAAGTTCCGCGAAAAACGGCAAAAAACACACGCCGTGAACGCATTCCCTCTCTTAAACCGCTGCGCAGGGCAGAGCCAAAGGGTAAAAATGCCGAAGCCATTCAAACTGTGAAAACCACACTCCCTGCTGGCACTGAAAGAAAAGTTCGCATCCTTCCCCTGGGCGGAATGCGCGAAATCGGCAAAAATATGACGCTCTACGAGTACGGCAATGATCTCATCATTGTCGATATCGGCACCACCTTCCCAGATGAGGAGACACCGGGCGTAGATATGATTATCCCGGATTTTACTTATCTACGGGCTCATGCGCAGAATATCCGGGGCGTTTTTTTGACCCATGGTCATGAAGATCACATCGGCGCCATTGCCTGGTTTATGCAGGAATTTGGCTGCCCGGTCTATGGTACAGCCCTGACCCTGAAACTGGTGGAAAACAAATTGAACGACCGCGATCGCGGCGGTAAAAAAGGTTCTGCTTCTGACCCCCGCCTGCATTTAGTCGAGCCTGGAGATAAGGTGCGTGCCGGCCACTTCGAGGTCGAATTTATTCATGTCAATCACTCCATTGCCGATGCCTGCGCCCTGGCCATTCGCACCCCTGCAGGCGTCATCGTTCATTCCGGAGACTTCAAGGTCGACTTTACCCCTGTGCATGGCGACCCGATTGATCTGAATCGCTTTGCCGAGCTGGGAAACGAGGGTGTACTCGCCCTCGTCATGGAAAGCACCAATGTAGAGCGCCCCGGCATGACACCTTCCGAAAAAATGGTTGGCGACTCTTTTTCAGAATTTTTTGATGATGCAAAAGGTCGAATCTTTGTCGCAACCTTTTCTTCAAATGTTTTTCGCCTGCAGCAGATTATCAGCGCCGCCGAAAAAGTAGGCCGCAAGGTCTGTCTGCTTGGCTTCAGTATGCTCAAGGTCTTTGAAGCGGCAGACTCCCTGGGCTATATTGATTACAAATCCGACACTCTGATAGAAGCCTGGGATGCCGAGCGTTACCCTGATGATAAAATTGTTTATATTATTACCGGCACTCAGGGAGAACCGATGTCGGCCCTCTCGCGCATGGCTTTTGCTGAACATCGCCAGGTCAATATCAAAGAAGGCGATATGGTCCTCTTCAGTTCATCTGTCATTCCCGGCAATGAAAAATCCATTTATAAAGTCATTAACGAACTTTTTAAGCGGGGGGCCCAGGTCGTTTACGAAAAGCTCGCGGATATTCACGTCTCAGGCCATGCCTATCGTGGCGAACTCTCTTTGCTCTTCAGTCTCACTCATCCACAATATTTTATTCCCGCTCACGGAGAATATCGTCATCTCTATAAAAACGCTGAAATGGCTGAATCTCAGGGGCTCTCCCCGGATCACATTTTCCTTTTAAATAATGGTGATGTCCTTGAATTGAGCAAAGGTGCGGGACGCATAGTTGACTATGTTGAAGAAAGTGCCGGCGTTTTGATTGACGGCTCAGGCATTGGTGACGTCGACGCCATCGTCCTCAAGGAACGCCGCATGCTGGCGGACGACGGCATTGTAACCTGTTTCATTGCCGTTGATGGTAAGCGCAATAAACTTGCCGCCGAACCTGAAATTGAGGCTTTGGGCTTTATCTACGCTACTGACAGCCAGCGGCTCGAAGAAGCCTGTCGCAAACGCATCCGACAGTTTGCGGAAAAAGTCCAGAAGCAAGATAAGAATTTAGGCCAGAGTCTGCGTCAGAATCAGCTGCGCGAAGAAATTCGCAATGAACTCTTCCAGCAGACCAAACGCCGCCCCATGGTGATTATCTCAGTGATTGAGGTCTGAGCTTCTTTCTCTAACGCAAGAAAAAAGAGCTGGCTCGTGACATGAGCCAGCTCTTTTCTTGTGCATCGTTCAGACTGCACTTGTGTTGAATTCAAATGCGTTGAGTTCAAACTGCAGTATTCAGAAAATTATTTCTTTTTCGCAGCGAGCTCTTTCCACTCGGTCGTTTCACCGGTGAAAACGGAGAGCAGCTGATCTTTGCTGAAATTGTGCATCCCGCTGTTCTTTTCGCTCACGATCACCACGATGGCATCCTGGCAGAACACGCCGTTGGAAATGGCATCCTTCATATCTTCTTCATCTTTGAAGGCACGGCTGGCAAAACCGATATCGCCTTTATTCGGGCCGTCTTTTTCTTCGCCCAGAACGCGCTTCCAGCCATCACCGGAACCGGTCTGATTCATTTTGAAGGTGAAGCCGCCAGCCAGGCTCTGGAATTCTTCGAGAGCCGTGTTGATGACTTTTTCAACGGAAGTCGAACCAACGGTCTTGATTTCGATCTTACTGTTGTCTTTATCGACGATAGGATAATCTTTTTTGATTTCTTCCCAATCTTTGCCCTTTTCGACATCCACAACTCCGCCCGCGGAGGCAATGGTTTCCATACCCTCTTTGGATTCGGTGATGTAGGCGATAAAGGCTTTCACCAGTTCTTCTTTTTCTTTGGACTCATAAGTGCCACTCTTGCGCAGAACATAGCAGAAAGGGCGGGCCATTTTGTAGCTTCCATCAATGACATTCTCGACGGTCGGCTTGATTCCTTCAAAATACACAGGCAGAACCTTATTGGCCTTGAAATCTGTGGAAAGGCTGCAGTAACCGATACCATTGGGATCGTTGCCGACCTTGGTTGCCATGTCGCCGTTTGAGCTCACTTCATTGGCTTTATCGGTCAGGTTTTTCTTGATGCCGACAACTTTTTCAAAGCCTTCACGGGTACCGCTGGCGTTGTCACGAGTATAGACGTTGATCTTGCCTTCCACCTTCGCTTCGTTATCAGGGACCTTTTCGGTGGCCTTGGCTTCAGTGACTTTGGCTTCGGTGGTCTTGGCTTCTTTATCATTCTTGGCCAGAACGACAGGCGAAACCGATGTCAATACAAAAAGTCCCACAAGTAAAAGCGCGAGTAAGGCCAGGAATTTAACTCTCTTGTTTTTCATTCTTTTCTCCTTTGCATAAATCCGTATGATCCGCTGCCACAACTGTGTTTTTGATTTCAACCCCAGTGCTTGCAAAAAAGGCTGCAGCGACTGAAATCCTAAACTCATGGCAGCTAGATGCTGTGACGTGCAGATCAAGTCCACACGTTTTTATTTTTACAGATGACTGTTAGCAAAGAGAGAAGATTATGTAAAATCCACGTTAGGCGTTTGCTCTTCTACAATTTGAATGAAATACACTCTTTAAAGCCGCTAAATTCCTAACAATCCACCTCGTTAAAGTGCTGGTCCTGTTCTTACTGTCCACGAATTACTCCCAGAACCGAGGGAATCGCCTTGATGCGCCCACAGAGCCGATCCAGTTCCTGTTGATTTGACACTTCCACACGCACGATCAACGTCGCTGTAAAATCACGTGACGCCTGCAAACGGCCGGAAACGATCGAAATTTTCTCTTCGGCAATGGCATTGGAAATATCTGCAAAGAGGTGATGGCGGTCACGCGCAAGGATGGTTAGCTGAACTTCAAAAGTCTTTTTATCATCATCATCTCCCCAGCTCACATCAACGAGTCGGGAAGCACGCTCAGCATCCTTGGCTGAGCGCTCAGAGGAATCAATAATATGCCGAATGTTGCTGCAATCACTGCGATGTACCGTCACTCCCGTGCCCCGTGTAACAAAACCAATAATGGCATCGCCGGGCACAGGGTTGCAGCAGCGGGCCAGCTTCACGAGGCAGTTGCCGACCCCTCTGACCTTAATGCCGCTGGTTTTATCTACGTGACCTTTGCGTTCTTCATGCAATAAGGCTGGATGCGTTTCCTTCAGCAACTGCTCACGGCTCAGAATCGAATTGGGGCTGTAAATGACGCTGCCATTCTGGTTGACACGGTAACCAAGTTTGCTGCGCTCCTCTTCCGGCAGAGAGCGAATGTACTGATCACGGAGTTTGGGGATAACCCGCCCTACCGAAACGCCACCATAGCCAATACCTCCATAGAGGTCATCGAGCTTATTGAGGGAATAGCGTTTAAGAATTTCCTCCAGGAATTCTTTCTGCAATAGATCCTTGGGAGCAAAACCCACCTTTTTGATTTCGCGTTCGAGAATTTCTTTTCCACGGAGAACATTCTCAGCCCGCATGGACTTTTTAAACCAGGAAGAAATCTTATTTTTGGCCGTCGGGGACTGCACAAGCTGCAGCCAGTCCCGTGAAGGGCCTTTGACATTATCGGAGGTAAGAACCTCAACGATATCTCCATTCTTCAGCTTATATTCCATGGAAACCATATGGCCATTGACTTTGGCGCCATACATGGAATTGCCGATGTCACTGTGAATGTGGTAGGCAAAGTCGATGGGCACTGAATTGGCCGGCAGTGAGATCACCCGCCCCTTTGGCGTAAAGACAAAGACTTCATCTTCGATCAGGCCGGTCTTGAGACTATTGAGATAATCCGAGGCCTCATTCATGTCCTTGGACCAGTCCAGAAGCTGACGCAGCCAGGTAAGCTTAGATTCTATTCCGGCATTTTTGTTATCGTTCCCCGAGATTCCTTCTTTATACTTCCAGTGGGCAGCAATACCGTATTCCGCTATACGGTGCATCTCATAAGTGCGAATCTGGACTTCAAATGGAGTTCCCTTGGGTCCTATGACCGTTGTATGTAAGGACTGATACTGGTTGGGCTTGGGCATGGCAATATAGTCCTTAAAACGCCCCGGCATGGGCTTATACAGTTCGTGCACGAGACCTAGCACGGCATAGCAGTCGCCTACGGTAGGGACAAGGACACGACACGCAAAGAGGTCATAAATTTCATCCAGCGTTTTGTCCTGAGCCTTCATTTTTCGGTAAATGGAGTAAAAATGTTTGGGGCGGCCTTCAATTTCAGCCTCCAGGCCCATCTCTGCAATCTTGCTATGCAGTTCTACAACAATATCCTCAAGGAAACGTTCACGTTCAGAACGCTTTTGCGCAATGGCGCCGACGAGCTCATAAAAGGCATCCGGCTCAAGGATGCGAAGGCAGAGATCTTCCAGCTCCCATTTGATCTTATAAATACCGAGACGATGGGCCAGAGGAGCGTAGATATCCAAAGTTTCCTGAGCTTTTTCAGCCTGACGCTCCGGTGATTTATGTTTCATCGTGCGCATATTGTGCAGGCGATCCGCCAGCTTGATGAGCACGACACGGATGTCTTTCGCCATGGCCAGGAACATTTTGCGGAAGTTTTCTGCCTGCATTTCCTCACGGGAGGAGTAACTGATACGGTTGAGCTTTGTGACGCCATCCACCAGCGCCGCCACACCGCTCCCGAAATTCTGCCGCAGATCATCAAGAGTGACGTCCGTATCTTCGACTGTGTCATGCAGCAGTGAGGCAATAAGAGTTTCCTTATCCACATGCAATTCCGTCATAATCTCCGCAACAGCCACCGGATGGACCAGATAAGGCTCACCGGTTGCGCGCTTCTGCTGACTGTGCGCCGTTTTCGCAAGCTCATAGGCCGCACGGATCTGACAGCTATCTTCATCTCCCGAATAAGAGCTATAGGTCTCTATAATTCGCTCAATTTTTTCGTCGCATTCCTGCAGAGCTTCATCCCACATTTTTTACTCCTCCTTCAGCCAGGAGTCTTTTCCACGTCGCCTGAGCACTCAGCTGAGGTTTTTTAGTGGAAGAATCCAGCGCTAATAATTCTGCGCTGACTTCGCCCGTTTGCAGCTTGCTCAGAGAAATCAAGCCCATTTCGCCCAGCAGATCGAAGAGACGTTCAACTGTGAAGGCAGAAATTTTTGCCCCTCCGATAAGGCGAAAAGCCCGGCCGATAAGTCCAGTATCGAGAGGATTTAACCCCGTTTTCAGGATCTTTTCCAGAAAGCACCAGAAGCTGGGAATGATCTCCGGATCGATCGTCCATCCGGGATCAAGCTGCGTTAAGGAACAGCCTTCTCGCCAACGCTGTGAGGCCTCTTTCTCCATTGCCATCTGTCTGCGCTCCGGCTCGGCAAAACGCATTTCGTGCAAGAGCAACTGTAGTTCCTTATGCTCGTTCCACACATGCAGCTTAAGCTCAGCCAGCACATCCACCTGGTCTCCCCGTACAAACAGCTTCGCCAATTCACCACTGCGAAAGGCAATACCACCGATCTCGCGGCCATCATCAAGCCCAAGGGTCACGCTTAAATGCTCGCCAGCTCCCACTAAACGCAGGTTCAGAAGAGAAAGATGATTGATCTGGAAGAGCGGACGCTCATTGGCCTGTCCGTAAGGTTCAAAATCATTGAGTAACCTTAGACTTTCTTCCCTGATATACCGGTGAGGCAGAATACATAAAGAGCGATGCGTCACCGAAGAATCCATCGCAGAACTTGGCAGGGCCGCATAATCTCTCAGGGACGCAGCAAAATCTTCAAATTCAGATTCTTTGACACTAACGCCTGCCGCAAGACGATGTCCGCCAAAGTTTACACAGTATTCGCGCCCGGAGGCGATGGCTGCAAGGATATCAAAGTCGCCATAGCTGCGCGCCGAACCACGGTACTCCCCTGTTTGATCGCCGCCAAAAACAAGCGCCGGGCGCTGAAAACGCTGGCTGAGTCTGGAAGCAACAATCCCCAGTACACCCAAATGCCAGGCTGGATCGGCCAAAAGAATCAGATCGCGGTGCAGAAGCGGATCATCTCTGTGGATGCGTTCTACGGCTTCAGCACAGATCTCACGTTCCAGCCGTCGGCGCTCTTCATTCTGCTTTTCAAGAGCAGCTGCAGCGGCCAGCGCTTCTCCTTCGTCGTCCGTCGTAAGCAAAGTCAGGGCCGGCTCTGTGTCCCCCATTCTACCTGCAGCATTGAGTCGGGGCGCCAGTAAAAAAGAGAAAAATTCTGTTCCAGGCTTCTCTCCCTTTTTGATTTCGGGTTTCAAAGATTCGCCAAGCAGTCTCAAACCGGGGACTGCCGACTCATAAAAGTATTCAAGGCCAAGCCGAACCAGGGCTCGATTTTCATCCAGCAAAGGCATGGAATCCGCCACAGTTCCCAGGGCAGCAAGGCCAATCCAGGGTAAAGGATTAATTTCCGGGCAAAAGCGTTCAGCCATGGCCATGGCAAATTTCAGAGCAACGCCTACGCCAGCTAAACCTTTAAAAGGATAGCGTTCAGCCTGTCGGCAGGGATTAAGAAAAGCCAGTGGGCGAGGTTCTTCCTGGGATAACTCATGATGATCGGTCAGAATAACCGCAATGCCGGCCTGCATAAGTTTCTGCACCAGCTCTGCAGAGGAGCTGCCGCAGTCTACAGTAATCAGCAAAGCCGGCGGATCACTCAGAATATCTTCAACAGCGGCCTCATTTAAGCCGTAGCCCTCTTCAAGGCGGTTGGGGATTCTGGCTTCGGCATGGATACCTGTAGCATGAAAAAAGCGCAGGAGTAAGGCTGTCGAAGTGAGGCCATCACAGTCGTAATCTCCAAAGATCAGAATTTTTCCACCCTGTCGCCGAACTTGATCCACAAGCTCGACAGCAAGTTCCATATCATTAAAGAGAAAGGGATCATGGAGGGAACTGTAATCCGCATGGTAGAAGGCTGTACGCTGCTCTTCGCTTTCCAGTCCGCGACTCTGTTCCATGACTTTGCGTAAATCAAAGTTCTCTCCCTCTTCTACCGTTAATTCAGTTTCCCATCGATGCTGTTGAAAAGGATTCACCAGGCCAACCTCCTTTCCTTTGAATGTATATTATACCCCATAGTCGACGCCCCTCAGGATCTGCAAATAAAAAAGCCCGAGGCAAACTTGCTTCGAGCTTTGTAAAGGTAAAAACGAGCCTTAGTGCTTGCGTTTTCTTGCTGCTTCAGATTTTTTCTTGCGTCTGACGCTGGGCTTCTCATAATGCTCACGTCTTCTGCATTCAGCCAGAACACCTGAACGAGCACAGGAGCGTTTGAATCTTCTCAACGCACTGTCGAGGGTTTCGTTTTCTTTCACTCGAACTTCAGCCAATTTTTCTCCCCCCCCTCGCAGTGGTTCAACTCACACTATAGTATGCCGCAGGAGCGACACCGAATTGGATTATACGTCTCCAAAGGTCTGCCGTCAAGAAGCCTTCCGCTTGTTCTGGCCTCTGCAATGCTGTAAAATACAAGCTTGACTGAGTTTTTAGCACCTGCGGAAAAGTGACTTCTGTCTTCTTTATTCCGCAGAAAAGGAATTTCCCGGAGGCCCTCATGCAGACGTTCACTGTAAACGAAATACGTGAAAAATACTTAGCTTTTTTTGAATCCAAAGGTCATCTTCGCCTTCCCAGCTTTTCTCTTATTCCGGAGAATGACCCTTCCATCCTTCTCATCAATGCGGGCATGACCCCGATGAAGAAGTGGTTTACTCAGGTTGAAAAACCTCCGCGTGGGCGTGTGACCACCTGTCAGAAGTGCATCCGCACACCCGATATTGAGCGTGTGGGGCATACCGCACGCCACGGCACCTTCTTTGAAATGCTGGGCAACTTTTCCTTTGGCGATTATTTTAAGAAAGAAATTATTCCCTGGGCCTGGGAACTCTGCACTGAGGTCTTTAAGCTTCCCAAAGAACGACTCTACGTGACGGTTTTCAAGGACGATGAAGAAGCCTGGGAGCTTTGGAAAAATACCGTAGGTCTGCCCGAATCTCATATTTTCCGTTTCGGCAAGGAAGATAACTTCTGGGAACATGGCACCGGACCCTGCGGACCCTGTTCCGAGATTTTTTTCGATCGTGGAGAAAAATATGGCTGTGGTAAGCCTGATTGTACAGTTGGCTGTGAATGCGATCGCTATCTTGAGTTCTGGAACCTTGTCTTTACTCAGTTTGATCGTCAGGAGGACGGGCGCTATTTGCCTCTTGCCCACAAAAATATTGATACCGGGGCTGGGCTTGAGCGCTTTGCCATGGTACTTCAAGGGGCTGAAAATTTCTTTGAAGTGGATAATATTCGTGCCATTCTCGACCACACGGCTGAACTAGCCGGTCGTTGTTACGGGGATGAGCAGAAAACAGATATTGCCCTGCGCGTCGTGACCGATCACATCCGCTCGACCACTTTCATGATTGCCGACGGTATTGTGCCCAGCAATGAAGGGCGGGGTTATGTGCTCCGCCGTTTACTGCGTCGTGCTGCACGTTATGGTCGTTTACTGGACATTCCCACGCCTTTCCTGGGTAAATTGAGTGAACTTGTCATTGCACAGTCACAGGGCGCCTACCCTGAACTTGCCGAACGACGGGAGCGCATCCTGGAAGTCATCGAGCAGGAAGAACTGAGCTTTGATCAGACGATACAACAGGGCCTGAGCCTGCTTGAAGAAGATCTCAATGCCCTGAAAATTTCCGGTGGAAAAATTTTAGAGGGTGAACGCGTATTCCGACTGCACGATACCTATGGTTTCCCCCTTGATCTCACCCGTGAGATCGCGGAGGAACATGGCTATGAGGTCGACATTGAAGGCTTTAATCGAGCCATGAGTGAACAGAAAGCCATGGGCCGTGAAGCTCAACTCAGAAAAAGTGGCTCAGCCTGGGAAAAGATGAGTCTTCCCGAAAACGTCAAACAGAATCAAAAGACTCAGTTCACAGGTTACGAAACACTGACAGGAATAAGCTCCCTGCTCTACCTGCTCAGTGAAAGTCAGGACGCTCTCCGTGAAGTCAAAAGTCTGAAAAAAGGTGAAAAAGGCTTTGTTATCTTCGCCGAAACCCCCTTCTACGCCGAATCCGGCGGACAGATTGGTGATCGTGGGGAAATTCACCAGTCCAGCGGAAAAGCAAAGGTTCTGAATACGGAGAAAACCGGTGATGGCATCTATCTCCACGAAATTGAAGTGATAGATGGCGAAATTAGCCAGGGGTGCATGACTGAACAGCAGGTTGACAAACAACGCCGTCTTGATACCCAACGCAACCATACCGCCACTCACCTTTTGCATAAAGCTCTGCGTGACATTCTGGGCACACACGTTGAACAGGCCGGTTCCTACGTTTCTCCGGAGAGGCTGCGCTTTGACTTCCGTCATAATAAGGCCATGAGCAGCGAAGAAATCCGTAAAGTCGAAGAAGAAGTCAATGCTGCTATTCTTGAGGACTACCCTGTGGTCACGGAAATTATGGATCTCGATACCGCCAGGCGGACAGGAGCGATGGCCCTCTTCAGTGAAAAATACGGTGATTGCGTCCGAGTTGTCGAAGTAGGAGATTTCAGTCGCGAGCTCTGTGGCGGGACACACCTCAGCCACTCCTCACAGGCCGGCTTCTTCCGTATTCTTTCGGAAAGCGGCGTCGCTTCCGGCGTTCGACGCATTGAAGCTGTAACAGGCACAGCCGCCTGTGCCAGCGCTTTTGCTGAAAGTGATGAGCTCAGCGAGCTTTCCGACCTCTTAAAAACGGATAAAGAACAGCTACTTCCCCGCGTAGATAAACTTCTGGAAGAACGTAAGAATCTTGAAAAAGAACTCCAGGCTGAAATGTCCAGACAGACCGCCTCAAAAGCCAAAAATCTGGCCAGCGAAGCGGAGGAAATCAACGGCGTAAAAGTTATTCTCTCAGAAATCCAGGCAGAGTCTCCTGTCCAGCTTCGTGAGGCCGGGGATTCACTCAAAGCAGGTCAGGATCCCATTCTGATCGTCCTGGCTGCAAAGAATGAAAACAAAGTCCTCTGGCTGGCTATGGCTTCTGAGCAAGCGCTTACGCGTGGTCTACACTGTGGTAATCTCATCCGGGAGGCTGCACGAATGACAGGCGGTGGCGGCGGAGGGCGTCCGGATATGGCTCAGGCCGGTGGAAAAGATCCGGAGAAGATTCCGGCAGCTCTTGAAGCGCTGCGTGAAAACATCAGAAAAGTCCTGGCTTAATGAATTTTAGAAAAAGTTATAAGCCACTCTAAGGAAGCGAAAGGGAGAAAATAATGGAAGATTGTATCTTTTGTAAAATAATCAAAGGCGACATTCCCTCAGAACTTGTTTACAGTGATGAGTTCGTAGTTGCCATTCGCGATATTCATCCGGTGGCCCCTGTCCACGTGCTGATCCTTCCCCGGAAACACTTTGCTAATCTCAGTGAACTCGCTGAAGCAGAGTCCGACGATACCCGCGACATTTTAGCTGCCGTTGCGCGTGCCGCGAAAAAAATTGCCGAGCTCGAGGGCATCGCTGATAAAGGTTATCGTCTGATCAATAATTGCGGACAAGATGCCGGTCAGACGGTCATGCATTTGCATTTTCACCTGATTGGCGGAAAAACTTTAGGAGAAAAACTCATCTGAAATCCTTCAGTGTTACCCAAAAAGGACTGCTCCAAAACATTAAAGTGTTGAAGGGCAGTCCTTTTTAAAGTTTTGTGCCGACAAAGTTTTCATTTTGACAAGGCTGAATCGCAGCATGGGTGTACCGCAATTAAAAAGACCCCTTTCTCTGTTTTTTGCAGAGAAAGGGGCGCATTTTGAGACAGCGTCTTTGCTTCCTTTTTGTTTCATCAGTCGTCTGACTTACGGCTCAAGATCTTCAAGAGGTGGCAGCTTGATGACATTGCCTTCGAAGACATCAGGCAGTTGGAGGTTCGGGTTGGCTTCAGCGATTTTTGCGCCTAAAGCATCCGAATACTTACCATAGTAGCTCATACAGATCTGGTAAAGCGTATCTCCCAAACGCACGGTATAGGTCTTCGCTTCACCCTTGGCTTTACTTTCAGAACTTCCCTCAGAAGCAGTGTTGCTCTCGCCCTCTTTGCTTTCCCCGGCTTCATTACTTTCGCCTTCTTTGGTTTCCTTGGTTTCTTTGCTTTCCTTGGAAGACGATGCAGATGTTTTCTTTTCACTCTCCGTCACTTTCGGCTGAGTTTCAGAGCTGCTTACGGAAGGGCTTGAGCTGGGCTGTACCGGTGTTGCAGGTTTTTTCGTAGCCAGACGGAAAATCAGGAAAGCACAGACGAGGATGACCACCCCAAGGATGGAGTAAAAGATAATGCGTTTAACTTTGTCGTCACGATCATCGGGATAGCCGCCATCCTGATAGTTATCCTGGTATTCATCATAATAAGATTCCTGGTAGGGATCCTGTTCGTTTGTGTAAGGCTGAGCACTTGTCTGATTGTAGTTGGGATCAACAGCACCATAGCCCTCTTGAGGATTTTGTCCATAGTACTGATTGTAGCCCTGATCGTAGTTCTGCTCGTCAGTCTGGCCATAGCCGTAGCCCTGATCGTAGTTCTGCTCGTCAGTCTGGTCATAGCCGTAGCCCTGATCGTAGTTCTGCTCACCATTCTGGCCATAGCCGTAGCCCTGATCATAGTTCTGCTCACCGGTCTGGCCATAGCCGTAGCCCTGATCGTAGTTCTGCTCGCCGGCCTGGCCATAGCCGTAGCCCTGATCGTAGTTTTGCTCGCCGGCCTGGCCATTGCCGTAGCCCTGATCGTAGTTTTGCTCGCCGTTCTGACCATAGCCGTAGCCCTGATCGTAGTTCTGCTCACCGTTCTGGCCATAGCCGTAGCCCTGATGATCAGCATAGGCATTCTGCCCGTAAGCTGACTCCTGCCTGTATTGTCCGCCTCGATCATAAGCACGGTCATCTTGAGGCGCATAATTATTGCCATAGCCTTGCTCATAAGCTTGATCCAGCGCGGGGTCATTTCCCTGGCCTCTCTGAGACTGATAACGCTCTTCGTAGGAAGGATTGGCATAATCCGGTGACTGAGCAGCAGTTGACTGGGCGTAATTCAGCGGTGCAGCATGAGATTCAGCTGCTCCAGTCGGTTCAGATGTAGCAAACGGCTGCACTGAATTCAGCTCAGCAGGGGTTTCTTCAGTCTTATCAGATGTCGTTTCCATCCCGATATTGCCCTCCAAAGAACCTTGTCCCTGTTCTCTGTACGCAGCTGCTCCTTCGACAGGAGTTTCGCTATAGGGCTTGTCCTCATTTTGGTAAACTTGCTCGACAGCTCTGTCAGCGGTCTGCTGCGAATGGCTTTCTTCAGCATAACGGCGACCGGCTTCAAAATAGTCTTCTGTCTTATCAGACTCAGGCCTCGCCACATTTGCCGCCTGCCAAATTTGAGTATCACCGCGTTGTCCGGGGTTTTCGTGATAAAAACTCTGATCCTGGGGTGGCAGATTGACCGGCGGTCTCTGGGGCATCGGTGCTCCCATGGGATTCTGGCCATCACGCCACTGTTGCCGATCCGTTTGTCCGGGACGTTCATTCATCTGGTTTCTCATCATAGGTTCCGCCTGTCTTCTGTAATTTCCTGGCAACGGGGCCTGAGGTGCTGCAGCACCTGCCTGTGCTGAAACAGGAATTTCACGGGAGTTTTCTCTATAAAAATTCTCCTGTGTCTGAGGTGCCGATTGTCCCCCCGGGAAAAGACCGGAAAGGCGGCCCGTTTTTTCCACTGCTTCAATGTATTCCACAAAGGAAATCATCACCTGCATGGTCGTACCGGGCTGTTTAGCGGCAGCTGCCGTGATCATGTCGGCCGCGGCGTCCTTTTGATCCTGCGCATCATCGAGAATCCGCAACATTTCGCGCTGACCGAGCGTTTCGGCCACTTCTTTGTTGCAGAGAATGAGGCAGTCGTTCTGTTTTATTGGAGTGATGTTTGAGTAACGGATGGTACCCGCCACACCGGCAGAATACTCATTCAGGCGTTCAATCGGATTGCCATTGAGATCGTAAGGCTCAAGCTTAAAATCACTGGCCGTCAGAGGATAAAGCACATCACCACGGTAGAGAAAAGCGCAACCGGCAGCCGTCGTTACAGCTGCAATTTCAGCTTCCTTCACAATAATACCGGCAAAATAAGCCTGACGCACACCTGCCTGAGGAAGTGTGGCTTTGCCGCAAACCTCCACGGAAGCATCTGCCAGATCGTTAATCTGGATGTCAATAGACTTATTGCCTTCTTTAACTTGATCATTCAGTTGACGGACTGAGCGAACAAAATCGGCTTCTGCAGCATTTTCGCCGCGTTCGGCAGGATAAGCAAAAAGGGCAAAAAGGAAACCCTGGTCATCGCGAGCGAGTGTATTTTCCGCTGCCCTTTTTTCGTTAAGTCCGGGGAAACGTCCATCCAGATAAAAAGCATCTTTGATCTGTTCATCCGGCACATATCGAGCATTCACTGTCGTCGTGAGCCGAGCACTCGCGTACCGTGAATTTTTGGCCATAAATTGCCTCCCAGTTGATTACATTAAATTTTTATCATTATAACATAAGCAGAGCCTGTCAACGAGCTTTCAAGGCATTTGACCTAAGGTTTATGCTTATCTTTATTCTCAAGCAATACTTTAGCCACGAGAATATCTTCGGGCCAGGTAATTTTTATGTTGCTGCGTTCACCTCTGACAAGCTGAATGGGGCAACCTATACGAGCAAGAGCCTCTAAATCATCACTGAGCTGAACATGTTCTTCCCTGGCCAGCTCCAAAGCCCGCAGAAACAGCTCCAGTTCAGCAGCCTGGGGAGTTTGCATCGCACGAACAAGACTTCGCTCCGGACTATAATCAATTTTGCCGTCACTGCGCAGGACTCTCATCGTATCGCTGACTTCAACGGCAAGGCCCACGGCGCAGTGCGCTCTGTGATTTGTTTCAATAAGCTCACGCAATTTATCTTCCGAGAGCAGAGGACGCGCTCCATCGTGCACGAGGACAAGCGCATCGCCGCCCGCTTTACTGAGCTTGCGCAGAGCCCGCAGGCCAAAAAGGACAGACTCACTACGCACTTCCCCGCCGCTGACGACAGCGAGACACTTCGTCAGGCCTTTGGCCTCCTCTCTCATGCGCAGGAGGTCTGCTGGAGCCGCCGTAAGTAAAAACGCTGAGATAAGGGTTGAGTTCTCAAAAATCTCCATGCATCGTCTGATCACCGTTTTCCCACAGAGATCCATAAAAAGCTTGTTGCCTGAGTCACCCATCCGTGAACTCGAACCGGCTGCTGTAATGAGGGCCAGGACAGGGCTGTCTGCATCTTGCTCTTGTTTTGAACACCTGGGGTCAATTAGCTTCTTCATTGTCAAACCTCCGTGCGCTCTTTACTTCACGAAAAACAGATCGACAGCTTCGTTGACCAGACTGACGTAATAGAGCTGACAGCCATCCGGCAGAGCCAGCTTTGAGAGCTCTTCTTCAGATTGTGAGGGGAGAATAAACTTTTTCCAGCCAAGCCTTAAGGCCTCCTGCACACGCCTGGAAGTCTGGGAGACGGGACGAATTTCACCCGAAAGTCCGACCTCCCCGATAATCAGTAAGTCGGCCGGCAAAGCCTTATCCTCTGAACTGGAAAGAATGGCTGCAAGAACCGCAAGATCGGCAGCAGTCTCACGGATACGGATGCCACCGGTGACATTAAGATAACAGTCCAGCGCTGAAAAATCCCGTTTCAGTGCCTTTTGCAGTACCGCCAGGAGAAGCGAAAGGCGCAGACGATCAATGCCCTGCGACATGCGCAGGGCCTGCTGATACGAGCTGGGTGTAAGCAAAGCCTGAATTTCCAGAAGCAGCGGTCGACTCCCTTCAAGACAGGATGTAACAGCCAGGCCAGGAACATCGATAGGCCGACCCTTTAACATGAAGAGAGAGGGATCCGAGATGCCGAAAAGGCCCCGGTCGCGCATTTCAAAGACCGCCAGTTCATCCGTCGTGCCAAAACGGTTTTTCACACAGCGCAAAAGCCGAAGATTGCTCTGATTCTCACCCTCAAAATATAAAACGGTATCAACCATGTGCTCCAAAATGCGGGGACCGGCAATAGAGCCATCCTTGGTCACATGTCCCACAAGCACAATGGTCGTATTAAGATTTTTGGCCAGGCGCAATAGTCCGCCAGCAGCCTCTCTCACCTGCGTCACTGTCCCAGGTGCCGAGGCAATTTCCGGGACATAGATGGTCTGGATCGAATCAATGACGACAAAATCGGCCTCAGTTTGCCGTATAGCCTCTTCGATTTTCGTAAAACTCGTTGAAGGTAGAAGGGCAATAGCTGCATTTGCGAGTTTCAGCCGATTGGCCCGCAGCCGAATCTGTCCTGGCGATTCCTCCCCGCTCACATAAAGAATCTTCCTGCCTTCTCCTGCAACCGCGGCTGAAACCTGAAGCAGTAAGGTGGATTTACCAATACCGGGATCACCACCCAGAAGAATCAGCGAACCCTTGACCAGCCCACCACCTAAGACTCGGTTGAGCTCCGGCATCCCGGAAGAGAAACGCTCTTCGTCTCCGCTGATAATTTGAGAGAGCTGCTGCAGCTTGTTGTTCTCAGTTCCAGCATTATCTTCTGGCTGCACCCAACTGCCGCGTTTTCTGGAAGGGTCTTCAATTTTAGCCTCAACAAAACTATTCCAGGAACCGCAGGAGGGACATTTGCCCAGCCAGCCCGAAGACTCATAGCCGCATTCCTTACAGAAAAATTTCGTTTTAACTTTAGCCATACTGAAGCTCCTTCTTACTCTTCCACTTAAAGTCCGGAGAGGCCCTGAAAATTAAGGTCGGTGAGGCTCTGAAAAAGGACTGAATTCAGTCTGTAAGCCCAGAAGACTGCGAAAGTCCTCGACAGAACGCACATAAAATTCCGCATGCTCTTTACGCAGCAGAGCTTCATCCCGGTATCCCCAGAGCACCGAACAGCAAGGGCAGGATGCATTTCTGGCATAGGCGATGTCAACTTCCGAATCGCCAACGTAGAGGCATTCCTCTGCTGAGAGTCCAAGTTTGCCACAAGCTTGCAGGAGACTTGAGGGATCTGGTTTAAGAGGAACCCCGGGAAGCTCTCCCTGAATCAGTTCAAAAAGGTCCAGAGGATAAGACTTGCGGCTCACCTTTTGAGCCATCTCATCCGGCTTATTCGTAAGAATCCCAAGGCGCAGTCCAGCTTCCTGAGCATCGAAGAGCAAATCTGTCAGTCCAGGGTAAGGACGGTTCCTGTAGGTACAGCGCTCCTGAAAGACCCGCAGATAAACACCATGAGCTTCTTCAAGAGAAATATCCTGCGCTGCGCCACGATATTTCAGCAGACCTTCGACCTGACGTCTTGCCCCATAGCCCACCAGAGGAAGCATTTCCTCTTCACTGATTGCCTGAAGACCATAATGCTCAAGCATATCGTTGCTGGCTCGGGTCAGTGAGGGCAAAGTATAGACGAGCGTTCCGTCAAGATCAAAAAGCAGGGCTTTCCACCGTGGAGTTATGCCATTCTGTATCGTTTTCATTTTTCTTAGCTTTTCTTACTCCTGAAAAATCAAAAGCCCTGAAAACACGATGTTTCAGGGCTGCTGGTGGAGATAACGGGATTCGAACCCGTGGCCTCTGCCATGCGAAGGCAGCGCTCTCCCAGCTGAGCCATATCCCCGGGTGCAGGAGCTATTGTACCGAAGCCGGAAATGAATTGCAAGAGCAGGAGAGTCATCAGCATAACTCCATCAGGACTTGCCTTCCTGATCCGAGCGCATATGGCAGTTTTTGTATTTTTTCCCACTGCCACACCAGCAGGGATCATTACGCCCCAGAAAATGATCACGTTTGACCGGCGCCAGCTTTTCGGCGGGAGGCTGTGGACTCTGGGGCAGCTTTCCTCCCGCAGAGCTTGCGCTTCTTGCCGACTGCAAGGCGCTGCCTGATCCCTTACGACCCTCTGATAGCCGTCTTTCATCCAGACCTGAATTGGCATTTTTCTCAAAAATTTGCGCACGCATAATCAGGCGCAGAGAATCTTCCTGGATTTCTCTGGTCATGGCTTCAAACATTTCGAAGCCTTCCTTTTTATAAGCCACAACCGGATCCTGCTGGCCATAGGCACGCATGCCAATGCTGTCCCTCAGGGTATCCATGTTATCGATGTGCTCCATCCAGTTATTGTCCACACAGGAGAGCAGAACCATGCGCTCAGCCTCACGCAGAATTTCTTCACCGCCAAGTTCTGATGCTTTATCCTCGAGGCGATGAATCGCCGCGTCAGTAATTTCTTCGCAGAGGTCTTCACCGTCCAGAGCTTTATGGCCATGTCTCAACTGTTCCAGGACAGGAAGATCACCGAGAAGATCCTGCATGCGGGTGGCGAGGGCTTCTTTATCCCATTTTTCCGAATCAGCTTCGCCGCCAATAAAGTCAAGCAGCACTTCCCGCACCTGCTCATGAATGATGCGAAGATAGTAGTCGTGGATATCACGTCCTTCCAAAACCTCGCTGCGCTGTCGATAAATCAGCTCACGCTGCTGATTCATGACATCATCATATTCAAGAACATGTTTGCGGATAGCAAAGTTCTGGGCTTCCACGCGGCGCTGAGCGGACTCAATTCCACGCGAAAGCATGGCATGAGAAATTTCCATATCCTCTTCCACACCGAGGCTGTCAAAAATTCTATCCATGCGCTCTCCGCCAAAAAGGCGCATGAGATCGTCTTCGAGGGAAAGGAAAAAGCGGCTTTTACCAGGGTCTCCCTGTCGACCGGAACGACCGCGGAGCTGGTTATCAATACGCCTGGATTCATGGCGTTCCGTACCCATGATATAGAGTCCGCCAGCAGCAACAACCTGTTCCTTTTCGCTGTCGGTCTCTTCTGTGAAACTTCTCTTATAATTCTGAAAAATCTCGCGTGCCTGAAGAATCGTGAGGTCATCTGTCTCATAGTAGGAGTCGGCTTCTTCGATGATTTCATCTAAAACCCCATCCTTGCGCATGGCCTGTTTCGCCAGATACTCGGGATTGCCGCCGAGCATGATATCGGTACCACGACCGGCCATATTGGTCGAAATCGTAATGGCCCCCAGGCGCCCGGCCTGTGAAACAATTTCCGCTTCTCGCTCATGTTGTTTGGCATTCAGGACATTGTGAGGCAAACCTGCCCGGGTGAATAGCTCCGAAAGCTGTTCGCTGCGCTCTACGGAAATGGTGCCGATCAACACGGGCTGTCCCGTAGCATGCACCTTTTCAACTTCTTCAAGCACACGCTGATACTTGCCTCTCAGGGTCTTATAAACAGCGTCCGGCAGGTCCTCACGGATCAGCGGCTTATTTGTGGGAATTTCCACCGCGTCCAGCTGGTATATTTCACGGAACTCATCCTCTTCTGTCATTGCCGTACCGGTCATGCCGGAGAGTTTATGATACATACGGAAGTAATTCTGGAAGGTAATGGTGGCTAGGGTGCGGTTTTCGTTCTGAACCATGACCCCTTCTTTAGCCTCAATGGCCTGATGCAGACCGTTGCTGTAACGGCGGCCTTCCATAAGACGCCCGGTAAAGTCATCGACAATGACCACCTCACCATCACGCAGGACATAGTCCTGATCGCGGTGCATGATACCATTGGCCTTCAGGGCGTTATTGATATGATGATTTAATTTATAGTTGGCCTGATCGGTCAGTTGGTCGACTTTAAAAAAAGCTTCCGCCTTCTCTACACCACGCGGGGTCAACACGGCCGTCTTCGCCTTCTCGTCAATGATGTAGTCGGCATCGCCTTCCAGCTCTGCGGCCTCATCAAAATCCATCTTATCGTCGATCTTGCGGAAGCTTTTACTTCTCAACCCGGAGACAAAGCGCTGGGCCTCCACATAGAGCTGTGAGGACTCTGTCCCGGAACCGGAGATAATCAAGGGAGTACGTGCTTCGTCGATAAGGATACTATCGACTTCATCGACGATGGCAAAACTCAGTTCACGTTGAACTTTATCCTCCAGCCGGGTCACCATGTTATCGCGCAGATAATCAAAACCAAACTCATTGTTCGTTCCGTAGGTGATATCAGCGGCATAGGCTGCTTTCTTTTGTTCCTTGCTGATCCCGTGCACAACGAGTCCAACACTGAGACCGAGGTAACGGTAAATTTTTCCCATCCACTCGCTGTCACGGCGGGCCAGATAATCATTGACGGTGACGATATGTACACCTTTACCGGCCAGCGCATTGAGATACACCGGCAAGGTCGCCACCAGAGTCTTGCCTTCACCGGTTTTCATTTCGGCAATGCGTCCCTGGTGGAGAATGATGCCACCAATGAGCTGCACTTCGAAGTGCGTCATGCCCAGGACTCTTGTGGCTGCTTCCCGAACACTTGCAAAAGCTTCTGGCAACAGATCATCAAGTGTTTCGCCAGCATCCAGCCTCTGCCTGAATGAAGCCGTCATTCCCCGCAGTTCTTCTTCACTCATGGCGCTGAAACGTGGTGCCAGTTCTTCAATTTGCCTGACAAGAGGCATGATTTTTTTGATTTCACGTTCAGAACTTGACCCAAATATTTTTTTAATAAGTCCCATACTTTTCCTTTATTCTTCTAGTTTTTATTTTTTAATCTTTAAAGCGCTTATTCTTAACTTTCAAATCACTCCAGCACTCTCTTATAGCTGAGTGCATGAGTGCACATACACATATATTTTAACGCAATTGTTCATCGGCGGCGAGTTTGGCATAGCTCAAGACTCAGGCGCTTCCTTACCCTCATCCAGATAACGGTGGCTGCGCCCGATTTGTCGTACATCAAGAAGAAGTCCCCGGGCACTCGCTTCTCTTTTCATCTCAGCCCAGAAACCTTCATCATAGAAGCCCGGCGCGTTCCGGGGCGTGATTAAAACGAGTTCCCTGCTTTCTATCTCTTCTTCACGGATGGTCGGTACTTTTTTTGACAGACTGCTGTGTCCTCTGAAAGCAGCCAGCTGCTCCATTTCTAAAAGAATATTTTGTCGGGCTGCGAACACGTCACCATAAGCGGGAGCCGTCAGATCCATACTGCGCACAGCCTTTGCTCTGCCCGCTTCAAAAGCGGCGATTGTCGGATAGTTTGCAGGTAAATTGCTGCCCACTTTATCACGAAAATAGCGTCCTCTGCTGAAATTATCAGCCGACCAGATGTCATCGTCCTGCGATGATTCCTGACCCTCCTTCGCCTTCGTTTTCTCCGGAACCCGCTCACTCCATAATGGAACAAAAGCTTTGATCTCTCTTTCAACCCGGCCGATTAAGAGAGGCGTGCTGTACCAAAGAGTCAGGGTCAGGCCTTTACCATCCGGACTCCAGTCGAGAAAAAGCTGGCGTTCATGAGGCGGCAAAGGCAGTCCGCCGCCTCTTCTTTTTTCAGCGATCCATTTATCGAGCTGTCGCTCCAGAAATGGACTCAAAAAGAGCGAGCTCGCATAATCACCGGCAAGGCTCTCCAAAAGCCCTGTCTCCTTTTGATCAAGTGTTTTCTCAAGTATTTGCTTTCCCAACTCACCACCCTTTTCCATGGCTTTTTCGGCAGCAGGAAAAAGCAGGGATATTTCTGTACCTGCCTGATCCAGCGCATAGCGAAGCTGGCTCTCTCCCAGGGCAGCCAGCTCAGCCGAGAGCAGAAAAAAGAAAAAAATGAGGATGAGCGGTAGTAATACAGCAGCTTCAAGAGAAAGAGAGCCTCTCAGGTTAAATTGACGATGATGCTTAAGGTTCTTCCTGAATATAGGACAGATCACGGCAGAGCACCCCCTCTTTGGCTTTACATTCCAGCTGCCAGGCTGCCAGATATTCACCGGGATATTGCCGCTTAATCAGACGAAGCATTTCCGCAGTGAGCTTATCCTCAGGCAGGGCGAGGAGGAGTAAACGCAGATAGTCACGATAGAAAAAGCTTTCAAAAGAGGCCATCAATGAACTTTCGTCCTGAGTTCCGGAAGGCCAGAAAAAGACACTTTCACCACGTTTCAAAAGTTTTACATCCTGCTTTGCCAGATAAAAACAATGAGCAGCCTGAACGAAATAACGCAGGGTCTCCGGAGGCAGATCAACTTCGCCAAGACTGAGCAAAGCCAGACTGACGGAAAGGATTTGAGACCACTTGAAATAAGTGGCCTGTCGGCTCGGACTCTGTGCTGCGGCCAGCAGCTGGGGCAGAAAACGCAAGCCAAGAAGTATCTTTTCACAGCGTTCTTCGGCTTTTTGGGGATCCTGGACTCCTGTGATGATCTGTTCCACCTCGAGCGGCCGCTCTTTGGCCATGTCGCCCAGAAGTCGTCCATCAGGGGTGCGCAACCGTCGGAGGTGTGTCGCATCATGTTCGGTCCAGAGTGCGGCTGGAAAAAAGCGCAAGGCATACTCGGCCAAAGCGAGGCGTTCAGAGTCCATACGCAGGCCTTTATCGAGGAGAAGGTCGACTTTCCCGGCCAGTCCTTCAATGCAGGAGGGCGAGAAGGCCTCATCAGGCTTGATGTCCTCACTGCCAAGCGCATGATAAACGGGCAGCATGCCCTTGCTGAAGGAAAAGATCAGGCCTTCGAGAAAACTCTTATGCTCTGAACCTAACTCACTCATACTTTCACCCTGGTTTCCCGAAAACCCCTCAGTTTCAGTTTGACCGGCCTGAGAGCCATCCGGAAGGATTTCAGCAAGCGCAGAAGAGTCGTGAGCTCCAGGCGGCAAAAGCCCCTGTTCCCGGTGTTCAGAATCTTTGCGTCCAGGCGGCAGGGGCAGCGGCTGTTCATTTTGCTCATCTCTTTCGCTCTCCAGTTTTTTTTGATTGAGCGAGTTAACGCCTTCCCGCCCTTCTTCGAATTTTCTATCAGCTTCCAGCCTGCGATGGGCTTCGCGCAAAGATGCTTCCAATTTTCCTCCGGCCAGGCTGCGCCTTCCCTCAAGGGCCGAGCGCATGCGTTTTTCCAGATCTAAAGCCAGAAAAGCCGGGGCTCTCAGGCGCATAAAACGAAGAATCTGCGACTTAATCTCCTTCTCTTCAAGCGTTTTTTTAGTATTTTTAAGAGAATAGGAAATTTGCGCATGGGGCGCCAGCTTGAAACATTCCTCCAGATGCATCTCCGCTTCCTCTACACCCCATAAACCAAAGTCCAGCCAAAGGCCACGGTCATACGAAGCCATACTCTTTTCTGCTGCAGCTGTGACAGCCCGCGCAAAGTCGGCTTCTCTGAGGCGCCGTTCACCATACGCAAGTCCCAGGATAAAAAGCAGTGACATAGCAGGAATAATCAAGGCGAGCAGCAGACTGATGCTTCCCTGCAGATGCTGCTTCACGGCCTGCCTCCCGAAGAACTGTCTTCGACTTCTCCAAAGCCGGAAGAGTACAAGTCCTGACCTGTGCCCCCCTGCCACGATGGCAAGGCAGTATAAGGAAGTCCCGGCGGCAAAGCGGGAGGGCTCATGTCGTCCCCGGCTGGCAAAGCAGGCATGGTTTCTCCCGGTCCAAGCCTGGGAAAAGACGGCTTTTGCCCCGGCGGCAACGGCAGCACAGGAGGTCCTATATCGATTGTCTCATCTTTCTCACGAGCCAGTCGCCAAAGATCACCAGCCACGCGAATACCTTCAATCAGGCGGCGAGGCGAGGCGCGGACATAGCGAGGGTTCTCCTTTCGTTCGTAGGCTTCCCGTGCTTGATATGCCGGCTTTCCGTAGAGCACATCAGCATTGCAGCGCGATTCGGCCATACATACGAGCTGGCGCGCGTCACTGCGCTCCACACGCAGAATTTTTGGGGAATAGAGCAAAGCACCCGAGAGAGTGATGAGGGTTAAGGGCAACACAAAGGCTGCTTCAAGGGAATGAGCCATACTTCAAACCTCCTGCTGCAAGCATGAAGCAGAAGGCAGGCTGTGGCGCAGAATAAAGTCGACAATGACTGCTTTTATTCGACAAAAAATAAGGCAGCGCCTTAAATAGGCTTTGAGCCGGAGACAAACATGTCGAAGAGAAAGTCCGGCCAAGCTCCCCCACAAAATAAAGCAAGCTGAAATTAAAGTGCGAAGAACCCACCCTGCCGCATAAAAGGATTGCGGCTCAAAATATTTCCTGCCTGATCAGCCTGGCCATGACCAGGGAATACCGCGAGTTCAGGAGGCAGTGTACTCAGGCGCTCACGCAGCAGCTCAATGCTTTCCTTCATTTTAACGGGATTTCCCCCACTCAGGTCGGAACGGCCGACACTATCTGCGAAAAGAGTATCTCCGGTAAAAAGCGCCATCACTTTCTCCTCTCCCTCCGGGTTTTTCTGCAAAAGCAAAAAGCAGGAACTCCCAGGGGTGTGGCCAGGGGTGTGCCAGCATTCAAGACGGAAATCCTTACCAAAGTTCAGAGAATCGCCATCTTCAATCCAGTGATCAGGCTGCGGAAAGCTGCGGCTGTGAGCAAAGAGTTTCGAGGCATTGGCCTCGGCATCATCGAGTAGTGGCGCATCGGCTCTGGGGCAGACAAAGCGACTGCCGGGAACCTCCAGCCAGCTGTCCAGTCCGGCAAGATGATCGTAATGCGCATGTGTTGCCAGAAGAGTGTGGACTTTATCTCTGGCTTCTTCGGGCATGGGAAGGCCTGGATCAATCAATAAGCCATCCCCAATATGAAGGAAATAAGCATTGGCATTTTTCCAGCTCTCCGGATAAAATTCAATCAGCTCTGCAAGTTCTCTCATTTCAGCAGCTCCCGCCAATCCAGGTCGCCTCTGTCAATGGCCAGCACCAACACTTCAGCCGTAGCAATATTGCTGGCAAAAGGGATGCTGTTGCTGTCACAGGCACGCAAGAGAGTATTGGGAGAATCGTAAATCGGAAGTTCAGGATCCCGCAGATAGATCACGGCATCAATCTCGTTATAACTGGCCCGGGAAGCCAGCTGATCCAGATTGGCATGAATGTCCGTCGCCAGAGTGGACACAGGCAGATGTGTGGCTTCCTCAATAAGTCTTGAAGTATTAAAAAGAGAAATCAGTTGATGTTTTTTCAAAATCTGCCGATAGGCAATGCAGAAATTGACAAGTAGATCATATTTTCGGCTGTCAGCCATGAGAACGATATTCATGAAGTTTTCTCCGTGTTTCACTGGTTTACGCACGAGCTGCTCCCAGGCGGCAGAAAAAACACAGAGTAGCGCCCGATAACTCAACTCGTCTGACTAATTATACAAAATTGCCGACCGTTTGCAAATTAAAAACGTGACATTTGTAGACATTTATCCTTTTAGGGCTGCGCAATACTCTGATCCGGATTTTGTTCCATGGATTGCGGGTCTGCCTCCTGATTTTCCTTTTGATCATTTTCTGTCAGCTCAATGACATTGCGGAAAAAACGGTAAGGATTTTCTTCCATCTCCTGGATGCGATCAACGATCTCTTTCCTGGGTTTCAGGCCATAATAGGCATCCAGTAAGTCCCTGGCAATATTTGAAGAGACATCACCCTTTCCGCCTTCTTCTACAATGCAGGCAATCGCCACTTCGGGATGGTCAGTTGGCGCAAAGAGAACAAAAACGGCATTTGCAACCAGCTCATCATTGATGCCTACTTCAGCGGTCCCTGTTTTGCTGGCCGTGTCAATGGGATAAGCAGCGAAGTTCTGGTTGGTGTGATTAGATTTACTGTAATTTTTGAGTTGGCGCATGCCATCCCTGATCATCTGGATGGCCGTATCAGAGAGTCCAAGCTTGCTGCTTTCTTTCTGCTCCGCACGCAGCAGGCTACCATCTGCCGACCGAATATCCTGAATGACATGCGGCGATACAAGACGGTTGGAGGCAACCCCGCCAATCGCTCGAACGAGCTGCAGGAGTGTATATGCATTATCAAATTGGCCAATACTCGTCTGACAGGTATCAGCCGGATACCATTCCTGATCTTCAGCACTCATGCGGGTGGCTGCCTTAAGTGCGGGACTTGGCCGGATTCCTCTGGCTTCGCCCGGCAGATCTATGCCGGTATACTCGCCCAGGCCAAATTTCTCAGCCCAGCGGGAAATGGCCTCAATACCAGTATCCAAACCAAGTTTGAAGAAATATAAATTGCAGGAATAGACCAGGCCTTCAGCCAGACTAATCCAGCCATGGCCGTGCTCCGGTTCACCAAAACAGACCCAGCTTTTATAGCCGATAACCTCTTTGCCTTTACACTCATACTTGTCATTTCCCGGTGCAATGACTCCTTCCATAATTCCTGCTGCCGCTGTGATCGGCTTGAAAGTCGAACCGGGTGCATAAATTTCACTGATGCAGCGATTTTGCATGGGCTTGCGCTCATTATCCTGTAAATCCTTGCTCACGCGTTCGGCCGCTGCTTCATCGAAACTCGCATGAAGAAAATCTTCAGGCATAAAGGACGGTATGCTGCCCATGGCGAGAATCCGACCATCTTTCAGATCCAGCATCACAGCTGCCGCGGACCTTCCCCGGCCAAGCTTATGTTCCCGTACATATTCAACCGTGTCAAAGAGACTGGCGTAGAGGGTTTTCTGAAGCTTGACATTCTGGGCCAGACGCACGGTCGCACCAGGGACCGGGGCGACACCGCGGTCGCCTTGCTTAAAGACAGGCTTCCCTTCCTCATCTTCAGTCCAGACTCCATAAGGCGCGCTGCCATTTTCTCCATGAAGATAGCGTTCAGCGGTAAGCTCAACTCCTGCTTTACCACAGATATCGTCCATGCTGTAGGCATAATCTTTCAGGCGTTCATATTCCCCTGATGAAATGGCTCCAACATAGCCAAGGATATGCGAAAAATAGCGGCTGTTGTCCGTATAGCGGCGACGACTTTCTCTTTTAATAATCGTGCCGGGATAAGTTTGATTTTGTTCTGCAATCTCAGCCTTCAAACCTTCAGGAATGTTCTCGGCTAATTTGACCGGCTCTCCCTGTACAAAAGTCCAATTGTGCTCAAGAATTTGATAGCGCAGGCGCATGATTGCGTAGGCTTCTGAGGAAGAATAATAACGATTCCCCCCCGCTTTACGACTTTCGATGCCAAAGGCATCAAAAAGTAAGTAGTCATAAAAGTCTGAGGGGAGGAGTTTGACTCTGGCCGCTGCAGCCTTTCCAGAAGCTTCAGAAGCCAGGCCAAAGAGGTCTTTATTCTGCTGCCAGGCTGCAATTTCGTCGAGATCTTTTTTAAAGACAAAACTCTCCCGGGAAGCAGTCTCGGAGTCACTCTGACTGGAAGGAGCAAAATAACGGTCCAGGCTGGAAATACCTTTGATCCCATATTTGGCCAAAAGACCATCGATTTTATTGAGTAAACGGTTGAGATCACGCTCCGTTAAATTTGTATGCGCCAGGTAAAGAGAATCGTAATCTTCTGAATAGGCCAGAGGGACACCGTTGGCATCGACAATATCTCCACGCGCTGCGCTGAGACTCATCTCTCCTCCTTCGCCGCGGGACAGACTTACACGATCCCACTCCTGTCCCCCCAACTGCAGACTCGCCGTGCGCAAAAAAATAAAAGAAAGAGCGAAGACAATGAGCAGAGCAATCGCAATAAAGCGCCTGGCATAAGCTGGGAATGACGGTCCCAGGGCGCCTTGCTCAGGTTCAGCAGGATATTTTCGTCCTCTTGAAAAGAAGCTCATCCAAGTAAACCTCCCTTCTCACCTTTCAGCTCATTCTCTTTTGCCTGTTGCCGTAGTCGCCGCAAAAGAAAATAAAAGATAAGGATATCCATGAGCAAAGCAAAAAGCAGGCCTGGAAGCGCCAAAAAACTTTCGCGTCCAGCTTCGAAGAGTCTTTGTATCGGGCGAAACGGCGAATTCTGAGGTAAAAGCATAAAGATCAAAGCCTCCAGACCCCTGGCTCCAAAGAAGAGCAAGATGGCCTTGGGAAAGAGCAGAACAATGGGCTGATCCCAGGATCTTTCAAAGAGCATTGGGCTTAGAGCTGCGATAAAAAGCCCCAGGAGCAATGAGGGTCCCAGAAAGCAGCCAAAGAGAATATCCCGAAATAAAGCAGCCAGCAGACAGAGTGCAAAGAGCTCAGTTCCCTGACAAGTAAAGCCCAAAAAAATCATCAAAGCAAGGAAATAATCAGCGGGTAGAAAAGGTCCGGAAGGGAAAAGAAATCTACCGCTTGATCCGAAGAGGGCAAAGAGAAAAGCCCCTGAAATAATTAAAGCTTCACGTCCACGATAAGTTCTCATGGCTGCCTGGCCTCACCGGTTTTACTGGGTTCACCGGACTCACCTGTCGGACTCACTTCTTTGTCAGTCGGAGACAGAAGCACAAAAACAATACGTCTTTTTGCCATATCACTCTCAGGCAGAATTTCCGCTTCCCTGAGTCCCTGAGCATCCGGCTGACTGATATGGCTGACCTTGCCGCAGAACACATTTTCCGGAAATACGCCTCCCCGCCCGCTGGTCAGGATTTCATCCCCTTCAGCCAGGGACGTTTCCGGAGGAATATCCAGCACTTTGACCTTTCCCTCGCCCTCTCCTCTGAGAATAAAACTGTGCTCACTGTCTTTTTCGCCCCGGACGCTGCAGGAAAACCCTTCGTGTGACAGGGGCAAGAGGCGCGAACAAGTCATATCAGCGGAAATCACACGTCCCAGAAGACGCGCATTTTCATCGACCACCGCATAGGCTGTTTCCTTTTCAAACTTCAGGCCATCACGCTGTCCCACATCGAGACGGTACGTCGCAAAATTTTCGTTCAGCGGTTCCTGCAGAACATTGGCGGCCAGGAAACGGCGGTGAGGATAACGATCTTTGAGGCTGAAAGCCGTCTTTAACTCTTCATAGGCCATAGCAGCCTGAGACTGATCGCGGATTTCCAGGCGCAGTCCCAGATTCTCTTCTCGTAACTGCTCATTTTCGCTACGCAGCTTAGCATTTTCTGCGAGTGCTCCAAAAAAGTGGCTCACGCCACTGCCGAGATTGCTGAAAAATTTTTCAAAGGGCGCAGAAATGGCGCTGAGAGGAGAGATGGCTATGCGCACGGAACTATCTGAGGCCGTCGAAAACAGCATCAAGCTCACAACAGCAAGGCTAAGTAACAATAAGATGAGGATTCGACTTTTCTTCTCTTTAGACATCTTTTTTCCTGCTCATTCCGCTGATTTCCGCTGATCTCTGATGCTCTCCGCTTTCGCTTAATCGAGGTAACCCTTCTCACGGAGACTGAGAGAGTTTCGCTGCGACACGATGATATGGTCGAGAATTTTAACTCCCATCAGTTTGCCGAGTCTGATCAGCTCTTCACTAGTCTCAAGATCATCCCTGCTGGGGCTGGGATCTCCACTGGGGTGGTTGTGGCAGAGGATCAGAGAAGCTGCATTGGCTTTTACCGCCTCACGGAATATATCCCGTGGATAAACGGCAGCATTGGCCAAACCGCCGCCGGAAATCCTGGCTGTCCGGATGAGGCGTCCCCGCACATCGAGCATAAGGATGTGAAATTCCTCCCGTGGCAGGTCGCCAAGCTGCGGTGCCATAATGTCAATCGCATCACTAGCCTCCCGGATGAGGGGGCGCGCCGCCTTTTTCCCACTGTCTATGCCGTAGCAAAGGCGCCTGGACAGTTCGAAAAGAGCCCGCAGGCGCAAGGCCTTAACCCTGCCGATCCCATCAAACTCCTGCAGTTCCTCGAGGCTGAGCTCTGAAAGCTCTTTGAGACTGCCACCGCTGCCGAGCAGATGGCGGGCAATATCCAAAGCGGAAATGTGCCGCGTCCCACTGCAGAGAATCACTGAGAGCAGCTCTGCTTCGGTGAGTGAGGAACTGCCACAGCTCTCCAGTTTTTCATAAGGACGATCTGCCAGAGGCAGATCCTGCATGTTGAGTTTTCTTTCTTCTTTCATCTTCGTTCCTTTCCTCTTGAAGGTCGAAAATGAATTAAAACAAATGATTTTAGCCTTCTATAATCATGGCTTCATCAGGTTTCCGTAATCTGCCGGAAATGACTCTAGAACTCTGCCGAACCCACCGTTCTCGGGAAGGGAATGACGTCGCGGATGTTATTAACTCCCGTGAGGTACATGATGAGACGTTCGAAGCCCAGCCCGTAACCGGCATGATGCGTACTGCCATACTTACGCAATTCCAGATACCACCAGTAATCCTTCATGTGCATCCCCAATTCTTCGATGCGCTGCTTTAATTTTTCATAATCCTCTTCGCGCTGGCTGCCGCCGATAATCTCACCGATACCGGGAACCAGACAGTCGGTCGCCGCGACGGTCTTTCCGTCGGGATTCTGCTTCATATAAAACGATTTAATATCCTTCGGGTAGTCGGTAACAAAAAGCGGCTTATGGAAAATTTCCTCTGTGAGGTAGCGCTCGTGTTCAGTCTGCAGATCAAGTCCCCATTCCACAGGATACTTAAAGCTCTTGCCGGATTTCTTCAAAAGTTCGATCGCTTCACTGTAGCTGATACGGCCAAAATCCTGCTCGACAAGATCAGAGAGGCGGGCGATAAGGCCCTTTTCCATAAAGCGGTCAAAGAAGGTCATTTCGTCGGGACAATTCTTAAGAACATGGCGGATAACGTGTTTTAGCATGGCTTCAGCCAGCTCCATCAGGTTCTCAAGGTCTCCAAAAGCAATTTCCGGTTCGATCTGCCAGAACTCTGCCGCGTGCCGCGTCGTATTGGAATTTTCAGCACGGAAGGTCGGACCAAAAGTATAGACATTGCGCAGGGCCTGGGCATAGCATTCCACTTCGAGCTGGCCGCTCACCGTCAGGTTAGTGTGCTTGCCGAAGAAGTCACGGCTGAAATCGACACTGCCATCTTCTCCACGAGGAGGATCGTTAGGATCTATCGTCGTCACCGTGAACATTTCGCCCGCGCCCTCGGCATCACTCGCCGTAATTAAGGGAGTGTGCACATAGACAAAGCCGCGCGAGTGAAAAAAATCATGGATGGCAAAGGCCGCCTCAGAACGCACACGGAAAACCGCGGCAAAGAGATTGGTACGCGGTCTCAGGTGTGCGATTGTGCGCAGGAATTCCGGACTGTGTCTTTTGGGCTGAAGAGGATAATCCTCCGGGCAAGTCCCCTCAATGCGGATGTCTGTAGCCTTGAGTTCAAAAGGCTGTTTTGCTTCTGGCGTGGCGACAAGTATGCCCTCAGCGAAGATCGCAGAGCCGTTGCCGATTTTGGCCAATTCATCATAGTTAGTAAAATCCTCACGGGTAAAAACCACTTGCAGAGGCTGAAAATGACTGCCGTCATTTAAGGCAATAAAAGCGAAGTTCTTTTGATCACGAAGTGTGCGAACCCAACCGCCCACTCTGATCTTTTTCCCAATAAAAGCCTCCGGCTTCTCGTAAAGATCGCGAATAAGATCACATTTTTCCATTCCCGCACTCCTTTCCAATCGGAATCCCCGCGGACTCCGGGACATGCATCGCTACTTCTTCTGCCACTCTCACGTCCCGCTATTTTAGCAAGAATCGGCATGGACGAAAAGGGCGGACAAATTCAGCCTGAAATAGCTGCAGACAGCAAGAGTTCAATGCCAAGTCGTGCTTCCACTTCTCCGTTTTTCGCCTTCATATCTAATAAAAAGGCTTTATGGCAAAGGTCTTTTAATTTTTCAGTATCAAATCGTTCCGCCTGCCTGAGCAAACGCCGTCCTACAAAGGGAGGCAGTTTGAGAATCGTCGTCAGATCATCCAGCGAACGGGCATATTTTGCGCAAAGCAGCTGGCGAAAATGTCTTGCCAGCATAAAGTGGATGAGTGTTTCAGGCTCTTTATTGCGAATCAGACGGTCCAGCACCTGCAGGGCTTTCCCGCCGTCTCCAGCAGAAATATCATCACAGAGCTTGAAAATACTCCCGCTGAGCTCATCCCTACAAAGTAAATCCACAAGCTCTGCGTCAACGGTTTTACATTGAGAGTATTCTCCATAAGCACATAGTTTATGGATTTCCATATCCAGATCAAGCATCTGTCCGCCACAGCGCAGGATCAGGCTATCCGCAGCAGACTCCAGAATTTTCATCTCGTGGGCGGCCAGTCGTGAAGATATCCAGCGTTTAAGAATATCGTCAGGCTGGCGGGAAATATCCAGAAGCAATCCGCCCCCGGACTTCACCAGTTCCAGGGTCTTTTTCTGACGGCGATCAATTTTGCTCTCGAAAAGATAAAGGCAGGAATGTTCTCCCAGTACAGAAAGAATTTTTTCCAGATCCTTTCTCTTACTTTCGCCATCTCCGCTACCTGAAAGAAAACTGCTTTCCCTCACTTCTACAAGACGCTTTTCTGAGATAAAGGGAATGGAGCGAAGTTCGTCCAGCAGCACATCCAGCGGTGGCATCGTCTGATGCCTGCTCAGATCAAGCTCTTCACAACCCGGAGCGATCAGCGCAGCTTCCAGCTCGGCGATCCCACGCTCGATGAGATAGGGTTCATCACCGCTGATAAGATATAGCGCACGAATTTTTCCAGAACGAATCTCCCGCTGCCAATCTGAAAAATCTGCGTCTTTTTTTTCTTTTTTCCCGTAAGCCATGACTACCCTTTATTTATATTTTTATTATTTTTATGATGGTCTTTACAAATGATCTTTCGCCCCGCAATTGCCTTGCTGTTCGCACTCCCAGCTCGCGAACTTCTGTCCATCTCAGGGCAAGGCCGGCAGGCGGAGTTGCCTTCCACTCTTAAAACATTTTAGCGTGAGTGAGCCCTCGCGCTCAAGCTGAAAATCTATCGCACCTTCTTCATCCGTCCGCAAACTTGGAATTTTTCGAGTTTTAAGACGGCTCATGACCTCAGCAGAAGGATGTCCATAGCGATTTGGCCCCACTGAAATAAGGGCCAGCCGAGGTTTGAGAGCGCGCAGGAAACGGTCGCATGTCGAAAAGCGCGAGCCATGGTGGGCGACCTTGAGGATCGTGTCCCCTTTCCGTCCCTCCAAATCTTCTTTTATAAAAATTTCTTCCTTGGCCGCCGTCATATCGCCAGTGAGCAAAAAGCTTTGTTCTCCCAGATAAAGCGTTGCGACCAGCGAGCGCTCATTTTCTTCTTTTCCTGCACCGGAGGGCAGGCGTGAAGCATAGTCCACACAGAGACGGATGCTGGGCTGCTCATCCAGGATCAGCTCTTCTCCGCCTTTCAGACGGCGAATGGGGATCTTCTGCAGCTGTGCCAGCTCTAAAAGCTCCCTTCCGGCTTGTTTCTCCTCTTGCCAGTCTTCGGAAATCAGAAGTCCACGAACACGACCGAGACGGATCAAGTCGGGCAAGACACCAATATGATCGAGATCGGCATGGCTGGCATAGACAAAGTCAAAGGCGGAAATGCCTCTTTTTTCCATAAAAGGCAAAATGCTTTTCTCTAACTGTTCTGGTTTCCCTCCATCAAAGAGAAAGGCCAGCTGGTCGTCCTGGAGCACCATACCATCGCCCTGTCCAACCGATAAGACAGTGAAACAAGGTTTAGCGAAAAGGCTTTTGCATGGCTGAAAGAAAAGGACGAAAACCGAAAGCAGGAGGCAGAGCTGACGCACAAAGTTTTCCCTGTTTCGAAAATTTCGCCACAATGATGGGAGAGTTAACAAATAAAAGAAAAAGACCAGGCCGTAAAGAAGAGGGTCGAGCCGGAACTTCAACGCACTATGAGCAGCGATGAAAAGACCCGCCTTAAGTAAGCTTGAAGCTGCCCAAAAAAGGCCCACACCCAGGACATGTAAAACATAAAGCAGCACGACACGCAGCCCAAAAGGTACGAAGAAAAGCCCTGCGGCAACTCCAGCAAGAGGAAAGATGAGCGAAATAAGGAAAGTAAAAGGCAGTTGCAGGAGCAGAAGCAAGGGCGAAAAAGAAGTCTTCTCAGAGGCCTGAATCAGGAGAAGCGAGAACTGCACAGACAGCACTGCGGCCAGGGCATGTATCGCCTGCCTGTCGAGTCTCGGCAGAATATGGGTTAGTTTTTGGGCGAGAGGTTCAGCAAAAAGGAAGAGTGTAGCCGTCGCCGCAAACGACCAGATAAAGCCTTGATTGCGGAGAACAAAAGGATCCAGGAGAGCCATGAGCAGGGCTGCCAGCGACAGTTCACTGAGCAGGTCACGGTGCAGTCCAAAGCGCCTGTAACCTTCCCGAAGCAGTAACATAAGGGAGGCACGGGCTAGTCCTGATGGCGCCCCGCAAAGCCAGTTCCAGATAAGAATAAGACTCAGCTCAAGGCCCAAAAGCAGTCGCGGGGGACAGGCCACGGTGCGAGCCAGTCGTTGCAAGGGGCGCAGCAAAAAAAGCAGGTGCATACCGGAGATTGCGATAAGATGTGAAAGCCCCAAAAGCTGCATTTGCATTTTGAAGGCTCGACTGAGCTCCATCTTAGAGCCAAAAAGCAGGGCTTCACAAAAAGCTGCCGCTTCTTTGAGGAAGTCCTCTTTCCCGGAAAAAGTAAAAGCGCTGCGAAAACCTTCACTGGCCTTCCTCAGAAACCTGCTCCTCCAGCAAGATAAAAAGTTTACTTTTTGGGGGGCCAGGACTTCCGAATCCGAAGTTTTATGCAGCTCGGCTTTAAGAAAAATACCCTGACCTGCCAGCCAGCGCCTTTCATCAAAGCCTCCGGGATTAGCCGCTTTATCCCCCTGAGATAAATTCACTCTGAGCTTCAGACGAGTAAAAGCTGCCTTTTCTACTGCGATATCCTTTCCCGCTGCGAAATTCTCCTCACCTGATCCTCTCTTTTCCTCAGGCAAAACAAGGGCTATGCTAAGTCCACGCAGAGATTTAAGATCCGATGCAGACAAAGGTTTTTGGCTCTTATTTCTTTCCCAATAAACTTTTTCTTCAGGAGAGCGTTCCAAACTTCTCCCTGATGGAGGCAGAAAACTGGATGAGTTGAACTCACTTTGAGGGTTGTCCAGCCCTTCGGGTACTGCCGAGCTGTCGCCCGGCAAGGTTTGCGCCTCACGTATTCTCGCTCTGACACAGATTTTTCCACTTTTCTCACTCTGCCAGAGCACTTTTCCGGTATCTACCTCAAGAAGCAAAGGCTTTTGCAGATAGCGTTCTTCCAGATCACGCGGCGGCAGTTCCCGGGCAACGCGAAAAGCATTCAGGAAAAACAGCGAAGGGATGAGAAAGAGTAAAAGTCCGTCCCGAACACCTCGGAGCAGCAAAAGGGCAAAATAAACAGCAATGAAAATCCAGAACAGAGCCGTGGAGGAGCGGCTTTCCAACAGCGCAGCAGGGAGCAGAGCAGCCAGCGACAGCGGCAGAAGGGGTCTCTCGAATCCTGGAAAAACCTGGATAAGGAAGACGCGAAGCCGGATCAAAGCGGAGCGTAGAATCTGGAATAAAAGCTGGGTGATCGTCGCCATAAACCCAGTATGCGGCTCGCAAAGGGTGTCGTTTCAGCGAACATTCGACAGAAATGGCTAAAAACGACAAGGCAAAGACCCAGGGAAGCATACAGCGGGCAGCTCTCACTGCAGCAAAGCAGAGGCTGAAAAATTCTCTGAAATAGGGGTCGCGACGCGTTTACTCTTTGCCTGACCCCAAGTTAAGATATTCCAGAATCTGCCGTGACAAATCATCCAGGCCCTGCCCTGTCAGTGCGGAAATGGAGAGTAGTGGCAGCTCCTCACCTACAGCTTCTTTCACTGTCCGGCCAATATCCTGACGACTTTTAGCCTGCTGTGCCCGACTCAGCTTATCCGACTTATTCAGAAGCAAAAAATAGGGAGCTCCGGTCACTTCCATCCAGCGGATCATCTCCAGATCCAGCTGCGAAGGCAGATGTCGTGCGTCAAGGAGGTGCAAAATCAGGGCGATCGGCTGTTCTGAGCGCAAGTAGGCATCGGTCAGCTTTGAGAAGGCTTTCTGCTCTTCTTTAGAGCTCTTGCTGAAGCCATAACCAGGCAAATCAACCAGATAAAAGCTTCCGGCGACATCAAAGAAAATGAGGCCCCGGGTTTTTCCTGCCTCTCGACTGGTTCTCGCGAGCTTTGACTGACGGCAGAGTTTGTTGATCAGCGAGGACTTTCCCGCATTCGATTTTCCTGCCAGAACAATCTGCGGCAAACCGTCTTTCGGCAAGTTTTTAAGATCTGCGACGAACGCAGAAAATTTTGCCCGCTGAAAGATGGGATCACTTTTCACTTCCGGCATGATCTGACTCCTCCCTCACTTCTGTCTGCTGTGACAGCATGTACCGTGACAGCCTCTTACACATTCTTAATGCTATAATAACTTCAACAGCTTGAACAGGGGGAAACGTTATGGACGATCAACGCTCAGCCTCGCGTCAATATTCTTATTGGCGCTATGGTGACAGTATGATGGATCCGCTGGGTCCGGTTGCTGTGATCTCTCAGCAACTTCAGCCCGAACTCGCAGATAGTGTCAATCGCAAACTACGCAGAATTCGACAAAATTTCAGCAATGAATTTCCGGAACTAAAAAAACTGCCCGGCTATCTGCGTCAGGATTATGAAATCGAAGTCGATCTTCAGCGCTTTAACAATGGTGAAGGTCAGGCCACTCTGCTGGAAAGCGTGCGCGGCCACGATGTCTACATTATTACCGACGTTTTGAACAGCGGCGCATTCACAGTTCGCAACAACAGCTATGAACCGCTCTCTCCTGATGAACATTATCAGGATCTGATCCGACTCCTTGGCGCCATGCACGGCCTGGCCCGACGCGTTAACGTGATTCTTCCCTATCTCTTCCAAAGCCGCCGCTATCTGCGCACCAACCGGGGTTCGATGGACTGCGGCCTGGTTTTACGACAGCTTTTCAGTATGGGCATCGCCAATCTGATTACTTTCGATGCCCACGATACACGTGTGGCCAATGCCGTACCCACCAAAAATTTTGAAAGCTTTCCCACCACACTCCCCATCATCGAAAATGTGCTGGAACGTGTTCCTGACCTGCATATTGATAAAGAACACTTTATGCTGATAAGTCCAAAGGAAACTGGTATCAGCCGGGCTATTTACTATGCCACTTTGATGAAAGTGCCCCTTGGCACCTTTTACCGTGAACATCTGGCTGACGGCAGCATCTCAAAAGCTTTCCTGGGTGAAGATATTCAAGGGCGCGACGTCATGATTGTCGATGATATGATCGACAGCTCCCAGACCATCTGTGAATGCGCCAGTTACCTTAAAGAGCATGGAGCCAAACGGGTTTTCTGCGCTGTCAGTTTTGCGCAGTTCACCAAAGGCTATGAGCTTGTCAACCAGGCTTACGACTTCGGCATTATCGATAAGATCTTCAGTACCAACCTGATCTACCAGCCCCGGGCACTTCGTGCGATGCCCTGGTTTGAATCTGTCGACATGTCAGGCTACCTCGCTTCTGTCATTGATGCACTCAATCATAATTCATCGCTCAGTCAGCTGCTCTCTCCCGAGCAGCGCATCGTGAACGTCTTAGACCGCCACAATAAAAGACTTGCCGAGCTGGCTAAATAAAGGAGACTGCAGTATGGAAAAGAATTTTTCCTTTGAAAAAAAAGATAAAACCTATTACACCTATGACCAGTACGGCACCAATCCCATGCCGGCCTTTGGACCTGTGGGCATTCTCGCCCTCCCCGGAGCCGTCGATTTCAGCGAGAAAGTCAATCACTTCCTGCTGGAGCGCCGTCGTGAATACCTCGACGTGATCGCCGAAGAGGATATGGATCCCGGCTTTCTCCGCGACGATTACCGCATTCCCCTTAATCTGGTGCGTTTCTCTTCCGGCGAAGGCAAGGCGATCATTGAGAGCACTGTGCGCGGCCATGACCTCTACCTGATCTGTGACCCCCTGAACTACAGCTGCACTTACAAGATGTTTGGCTTTGAAAATCGCATGAGTCCGGATGACCACTACCAGGATCTCAAGCGCGTCATTCTGGCTGCCTCCGGCAAGGGCCTGCGCATTAACGTCATCATGCCCTTCCTTTATGAGAGCCGCCAGCACCGCCGTTCCGGCCGTGAGTCCCTGGACTGTGCCTATATGCTTGAAGAAATTTTCAAGCTTGGCGTCTCTAACTTTCTGACTTTTGATGCGCACGACGAGCGGGTATCCAACTCCATACCTGTCGGTGGCTTCGAAAATATCCCAACGTCCTATCAGATCATGAAGAGCCTGGTTAAAGTCATCCCGGATCTTGAATTTTCTCCCGACAAAATGATGGTCGTCTCCCCTGATGAAGGCGGCATCAAACGCGCCATGTTCTATGCGAGTATCCTGGGGCTGCCCCTCGGCACCTTCTACAAGCGCCGTGACTACTCGGTGATTAAGGATGGGCGTAACCCGATCATCGCCCATGAATTTCTGGGCGACTCCGTCGAAGGCCTGGATGTACTAATCGTTGACGATATGATTTCTTCAGGTGACTCCATGCTGGATTTGTCCAGAATTCTGAGAGAACGTGGCGCCAGGCGAATTTTCTGTGCCACCAGTTTCGGGCTCTTTACCAGCGGCCTTAAGCGCTTCCAGGAAGCCTATGATCAAGGTTTGATTAACCACGTTTTCTGCACCAACCTCACCTATCATGCGCCGGAACTGCTGGCCTGTCCCTGGTATACGGATGCAGACATGAGCAAATTCGTCGCCCTGCTTATCGACGCAATGAACCACAACGCATCGATGACCACCCTGCTCGATCCAAGCGACAAAATCAATCAATTGCTCAACCGCATCCAGAATTAAGGGGCGCTGTCAGTTCTTTAATCCATCTTAGAGGCCCCGCTTTGGCGGGGCTTTTATAATAGCTCAATAACAAAAAGCCCCACCGAAGTGGGGCTTTTTGCATTTTCGGTGAGGCTCTTGCCGTGGTGGCAGTCTGCTTCACATTTTCATCAGGACTTTTCCTTAACGGCCGAACTGAGCGTCGTTGTTGCCGCTGTCGGTCGTCCACATCTCGAGCATGTTGATCGGGTCGTTGAAGTCCGCAACCCAGCCATGACGAGCTACGTCATAGTTGCCGGCCTTACGTTCGTTCAGCGTGGTCGCCCAGTCCATCTGCTCCACTTCCATGGTGATGCCGATGGTGGCGAGGTCCTGCTGAATCAGCTCGGCGATCTTCTGGTGGGCTTCTGATTTATTGGTGAGGTAACGGATGTGCAGAGGCGTGTTTTCAGAGAGCATACCCTTGTCGTCAAACTCGAAACCGGCGGATTTCAGCAGTTCAATAGCCTTGTCAGAATCCGGTTCCAGACTGAAGTAACCTTTTTCATCTTCGAGAGGATACTTAAAATCGTCATCGTTTTCACGGAAGACACCGCCATGGCCATCGGCCATACCTGTCGGGATAAAGGTATTGGCACATTCCTGACCCGTCTGAGCCACAGTGTCAACGATATACTGACGATCAATCAGCAGGGAAATTGCCTTACGCATGGCCTTGGCCTGATCGGCAGTTTTGCCGTCAAAGAGCGGAGAGTTCACATTGAAGATGACAAAATAAGTGCCGAGGTTTGGAACAATGTGGAATTCCGGATCCTTATCCTTGAGATTCGGAACTTCGTCAACAGGAACGGCGTCGATAAAGTCGAGGTTTCCCGCTTTATAAGCTGAGAAAATGACAGAGACATCGTCGGAGAGCATGAACTCCAGGCGATTGATCTTCACTTCATCCGCACGATAGTAGTTCGGGTTCTTCTCGTAGACCATGGATTCCTTGTGTTTCCACTCTTTCAGCACATAGGCGCCGTTGGAGGGGAAGCCGGCTTCGAGGGCCCAGGCACCCGGCTCTACAATCTTGCCATCTTTGTCACGGAAGCCCTTGGCGCCCTCAACGGCGGCCTTCTGCACAGGATAGTAGCAGGGGAAGGCGCAGAGGTCGAGGAAGTAAGCGCAGGGGCTCTTCAGGACGACCGTCAGGGTCTTACCATCTTCCGAGGCTTTGACGTTCAATTTATCTGCAGCAGCATTGGCTTCTTCTTCCGTAAAGGTCGGCTTGGCTTCTTCGCCTTCTTTGGCCTCCGGCTGCTCCGGCATTTCCGGATAGCCGTCGATGACGTCAAACATGTAGGCATAGTCGGCTGCGGTCATCCAGTTGACGCCGCGCTTCCAGCTGTACTCAAAGTCCGCGGCCGTCAGAGGGCTGCCATCGGACCATTTGAGGCCGTCTCTGAGGGTAAAGGTGTAGGTCAGACCATCATCGCTGACATCGACTTTTTCGGCCAGGTCATTCTGCAGCTTGCCCTCGGCATTATAAGTCCAGAGGCCTGCAAAACTGTTGACGGCCAGGCAGGCGCCATCGACAGAGGAATTCAGGGCCGGATCCAGGCGGTCCGGTTCACTGGCAATATTGATGCGAACGGTGTCCTTGTCGCCGTAGTCTGAGAACATAAAGAACTTGAAGCCGAAGAGGTTGCTGTAATAGCCCTGCAGATCAGCTTTGGCCATGTAGGGGTCGTTGTAGTAATAAAGCGGGCAGACGGCGCCGCTGTCCATCAGCATGTCTTCCGCCTGATGCATCAGGGCTTCGCGTTTGACAAAGTCCTTTTCACTTTTGATTCCTTTGATGAGCTCATCGTAGGGAGCCCAGTCAAGTTTGTCGACAGCCGCTTCAACCTTGAGCGGAGCAAAGGCCGGGATCAGCGTAAAAAGCATGATCAGCGCGACTGCGAGAGCGATGTACTTTCCAGATTTCATAACTTCCTCCTGAAGTATTGCCGCAAGGCATGCCTGTGATCTTCTTCGCCCCTACATATTCCAGCAGGCAACGAAATGGCCGGAGCCCCGATCGACCAGCGGAGGCATTTCGGCGGCACATTGTTCTGTCGCATAAGGGCAGCGCGTGCGGAAGGCGCAACCGCTCGGCATATTGAGCGGACTGGGCACGTCGCCCTCAAGGACGATGCGTTGGCTCTCCCGGGCTGTTTTGGGGTCGGGAATCGGAACAGCCGAGAAAAGCGAACGGGTGTAAGGATGGGTGGGATGATCGTTAATTTCGTTGGTCTCGGCAAGCTCAATGAGTTTGCCCAGATACATGACCGCCACCCGGTCGCTCATATAGGTGACGACAAGAATGTCGTGAGCGATAAAGAGATAGGAAAGGCCAAGCTTTTCCTGCAGATCCTTGAACATATTGAGAATCTGCGCCTGAATGGATACGTCCAGCGCAGAGACCGACTCATCGCAGACGATGAAGCGGGGATCAACGGCAAGGGCTCTGGCGATGCCGATGCGCTGCCGCTGGCCGCCGGAAAATTCATGGGCATAGCGCGTGGCGTGTTCAGCATTCAGGCCCACCAGGGCCATAAGATGACGAATACGTTCACGGCGTTCTTTCCGCGTTTTGCAGAGGTGATGGACGTCCAGAGGTTCTCCGATGATATCCTCGATGGTCATGCGCGGGTTCAGCGAAGAATATGGATCCTGAAAGACCATCTGCATATCCTTGCGGATTTCCAGAAGATTCTTTTTAGTAATTTCCTGCCCATCAAAGAGCACCGTTCCGGCGGTTGGCTCGTAGAGATGCAGGAGGGTTCGCCCGACTGTCGTTTTGCCGCAGCCAGATTCGCCTACCAGCCCCAGCGTCTCACCTTTTTTAATCTTAAAACTGACATCATCGACAGCTTTTAAGGGAACAGAGCTGAATAAACCGGTTTTGACGGGGAAATATTTTTTAAGATGATCGACTTCAACAATATATTCGCTCATGAGTCTGCCTCCGTCTCCCGGTCAGCGGGTGTTTCCGTTACGTTTGTGTTGGTCGTAAGTTTGAGCTCGCCGCTTTCCACAAGAAGATCGCGGGCATTCGCCCAGCAGGAGGCGTAGTGGCGGCCATGGATATGCCATTCCTCCGGATGCTCTCTGAGGCAGATATTCATGGCCTCCTTGCAGCGCGGGGCAAAGGGACAGCCCGGCGGAAGATTGAGCAGGTCAATCGGTGTTCCATGAATAGGCACCAGGCGCTCCGTGCTTTTGCGGACTTTCGGAATCGAATTGAGAAGCCCCCGCGTATAGGAATGTTTGGGCTGGTAAAAGATATCGTCAGCATCGCCACGTTCACAGATACCGCCGGCATACATGACGATGATCTCATCACAGATACTCGCGATGACGCCAAGGTCATGCGTAATCATGATGACGGCCATGCCCAGCTTCTTCTGCAGGCTCTGAATCAGTTCAATGATCTGCGCCTGGATGGTGACGTCAAGGGCTGTCGTCGGCTCGTCGGCAATCAGCAGATCCGGCTCGCAGGCCAGAGCCATGGCTATCATCGCGCGCTGACGCATGCCTCCGGAAAACTCAAAGGGGTACTGTTTGATCCGCCTTTCCGGTTCGTTGATTCCGACCAGATTCAAGAGTTCAAGCGTCCGTTTCTGAACATCACTCCCGCGGAAATCCGTATGCAGTTTAATCGCCTCTCCGATCTGATTGCCAATCGTAAAGACCGGATTCAGGGAGGTCATGGGATCCTGAAAGATCATGGAGATTTTATCCCCGCGGATTTTCTGCATCTCTTTTCTGCTGAGTTTCAGCAGATCGGTCCCCTCAAAGAGGACTTCCCCTGCGGTGACACGACCAGGAAACTGCAGGATTTGCATAATGGAATAGGCCGTTACACTTTTACCGCTGCCCGACTCTCCTACGATGCCGAGAACCTTGCCATGAGGAAGGTCAAAGGAGATCCCGTTGACGGCTTTAACTTCCCCGGAATCGGTAAAAAATGAGGTGTGAAGGTTTTTGACTTGTAATAGAAAATCTGACATGTCACGTCCCTACTTTCTCAGCTTCGGGTCGAAGGCATCGCGGAGACCATCGCCGATGATGTTCAAAGACAAGACCAGCAGACAGATCAGGATGGAGGGAAAGACCAGCTTATGCGGATAACTCTGAATACTTTCGCGGGCGTCGTTGGCCAGAGAGCCAAGCGAAGGCGTCGGCACGGCAACACCAAGGCCCAGGAAAGAAAGAAAACTTTCCGTAAAGATCGCCGAAGGAATCTGCAGAGCCGTGGAAATAATAATCACGCTGATGCAGTTCGGCAGAACATGGCGGCGGATAATCCGACCTTTGCCGGCACCAATTGACTCGGCCGCCATAACAAAGTCCATTTCCCGCAGAGTCAGGATCTGGCCACGCACCAGACGCGCCATGCCGACCCAATAAAGTAAGCCGAAGACAATAAATAAGCTCAGCATATTCGTGCCGATAGTGGCAAAAACGGTTCCCTGAATCTTATCTTTGAGCACTTCTCTCAAGACCACAGAAAGCAGGATAATAATCAGAGTATCTGGCAAAGCGTAAATAATATCGACAATGCGCATCATGATCAGGTCGACCTTGCCCCCCAGATATCCGGCCACAGAGCCGTAAATCAAGCCGATAACCAGGACAATGAGGCTGGCAAAGAAGCCTACTCCAAGTGAGATTTTTGTGCCGACCATGCAGCGCACATAATAGTCGCGTCCTACTGAATCGGTACCGAAGAGATGGGGATACAGCTTTGCCCCCTGATCGATTTCCTTCTGTTCCATCCTGGACCACTGCAGAGGCCCAAGGTTGGCAAGGCTCTTATCGCGACGTCCATTGATGCGAATGACTTCATCATAACCGTATGGATTGATATAAGGCGTGAGGAAAATCAGGATAATCAAAGCCAGCAGAATAAAGAACATTGACATCGCCAATTTATTTTTTTTGAAATTCTTGATGCCATCTTTCAGAAAAGTGGATGCGGGACGCATCACTTCCTGCTGGGCCTTGTCTTTTTCGGAAGCTGGCTCAAACACCGACAGATCTGGCTGCAGGCTCAGGACACGCTTGCGAAGAAGCTCTTTAGCCTCAAAGCTGGGGCGTTCGTTCTGCTCTGATCCAGAGCCCATTACCTGGGATGTCATTTTATTTTCTGCCATCGTAACGTCCCTTTCTAACTAAAGTCGATACGCGGATCAACAAATTTATAGACAATATCGCAGATGAGATTCATCACCACCATGAGGCAGGCGAGAAAAACCGTACAGCCCATAATCATGGAGTAATCGCGATTTAAAATACCTTGCACAAACTCACGGCCCATACCGCCAATACTGAAAACGGTTTCGACCACCATAGAACCGGTCAGGGTATACGCCAGCATCGGTCCAAGATAGGTAATTACAGGAAGAATGGCATTGCGCAGCGCATGCTTGTAGAGCACGCTTTTGCTGCTGACGCCTTTGGCACGAGCTGTGCGAATATAGTCTTCACCCAGCACATCGAGCATGCTCGACTTGGTCAGGCGCGTGATATAGGCCGCAGGGTACATGGACAGTGAGAGCACCGGCAGCACATAGCTGGGATCACCTGCCCGGAAAACCGGGAACCAGCCCAGCTTCAGGCAAAAGATGAGGAGCAGCATGGTCGCCAGGACAAAGCTGGGAACCGAAACGAAAAAAGTGGTCAGAAAAATGATCAGGCGATCTGGCCAGCGATTGCGGTAAAGTGCAGCAATCACTCCGAAGATCGTTCCTGAAATCAAAGCGACGGTAGCGCTCATGCCTCCCAGTTTGGCGGAAACACCAAAGGTATTCCTCATCGTTTCGGAAATATCGCGACCATTTTTTGTGGAAATCCCGAAATCCCCTTTGAGAAAAGCATTCTCCATGTAGAGCAGAAACTGCTCGCCAATGGGCTTATCGAGATTAAAACGGCTTTCCAGTACTGCTTTAACGGCCGGGGTTGACGCCTTTTCTTTATTAAAGGGTCCGCCCGGTATGGCGTGCATCGTAAAAAACGTAATCGCAATGACGATGAACACCGTCAGCAGCGCAAGCAGGACGCGTTTGACGATATAACTCCACATAGTTCCTCCCCCACTCCTCTGAATCAGGCAAGTCTGCATAAGCTGTGAAGCAGAACAGAGTCTTGCCAAAAGAAGTTGTTTTAAGTTTAGTGCAGAGCGCATGAAAATTCAACACTTCGACAAAAACTGGATATCTTTTGCAAACTGCTCAATATTTATTTGACTTTATGCCTTATCAATCACCTTTTTTGCATATCCTTGAAAATATCCTTATTTTGCATACTATAGAGCTTGATTTAGGATATTATTTCATATTATAAAGATGATAATAAAAAAGAGCAGATCCATGATCTGCTCCTCATGTTTCATCAGTCTATCCGCTGGCGGCAGACTCAATCATCGTAAATCCACTCGCAGGCCGCTTCATCGGCAAAGACCGTACAATCGGGATGCAATTGCAAAATCGAGGCGGGAAGGTCTGGGGTAACAGGCCCCGTAACCGCCGCTTTCAAAGCCTTTGCCTTCTTTTCCCCGCTCACCAGCAGAATGACCTTGCCGGCCTGCATGATCTGCTTGACCCCCAGGGTAATGGCCTGATGGGGAACCTCAGCGCGTGAGGAAAAGAAACGTGAGTTGGCATCAATGGTCTCTTTGCTCAAGTCAACGACATGGGTCGCAGGGGTAAAGAAACTGTCAGGCTCATTGAAACCGATATGTCCGTTGGGACCAAGCCCCAGGACCTGCAAGTCAATTCCACCGAGGCACTCGACCATCATTTCATAATTTTCCGCTTCTTCCTCGGGATTGGCAGCAAGGCCATTCGGCACATGTGTCATTTCAGGGTCAATATTGATATGATTGAAAAGCTGTTCATTCATAAAATGACGATAGCTCTGCTCATGATCCGGCCCCAGACCGACATATTCATCAAGGTTGACCGTTTCAATCTCAGAAAAATCAATCTCACCAGTGTTATAAAGGCGAATCAGCTCATCATAGGTCCCTATGGGTGTTGATCCGGTAGCCAGGCCGAGAATACTCTCAGGGAACAATTTAACCTGAGCAGCAATCAGGGCAGCCGCCTTCTTGCTCATTTCTTGATAATCATTGCAGACCAGCAGTTTCATTCATTTTTCCTCCCGGAATTCTGGTGTCGGCGGTAGAGAAAGAGACTCCAGGCCATGATGAGTGCAAGCAAAAGTTCAAGGCCACAAAACAGAAGGAAGCGATCAAGCTGATTCCAGGAAAGGAGTAAATTCAAAGCCGGCAGCATGATAAAAAGAAACAGACAGAGCAGGCTTCGGCCCAGCGGCTTTTCTCTGAAAAAAGAAAAAAGGCTGCTAAAAGCCCTTGGATCCGACGATTTTACCGGGGTCGGTTTTGCTCTGCCGTGACTGCTGCGGCTATTCTTCTCACTGGCACTCTTTCGTCTTGTTTCGGCCATCTTTCCCTCCAATTTTGTTATTATATCATAGTGAATAGGACAAGCGCATCGCCTGTGAAAGAAGGATCTCTCCATGCCTCTCGACGGAATAACGACAGATTTTCTCTGCAGAGAATTGAGTGAAAAAATAATAGGATCGCGGATCAACCGTATTTTTCAGCCAGCGGCCTATGATCTCAGCTTGCATCTCTGGCAAAGCGGTCGTCAGGAACAGCTTTTTCTCTCCGCAAACCCCTCAGCACCCAGGGCCTACCTGCGCTGCAAAGCTGGTCCAAACCCCAAGTTAGCGCCCGCTTTTTGCATGCTGCTGCGCAAGCTTCTGACCGGCGGGGAAATCATCGGACTCGAACACGAAGAAGGCGAACGTGTCTTCTCCCTGCTCATACAGGTGCGCAATGAATATGGAGATCTCTGTGAAAAACGCCTGGTCGCTGAACTTACCGGTCGTCACTCCAATCTGATCCTGCTCTCAGAAGATAAAATCATTCACGATGCCATCAGACATATTGACCACTCCGTAAATCGCCTGCGCGAACTTATGCCTGCCCGGCCCTACCTGGAACCTCCCAGACAGAATAAACACCCCGTCAGCCTGATTCTTGCCCAAGGGCAAAGGGAACTTGAAAATGGAAAAATCCCCTCTTTTCTCCTGGACGGCAGCACAGACAAGAATCTTTATCATCTCTTTATGGACACGCTTGGCGGCTTTTCTCCACTGCTCGTCCGCGAACTCCTGTTTCGTGCCAGGCTTCCTGAAGAAATGACTTTTGCCGAGCTTAAGGACGATGAAGAGAAAGTCCTCGCCGCAGCCCTCGGCACGCTCCTCACACAATGTGCCGCCTGCGAGGCACGACCCTCCCTCTACGCCAGTCGCCCCGGTGACACCTCCGTTTATGACTTTCATGCCCTGCCCCTGACCCTCCTGCCTCGGCTCAAAGAATGCGCCTCTCTTTCTGCCGCCATGGATGAGTTTTACGAAGCCCGCGAACGCAAACTTCGCTTTGTGGAGCAGAAAAAAGCCGCCGAAAAACGTCTGAGCCGGATCCGCAAACAAAACAGCCGCAAGCTGAGTCTCCACGAGGAAGATCTGCGTGAAGGTGAAAAAGCCGGACAATATCGTCTTTATGGCGAACTTTTACAGGCCTCGCTTTACGCCTTTAAGGGCAGGACAGATCGCCCTTCCCACGTGAGTGTGAAGAACTACTATGATCCTGATGGAAAAGAGCTGCTCATCCCCCTGGATCCCTCCCTGAACCTTCCCGGAAACGTTGAACGCTTTTTTAAACATTATCGCAAGGCCGAAGAAAAGCGACGTCACGCAGAAACTTTTCTCAGGAAAGACCGCGCTGAAGAAGCATGGATCGAAAGTCTGGCCGTTGCCCTTGAACGCGCCGAAAACCCTGAGGATATTCAGGCTGTCGAAGATGAAATACGGCATGAACTACGGCCTGAAGGCATGGCAGAGCAGCGAAGTGAAAAAGCCGAACGCCCGTTAAAAGACAGGCTCAATCCGGGACGTCCTTCCTCACGTAAAAAGAAAAAAGCCCGGAATACTTTGCCCGAAAAGAAGCAGAAGCAAGTTGAAGCCTCCCCGGTTTCGCATAATTTCCGGGCGTATTTTTCACAGAACGGCCTGCTCATCCGTTCGGGGCGCAACAACCTTGAAAATGAACAGCTGAGTCTGCGCAAATCCCATCAAAATGATCTTTGGTTTCACGCCCACAACATCCCTGGTTCACACGTCGTGCTGCATCTGGATGGCCGTGAAGCCGATGAACTCTCCATTGAGGATGCGGCCTCTGTCGCCGCCTGGTTTTCGTCTGCTAATCGCGCAAACTCAGGCGGCAAAGTCGAAATTGACTACTGTCCCGTAAAAAATCTTTCCAAGGCCAGAGGCGCTAAACCCGGCCACCTGATTTATAAAAACTTTAAGACCATCTACGTGGAAGCAAGAAACCCTCATGACTTTCTAAGCCCCGCTGAAGAAGGAAAAGAAAAAGCGTAGCCGCTCCGGCTTAAGGCGGACTCTGCTCAGGCCTTTCCTTAATAAAACACGCCAGGAAGCGATAACGTCAGGATGGCGGACTGAGCAGGAGCACGAAGCGGCCTGCCCCTCCGCTCTACTCTTGTGTTTCCACGAAACTGATTTGCTTTCCCCGAGACCCTTCGGCGTCTGCAGGAGGCTCAGCGCTCTTATCCGGACCCGGCCAGGGGATTCCCAGATGTTTGAAAGCGGCTTCGGAAAGGATGCGCCCGCGCGGAGTCTTGCTGATATAGCCGATCTGCATGAGATAGGGTTCGTAGATATCTTCAATGGTGCGCGGATCTTCCCCCGTGATTGCAGCCAGTGTATCGAGACCGACGGGTCCGCCGTTAAAGAGCTCTGCCATCTTTCGCATGAGCGTGAGATCCGTCGAATCCAGGCCCAGATGGTCTATCTCCAGAGCTGCAAGTCCTTTTTCCGCGATGTCTGCATCGATACAATCCTTGCCCATCACCTGAGCAAAGTCACGCAAGCGGCGCAGAATACGGATGGCAATTCGCGGTGTACCCCGGCAGCGGCCGGAGATAATTTTAAGTCCCTCATCGCTGATACCGATCTTGAGGACATTGGCATTGCGCTGGAGAATCTGCGCAATGTCCTTCGGCTGATAGAGCTCCAGGCGACAGATCATGCCGAAGCGATCGCGCAGCGGCGAAGTCAGAAGCCCCGCACGTGTCGTCGCACCGATCAGAGTAAAGGGCGGAAGATCCAGGCGGATCGAACGCGCAGAAGGCCCTTTGCCGATCATGATGTCGAGGGCATAGTCTTCCATCGCGGGATAGAGCACTTCTTCGACAGCATGGTTTAAGCGGTGAATCTCATCGATAAAAAGAACGTCGTGCGCTTGCAGATTCGTCAGCATGGCCGCAAGGTCACCTTGCCGTTCTATCGCTGGTCCCGAAGTCATTTTGAGACTGACACCTAATTCATTAGCGATAATCGCCGCCAGAGTTGTCTTGCCCAGCCCCGGAGGGCCATAGAGCAAAACATGATCCAGAGCTTCTCCACGGCTCAGGGCCGCCTTAATAAAAACCTCCAGATTAGACTTGATTTTGTCCTGGCCATAGTATTCGTCCCAGCTCGTTGGGCGCATGGAAGGCTCATCCCTCTCCGCCTTATGAAGCTCGCGGGAAATAACGCGCTCTTCCGGTTCTTCCTCAAACGCGTTATCTTCGGAAAATATACTGAAATAACCTTCTTCTGACATCACTCATTCCTCCGCTGAAAAATCAGGTTCTGGCCTGCCTCAGGCTGGAGCAAGTTCCCGCAGAGAGAGACGGATAAGCTCTTCAAGTTTCGGTACATCCTCTCTGTTCTTCAAAACCCGGCTCAAAGCTGCCGCGGCTTCCTTCTGACTGTAGCCAAGAAGCAGCAGGGCAGAGAGCACTTCCTCATGAGCCGTGTCGTTGAAGACCGCCTCAGCCTCCGCATTTTCCGCAGTAACCGCGGGAACTTGTCCTGCACGTTTCTTTAATTTGTCTTTGAGTTCCAGAATAAGGCGCTCGGCGGATTTCCGGCCAACCCCTTTAACAGAGGAAAGCGCTTTAACATCGCCATTAACGACCGCCAGAGCAAAACGATCGGGGGGCATGGAAGCCACCATGGTACTGGAAATCCTGGGGCCAAAGCCACTGACCGTGAGCAGCAGTTCAAAAAGCTGCTTCTCTTCGTAAGTGGGAAAAGCATAGAGACTGAGCTCGTCTTCACGTACATGAAGATAGGTGTAAATCCGGGCTTCCTGTCCCACTTCAGGAAGACGCCCTGCAGCCAGCGGGTCATAGTTGAGGCGAAAGCCCACGCCCTCGTGCAATAAAATGAGGTAATCCGGATTCTTCTCCAGAACTTTGCCTTCGATAAACGCAATCACGTCTTCACCTTTCCTGTCAAAAATCTTTATTACAGATATCTGAATCCGCACAATTTTCTCTACGCTGACTCTGGCCTAAGCGGCAATCTCTGGCAACGGACTACCAGGCTTCGGGACCGTGCCAGCCCGGACACCTTACTGGTAACCTGAAACCGCCAGAGCTTCCTTGCGGTTCCCCGAATGAGCATGGCAGATGGCAATCGCTACGGCATCCGCGACATCATCAGGCTTGGGGATTTCCTTTAAATGCAGGATACGCCGCACCATTTCCTGCACCTGGCTTTTTTCTGCCTTGCCATAACCGGTCACCGCGAGTTTGACCTGCATAGGAGTGTACTCAAAAACTGGCAAGCCGCGGCGAGCCGCAGCCACGATAGCCACTCCCCGTGCCTGCGCTGTGCCCATGGCAGTCGTCGTATTACGGGCAAAAAAGAGTTCCTCGATGGCCATGACCTGTGGCTTGTATCGAGCGATAATCTCACTGAGGCTTCGGTCTATGGTCAGCAGACGATCCGGGAATCGCGATTTAGAGGAGGTCGAAACCAAACCGTAGTCTTTCACGGCAAAGCGACCACTTTCATAATCCAGGATGCAATAGCCGGTAATGGCATAGCCTGGGTCTATCCCCATGATTCTCATAAGATTCCCTTTTCAAAATGACTTCAGAACTTCTTCAGAACTTCGCAGGCAAAACTTGAAAACGTCCCTTTTCAAGCATCACTTCCATCCCTCGCCTGCGACAAATCTTCCGACAACTTAAGTGTATTCCTATGATAGCACAGAAGGCCGGAAGCAAGAGGGCCAGGCATCCTTTCGTCCAGGCGTGTCCTTTAGCTGAAAATATCGTAGAATAGCAGAAATAAACTCCATCAGCTTCTTGTTTTTGAGGAGGATGCCGATGCCCTTATCTTTAAGGCAAAAAACAGTGTCGTCTGCAGTTCCGCAGGTCTTAGTCGCTGAAAATGAGTTTCTCAGACTTGAAGCCTGTGAACTCGGCGCTTCCCTGCTCTCTCTAAAAGTGAAGACAAGCCGTGGCCTGCAGGAAGTGCTGCGTGGCGAAGCCGATATTCCCTGGCGTTTGCAGCATTACCCTTATTACAATGCAGCTGTTGGTCCCGTCGCCAATCGCCTGGGAGAGGTCGAGCTGTCTCTGGATTCAGGAACACTCGTCCTCGATGCCAACGAGGGGAAAAATCATCTTCATGGCGGCGCACGGGGCTATCATTCCCGTATCTGGCAGGGCAGCCTGGAAAATCCTGCCGGCCTCGTTTTCCGCCTGGAGACTTCCCCCGAAGATGACGGTTACCCCGGAGAACGCAGGATCAGCTGGCATTATCAGCTGGAAGGACCTGCCCTCCGTGTTTCTTTCGAACAAGTGAGTTCAGCTGATACCCTCTTCAACCCCTGCTTTCATGCTTACTTCAATCTGAACCCTGAAGCGGCGACGATTGAGGATCAGGAACTGCGGCTGCGCGCAGAGGCTTTCCTGCCCAAAGGTGAGGACAAGTGCCCGACGGGAGAACTTCGCTCGCTGAAGGCAACGACAATGGATTTTACCAGTCCCAGAAGATTGGGAGACGCGCTGAGACAGATTGAAGACGATCCGCAGCTTGGCGAACTCGACCATTATTTCGTCCTTGAAAACAGCGCTCTTATGCACAGCCATTCTCTGCCTGACAACAGCCGTTTTGCCCCTGTGGAACTCTATTCAGCTGAGAGCGGTCTGCTCCTGCAGGCCACGTCAGATCTTCCGGGTCTGCAGGTTTACGCCTGCAAAAGTGGCGACAGCAAAAAGACCGGACATTTTCCCGAACATTTTGCCTGCTGTCTGGAATTTCAGAAATATCCCGATGCCCTGCGGCACCCCAGCTTTCCTTCCATCATCCAGAGGCCTGGCGAACGCTGCTCAGCCTCAATGCGCTTTACTTTCAGAGAAAGCCCAAACCCTTTCAGGAGGTCACTATGATTCGTTCATCGGGGGTTCTCATGCCCGTTTTCAGTTTGCCCGGTCCCTTTGCCTGGGGCGTTCTTGGTGAAGAAGCGCTGAATTTTGCACGCTCTCTGAAAAAAGCGGGCATCAGCCGCTGGCAGGTGCTCCCCCTCTCCCCTCCGGGCGCCTTCGCCTCTCCTTACCAGTGCATCTCCAGCTTCGCTGGTAATCCGGCCTTTATTGACCCTCGAGGCCTTTATAAGGATGGCCTGATCAGCGATGAGGAACTGCGTTCCCTCTATGTTGACGAGGTGAGCCCGAGGATACACTATGGCGAGGCTTTACCCCGACATACTCAGATCCTGAAACAGGCCTTTACGCGCTTCGCAACGCGTGATTTTGAAGAGCTCACCCGCTTTCGTCAAAAAGAGGTCTCCTGGCTCGAAGATTACGCTGTTTTTATGACAGCCCGCGAAATTTTCGGTGAAAAGCCCTGGTGGGAATGGCCCGATCCCCTGCTGCAGAAGAAAGATGAAGAAACCGTGCGCAACTTTGCCCGTGAACACGCGGCAAGTATTCACTATTACATTTTTGAGCAATATGAATTTTTCAAACAATTGAGCGAACTTCGCCGACAAATCAATGAGCTCGGCATTGCCGTGATTGGCGATCTGCCCATTTATCCCGCGGCTGATTCGACGGATCTCTGGGGACGTCGGGAACTTTTTGAGACAGATGAGAACGGCTATCCCAGCAGAGTTGCGGGAGTCCCCCCGGATTATTTCAGTGCCGAAGGGCAGCTCTGGGGCAACCCCCTTTATAGCTGGGATAAGATGAAGGAGGACAAGTACCGCTATTGGATCGAACGCATTGGCAAGGCCATGGAGTGGTACGACCTTCTGCGCCTCGATCACTTCCGCGGCTTTGAATCCTACTGGGCCGTGCCCGCAGGAGAGTCAACCGCCATCAACGGCGTCTGGGAAAAAGGCCCGGCCATGGACCTCTTTGAAGACCTTCTTCGCCTCTATCCACAGGGCGCTTTTATCGCCGAAGACCTTGGAGAAATTACTGCCGACGTTCGCCAGTTTCTGCAGGCCACCGGCATTCCCGGGATGAAAGTTCTGCAATTCGCCTTTGATCCCTTTTTCGAGTCCAAAGACCGCCCGCACAGTTACAAAGCCAACATCGTCGCTTTTACCGGGACCCACGATAACGATACCTTGCTCGGCTGGGCCAGAGCGGCCAGTGATGAAGAATGGCAGCTCATCTGCAGGTACTTTGGACTAACGGACGATTCACGAGATATCGATGGCCCCCTGAGTCCCCTCTGCCGCCGCGTCATCCTCACCCTCTGGCAGAGTGTCGCCAATCTCGTCATCGTGCCCATCACCGATCTTCTGGGGCTCGACAGCAGCTATCGCATCAATCATCCCGGAACCATTGGCGGCAACTGGGAGATGCGGCTCACACAGGAACAACTCAACAGCCTCGATCTGGAGTGGCTGGCCAGCATCAACGAAGTCTGCCAACGCAAGTAAGCACTGGCAAAAAATGTCCGGGAATAAAATAAGGTGCCGGAATGAAAGGAACAAAATGAGAGCAATTATTCAGCGCGTCAGCGAAGCCTCCGTCACAATCGCAGGCAAAGAGAAAGCCCGCATCGGCCAGGGCTATCTGATCTTACTTGGCGTCGGCCAGGGTGACAGCCGTAGCGAAGCGGAAAAACTCTGGAGAAAAATCTCCGCCCTACGCATTTTCGAAGATGAAAACGGCAAAACCAACCTCTCCCTCTCCCAGGTCGGAGGCAACGTCCTCATCGTCTCCCAGTTCACCCTCTGGGCCAACTGTAAAAAAGGCAACCGACCCTCCTTTATCGAAGCCGCGGATCCAAAGCTTGGCAACGAACTCTACGAATACTTTCTGGAGCTCGTCTCCATCGAATACCCGGAATATGGCTGCGGACAATTCGGGGCCGACATGCAGGTTTCCCTGATTAACGATGGCCCCTTCACCCTCGTTCTCGACACCGACAATTTATGATGGAAAGTTGTATCTCTGTTCCACGCTTCGATAAGGCAGTCCATCAAAAGACAGAAGTTCAGCTTGCTCCCGCGCCTGAGCTTGCTATAATAAAGAAAGTTTGAAAAAGCCTTGTCCTGGCTGATTTCAGGTCGTCCGTACAACGGGCTGAAGGTGGCTTTCTTTAAACTGAGTATTTTGCTTAAAACAAGTTGGTGATATTGATGAAGACTTTTTGCGAATTAAGTGAAAGCGAATTTGACGCCTTCAGTCGTTCCTTTCGGCCGGCGAGCTTCCTGCAATCGGTTCCCATGGCCCGGTCACAGGCTGAGCGAGGCTATGAGGTCCATTATTATGGCTTGAAGGATGGCGATAAAGTCATCGCTGCCGGCCTTTTTACGGTTCACCCCTATCGTAAAGTTTTTAAGATCATGACCGCCTCCGGCGGCATGCTTATGGATTATAACAATCTCGAGGATTTAGTTCTCCTGCGTAAGGGCCTCATTCAGCACCTTTCCAAAAAAGGCATTGCTCAGGTACAGATTCTTCCCAATTTTAATTTGATTGAGCATGATATTGATGGCGCGATCGTGCCTGGGGGCTATGATAATCACCACCTGGTCGACAATTTGCTGAAGGCCGGTTTCCATCACCACGGTTACCACAACCACTATGCCACCAATGACATCCGCTGGTTCTTTTACAAGGATATGTCCCAGATAAAAGATGAAGATCAGCTCATGGAATCATTCGGAGGTCAGGCACGCTGGGCCGTTCGCAAAACCCTCAAGCAGAATGTAATCGTCCGCGATCTGGCCTACGATGAACTCGATAAATTCGATCAAATTCTTGAACATACGGCTGAACGCCGTCAATTTAACAATCGAGGTTTGAGCTACTACCAGAGCTTATACCATCACTTTTCCCAAAGCGGCGATGTCCGCTTTCTCATCGCCGAGCTTGATCTGGATCTATATGAAAAACGGCTGAAAGATATGCGGGCGGAGCAGGAAGCCGAACTGGAGGATGCCAGAGCCCGTCACGAGGCGAAGCCGACCCGCAAGATGGAGAACCGCATGATGGTGGCCCAGGAGGCCATCGACGGCTTTAACGAAAAGCTTCAGGAATTAGAGGGCCTGCGACCGGAGGGTCCGGTGATTCCCATGGCCGCCGCGGTTTTCATCCGCTATGTTGATTCGATCACCTATCTTTTCAGCGGAGCCTACGATCGTTATCTCAGCTTTAATGCGCCCTACGCTCTGCAGTGGGAGGCCATGAACTGGGCCATTAAAAGTGGTATTCCCATCTATGACTTTTATGGAACCGCCGGCGCCTATGCCCACTACGATGACGAGGGCGTGTATCACTTCAAAAAGAGTTTCGGCGGCGTGGTCATCGAAAAGCCGGGCACCTTCAGCGTGAACCCCAACCGTTTTCTCTATGGGATCTTAAAGCGTATTTCCGATATTGACGAAGACAAGTAAAATCGGCTGATAAAAAGCGGCCTATAAGCGCAGGAGTATTTTTCTTTGGAACGAAGCATTGAACATATCGATCTTAATCGCGATTACGAAACCTTTAAGGAGCTCAGTCTGACCTGCTTCGGTCCGGGCGCCAACGTCGATAAAGCCATGCACCAATGGCTCTTAAACGATAATCCTTATCATCCCGACGGCAACCTGCTTTTTCTCTTAAAAGAGGGTGACAAAGCGATTGCCTGCGATGGCCTGATCCCAGGCGAATTGTATATCCGGGGAAAAACCGTTTTAATGGCTCATTCCGTGAAGACCATGACGCATCCCGACTACCAGCGCCAGGGGATCTTCAGGATGATGACCGATAACTCCGTCGAGGCAGGGCGCAAAGCGGGCGTCGATGTCATTCTTGGCCTGGCTAACGCTGCCTCCTACCCCGGCTATCAAAAATTTGGCTGGCTAAGTCTTTTCAAAAGAGAGGTGCTGGTTCAACCCATCTGCCTTCGTGGCTATCTTCAAAGGAAAATCAAAAGTGCCGCGCTGGCCAGGCTGGGCAGCAAGATCTATGGCCAGATTCTCAGACAGCGCTGCAAACAAAAAGACAGCAGCCTCCGCTTTGAATGGCTCCAGCAGGTTCCGCCTGAAATTCAGTCCTGCTGGGAGCGTTATAAAGATTTATATGAGATTCTTCTAGTTCGCGATTTCAAATATCTGAATTATCGCTACAACCAGCGACCGGACGTCGCTTACCAGACCCTGATCGCTCGCCGCGGTCAGGAGATCGTGGGTTTCGCCATTCTCCGTGAAGGCCATACCAGCCATTCCGTCATGGGCAACGTCTGCGAGTTTTTTACCGACCCTTTTAATGAGCAGGATATCGCGGAGCTGTCCAGGGCCATCAGCAGAGTCGCGCTGAAAAAGAACTGGGATTATCTGGTGCTCAGCTGCGGCCTTTACGGGCATTATCTTAAAGTCCTCAAAGCCAATGGCTACCGGCCCACACCCACTCCCCCACCCAACGATCAGATGATCGCCCTGATTTTAAGCAAGAACGTCAGTCCAGAGGAGATCACAGGCGCGGACAGCTGGTACTGCAGCCAGGGCGAAGGGGATATAGAGCTGGATCTGCGGTAAAACCAAGCCTTGCCCGTATGAGCAGTGGTACCAGGGCCAATGGAAATTAAAATAGGGTCTGCTGAATCAATCAGCTAGCCGATTAACCAATAATATTAATTCTTCAAAACGGCTTCCAGGTGTCCTCAACAGAAAACTGGGAGCCATTTTCTTTCCTGTTTAAGCTAAAAGAGCCCTAGCAAAATGGGCGCAAAAAATTCTCTTAGGCTCTTTTGCAGGTTCATCACCAGGAAGGTCAGATAGATTGAGGTTTCGCTCGTATCCTGGCGACGCATCATCACGCGGCCCAGGGAATAGCTACTTTTGCCTTCTCCAAACTTGCCTTCAATCGCGTTCCGTTCCCCGGACTCTGACCGTTCCAAACACTTCTGCTCAGCGTACAGGGCTTTGTCCTTGGGTGGCCTTCCCAGTGGTCGGCCGTTCAAATGGATGCCGTGTTCCTTGCAGTAACTCAGGTTCTTTCTCGTTCGGAAGATCTGGTCTGACAAGACACGTTCCGGGTAATGGCCGTATCTTACTTGGTAGGCCTCGACCGCCCCCTCCAGGTCTTCACTTTCGTTGTAGGCTTCCCAGGAAAGACGTTCGATCTGGCAATAACCGTTCACAACACTGGCCGTCAGTTTGGCTCCAAACTCCGTCCCCGCACGGACTTTCCCTCGTACGATCGGCCGCACATGCGGCTGGTGAAGACTCACAATGCGATGCTCACACTGGTGCTTTCGTTCGTCAAACATCTGACGCTGCTGCTCGTAAAGTTTCTTTATGGTCGCAAGGTAGCTCTCTTACAAAGAACTTAAATCTGCACGGCTGTCCTTTTGCATCGCTTCCACAATCCTGAGGTCTCGTTCCACATACTGCAGCTGCTTCTTGACCGCTCGTCGAATCTCACCCTTCCTCGGGTGGCGGTTCCGGCAGAAACGCTTGTAGTCTCTGGCGCCCCTCTCCCGGTAATTCCTCGGTTTCTTCTCGCTTCGGCCCTCTTGCAGGGTATCCTGCATCGCTTCCAAAAGCTCCCGTGCTTCCGACAGGAGACGGACGTCTGTTGGAAACTGTATATCCTGAGGGGCACAGGTTGCGTCCAGAATCAGCGTTCCGGAAGGCTCCTGTTTCTCCCCTTCCTTGTCAACCTTTTGCCCCGTACCGGTACCGCCTGCTCCCCTAGAAAGATCCTCATCCTCATCCTGCTCCGGGTGGATCATCCGATCCACGATCCAGGCATTCGTCTGGGCGATGACGTCTGCGGGAAAGCGCTTCCTAAAATGCGTCAGCATGGAAGGGTCCAGCTTTACGTTGTAGCTGTATTCTCCGTAGCCTACAAAATATTGGAGGTACGGGTTCTCCCGCAGCGCGTCCACCGTTTCACGATCTGCCAAGCCCAGCTTTTCTTTTACGATCAGGATGCCGAGGGCAAGACGAGAGGGCAGTGGATCCTGCCCCCGCCTGCTTTTGAAGTTTTGCTGGTAAATCTCTTCCACTTTGGACCAGGGAATCAGCTGCGCTAGTTTCACCCAACGATTGTCTGGATTCAGGGGCAGATTCCCAAACATTTCCGGTCGTTCATCGCTGAACTCCATTTGGCGCGCATTGTGTTTGTACATTCTGTTCTCCGTATGTTTTGGTATGTTTTGGTGCAAGCTTTGTGCGCTGATATGCGTTATTCTCTTGCACTAATTATACCAAAAACGGCATCTATGCCCCGCCTTTTCAGGCGTTTTCTCTTCATTTAGCAGGCCCTACTTAGGTTTGAACTAAAGTATTAGAAAGCAAGGTTGCCAAAAGCCTTATTCACGATACTTGACACAACTCATGCCAACACATCTTGTTTCTCTTCATATCAAATTGACCTTTTCATTACGAGACTGTCTACTATTTGTTCCCTACAATATCAACAATAGTTTTTTCCGTCTCAACCATCCCGGGCGATGCAATGCGGCCCATATTCCGCATGGTAGCTTCTGGTGTAAGACCATTGATTCCATGAATAGGATCTAAGTGAATGCCACGCATAGCCATAGAGGCTGCTTGATAAGCCGTTTGTACAGCAGCTACTCCTTTCATGGTGCAGCCTTGATTGCCGCCATCACAGACCATGCCTGTAATGCTGCCACCCATGCCGTTAAGACAATACTCTAGTTCCTGTAAACGTCCCCCAAATAGATAAACGAGACCTAGGGCCATACCCGTGCCACCAGCGATGGCGCATCCGCAAAAGGCAGATAATTTGCCTGAATACTCTTTAATGTAAGTGCACACGAGGTAGCTGAGCATGGTAGCCCGGTGTAAAGCCTCATCACTGAGCCCCCGGCACTTTGCGATCGCATATAAGGGTAAGGTGGTGATGATCCCATGTGCACCTGAGCCAGTGATACTCATAGCAGGTTTATTAAGGCCCAAAACCCTAGCCTCTATAGCACCATTGCATAATAAAGATGCTGTCTTTAATTCGTCCTTAGAAATAATCTCTCCACCATTGTCTTGCAGGAAATACTTGATAAAAGTAGTTTTAGGGCTCTCAAGGCCTAAATAAAAGAGGTCCATATTCATCTTATAGGCAGCATCGACAAAACGGATTTCTTCAGCCGGTACCGTGTCACAATATTCAAGTATTTGGGCTAAAGAGTATTGATGAATAAGGGGCTCGCTACTTTGATCTATTTGGCCACCCTGATCGGATTTAAGGCGGGCTTGCTCAAAAATAACTTCGCCCTTATGTTTTATCTCAGTAATGTGCGTGTGCGCATCTTGTATCGTTAGACAAACATCATCCTCTGCATTCAATACAAGTGCCTGGATGAAAATAGTGCTCGTCATCTCGGTCAGAAGTACCTGAACACGATCCGCCTGAATCCATTGCTCTGCTAATTCATCATCCTGATCTGTAACATCCGCCAGGCACTCTAAGCCCAGTTCAGCCCTGCCTGCAATAGCACCTAGGGCGGCAGCGTAATGGTTACCAAAATGTTTACTATTGGGAATGCCACAAGTGAAGGCATTTTTGTACATACCACTGTTGAGTTTCACTGTGATGTTCTGAACTTCACCAGTTAGGTAGTCCCTAGCTTTGGCAACAGCAAAAGCAATAGCCCCAGGTTCCGTAACTCCCAGGGCAGGCTTCATATCATTTTTAATGAGTTCTGTTAACTTATGCATATTAATTTTCCTTAATCTGATGGCAGGCTACAAAATGTCCTGGACTAACCTCGGTAAGTGCAGGTCTTTGGTCAGAAAAACAAATATCCGTCGCTTGAGGGCAACGGGTGGCAAATTTGCAACCCTTAGGCGCATTTAAAGGACTAGGGATTTCGCCTTCCAGCAGTTGTCTTTTATCCAGTTGATTGAGGGCAGGATCCAGCTCAGGTACTGAACTTAACAGGGCCTTGGTATAGGGGTGCAACACATGGCTGAACAATTCCTCTGTGGTAGCAAACTCCACTAGAGAACCCAAATACATGACACCAACTTTTTGAGAGATGTGACGAACCATAGAAAGATCATGAGCAATAAAAAGATAGGTAAGCCCCATTTGTGCTTGTAGGTCTTCCAGCATATTAATCACTTGCGCTTGTATAGAGACATCCAAAGCTGATATAGGCTCATCACAGACAATGAATTCCGGATTAACAGCAAGAGCCCTCGCTATACCAATTCTCTGTCTTTGCCCCCCTGAAAATTCATGAGGATAGCGACTCGCATGATCTTTTTTAAGTCCCACCATATCCAATAGCTCATAAATTTTTTTCTGCCTATCCTTGCCATGACAAATATCGAAAATATCGAGAGGCTCACCGATAATGTCTGCAATGGTCATGCGAGGATTCAAAGAGGCATAAGGATCCTGAAAGATCATTTGCATCTTTTTACGATAATCCCACATAGCTTCTTCATCTAGTGCACAAAGATCCTGTCCATCGTACAGAATTTTACCCGCAGTTGGTTTATATAAGCGCATAATGGAATAGCCTGTTGTCGACTTCCCGCAACCAGACTCACCTACCAAGCCAACCGTCTCGCCACGGTTTATTTTAAATGAGACATCATCTACCGCTTTAATGATGGCAGTTTTGCGTCTTATCAAACCAGTATGCTTGGCAAAATACATTTTAAGATTTTGCACTTCAAGGAGACATTGATTAGACATTACGTATTCCTCCTAGCTGAGCTTCATATTCCGCATTCCTTGGCGCATCAGGGTGGCACAGCATGCAGTGTGCACGATGATTATCATTAATAAAAAATTCAGGAATATCCATAGCGGCACAAATCTTCATTGCAAACCTACAACGCGGATAAAAAGGGCAGCCTGTCGGCGGCTTAAGCATATCAGGAGGCGATCCAACGATAGGAACCAAACGTTTTTTCTCGCCACTTTGATCTTTTTTGGGCAAAGCATTCAAAAGTCCCATTGTATAAGGATGATGTGGATTATAGAAAATATCCTCCCGGCTCCCCTCCTCCATAATTTTGCCGCCATACATGACCATAATTTTATGGCATAGCGTCGATGCTACGGCCAGGTTATGGGTAATTAAGATGGTTGCAGTACCCATTTCTTCGTTTAAATTTTTCATCATATCAAGAACCTGAGCTTGAATAGTCACATCTAGAGCAGTGGTAGGCTCATCAGCGATTAAAAGGTCAGGCTCACAAGCGAGGGACATAGCAATCATGGCACGCTGACGCATACCACCTGAAAATTCATGGGGGTAGGAATGATACCGCTCCTCCGGCGAAGGGATACCGACACGTCTCAACATCTCAATTGCTTTCTCTTTAGCCTTATTCTGACTCATTTTATTATGAGTCAAGATAGCTTCTGAGATTTGGTTACCAATGGTAAAAAGAGGATTTAAAGAAGTCATGGGATCTTGGAAGATCATAGCTATCTCGCGCCCTCGAACACCCTGCATTTGCTTTTTGGGGAGCTGGAGTAAGTTTTTTCCTTTAAAGATGATCTGGCCCTGCTTCACTTGACCAGGATATGACAATAGGCGCATAACCGCTAAAGATGTCACACTTTTCCCACTGCCAGATTCCCCGACAATGCCCATCATTTCGCCCCTATGTAAAACAAAGCTTAGGTCGCGAACTGCCTGCACCTCTCCTACATGGGTATAAAAGGATATCGAGACGTTGTTTACTTCTAATAGTTTTTCACTCATCTTGGCAACCTAATTTCTTTGTTTGGGATCAAGACTATCCCGAAGGCCATCACTAAACAGGTTAAATGTAAGGATGGTAAGTGCAATAGCAAAAGCCGGATAAATCATCTGATAAGGATACATATAAATACCTGGAAGGGCATCGTTACACAGAGTCCCCCAGGAAGCCATGGGAGCAGAGATACCTAAGCCAACAAAGCTGAGGAAAGCTTCATTGAAGATAGCACTGGGGATCTGCATCGCAATGTTGACCATAATTGGTCCCATCATGTTGGGGATAAGATGCTTCTTGATGATACGCTTCGTATCTGCACCTGTTACAATAGCGGCCTTAACAAACTCTTGATTTTTTAATGTATAAACTTGGCCACGAACGATCCGTGCCATCTTGACCCAATAGGTCAAGCCTAAAGCAATGATGATCGATAGAATACCAGGTCCGACAATGACCATAATGAGAATGACATATAGAGTCATAGGAACAGAGTCAATAACATCAACGATTCTCATCATTACATTGTCAATCCTGCCACCTTTATAGCCAGCAATGGCACCATAAGCAACCCCCACTACGAAGTTAATAAAAGCAGCAAAGAAGCCAACAAGAAGTGAAATCCTGGCGCCGTAAATAATTCTAATGAACAAATCCCTTCCTAGGCCATCTGAGCCTAAAAGATATGTTTTATTGTGGAGCATCTGTGGCTTATCAAGGGGCGTACCATTCAAGCTGACCTGCACACGTTTAAGTTTGTTCTCCAAAATATTGTAGGCTTCTTCCAGAGAGACCTCTGCTGGCGCATCACCTGCAAAATATTTTTTCAAATAATCGACTTTTTGCACATTCACCACATCGCTATTGGTCTTAGCCGCTTTTTTCTCTAGCTTTTTGTATTCTTTCGCGGCGTCTGCATAGAAGCTGTAATCCACTTCTATGGTGTTATCTTCAAATTTGAAAATATTCTTCTTGGCCATCAGGTCTCTATGCGAAGCCTCTAGCAAGCTCAGAATTTCGCCCTTCTGAGACAAAAGAACAGCATTGTATTGAGGATTAACATAGATAGCGTATTGGTCAGAAATTTTATAGGCAGGAATGCGCGCTGGCATATTAGCAAAATCTAGATTTTGTTGCTTATAACTGTAGGGCCAGAATAGAGGTACGACGATTGCTGAAAGTGTTATGAGAATAATCAAAATCATGGAAATCATTGCCACATGATTTTGCCTTAATCGTCTCCAGGCATCTTGAAAATAGGTCAGACTAGGTCGGGAAATCTTTTCTGCATCTTTTTCTTCCTGATTGAGGGGGCCCCACATCTCAGGTGAAATCATCTGAATCGCTTCTTTAGGCATACACAACTCCTAGTCCTGGTATTTAATTCGGGGGTCGATAAGGACATATAAGATATCCACAATAAGGATGCAAAGGACCAAAATCATAGAAAAGAACACGGTAATACCCATGATCAAAGTATAGTCTCGATTAAGTATACTATTGGTAAATAGGTTGCCTATACCAGGCACTCCGAAGACTTTTTCCACCACAAAGGATCCTGTAATCATGGCTGCAAACATGGGACCAATATAGGTAACAATGGGAAGAATGGCGTTCCGCATGGCGTGCTTCCCAAGCACCTTCCACTCCGGAAGTCCTTTAGCCCGAGCAGTCCTAATATAGTCTTGGGAAAGCACATCCAAAGTCGATGTTCTCATTAAACGCACTACATAAGAGAGAGAAAAAATAGCCGAGACAACAATGGGCCCGATATAGCCCTTCCAATTATTTACACCATAGGCAGGCACCAATCCCAACCTCTTACTAAAAATAAGTAAAAAGCCTGTAGCAAAGACAAAACTTGGAATGGTAGCACCAAATGTAGCCAAGATCATTAGTAAATGGTCTATAAACTTATTCTGACGCAAAGCCGCAATAATACCAAAGAAGACTCCAACGACAAGTACTAGACCGGAGGCGATCAATCCAATCCGCAGAGAAAAAGGAAAGCCAGCGCCTATAATTTCATTGGTTGTCAAACCTCGCTTCATGTAAGAAAGGCCAAAATCACCGCGAGCGTAGTCAGCAAGATAATTTAAGTATTGCTGCCATAAAGGCTTATTCAAGCCATATTTTTCTTGGATGGCGTTAATAATTACCGGGTCATTCATTTTCTCACTAGCAAAAGGGTCTCCTGGGATAACTTTCATTAAAAAGAAAGTCACAGTCATAATCACCCAAATTGTTATGAGGGCAGAAAATACCCTTTTGATGATATATCTCAGCATGTTTGCTCCTTGTAGAAATATGGAGGCCAGAGGATATCCCTCCGGCCTCCACAAAAGCAGATTCAACTTCTAACCGATAATTTCTGCTTCTTTGAACATAAAGGTATTGCCTTGGGTTAACTCAATACCATCTACCTGATCTTCATTTACTACAGCAATGAAAGAAGGATAGTACAAGGGAGCAATCGGCAAATCAGCCATCAAAGCTTCTTCAGCTTCCTTCCAGGCTTCATCGCGATCTTTACCCTGTGAAGCTAAGGCCTTATCGAATGCCTTATCAAAAGCTTCACTACCGGGGTTGAGAGTTTTATCGTGGGGAGCGCCAATATAATCACGCCAACGCCACTGAGGTGTGTTATTACCATTCTGTGAGTAGAATAACTTGATTAATCCGCCACAGTCGAAGGGGTTATTGGTCCAGGCACCAGTGGCCAAATCAAATTTGCCCTCAGTTTTTTCAGAATAGAAAACACTGCCTTCCACTGCCCGCAACTCTACCTTAATGTTCAAGTTTTCTTCCAGCATTTGCTGAATGGCCTCGCACATTTTCTTGTTGCGGTCATTGTTGGAATAAGATAAAGAAATCGTCGGGAAATCCTTGCCGTCTGGATAGCCAGCCTTGGCTAAAACCTCTTGTGCTGCTTCTACAGAAGCTTGGCGAGGATCAATACCATACTCAGCTTCAGGCAACCCGTCTTCGCCCATAGTTCTAAAAGAGCCACCAACTGTTTTTGTGCATGTAGGCGCAATAAATCCGCTTGCAGGCACACTACCATCCTTCAGTACTTGATCTGTGAGTTTTTTACGGTCAATAGCAAGGGTGATAGCTTTGCGCACATCCAGGTTATCCAAGGGGGCTTTGTCTACGTTGAAATTCATGAAGAAACAGCCCGTATCTACAGCAACGATGGCGTTAGGATCTTCGGCGACGATTTTAGGAACCTGTTCTGCAGGCAGATGGTCCATAACATCAATCTCACCGTTCAGATATGCTTGGTAAGCTGTGTTATCGTCTCCAATAAATACAGCTTTAATTCCAGGCAGTTTTACTTTATCTGCATCATAATAATATGGATTCTTTTTGAAGAGGAGATGAGAACCCACTTTATATTCTTCAAGCATGAAGGGGCCATTGCTGACGCAAGTCTCTGGTCTCTTCTCCCAGCCGTCACCAGCGGCTTCAACGACATCTTTTTTAATAGGCAGATAGACATCATTGGCAACTAATTGCGGGAAGAAGGGAGTGGGGTTCTTTAAGACTACTTCAAAAGTATAGTCATCAAGAGCGGTCGCTTTGATATCCTCATAAGAACCTTCACCCTTGAAGTACTCTTCACCACCAACAACAAAGTCTGTGATCGCCTGCAAGGCTTCAGAAGCAAAGCTAGGATCACAAATTCTTCGCCAAGAATACTCAAAGTCGTGCGCAGTCACCGGAGAGCCATCGGACCACTTGGCATCCTCTCTCAGGTGGAAAGTGTAAGTAAGGCCATCTTCAGAGACATCCCAACTCTCTGCAATACCGGGTTTAAATCCCTCACTAGTGGATACCGTTAAACCTTCAAACAATTGTTTTACGATCGCATCAGAAATAGATTCCGAGTTAGTCGTAGGGTCCCAAAGTTTGGGCTCAGAATTCAAGCGCCAAACAAGATACCGATCCGTATCCTCTTCAGCCTGGACGCTTACACCGAGCACAAAGCTAGTACACACAAGCACTGAGACTAATAACAGGCTTAGCATTTTCTTTGTGTTCATAATAGTACCTCCAAATATATTATAAAGAGCAGCTCCTGCTGCCTTTATTCACCAGCTACAGATTGCGAATAACAATACCTTAAACTTGCATTAAGTCAACAGGGCTCAGGCGTTATAATAGCAAATCCATCCTGTATAGGTAAATTTCACTGTGTGTGAAATTTCACTTTTAGCATAAGCACGGTTGTGTACTTTGTCAAGAAAATCTTGAATTTACCTCATCCTTTTGCTAGTATGCTTGTAATACATTTCACTTAGAGAGTAATTCTAGGAATCTCATGATAAGGCTATTTCTGGTTTTGCTCGCTAATTGGCTAGGAGAAATTATGAAAATTTTCATTTCCAATGATATGGAAGGATTAGCCGGCATCACCAGCGCTAAACAACAATTTGAAGAAATAGCGCTTTTCCGGCAAGCCTTACATACACAACTCAGTTGGGTAATAGAAGGCGTTCAGCAATCTGAACAGAATCCCAAAATTGAGGAAATTACCATCTGCGATGCTCATGGCGAAGGAACCAATCTATCCTTTTTTGAATTAAGTCAAATGGATCCTCGCATCAGTCTGGTCAGTGGATCCCCGCGTGATAGTTTCATGATGAGCACATTAGACTCTTCCTACCAGCTTGCTATTTTTGTTGGCTATCATGCCGGACACGGTGAAATAGCAGCAAACCTAGACCACTCATTTTCTGGCCGCACCATAGAAAACATATACATCAACAATATTTTGATGAATGAAGCCACAGTCAACGCCGCGTATGCCGGTGAGTGGGGGGTGCCAGTTGGTTTAATTATCGGGGATTCTGGCTTGCAAAAGCAATTAGCCCAGCGAGAGCAACTGATGTGGTGTGAGTTTGTAACCACTAAAATTAGTCTCTCTCGCACAGCTGCAAAATTTATACCACAAAAGCAAGTGCGGGAGGAAACCCATACAGCCGTAAAGAAGGTCCTCGATTCAAACAAAAAACCTCCTCTCTACCAGCTCGAAGCCCCTTTCCGCCTAAGGTTAGAATTCAAGTCAACAGACATGGCTGATCAAGTCTCCCGCGCCCCTCATGTCATACGCCAAGACGGACGCAACATAGAGCTTGTCCTAAGCAGCATGCGCGAAGTAGAAAATGCGATATCTGCCTTTACAGTGCTAGCCGCTCTATAGTGTAAGTCAGAACAGTTTCAACATTAGTGTGTAAAAAACCTAAGCAGGCTTAATCATATAAAACTAAGAGTATTAATTAGAGAGGTACTCATCATGGACCAAAAACTTTTTAATCAGACCATCAATCGTAGGCACACGAACTGCCTCAAATGGGACACAAATCCCTCAGATGATATTCTCCCCATGTGGGTTGCAGACATGGATTTCGCGATTGCGCCTGAAATTCACCAAGCGATGCAAAAAAGACTTGATCATCCAGTATTCGGCTACACATTTCCTGGCAACCAATGTGACCAAGCAATTGTAGATTGGGTACAGAGGCACTACCATTGGACTATTCATACTGATGACCTCTGCTATACCCCTGGTGTTGTGCCCACTTTAACTATGTCAATCTTAGCCTTAACTCAACCCGGAGACGATGTCATCATCATGTCTCCGGTTTATCACCCCTTTCATCACATCATCCAAAATTCTGGTAGGCATCTAGTGATTAGCCCACTTGTTAGAGATAGTCGTAATTATTATCAAATAGATTTTGACAACCTAGAGGCTTGCCTCACAGATCGGAGTCGCATGATCTTATTTTGCAATCCGCATAATCCGGTAGGCCGCGTTTGGCAAAAGTCGGAATTAGAAAAGCTAGCAGAATTTTGTTTGAAGCAAAAGCTCCTTGTAGTTTCTGATGAAATTCATGCTGATTTCATTTTTTCTGGGCATAAGCATATTCCCTTCGCTAGCATTTCACCTGAAGTCGCAAGTCAAACGATCACTGCATACGCACCTAGCAAAACATTTAATATAGCCGGTCTGAACCAATCTTACGCAGTCATACCCAATCCAGAAT
>ERZ1032446.14-NODE-14-length-103587-cov-18.138392_pt1 | contig 103587 bp, 86 predicted proteins | sample MGYA00518035_ERZ1032446 | MGnify/ENA primary metagenome ERZ1032446 (study PRJEB33718, sample SAMN03160204) | human skin metagenome | collected 2014-02-25 | study: EMG produced TPA metagenomics assembly of the PRJNA266117 data set (Human skin bacterial metagenome... | reverse complement strand
GACACAGCCTTCAAGGGTTGCGGGCAGAAGATGACTTTCGGCGCTGTTCTGCACCTCGGCTTCACTTTTCCGGCGCAGGGGAATAAGTTCGTTTTCACGGTATTTTTCTCCACAGTGAGAGACGATGCCGTCGCGTACTTCAAAACTTAAATTGAGGCCCTGATTTTTGCCGTTGCGCCCGGCCAGAATGTCGACAACACGGAGGCTCTGGGCTTCGTGTTTAAAACGGCGGTCATACTGATGGGAGATCAGACACTGATTGAGTTCACGCTCCCCGCTGTGTCCGAAGGGAGCGTGTCCGAGATCGTGGCCGAGGGCGATGGCTTCAATAAGCTGAGTGTTGAGACCCAGGGCGCTGCCGATGGTTTTGGCAATGTAGGAGACGTAGAGCACGTGCTCCATGCGCGTGCAGATATGGTCATTACGGGGATTAAAAAAGACCTGCGTTTTTTGACGGAGGCGGCGAAATTCACGGGAATAGAGGATGCGTCCAATATCACGCTCGTAGCAGCTGCGAATTTCACAGGGCTTTTCCTTTTTCAGCCGGCCTCGGCTGCGGCTGGATAGTTGGGCATAAGGCGAAAGAACCCTGGCCTCTTCCTCTTCTTTGATTTCGCGAATACAAGTTTCGGAAGCGGCAGAATTTAAAGCCTCTGCAGGAAAAGACTGCTGCTCATTTTTTGCATTTAGCTGGATCATTGGCCTGCCTCCGAAAATTTATCGCTCTGGTGTTCTGGCGCTAGCTCTCCCCTGCTCCAGCTTCGGTCGCTGCTGCCGGAAAAGTCTTTGTCTGACGTTCCGCCGCGTTATCTCTCAGTCTCCGCTGAGAATTTCAAGTTTGGCCATGCTGGCCATCATATGACGAAGCTTTCCGTCAAATTCAATGCTGAGTACGACATCGCCTGAAAGTTTTTCGTTTTTTCTGACTTCGCCCACTCCATAGCGTGCATGGCGGACCCTGGCGCCTGCTTTCAGCTCCCGCAACTCTTCAAAAGTCGCCTGCCCTTCTTCTTTTGGACTTGGAACGGCGGCCGGTCGGGCAAAAAGCGGTGCTTTTCGCGGGGCAAAGAAGCTGCTGTGCCCGGTTGAGTCAATTGAGCCTGAGCCTGCCGATGTATTCGATGGCGTTTCGCGATATTCCGTGACCCGACCTCGGGAGAAGCCGCTGAGCGTAGATTTCTGACCGTGGTAAGGAGCTTCTGTGAAAGCATAGGACTCATCGTCGTCCCAGTGCTGGACTTCACCATCTCCCCGGCGAGAACCCCCGTGTTCTTCAACAAGCTCATCTGGAATTTCGCTGAGGAAACGTGAGACAGGATTGTACTGCGTCGAACCATAGAGCAGACGGCTGCGGGCCGCCGTGATGGAAAGGCGTTTTTTAGCCCGGGTAATGGCCACATAGGCAAGTCTGCGCTCTTCTTCCAGCTCCTCCGGCTGATCCAGAACGCGATAGCCCGGGAAAAGTCCTTCCTCTGCACCAATCAGAAAAACCGCCTCAAATTCGAGACCTTTGGCACTGTGAATGGTCATGAGGGAAACAGCATCTGCTCCTTCTTCATTATCCAGATCAGAGTAAAGGGTCGCCCGCTCCAGGAACGCCTGGTTCTTCTCTGCAAGGCTCTCCCTTTGCACTCCTGCTTCCAGATTATCCGGGAGGAGATCCCGGCTGTAAGGATTTTCCTCTCCCCAGTCAGCCATCTGTTGCAGCTGCCGCAATTCTTCCTCCAGACGATGCTCAAATTCCAGGGCATCCGAACGCAGCTCACGAAGGTTTTCCAGACGGTTCTCCCCGTCCTGACGGTCTTTTTGACGAAGCAGCTCCAGGTCATGTTCCAGGCCGCTTTTTTCCTGGACGATCGCGATGAAGTCGGCATAACTGATGTCCTCTCGGGCCAGATCAGCCTGGAGTTCACGAATCAGACACGTAAAACCTGTGAGGGCGGAGGCAGCTCGGGAAAGTTCCGGGTAACTGCGACTTTGTTCCATGATTTCAAATGCGGTTTTGCCCGTTTCAGCCGCCAGATCTTCGATTCGCTCAAGGCTGACCTGACCGATACCGCGCCGCGGACTGTTGATCGCTCTCAGCAGAGCCAGGCGATCCTCCGGTGAGGCAATAACACGCAGCCAGGCCAGGGTATCGCGAATTTCTTTTCGATCATAAAAGCGCAGGCCGCCGTAAATCTGATAAGGCACGCCCAGTTCCCTCAGGGCAAATTCCATGTTGCGCGAAAGCGCATTGACCCGGTAGAGAATGGCCATATCCTTGCACTGCAAAGGATGAGGCTCACGGCGCATCAGGCGAAGGACTTCACGGGCCACCCAGCGGGCTTCATCGTACTGGTCGCGCGCTGCATAAAAGCAAATTTTTTCTCCAGCTCCCGCCGACGTCCAGAGCCTTTTCTGCTTACGTCCCTCATTGCGGCTGATAACCGCATTGGCGGCCTCTAAAATCGACGAGCTGCTGCGGTAATTCTGTTCCAGCTTGATGAGCTTGCAGCCTTTAAAATCGTCTTCAAAATCGAGAATATTCTGCAGGTTAGCGCCGCGGAAGCTGTAAATGGACTGGTCGTCATCACCAACCACGCAGAGATTTTTATGGGCCGCGGAAAGCTGGCGCACCAGAATATATTGGGCGTGATTGGTATCCTGATACTCATCGACAAGGACATGAAGAAAGCGTTCCTGATAAGCGGCAAGAATCTGCGGCTGTGTTCTGAAGAGTTCGACAGCGTAAGTAAGGATGTCGTCAAAATCCATGCTGTTCTGCTCTTTTAAAGCCTTTTGATAAACCTCATAGAGCAGGGCGACTTTGCGGCGAATAAAATCATTGCCGACGGAGTGGGCAAAGGCCTGGGGATCGATCAGTTTGTTTTTCGCGGCAGAAATCTGAGCATGGACATTTTTGACAGGGAGGAGTTTATCGTCGATGTTTTGCTCTTTCATGATCCTTTTCAGAAGGTTTTGCTGGTCATCCGTATCGAGAATCGTGAAATTGCTGCCAAAGCCCAGCGCCTCGGCATGGCGGCGCAAAATGCGCAGCATCATGCTGTGAAAGGTGCCCACCCACATGCGCGCGGCCACAGGACCGAGCAGCCCGCTCAGCCTTTCTTTCATCTCTGTCGCAGCTTTATTGGTAAAAGTAATGGCCAGAATCTGCGCAGGATGAACACCGTGAGCGACCAGCCAGGCCATGCGGTGAGTGATCACACGCGTTTTACCTGAACCGGCCCCGGCCAGAATCAAAAGCGGCCCATCGCCATAGCTGACCGCCTCGCGCTGCTCAGGATTTAATCCGGCAAGAATCTTGTCTTCAACTGCCGCCAGATCCGTCACATTTATCTCAGAAAATTGTTCAGGCATGCCCTTACTCCCATAAAAAATCGCTATTTCATTATAGCAGACTGCGCATGCTGCATCGGCTCGTGCTTCTTTCTTATCGCCGGATTTTTTCGCCCAGGTCACCAGCATCCTACACGATCTATCTCGCTCTACACTTTCGACTTATATTGTCTCTACATTTTTATGCAAACTTATGCAAGAGTTTTTCATCTATGGATTTTAGGCTATAATAAAAACACGAAAGGAGCAGCTGGAAAGAAAAATTTTCAGTGGCTTCTTTTTCATCATCGGACGGTCGGCCACCAGGCCGACGGCGCTCGCTAGAAGGGAGCAAAAACTATGAAAATTGATATCACTGGCGTTGACATGAAGGTTGCGGATTCGCTGCAGGAAAAAATCGAAAAGAAACTGGAAAAGTTTCACCGCTATTTCGGCGACGAGGCCAGCTGCCAGGTTAAAGTTCAGCCAGAGAAAAACAAACTCCGCGTCGAACTGACGCTGAAAATTCACCGCGATATCTACCGTGCTGAGGCATTGGGCGATCAGGCTCTTGACGCTCTGGACGAGGCCACGGACAATCTGGCAGGTCAGATCCGCAAGCACAAAGCGAAGCTCAAGAAGCGCAAACATCAAAGCAAAAACATGGAGGCCTTTATCTCTGCCCTGCCCGAAGAGGACAGCCTGAGCGAAGCTGACCTGCCCAAAATCAAACGCCGCAAGAGCTTCCCGATTGAAGCCATGGATGCCGAAGAAGCAGCCCTGCAGATGGAGATGATGGAACACGATTTTCATCTCTACATCAATCCGGAAAACGGGCGTGTCAACTGCGTCTATAAACGCCGCGACGGCAACTATGGCGTACTGGAGCCTGAGTATTGATCTTTTGAAGAGAGCGCTTTCAAGGTCTTTTCTTTAAAAATGCTCGTTCGTTATTACACTGGGCACACCAGCTTATATAAAATCACCGGGGCCGTCTCCAGAAGATGGCCCCGTTTCATTTCCAGCTATCCGCCAGGAGAAAATCCCGTATATTGCGGTGTTTAATGCCCTGGCGGCTCATGTCAGGCTCATCCATGGAAAAGACATACTTAGGGTAATGGTCGCGAATACGGTCATAAAAACCAAACTCCCGCTAAGCGGCCTCCTTTTACCTGGTTTTGTATTGTTGCTATTTAAACTAAATCCATCTACCAAGTTAGTCAAATGTCCAAAGTTTAAATGAGTATGTTTACTAATTGACTCTATGCAAAGTAAATCTTCCAAAATTAAGAAAACGTTATCTATTTTATATTTTTGTGATATAAGATTATTTTTAAGTCCATTTCACGTCTTTTAGGCATATATTTTATTAAAAATTGGCAATTGACATAAAATCGACTGAATATATATAATCTATCCAGAACATCTTGTGATAACGTTTTCTCTTTTATAGAGCCTAATGTTGATCGCAGGAAAGGATAATACAAAACAGAAAGGTGTAGGTAAGTTCATGAGTATTAAAAGAGTTCTCATTTGCTTTCTGGTATTTTCACTGATGTTTGGCGCAGTAGCCTGTAGTGGAGATCATGCCAAGAAACAAACAGCTCAAGAAACCAAAGAAAGTAGTACTGATACAAGTGCTCAGGATAAAACAAGTGTTCCTGAGGAAGTGTCTAAGGATGATGTGAAAACAAAGAGCTCCAATTATCCAACTAAATCAATAAAGGTGATCGTTCCTTATGGGGCTGGAGGTACAACTGACTTAGTTGGTCGGCAACTTGCCATCCAACTTGAAAAACACTTAGGTCAATCCATCACTGTGGTCAATCAGGGTGGTGCCTCAGGCTCAGTAGGTTGTAAAACCGTGCTCGATGCCCCCAGCGATGGCTACACTCTACTTTTTACAGCTGAAAGCTTAGGTACACAGCGGGTCATGCAGCTTTCTGATATGAGTTACAATGATTTCAGACCCATCATGGTCACTGTTAATGACCCCAAAGTTATTGTTGTCAATAAAAATAGTAAATATAAGACCCTGCAAGAGCTTGTTGATGATATTAAAGCACGTCCCGGTCAAGTGAAAATGTCCTATACTGGTCCTGGTGGCAGCGGTCACGTCCAATCCCTTATTTACGAAGCAGCAGGCTTAAAAACTGCGCTAACTGCATATACTAGCGGCAGTGATTGTATTGTTGCAGTCTTGGGCGATCAGGTGGATTTTACAAATTCTAATTATTCTTCCGTAGCTAACTATATCGATAGTGGTGAATTACGGCTTCTCGCCGTTTCATCCACGAAGCCCATCGCTAAATATCCCGATGTACCCACATTTGCCTCTATCGTCCCAGAAACAGCTGATGCCTTTGAAACACCCTTTACACCGCTCTCTTTGCTCGTAAAAAAGGATGTTCCACAAGAAATCATTGATATTCTTCGTGACGCAGCTCAAAAAGCTATCCAAGAAGAAGATTGGAAAAAGTTTGTAAAAGATAATAGCCTTGAAGAGCTTTATCTCAAATTTAAAACTGAAGATGAAATGATGTCTTTCTATAAGAATTGGGAATCCAAAGTCAGCTGGATGTTGTTTGATGCTGGAGCGGCGCCCTTAAGTCCAGAAAAATTTGATATTCCTAAACCCTGATAATGATTTCTTTAGCCGGAGTGCCAGAAGCACTCCGGTGCCTCGAAAGGAGACGCTCTTGGAACATTTTAAGAAGCTGATAAAAAATAAAGCCATGCACGAAGCGATACTCTTTTTAATGATGAGCATCGGCTTGCTCATCCATGCCTTAACAAAGCACTATGCGCAGTCTATGCCAGACTGGAAAATGTCGCCTTATCTTTTTCCTCTTCTGGTTTCATTCTTTTTATTTTTGCTCTCCATTTCGATGCTGGCAGATGCCCGTCGCACACTGAAAATTTCAGAGGAAGAAAAGCAGGATAAGGTAAGCCCCCAACCAATTTACTGGAAAAAAATACTGATGGTTATCATTTTGAGCATCGCATATTATATGATCATGCCCCTGATAACTTTTATTCCCTCCACAATTCTTTTCCTTGTGCTTATGTTCTTATATTTGGGGGAAAGACGTCCCTTTATCATTAGTCTTATATCTGTTCTCACGGCTGGCACTTTATATGCTTTATTTGCCATGGGACTTAATGTGATGTTGCCCTAGGAGGAAAGCATGGACCAAATAATTGGCGTACTAAAATGGATGGTGACCCCAGAATTCATCCTTTTCACTTTTTTGGGTTCGTTAGCTGGGCTCTTTGTTGGTTCGATACCCGGTCTTTCAGTGACTATGGCCACTGCCTTGCTGGTATCTGTCACCTATAGTTGGCAAACTTCAAATGCTTTAGCCACAATTATGGGAGTTTATGTTGTAGGCGTATATTCTGGCGCATTGTCTGCCATTTTAATCAATATTCCCGGAGCACCCTCTTCCGTAGTAACTACTTTGGATGGTTATCCTCTGGCAAAGAAAGGGGAGTCCTACAAAGCGCTTAAATACGCTACAATTTATTCTTTTGTCGGCTCATTCTTTGGCCTCTTAGTCTTATGGATTGCTGCAAAACCCGTAACTAATCTAGCCCTAAAATTCACCCCAATGGATTACTTTCTCTTGGCTCTGTTTGGTCTTGCAACCGTTGGTTCTCTGACAACCAAGAGTTTTTCTAAGGGTTTAATTAGTGCCGTACTCGGATTGATGCTAAGTATGGTCGGTATTGATAGTGTCGTAGGGACTCCTCGTCTAACTTTTGGACTCCAGGAATTAAACAGCGGTATCAGTATCGTACCTGCTCTAGTCGGCCTTTTTGGTTTCTCTGAAGTGCTTTATGTCATCTCCAACGGTACCGCTGACGGTGAAGTTGCAAAAATTGTGAGGAGTGTCGTCAAGACCAAAGATATCCTAAAACACTTCTTTGTCTCATTATATTACTGTGTTATTGGGACCTTTGTTGGCGCTCTGCCTGGCGCTGGTGGACCCGTAGCTGCCTTCCTCGCTTATTCTGAAGCCAGAAGAATCAACAAGAAACCTTCAGTCCCCTTTGGTGAAGGTGCCGTAGAGGGAATTGTGGCGAGTGAATCTGCCAATAACGCCTGTATCGGCGGCGCCCTTATTCCGATGTTAACATTAGCCATCCCTGGCGATGCCGTGACGGCCATTATCCTTTCTGTCTTTTATGTTCACGGCTTACGTCCTGGACCCATGTTTTTGATGGAAAGTCCAGATATGTTTCAGATGATCCTTGCAGGCGGATTTTTAGGATGTTTATTTTTGCTGCTCCTGGGCACTCTGGTAGCTCCTCGTGTCAGTAAGATCATCAATATTCCGAAAAACCTATTGCTACCTGTTGTCACTGTACTCTGTGTTATTGGCGCATTCGCTGGTAATAATCGTATGTTTGATGTAGCTCTTATGTTTATGCTCGGGATTATCGGCTACTTCATGCGCCGTCGTGGTTACTCCGTTGCTCCTATGACTTTAGCCTTAGTTCTTGGTAATATGATGGATTCAAATTTCCGCAGAGCAATTTCTCTTGCGTCCTCAGAATCCAATAAAATGGCTGCTCTGTTTGGTCGCCCCATTACCCTGATTCTTCTATTTCTCACCGTCATCACTGTGACATTAAACATCCCTGCCGTAAAACGCAGTTTAGCAAAAATAAAAAATCACTGATATTTCGGCAGGTAAATCAAAAAGTGAAAAGGTGAAATCTTTTTAGCCAGTAAACTTATCAACAGCGCACTGCGCATAAGGATCCACATAATAACTATTAAATAAGAATGGGAGTTCATCATGAAAATAAGCTCAAGCAAAAGTGAATTAAAAGGCCGTATTATTGTTCCTGGATCGAAAAGCCATACTATCAGAGCCATTTTGCTCTCAGCCATGGCTGAAGGCAAGTCGATCATCCACAATCCCCTGACCAGCAATGATTGCAAAAGCGCTGCACATGCCGCAAGGCTGTTTGGGGCTAAAGTTGACGAAGATGATGGCGTTTGGTATGTCCAAGGGGTCGGAAAAAATTTAAAAATTCCAGATGATATTGTCGATTGTGGTAATTCAGGCACAGCGACCATTTTCGTCATGGGTATGGCGGCTTTACTCAACGGCTACGCCGTCATCACAGGTGATGAGCAAATTCGCAGGAGACCTGTTCATTGGTTGTGTCAAGCGCTCAATGACCTGGGAGCCAAAGCCTTGATTACCCGTCCTGGGCATCAAGCTCCCCCAGTCGTCGTAGGAGGACCGATGCAAGGAGGAACTGCTGTTTTTGATGGCTTTAACTCACAGGTCGTTTCCGCTACGATGTTATCGAGTGCCATTTGTGGCAAACAGGTAGAGATTAAAGTTGAGCATCCCCTTGAAAAGCCCTATCTTCAGATGACGATTGATTGGATGAAAAAATTCGGAGTTGACCTTGTAGAAAAAAGTGATGATTATACTCACTTTATTCTCGATGGCCAAGGTGAGTATCATCCAATAGAGGCAACCGTACCGAGTGATTGGTCCGGCGTTGCCTTTCCTCTTGTTGCCTCGGTCATCACTTCTTCTGATGTCATCATTGAAGGACTGGACTTTAACGATGCTCAAGGTGACAAAGTTGTCGTTGACCACCTGCTACGCATGGGAGCAAAAATCGAAAAAAATGAAGATAAGGGACAAATTCACATTATCGGTGGCACTCCTTTAAAAGCTGGTTTGGAAATTAATCTGAACGATACTCCGGACGCGCTACCAGCCCTCGCTGTAGCTGCAGCTTTTGCTGAAGGGGAAACTACCTTTACAGGCTTAGCCCACGTGAGAGTGAAGGAAACGGATAGGGTTGCTGTAATGGAAGAACAACTCGGGCTCCTTGGTGTAAAAACTCACAGCACAAAAGACTCCATGATTGTTTACGGAGGGCAAGGCTTAAAATCTCAGGTTGTATCTAGTAAAAAAGACCATCGTATTGCTATGGCACTTGCCGTTGCTGGCCTTGCGTCTGAGGGAGTTGTAACCGTAGAGGATGCAGAGTGTGCAGATGTCTCATTCCCTGGTTTTTATCAACAAATGCAAAAACTGGGAGCAAAGTTTAAAGAATTCTAATCTGTTGTAATTATTTAAGGCCAAGTCAGGAGAGGACGTGAGAAATGAAAAATAGCAAAGTTCCAACCATTGTCGATGTAGCGGAATTAGCTGGAGTATCTGTATCCACAGTCTCTCGCGTTATAAATCATAAAGAAAGCGTAAATCTTGAGGCCAAGGCCAAAGTAGAAGCAGCGATACGCGATTTAAAATACGTTCCAAGTCTGGCGGCGCGCCGCATACGCGGCGCGTCCAGCCGGATGCTGGGGATTATCCTGCCTGATGCCAAGGATGCTTTCTTTTCAAAAGTTTTAGAATCCATTCTAAGTGCCGCTGACCAAGTTGATCTTAAAGTTATTGTGTTCAGCTGTCATGGGGATAGCCGCAATGAAGAGCTGCAGTTAAAAAAGGCTGCTTCAGCAGATCTCGTGGGATTATTATACTGTCCTTCCTCTGGAGTGGATGTCGACTTAGTTAAGTCCCTATTTAATGTGAATCTCCCTTTAATCATCCTCTATCGTAGAGGAACGATGCCCGGTGTACCTCACATTTATCTAGATAATTTTAAGGGAGGATATCTGGCCACCAAATACCTTTTACATCTTGGCCGTGAAAATATTGCATTTTTTGCTGGCTTTTGGCCTTCCGTGGAGATCGAGAGAATCAATTCTTTTCTCCCTCTGCTTGATATGCCAAACCGAGGTATTTATACCGCTTTAGACCGTATTGCGGGATATAAACAAGCCCTGGATGAGGCCAGAATACCATTTGATGAAAAACTTATCATTGCCGCACCAGGTTTCGACTATGAAAGTGGACTTCAAGGTATGCAGAAATTTTTATCCCGTATGCGCTCCTTTGATGCACTCATTTGCGGCAATGATGCAGTTGCCACCGGAGCCATGCAGATTCTTTCCGAGCAACATTACCAAGTTCCTGGTCAGATTTCGATCATCGGGTACGATGATTCTCTTTTTTCACTCGTGACCAGACCTAGACTTACCACTATTCATCAAGATGCTGCTCTAATCGGGACCGAAGCTATTGAAATGCTTATGGCCTGTATGGCAGGAGAGCATGTTGAAGATCGCGTCATTGACGTAGAACTCATTGTTAGAGAGTCTACAGCCAAAGTAAACGAAAGTGAAAATCATTCAACAAATAAAGGAACAAAATAGATGCACATGCTAGCTTTGCCTCAGGGGGAAGCGAGAAGAAAGTGGGTAAAATCTCTTCTCTTGTCTTTCATTGGCCCTATCATTCTACTTATCTGGCAGCCTTTAGGCCTGAACCTGCGTCAGACAGCCGTAGTTGCTTCGGTCGTTCTGACTATCATCTGGTGGACCACCAATATCATCTCAAAGATCCCAGCTTCCTTGTTTCTGCTGCTAGTCTTTTGGCTAGGGAGTGGAGCCGGGCCAGAGGTTGTTTTCTCTTTCCCCCTGTCGGAGACTTTCCCTTTACTTATATTTACCTACCTTTTCTCTTACGCTGTCTCATCCTCTGGTTTAGTAGAAAAGCTCATTGCTCCCTGGTTACGTCGTATTGCAACCACTCCCTTAAAACTTTTATCCTGCATGTTTGCAGTGTATTTGCTGACCATTTTCCTCGTTCCTCAGCCCTTAGCTCGACTCATACTCGTAAGCTCCATCTTTGATAGTTATCTTAAAGAGACGAAGGCCTCTGTTGAAGCTATTCAGGTATTTAACTTTACGTCTGTCCTCTATTACATTTTAGTCAACATGCTGCTCACCAGAGCTGACCTCATCATGAACAACGCTGCATTATCTTTCGCGGGTTTGACTCGCCTGGATGACCTGACTTGGTTTCGCTACATGGGGCTCCCCTCACTCGCTGTTCTTTTAATTCTTACAACAGGCGTGTTCATAATATTCAAAAAAGAACTTCGTGGGGTTTCGTTCGAAACTAAAGTTGGCAATAACCTCCACCTACAAAAGTTAACCGCTAAAGAAAAGAAAATTTTGGTCATCGTCATTGTTACAGTCATCTTATGGATGACCGAATCACTTCACGGTATCTCCGGGACTTGGATAACTCTGGCTTCAACAGTTGTTTTTTTTATATTAGGCGCCCTAAAATGGCAGGATCGCAGAGCTATAGACATCAAAACACTGGTCTTCTTGTCCGCTGCCTTTGCAATTGGTGGAGTTCTGAAGAATATTGGAGCAGCTGATTTAATTTTTATCCAGCTTAAAGCCCTCTATCCCTCACCATCTTCTCCACTCTATTTTATCGTCATCATCCTCATGGCAATGGCCATGCATATGCTATTAGGCAGCAACACAACAACATTATCTGTCGTCATACCCGGCCTGCTGGTGGCTGCAGGAGAGAATCTTGAAGCACCTGTCATTATGTTTACTGCTTATGCCAGTGTGGCTTATCATGCCATCTTGCCCGTACACTCCGTAGCTTTTATGATTGGAGCTGAGAAAAACCTCTATCCTGCCCGCTATGTAATGCGCTTTGGCTTTTTCTCCACTCTGGTAGTGTACCTCGCTATATTGTTACTTTATTCACCTTGGTGGAGAATAATTGGAGCTTTGTAAAGATCTAGAAAAAATGAGTTTAATGTAGCACCTGGGCTATCTTCTCACCCATCAGCGGTTATTTGTCCGACACAACCAGTTTATCAAATCATCACGCTGCCGCCGCACAAGAGAAATAAACAAGGAGCTTGTCTCAGAACACGAAAGTGTGGTGAGACAAGCTCCTTGTTATTTAAAGCCTTAGTCAGAGACTTACTCAGAGATTAGAGGGTGCCGTCTTTCTTTGCCATGTACATCAGCAGATCGACGGTGCGGTTGCTGTAACCCCACTCGTTGTCGTACCAGGAGACGAGCTTGAAGAAGCGTTTTTCACCGGGCAGGTTGTTCTGCATCGTGGCGAGGGAGTCGTAGATGGAGCTGTGGTAGTTGTGGATGAAATCGGTTGAAACCAGCGGATCGTGGCAGTATTCCATGATGCCGTTGAGGTAGGTCTCAGAGGCCTTTTTCATGAGGCCGTCGAGTTCTTCAATGGAGGTGTCGCGCTTGGCCGTGAAGGTCAGATCGACGACAGAACCTGTCACAACGGGGACACGGAAGCTCATGCCGGTGAGGATGCCTTTCACTTCGGGCAGAACTTCGCCGACAGCTTTCGCTGCACCCGTGGTCGAAGGAATAATGTTGACTGCAGCTGCACGCCCGCCTCTCCAGTCTTTGGCGGAAGGCCCGTCAACGGTGCGCTGGGTTGCGGTATAAGCATGAATCGTGGTCATCAGGCCCTTTTCCACGCCGATGCCCTCTTTGAGCAGAACATAGACCAGCGGAGCCAGGCAGTTGGTCGTGCAGGAAGCGTTCGACACGACGGAGTGTTCCTTTGGATCGTATTCCTCGTTATTCACGCCCATGAGCAGGGTTTTCACGCCGCCTTTACCCGGAGCGGAGATGATAACTTTTTTGGCGCCGGCCTGGAGATGACCTTCCGCAGCTTCTTTTTTCGTGAAGCGTCCGGTGGACTCGATCACATAATCGACCCCGAGTTTTTTCCAGGGCAGATCTTTGGGATCTTTCTGAGCTTCAATGCAGAGGACTTCGTCTTTACCATCAATCACGAGAATATCGTCCTTTTCACGATCAGGACTGCTCTTTCTGGATGAGACGGAATAGCCAAACTTGCCCTGGCTGCTGTCATACTGCAGCTGATACGCATAGTATTCAGCATCGGGGTTGACGTCTGCGACAGCGACGACATCGACTTCTTTGCCGAGCAGCCCTTTATCGCAGAGAGCGCGGAAAACGAGACGGCCAATGCGGCCAAAGCCATTGATTGCGAGTTTAATTGCCATAGAAACCTCCTGCATACGAGAAATGTTGCTTTATCGCTGGTGAATGTACAGGTGAAAGGGGCCCTTGATGCTGACTTTCACCTCCACCTTTCATAGTGATTTCATTTATTATAACAACCACTTTCGAGATTTCCCACTGTCAATGGCGACTAAAAATGAAGGTGGGAAGGCTCAAGTTTTGCCGCTTTGACAGCCCAGGGGCCGTAGAAAGCTCATAGTTAATAGCCTCTTTCAGACCTGGCGGGCTTAACTTCGAGGTCTTTACGACTAAAACAAAATGCGACCCGACGCAAAGTTGAACCGAGGCAAAATTCAGCGGGCTAAAGATTCATAGAACAGAAACCAGGCTAAAAAAAGTCCCCATCAAAAAACGGGAGCAGATCTTTTGATCCGCCCCCGTTCATGCAGGTCACTTAAACTCGAATTCTCAAGCTGAAATTCTGAGGCTTTACGCCTTGAGATCGAGTTCCTTCGCGGCTTTAACCTCGTCGGGGCGACGCACCGGTGTATTGTGCGGGGCTTCAAGCAGCTTTTCAGGATTTTCCTTCGCTTCTTTGGCCACATTGATAAAGGCTTCGACCAGCTGATCCAGACCTTCACGGGTTTCCGTATCGGTCGGCTCGACCATCATGGCCTCATGCACAATGAGCGGGAAATACACGGTCGGGGGATGAACCCCGTTCTCGATGAGTCCCTTGGCCATATCCAGCGTGCTCACGCCGTATTCATCTTTCTGGCGTGTGCCCGAGATGATGAACTCATGCATGGGCTTGCCTTCCGGATGATCGAAGTAGTCCTTCACTTTGGTGAAAATGTAGTTGGCATTGGCCACGGCTGCTTCGGAGGCATCATACAGACCCTCAGCTCCCATGGCCAGGATGTAAGCGCAGCTGCGGAGCAGCACGGCCGTTGAGCCGTTGTAACTTCTCATGCGGCCGATCGATTTGGGTCGATCGTTATCCCAGCTGTAGACGCCGTCTTTTTCTTGGAGCACAGGCTTGGGCAGATAGCAGGCCAGAAAATCTTTGCAGCCCACCGGACCGGCACCCGGTCCGCCGCCACCGTGCGGGGTGGAGAAGGTTTTGTGCACGTTGAGGTGGACACAGTCAAAGCCCATGTCCCCGGGACGAACGTGCAGGAGAATTGCATTCAAGTTGGCTCCGTCGTAGTACATCAGGCCACCGGCTTCGTGCACCAGATCGCAGATTTCCTTGATGTCTGTCTCAAAACGCCCCATGGTATTGGGGTTTGTCAACATCATACCGGCGACATCATCACCGAGTTTCGACTTGAGATCCTCCATGTCGACCGTGCCCGCCTCCGTAGATTTCACCTCACGGACGACGAAGCCAGCCATCGCTGCAGAAGCAGGGTTAGTCCCATGAGCTGAGTCAGGCACGAGCATGACCTGGCGCTTATCGTCGTGACGATCACGGTGGTAGGCAGCAATCAGCATGACGCCAGTCAGTTCGCCATGAGCGCCCGCCGCGGGCTGGAAGGTAAAGGCATCCATGCCGGTAATGTCGCAGAGCAGCTGTTCATGCAGATGGAGCATTTTCAGCGTTCCCTGAACGGTCTCGTCAGGCTGCAGAGGGTGCAGGCGGGAAAAAGCCGGGTTCGCCACAATATCCTCATTAACTTTGGGATTGTACTTCATCGTGCAGGACCCCAGAGGATAGGGCCCGTTTTCGACGCCAAAGTTTTTCGTGGAGAGATTCGTGTAATGGCGCACCACCTGGATTTCCGAGAGGTTGGGGAAATTCAGATCTTCTTCCCTGAGCAGAGCTTTGTCATACCAGCCTTCGATATTGGAGCTCAGTCGCTCGTGATCGAAATACGTGCGGTTTCCTCCGGTCTGGGGAAGGTCAAAGATCAAATTGGTTTTATAGCTGATCATTATTTTTCCTCCTTCCCGGCCAGTTCTTTCACCGAGGCCACGAAGCGGTCGAGATGAGCCTTGTCTTTCTTTTCCGTGGCCGCGAGGAGCCAGACATTGTTTTCCAGGACCACCCCGCCAAGGATCTTTTTGTCGAGGAGTTTCTTGTTGAGCGCTCTGAGATCCAGGCCATTTTTCGCTTTCAACGCAAATTCACGGAAATAAGGCGCATCATAGACCTCTTCAAAGAGGCCGGTCTTCAGCAATTCATCGTGCAGATAACGGGCCTTGTCCGCCGACTGCCAGGCCGCTTCAGTCAAACCCTGACGGCCGAGCAGCGCCATGTGGATGGCGGCAGCTGTCGCCAGCAAAGCCTGCGCGGTGCAGATGTTGGAAGTCGCCTTCTCGCGGCGGATATGCTGTTCACGCGCCTGCAGGGTAAGGACGTAGGAGGTCTCGCCATCACGGTCAACAGTACGGCCGCAGATGCGTCCGGGCATTTTGCGCACCAGTTTATCCGTGCAGCACATGTAGCCGAGGGCCGGTCCGCCGTAATTCAGAGAGGCTCCGAGCGGCTGGGCTTCACCAAAGACCACATCAAGTCCGGCTTTTCCGGGCGTCTTGAAAATGGCCATGACCACAGGATCCATCGCTGCGCAGGCCAGGGCGTCTACATCATGAGCCGCCTTGCTGAGCTCGTCCAGATTCTCGACGACGCCATAAAAGTTGGGGCTCTGGATAATAAAAGCCGCGTAGCCACTTTCCTTCGGATAGCAGCCTGCAGAACTGCCATGCTCATTCAGCTCGCCGATTTCATATTCGAAACCATGCGAAATGAAATACGTTTTCACACACTCAATATATTCGGGATTCAGGCCAGCTGAGAGCCACACCTTGTTGGTCTTGCGCTTATCACGAATGGCCATGAGAGCCGTTTCCGCACAGGCGGAAGCGCCATCGTACATGGAAGCGTTGGCAACATCCATACCACTCAGACGGCAGATGAAGCTCTGCCACTCGAAGGTAGCCTGCAGGGTACCCTGCGAAATTTCCTGCTGGTACGGGGTGTAGGAAGTCAGGAACTCTTCGCGGTTAATGAGGTGGTGCACCGCTGCGGGCACGACATGATCGTAAAAGCCTGCACCGAGGTAGGAATCATAGTCGTCCAGATTTTTATTCTGGCGCGCTGCTTCATCAAAAAGTTTCAGCAGGGCCTGCTCGGATAAACCTTTTTCCGCAAGATGATCCAGCTTCCGACGTTTCAGACGGAGTTCCTCCGGGATATGGCTGAAGAGTGAGGCAGGATCGATGCCCACTTCCCGGAGCATCGCGTGTCGCTCTTCAGCGGCAATGGGGACGTAATTGCTCATTATTGGGCCTCTTCACAAAGTTTCCGATAATCATCGGGTTTCAGCAGCTCATCAAGTTCAGACGGATCCGAAAGTTTCACTTTGGCAATCCAGGTATCGTAGGGTGCGCTGTTCAGCTGATCCGGTGCATCTTCAATGCTCTCGTTGGCTTCCACGATTTCGCCGGAAACAGGGGTGTAGACATCCTCAGCCATTTTCACAGATTCTACGCTGGCGATGACGTCACCCTTGCTGAGTTCACTGCCGACAGGTTCGGCTTCAGCATAAACAAGATCGCCCAGTTCTTTCTGAGCATAATCAGAGATGCCGACGGAAGCGATATCACCCTCAACCAGAACCCACTCATGGGTTTTGGTGTAAACACGATCATTTCTCACATCAATTTCAACAGACATTTTCTTTTCCTTTCCTGGCCCCCCGGGCCTTCCGGTCTCCCGGTACTGCGGCTTTCTGCCACTTTCCCTCTGCCCTTGGCTTCGGGGACTTAACGATCTCTTTTAACAAAGGGCGCCGTGGTTTTTCTGAAGGGCTGCTCTTTGCGATGAACTTCTACCATAAATTCTTCCACCTCATCGGGGAAAGCCGGATCTACAAGAGCGTAGGCAATGCCTTTGCCGAGGGTTGGCGAGAAAGTGCCGGAGCTGATATGCCCGACTTCTTTGCCATCTGCAAACACAGGGTAGCCTTCGCGGGGAATGGCCCTTCCCTCACTGATCAGAGGGATAAGCTTATGGTGCTGGACGAGCTTACCTGCTGCAATAAAGGGACGATCCGTCTTGACGGCGAAACCGACGCCGGCATCAAGCGGATTCAGCTCCTGACTCATTTCATGTCCATAGAGGGGCATGCCAGCTTCCAGACGCAGCGTATCTCTCGCGCCGAGACCCGCAGGTTCTGCGCCGAGCTTTATCAGGGCATCCCAGAAACGACCCGCTTCCGCCGCAGGGAGATAGATTTCAAAGCCATCTTCACCCGTGTAACCGGTGCGGGAAATGACCATGGAAAGGTCACCTTTAAACTTGGGCTTGCGCTGCATGCGATAGCTTTTCATGCCGAGAACTATCTCGATAAATTCCGGTGCTTCCCCGAATTGCTCCAAAAGAGCTTTCATGATTTCCGGGCTCTTCGGGCCCTGAACGGCAATCTGAGCATAAAACTCAGACTCATCGGTAATCTTCACGTCCTGCACGGCCTCGGGATGCTTTTCATAGAAGACGGGCAGAATATCATTCAAATAAGCAAAATCTTTATCTTTATTCGCCGCATTCACGACCAGCCAGTAGTCTCCGGATTCCTGGAAACGATAGGCCAGCAAATCGTCCACGGCGCCGCCGGCTTCATAGAGCAAAATAGCATAGCTGACCAATTCAGTTTTTTTACCGCTGATGTCACGGCTGAGGACCCAGTTGAGGAAGGCATCTGCGGAAGTCCCCGTTACACGGATTTCGCCCATGTGGGAAACATCAAAAATACCAACCTTTTCCCTCACGGCCAGAACTTCTTCTTTAATGCCGGCGTATTGAATAGGCATATCAAAGCCTGCATATTCGCCCATTTTTGCATTGAGCGCAAGATGCTTATCATGCAAGGGTGTTTTTTTCATGCTAACCTCCTATTGACCATTGCCCTGCAGGGCTTTCGAACCGCTTATGAGGCTGCTTCAGCACCTCTGCGGAATGATTCCCTTTATTTTAACATTAAAAGCGAATAAAAAAAGCCAATAAAAAAGCGACCGTCTAAAAGAGATGGCATTTTTATCTGCAGAAATAAAAATATCATCGCTGAGGGGCCCGTTTTTACACTAAAAAAGAGCTGCCTCATGACACTTTCGTGTGTTGAGACAGCTCCCTGGATTTCCGATATGAGGCTCAGCTGCGCTCTCCTGAAAAGACGGAGCGCAAGCGTTCAAAGAAGCCCTGTCGTTTTTGATAGTGACTGACATTCACGCTGGACTCAAATTTTTCCAGGAGGGCTTTCTGATCTGCACTGAGGTTTCTGGGAACTTCAATACTGACACGAAACTGATGATCCCCACGGCCGCGGCCATTGATTCTGGGAATACCCTTACCGTGGATCGTAAAGAGATCTCCGGCTTGAGTGCCTTCTTTGAGTTTGTATTTTTCCGGTCCGTCGATGCAGGGAACTTCGATTTCCATGCCCAGCGCCGCCTGCGTAAAGGTGATCGGCACTTCACAGTAGGTGGTTGTGCCTTCACGGCTGAACACCGGATGGGGCCGTATGTGAATCTCGATGTAGAGATCGCCATTGCGGCCTCCCCTTCGGCCGGGTTCACCTTCACCCCGCAGCGTGAGCATCTCGTGCTCGTCTATACCCGCAGGAACCTGAACAATCAGGCGCTTGGTCTTTTCTTTGAGTCCGCTTCCCCCGCATTGCTTGCAGGGGTTTTTGATGACCTGTCCGGTTCCCTGGCAGTTGCTGCAGGGCACCGTGGTCATCATCTGACCAAAGAGCGTCTGCTGCTGGCGGGTCACCTGACCCGAACCATGGCAGACCGGGCAGGTGTCCGGTTCTGAACCATCTTCAGAACCGCTGCCTTTGCAGTGCTCGCAAAGATCCTCTTTGCGAATGCTGATCTCACGTTCACAGCCGAAAGCCGCTTCATTAAAATCAAGATTCATGCGGTAGCGAAGATTGGCTCCAGGCATGGGGGTGTTGCGGTTAATGCTTCCGCCTGCCCTCGTCCCGGCAAAACCGAAATCACCAAATATACTGTTGAAGAGGTCGTTCAGGTTGATATTAGCGCCAAAACCGCCAAAGCCGCCTGCCGCACCTCCTCCAAAAGCGTTAGGATCCATGCCGGCCATACCGAATTGGTCATAGCGCGCACGTTTCTCTTTATCGCTCAGCACCGAATAAGCTTCATTGGCTTCCTTGAACTTTTCTTCAGCTTCTTTATTGCCAGGATTGACATCCGGATGATATTTTTTCGCCAGCTTCCAATAGGCTTTTTTAATCTGCCCTTCGTCTGCTCCCTTATCGACGCCCAGGACCTCATAATAATCACGTTTTTTTGCCATTGAGCGTCCTCCTTCCGAGATGGCCGGTCAAATTTAAACTTAAGAAAAGCAATGCCGAACCGAAACAGAGCGGCACTGCTTTTCCTGTAGTTTATCTCAGGCTGCACTTGCAGCGCAAACTTTTATTCATTCAGGCTTATTTATCGCCGCCGGCATCCTTAAAATTGGCTTCGTAGGTGCCCTTGTCCTGACCAGGTTCTGCTCCTGGCTGACCCTGAGCAGCCCCGCCTGATTGGGCCGTCTGAGCATCCTGGGCCTGCTGCTTGTAAAGTTTTTCGGAGGCCTTATAGAAGCTCTGCTGTAAGGCCTCGGTATCCGCCTTCATGGCCTCTGTATCATTTTTCGCGAGAGCATCTTTCAGCTTCTTCACGGCAGCCTCGATTTCTTCTTTATCTGCAGCATCCAATTTATCACCGGTATCCTTAAGGGTCTTTTCCGCCTGATAAACAGCACTGTCGGCGTTGTTGCGGATATCAACTTCTTCTTTCGCCTTGCGGTCCTGCTCAGCATACGCTTCCGCATCCTTCACCGCCTTATCGATATCATCTTTGGAAAGATTGGACGAGGCCGTAATGGTAATATGCTGTTCTTTATTGGTGCCCTTATCAATGGCCGTGACATTCACAATGCCGTTGGCATCAATATCGAAGGTCACTTCGATCTGCGGAACGCCACGGGGAGCCGGGGCAATGCCGTCAAGCATAAAGCGGCCGAGGGTCTTATTATCGCGAACAAATTCACGTTCGCCCTGGAGCACGTGGATTTCCACCGAGGTCTGGCCGTCTGCAGCCGTGCTGAAGATCTGACTCTTCTTGGTCGGGATCGTGGTGTTGCGTTCAATCATCTTCGTCATAACACCGCCCATGGTCTCAATGCCGAGCGAGAGAGGCGTGACATCCAGAAGCACCATACCCTTCACATCGCCGGTCAGAACCGCGGCCTGAATGGCTGCACCTACAGCCACACACTCATCCGGGTTAATGCCCTTAAAGGGTTCTTTGCCGAAAAACTTTTTCACGTTTTCCTGAACCTTGGGGACGCGGGTTGAACCACCAACCAAAAGGACTTTGCTGATATCTGAAGGACTCAGTTTCGCATCGGACATGGCCTGTTTTACAGGACCCATCGTCGATTCGATGAGGTCATCGGTCAGCTCTTCAAACTTGGCGCGGGTCAGCGTCAGTTCGAGATGCTTAGGCCCGGTCGAATCTGCGGTAATGTAGGGCAGGTTGATGTTCGTCGAAGTGACTCCGGAGAGCTCAATCTTAGCTTTTTCCGCAGCCTCGCGCAGGCGCTGCATGGCCATCTTGTCCTGAGAGAGGTCGATGCCCTGTGATTTCTTCATCTCATCGACCATCCAGTTCACAACGCGCTTGTCAAAGTCATCGCCGCCCAGACGGTTGTTGCCTGCCGTAGCCAGAACTTCAAAGACGCCGTCGCCGATCTCCAGAATGGAGACATCGAAGGTGCCGCCGCCCAGGTCGAAGACCACAATCTTCTGCTCGTTCTCTTTGTCCAGGCCATAGGCCAGAGCGGCCGCCGTGGGCTCATTGATGATGCGCTGGACATTGAGTCCGGCAATCTTACCCGCATCCTTTGTCGCCTGACGCTGCGAGTCACTGAAGTAAGCCGGAACCGTGATGACGGCATCTGTGACCGGTTTGCCAAGGTACGCCTCGGCATCGGTTTTCAGCTTCTGCAGAATCATTGCAGAAATTTCCTGAGGCGAAAATTCTTTATCATCTATTTTGACTTTATGGTCACTGCCCATTTCACGTTTAATGGACTGTACCGTGCGGTCTGGATTGGTCACAGCCTGACGCTTGGCAATCTGCCCGACCAGGCGCTGTCCATCTTTACTGAACGCCACCACAGACGGCGTTGTTCTATTACCTTCTGCGTTCGGGATAACAACGGCTTCGCCGCCCTCCAGAACTGCCACACAAGAGTTTGTTGTACCTAAATCAATTCCAATAATTTCTGACATATCTTTTCCTCCTGCAGCTCGAAACACTGCATCTTTCTTTTCTTAAATTAACGGCTTTCGCCGGCTAAAATATTTTCTCCTGCCCTGCTCCCAGGGGTTTAGGGCAATAAACGCTTTTCTCTTAGCTAGTTGGCCACTACCACGACACTGTGACGAATCACCTGGTCCCCGCAGCGATAACCTTTTTGCAGAACCTGGGCTACCATATTTTCACCCAGCTCTTTGTCTTCTATATGTTGAACGGCATTGTGCAGCTCCGGATCGAAGCTCTCTCCTGCCGCAGGGATTTCACTGACGCCGATTTTTTCCATGGACTCGATCGCCACTTTGCGAACCAGAGCCATACCTTCGGCCATTTTTTTGCTTTCTTCAGTGCTGGCCTTTTCTCCGCTCTCCACAGCCCGATCCAAATTATCCAGAACCGGCAGTAAGGCCTTGACGGCATCTGCTCTGGCATCTTCGTAGCAGCGGGACTTTTCCTGACGTGTGCGTCGGCGGAAATTTTCGTATTCTGCAGCCAGCCGCAGATAGCGATCCTGAGCCTCTGCCAGCTCTTTTTCTTTATCTTCAAGTTCGGCCACTGCCTTTTCGTAGCGACCGGCCTTTTCATGTTCCTCATCCTGCTTAAAATCTTTCTGCTCGTCCGTTCTCAGATCTTTATCTTCGACCGGAGCAGCACCATTCGACTTGGACTGTCCGTTGCTGCGCCTGAGCGTTTTTTTGTGTTCATGACTCATGCTTTTCTTCCTCCACTGCTTTGCCTCGTGCTTCCCAGCGCCTGATCATCTTATTCAGGGTGTAATTCACAAAGCTCACATCCGATATAATCTTTGAGTACATCATGCGCCGGGGACCCACAACGGCAATCTTGCCGCAGATGTTATCCCCAATACGGTATGAACTCGAAATAAAACTACAGTCCTCCATGCCTTTAAGGGCAATCTCCTGGCCGATACGGACCACATAGGCCGGCATCTTATCTTCTTCTGACGCCTCAGTATCCGGCATCTCCGAAAGATACCCTGCCACTACACCTTCTTTACTCATCGTATCGAGATAGCGATGGGCTTTATCCACATCGGCAAACTCGGGCTGTTTCAGAAGGCGATGCTGACCCTCAATGTAGAGGTCGATATTTTCAGCCTGCTTAATCGCAATGTAGGTTTCAAAAAGCACCTGATTCAGGAGTGAATCCGGAATAGGTTCTCGTTTTCCCGCATCGGTTACAGCAAGCAGGGTGATATCATGAAGTTTTTTGCCAACCAGAGCCTTCTCAAGGGTCTCCGCGAGGCTGCCCAACTGCTCGTTGTCCAGCAGATCCGGAATATGGATCAGCCGATCACGCACCACCCCTGCCGAAAGAACCACAATAACCAGGGCTTTGCCCGGTTCGATCATGAGAATCTTTACCTGACGCAGGCGGCTCTCGCCATAGGTCGGCGTGAGCACGAGGGAGGTGAAATTCGTTTGTTCACTGAGGCTCTTAGCCGCTCTGCCAATCAATTCGCGGATTTCAGAGAGGTCCTCCCCAATTTCCTCACGAATCTTCCTGGTTTCGGTGGGAGAAAGCTTCACAGGCTCTTCTATCTCGTCAACGTAAGCCCTGTAACCCTTATCTGAAGGCACACGGCCAGCTGACGTATGCGGCTGCTCAAGGTAGCCCATTTCTTCCAGCTCCGCCATCTCATTGCGCACCGTCGCCGAACTCACGCCCAGAGAATGTCGCGCCAGCAAAGCCTTGGAGCCGACAGGCTCGGCCGTCTCAACATAATCATTGACGACAGCCCGGAGGATGGACTGTTTCCGCGGATCCAGATGTTTTTCAGACTTTTTCACTTCAGAACTCAAAGCCATCGCTCCTTTCTCACTTTGCCGGTTTATGAAACAGCCCTGGCTGGGCTTCGGCATAATTTAGCACTCGATGTTCTCGAGTGCCAAGTTCACTTTATCATTCACTCTGTTGACTGTCAAGGAAAGTCAAGGTGAAGGATTTTGAACGATTGTGAAGAAAAAGTTCATAGCTGCGCGACAAGTTGAGGCACGGCACTAAGCTAGACCGGATCCGCCGACCCGAGCGGACACCGTCGTGATCGCGAACTCGCTCGAAGGGGCTCTGCTTCGCGTCTCGCTGAAGCCGCTGAGACGGGTTAGACAAACTCCAGCATCACCTGGTTGGCCAAATCGAGGCCCAACTCCGAAAGGGCCAGCCCTTCAGGCGTTTTTTGCAGGAGGCCGCGCTCCTGAAGCCGGGAAAACGCACCTGCAAAGCGCAGCTGCGGCTCCTCGCCGAAGCGTTCATGATAGGCCTTAAAAGAGAGGCCTTCCGTCAGGCGAAAACGCAGCATGACATATTCTGCCTGCTCGGAGGCTCTGTCGATTTTTTCGTCTTCGATGGCAGCGGCATGTGCCTGAGTTTCCCCGGCGGCCAGCACTTTTTGCTCCCAGAGTTCAAAATCTTCTGGGTTATGTCGGCGAACGCTCGCTGTATAAGAGGCCGCGGCAGGTCCGAAGGCATAGTAAGGCAGGGCATTCCAATAGACGAGATTGTGTCGTGAGGCAAAACCCGGACGGGCGGCATTGGAGATTTCGTAGGGAAAAAGCCCGCTTTGGCTCAGGCGGCGGCGCAGGCTGTGATACATGGCGCGTTCTTCGTCTTCGCCAGGCAGTTCAGAGGAATCGCGGGCCATTTCTGCGGCCAGGGGGGTACCTTCTTCAAGCTGCAGGGAATAGAAACTCAGGTGCTCGAGCTGAAACTGCAGCAGCCATTCGACTTCTTCGGCGAAGGATTCCAGGCTCTGACCGGGCAGAGCGAAGATCAGGTCCGAAGAAATGTTGTCGAAGCCGGCTTCACGCGCCGCACGAAGGGACTCAGCGAAGTCTTCACGGGTATGAATGCGGCCCAATCGCTGTAAAAGGCGATTGTCTGCGGATTGCAGGCCGAGGCTGAGACGGTTAAAACCCATCTGTCGCAGGGCGGGGAGTCTGACGGGAAGGTTTTTGGCGGGATTGGCTTCCAGAGTGATTTCCGCTTCCGCGTCAAAAGAGAAACTGCGGCGCAGCGTGTCCATGATTTCTTCGAGGGCAGAGAGCGGCAGAAAACTTGGCGTACCCCCGCCAAAATAGCAGCTCTTCAGGGGAGCTGTCGTGCCATTTTGTTGCACAGTAGCTGCTGCTTCGGCGCGAATTTCCAGGCAGACGGCCTGGGTGTAACGCTGGAAGGCCTCTGCCCTGGGCCGCAGGCTGTAAAAATCGCAGTAACTGCAGCGGGAAGCGCAGAAAGGCACATGGATATAAGCGGCCGTCGGAATCATACTTCGTCCTGCTTCGAAGTCTGTTTTGCAGCGCGTCCTGACCTGTCGTTCTCGGCGGCAAGGCGAACGATACTGCGAAAACGATCCAGAAAGTTCTTAAGACTGGGCGATTGATTGCGCTCAGGATCAAGCCAGGGAGCGATGGATTCTGCCCATTTGGCTTTGAATATGCCCACGGCAGGATAGCCGAGATGGGCAAGTTCCCGCCCTTTCTCCCGACCTTCAATAATTTGTGCTAAAAGCTCCCAGGTCCCGCAGACGCTGTCCTGAGAGTAGGTTTTCAAGAGGCTTGTATCCGCTTCTGGAAAGGCCTGACGAATGGCAAGAGGATCGCCCAGCAGCCAGGCCTCCATCTCTTCGACGGATATGCCGATCACAAAGAAATTCTCCGGTGCACAGTGACGAATAAGCGCCTCGATCTTCTGGTAGAGACGATCTTTATCATCATCGTCTGAATCCAGAACCACGCAGACGATCAGCGCTTCGTCCCGATCGAGATGCGAATAAGCTCTGAGCTTTGCCGGGAGAAGATTGAGCAGGCCGCTGCGGCTATACTCCGGTTTTTCAAAAAGGTTCGCAGGAATATAACCCTTGCCGCGATGGGGATGAATGTCGAGAACAATCCCATTGCAGGAAAGCTGATGCTCGCTCTTTTCCGGGACACCCGGCCATAAAGCGAAGCCCTTCGCTCCGGCAGTTGATTCTGCTCCAGCTCGGACGGCTGCGGGAAAAAGAGCTTCGTGGCCGAAGAAAAGAATATCCCCCAGTATTTTTTTCAGAACCCTGACTGAAGACTTATCTTCACAAAGAACTTCTATGCGCATCTCAGTTGACACCCAGATGGCCGCCGTACCAAAGCATCCCCATGTTGATGCCTTCTTTATACATCTGACGGACAATCTCATCCTGCGCCAGGGAGCGCACTTGAATCTGTCCATCGCTCTTGCGCTCAAAGGCCCAGACCTCTTCCGGACTCAAAGCCTCGAGCACCGAACTGTTGTGAGTGGTGAGAAAAATCTGCGCCCCCTTTTGCTCCAGAACATAGTGGCGCATGGCCTGCATCAGAGCTTCAACCATATCGTGATAAAGGCCGTTATCAGGCTCGTCGATACAGATCAGAGCACGCGGATCTTCGAGCAAAAGCAACATGGCAAAAAGTCTCAGATTCCCTGAGGAAATACCCTGATCCAGAAACGCATCACCGACTTTCTTGTAGTCAGGAACCTGGTCCAGAATACGCGAGAGCAACTTTTCGTAGGCTTTAGGATCTTCCTTCTCCCGATAATTCAAGACATTACGCAAATTATCCATGCGCTCGTTGAGATGTTTATGCCCGCCCTTTTCTTTCGCTAAAAGGCCATTATCTGGCATCTCCGCCGGGTGGCAGACAAAGCTGCTCGTAAGCTGCAGATAAAGCCAGCAGAGATCCTTGTACTGGAGCATGCGTCCATAGAGCGAGAGGGCTGGAACCTTTTCGTCCAAAAGCTGTACTTCGTCATCGCCAAAGCGTTCTGAACTCACATGGCCTTTTCCCTCACAGACAGAAAGGAGTTCTTTTTCTCCCTCAGAGCTGAGCTGGCGCACCGTTTCTTCATAAATAAAGGGGCGGCTGTGTTTATCTCTGTTCATGCTGATATGGTAGTGAAGATACTGCTCCGGACGTCGTTCATAAATGAAGTCAAAGACCATATCTTTTTTCTCAGAAGGCCCTTCGACTGCAGTTCTGCTATCTTCCGGAAATGCGCGCGGGATTCGGCTTTCCAAACTCCAGCTTTCCCCCTCCTGAAATGGCAGCTGGCGCGTGTGAAGGCGGGCAAAACCTCCGCGCTGGCCGCTGCTGGAGGCATGGGGGAGACCAAAGAGCAAGGCATCGCGGATAAAACTGATGCTGCCAAGGAAAGCGCTTTTACCCGTCCCATTTCGGCCGATAAAACAACTGAGGGCGCTTAGACCTCCTGTCATTTTTTCTTTTCTCTGTAAAGCCGCCTGAATTTCTTCGGACGTTGGTCCGATCGTCACATCTTTGAGAATACCGAACTGCTCAATATGAATCGAACGAAGCATAGTTTTCCTCTCAGCAAAAGGGCTGCGACATGGCGCAGCCCTGGAATTTAAATCTTGGAGAAAGCAGAAGGCTCAAAGTGATGCCCTGACAGGGGGTCGTCAGCCGACTGCGTGAGTTTGCGCTCTTCTTCTTCGGGTCTCCATTTTTCTTCTATGGGGGACACCGCCTCCGTTTTTTCTGCGACCTGATCGGGAGAAAAATGAGGATCTGTAATCATTTCCTTAATAGAGACGGCAGCTGAAGCAATGCCTTGCATGTTTGAAGGAATAATAATCTTGGTCGCACGGCCGTCAGCAACCTTGGTCAGGGCTTCAAGCCCTTTCAGGGCGATAAGGCTCTTATCCGCACGTACGTCCTTAACCATGGCGAGACCCTTGGCCGTAGCTTCCTGCACCTTGAGGATGGCCTGAGCCTGACCTTCGGCCACTCGAATGGCCTGTTCCTTTTTGGCTTCGGCGCGCAGAATAGCCGCCTCTTTTTCACCTTCAGCCACACGGATGGCTGCTTCCTTCTGCCCCTCAGCGCGCAGAATATTTTCGCGTTTTTCACGCTCCGCTTTCATCTGCCGCTCCATGGCGGTCTGAATTTCTTTCGGCGGAATGATGTTTTTCAGTTCGACTCGATTGACTTTAATGCCCCAGGGATCTGTGGCAATATCCAGGGTTTCCCGCATTCTCGTGTTGATGACATCGCGGGAAGTCAGCGTTTCGTCGAGTTCAAGGTCGCCGATGATGTTACGCAGGGTTGTTGCCGAAAGATTTTCGATAGCCGAAATAGGATTCTCAATGCCGTAGGTGTAGAGCTTAGGATCGACAATCTGGTAAAACACTACGGTGTCGATCTGCATGGTGACATTATCCTTGGTGATCACAGCCTGCGGCTCAAAATCCGCCACTTTTTCTTTCAGCGAGATGTTTTTGATCACTTTATCAATAAACGGCACCTTCATATGGAGGCCGGTGTCCCAGGTGGCTTTGTAGGTTCCCAGCCGCTCAATGATGAAATTGTGGGCCTGAGGCACAACACGAATATTGCGGATGAGGATAATCAGAAGCACGAGGGCGAGAAAAATAAGGGCGATAAGAGAACCGATGCGATTCTCAGGAAAACCGTTTTGAATGCTAAGAAACATAATGATTCCTTTCTATAAAGCAGCGGCGGCCTGGCGCTTTTGCTTTCGTGTAAGGACACGTCTTAAATATTGTGCCAGAACAGAACAATTTTTGCTTAAAAATTTCGTCAGTTCGATGTTAATTCTTTGTCAAAAACCAAGGCTCACGGATTTAAGAAGCTGGCGCAGGGTCTGTGGGTCGAACCACTGCTTTAACACCATGGATGGCCAACACTCTGACCGTTGCGCCTTCCGGAATGCTGCTCTGCCCATCCTCCGCAATGGCCGACCATATCTGTCCCAGAACTTCGATCTGCCCGGCCTTTTTGAGTGGCAGTATTTCTTTGATGACGCGGCCCTCTTCTCCGATAATGCGATCGGCATTAGTGGATACCGGGCGTTTGCTCAAGGGGGCCATTCGCGGTTTGAAAACGAGGATAAACAGCAGCAGACAGACGACCGAGACAAGGAAAAAGATCAGCAACTGCAACCAGAGTTCCACGTCCAGGAAATTGGCTATCAGAGAGGCCAGCGCGCCAGCCGCAAACCAGATGGTTGTCATGTTGACGGTCGCTGCTTCAGCAATCAGAAAAAGTATGATAAGGACCAACCAGATTATCCACATTATGAAAGCTCCTTTGCTCCTTTGGCCACGGTTCCCGGCGGAACATTGCGGCAAAGCTGATCGAGAATAAAAGTGAGATTATTGATGCGAATTTCCAGGCGATCCGCCTCGCTCAGATAATCGTCCTGGCTGCTCTCCGCTGCCAAACTCTGACGCTCTTCGCTGAGCGGACTTGTTTCTTCTGAACGACCGAAGCGGTCGCGATTCTTCTGCTGCTTTTCAGAGACGAAATAGTTGAGAAGGCGGTCGCTGCTGTCAAAACCGCTGCCGGCAATCATACCATTCACAGAGGCAAAAAAGGGATCATTGCTCTCTTTAACCGGGCTGTCACATTGCTCAATATCATAGTCGCCAGAGTCAAAAAAGACGATGGGTATCCCCAGCTGATCGAAGGGACTGTAATCACTTTTCTTTTCTGTCCACTCGCGGTAAATGCACTTTCCCACGCCTGCCAATTCCTTTTCGCAGCCCGCCTGATTGGTATAGAGGGCAAAGCCGTTGCGGGTCAGCAGCAGGTTATCGTAGTAGACATCGGTACACTCGTAGAGTTTGCGGCGCAAAGCGTATTTTTTCTTTTCTCCGCTCTCTACAGAATTTTGACCTGCATGAGCATACACCTTGTCCCCTGCATAAATGGAATCTAAAACGACAAGCGCATCAATTTTTTCACGCTCAGCAGGACTCAGCTGATCGGCTGCAAACTTTGCCCCAGCAAAATCAGCATGTCCCGCGCCAAAAAAGACGATGGTCACATCGTAGGCGGCCGGCTTCACCGCCAGAAGCCGGGCGGTCTGCAAAAGGACGCCGAGGGCTGCAGCGTTATCGTCGATGCCATCACTTTGAGCCAATTTAGGCAGGTTAGGATCACTGGCCACAGGATTTCCCTCTTCATCGACCTCCGCCGTCTGAGCTTCCTGATCTTTTTCTTCCGCCTGCGCACGGCTGTAAAGGGTGTCATAGTGTGCGCCGAGAATAAGTCGCCGCCCTTCCAGATCAGCAGGATGCTGCATTTCGGCGCTTTGAGCCATAAGCTCGTCATTCTGCGACTCTACAGGCTTAAAACCTTTTCCTTTAATCGTAGCCAGAACATTCTGTGAGCTTTTCCCGCCCACTTGAAAGCTCTGCATCTCGACCTGCAGACCCAGGTGTTCAAGTTCCGCTTTAAGCCACTCGGCCAGAGCCTTTTCTTCAGGGGACCCAGGGGCGCGGAAAGGAAAGTTCTGTACGATGTCCAGACTGCTCTTGCGTCCTCCGCCACCATAACGGGCCACCGTAAGTGGAGCTCTTTCGCCCCTCTGAAGGACAGAGCAGGAAGATAGAGCAAAACTCTGGGTAAGCAGGCAAAAGCCAAGCAGCAGAAGGCTGAAAAATCTTTTCGGGCACGACGTGGTTTTCATGTCTTAAATTTTATCCTTTCCCCCTCCGAAAGAAAAGTGCGCCGACAAGGGCTCACTGAGCTGGAGAGGCTCGCCCTTCTCTTTAAGAATTTCCGCCTTCAGGCGCAGAAGATCCATTGGAAAAGCCAGAGCCGCCGCAAGTTGCTCCAGGCTGTAACCCTGCTGTGCATAATCCAGAAAACTTTCATCTGAAATCAGCAGCTCAGCAGCAAAGAGATTCGCCTCAAGCTCCGGGCGACTGCTCATATCTAAAAACATGTGGTCGCGGATGAGAATCTGTTTTTCGGCGAGTTCACGGTGCAGCTGATCATGACCCAGCTCATGGGCCAGGATCAGTTTTTTTTCCTCTTCGCTGAGGCTGTCCTTGTAGAAAATACAAGGACGTCCTTCCACCACGGCATACATCCCCTTCAGCTGTTGGAAATTTGAGCGTGGATAGAGCGCGATGCCCAAATTTTTGCAAAGTTGCTCCACATCGCGTGTTCCCCAGAAAGCAAGAAGCTTCCGGACAGCTGCTTCCGCCCTTTGAATTGCTCTCCGCTGAGCCATAAAAAGAACTTCCCGCCCAGACTAATACTTTTTTTCGCGCGAATTGCGCCGTCCGTCCCAGTAAGCCTGCTGTATCGCTTCCATGGCCGCATCGCGGTCTTCTTCGCTCAGGCGTCCGCCTGCAAACATGGCTGAAAGCTCTTTGACCAGACGATCAGCGTCACGCGCATCCTGCGTCTCATGGCCTGCAGCAGATTCCTCTCCGTTCGAGAGCAGATAATCTGCAGAGACATGGAGAAGTTCTGCCAGCCGCGCCACAACCGAAGCCTGGCGGGGATAGCAGCGCCCTGTTTCATAATTGATCAGACTGCGCGTTGATACACCAAGTTGCGCGGCCAGCTCTTTCTGCGTGAGATTATTACGAATACGAAGATCTCTGACTTTTGAACCGAACACCTTTTTTCTCCCGTCATCAAAGCCTTAAGCAAGGCATTAAGCAATAAGTTTCAGTTGACAATGAAACTATTTGCACCTATGCTGTGCAACAGAGGTGAAAGTACTTTCATTTGTGAGCACAGTATATCCCGCCCAACACAGTGGGGTCAAGGGAAAAAGATTTTATCTGAAATGATTTTAAAGACTTGATTTGAGCTGATTTTGAGGAGGCCTCTATGGGTGAATTTATTCCTGCCAAGACGAGCGTCAGGTGGTCTTCAGCAGCTGCGCTCACAGACATCGCAGGCGCAGGCAGAGCAGGTATAGGCCCATGTATCACAGGCACAGGCGCAGTGAGCAGCAGTTCAGACACCGCCGGCGCAGATGCAGCGAATAGAGGCTCAGACAAGCTCCGTTGCAAGGCCCCTCGCCTGGGCATCCTGCACTGTGATATGAATGCCTACTATGCTTCTGTCGAGCAAGTCCTGAACCCAGCCCTTAAAGGTCTGCCCATGGCCGTTTGCGGCTCGGTAGAGGACCGTCACGGAATTGTGCTGGCCAAGTCACAGGAAGCTAAAATCCAGGGGGTCAAAACCGGCGAGACTATCTGGCAGGCGCAGAGCAAATGTCCCCAGCTCCACATCGTGCCTCCTCACTATGAAGCTTATGTGCATTATTCCAAACGGGCACGGGCCATTTACGCTGAGGTCAGCAATCAGGTCGAGCCCTTTGGCCTCGATGAATGCTGGCTGGATGTACGGGGAAGCCGCCAGCTCTTTGGCTCTCCCGAAGAGATCGCCGAGCTGCTGCGGCAGCGTATCAAGCGGGAACTGGGTCTGACTATTTCCGTGGGCGTCAGTATCAACAAGGTCTTTGCCAAACTCGGCAGCGACATGAAAAAACCTGATGCGGTCACCGTCCTGCTCAGCGAAGACATTCCCGACAAAGTCTGGAACTTGCCGGTCGAAGATCTTCTGGGCGTCGGCCCCGCAACCAAACGAAAGCTCAATCTCTGGGGCATCAGTACCATCGGTCAGCTCGCCCACGCCCCGGCAGAACTTCTGCAGCGCCGCCTCGGCATCAACGGCTATCGGCTCTGGCGCTGGGCTAACGGCTGGGATGACGGGCGCGTGCGTGTGCTGGGCGAGAGCGGACCCGTCAGGAGTATCGGGCACAGTCTTACCCTGCGTCACGATCTCGTCAGTAAAGAAAGCCTCTGGCCGGTTTTCCTGGCCCTTGCCCAGAATGTTGGTCTGCGTCTACGGAGCGGCGGTTTTCGTGCAGGTGGTGTGCAAATCAGCCTGCGCGACCAGAACTTCTTTCAGGAAGAATTTCAGACGCCGCTGCCCTACCCCAGCCACAGCAGCGTGTATCTTGCACGCTGCGCCTATAAACTCTTCACCTGCATGAGTGAGATGCCGGTCCCCCTCAGAGCCGTGGGCATCCGTGCCATCCAGCTCATTCCCCTGGAACAGCCGCTGCAGCTGAACTTTTTTTCGGATGCCCGGGAGCTGGAGCGCCTGGAGAAAATTGAGGACTGTATTTACAACCTGCGCGGGCGCTTTGGCGAAAAGAGCGTAAGCTGGGCTGTGCTTCAGCGCGACCTTGACTTTGCCGAACAAACCCCCGACGAAATCCATCCTCCGGGTCTGCCGGTCTTCGGGCCGAACTAAATAACAAGGGCAAGAACGAAAGTAACGGCATCAGAGAATTTAACCGCAGCAGCGGTCTCAGAAAATTTGAGCTGAGCCGGAAGACTATGGCTTTTACAGACAGTGGTTTCACCCCTCGCCAAATCAGCGAACATGAGCCGAAACAGAGGCATCAACTATTTTAGCCCCGTGCCGGAGCCTTTCGTCTCGCTGCTATTCACTTCAGCAGACTTGGTCTCAGCCGATTTCACTGCAGGAACAGGGGCTCCAGCCTTTTCTTCTTTCTTTTTCCGACGACTGTCGGCACGCCGCTTAAAGCCAACAATCAGCAAAACGATGAAGATAAGGACAAGCAGAATCGGCCAGAATTCCACGATAAAGAGGAGCAGATCTTCCAGCCCGGATTTCAGGCCCGTCAACGAAGCCGCAAAAGCCTCGCTGAGGCGGCTGGAAAAAGAGGGATCCTGAGAGGCTACAGGACTCAGCAAAAAAACCTCTTCCAGCGAGATGGAAAAATCTGAGAAATTCACCCTCCCCTCGATCTCCCTCTGACTGGCCTCCATCTGGTCGATACGGCTCTGGCAGTCAATAATCTGCGACTGAATGGCCATGATATCTTCCATACTCTCGGCTTTTTTATAGAGTTCATTGAAGGCGTCCAGTTTTTTCTTCTCTGAGACCAGGCGAAGCGCTGTATCGCTGTAGCTCTCTGTGAAATCCTGGCTATTAGAGGATGAGGAACGAAGCGTACCCACCTCAGCGGTCACAGCTTTTCGGAAAAACTCAGCCTTGTCCCTGGGGATTTTAATTTGGAAGAAAGCCGAGTGGAGATCCTTTTCTTTACTTGGCCGAACGCTGAGATTTGAAGAAGAAATATAGCCCTCATTTTCAGCGATCAGGCGATCAAGAGTCGCCACGTCCTTTTCGTAGTCGGTGCTCTCCAGTTGAAAGCTGTAAGTAAGCGCAATCATGCGGCCGGAATCGTGCCTGACAGAGTCCTTCTCCTCTGCTTCAAACGCTTCCAATGCGGGCGCAGGAGCTTCTGCGCGCTTGGCCTCGAATTCTGCGGGGAAAGCCACGGTCGGAACATTCCGCCTGACACTTCCATTCATTTCGTCCGGCTGAAGCTCGCCGCTGGAGGGTTCAGAATTGGCCGCGCAGGCTGCAAAACAGGCACAGCAAAGCAGAAGGCTGAGCAAAATCCAGAGTACTTTCTTTTTCATCGCGTGCTCCTTTCTCCGGTTTGCGCCGGACCCTTACAAAGATCATACGTGACAAAAAGCTTTTTTGTCACTGGCTAAGGCCATTCCAGCACGATAAAAGTTGCTTCTATGATAAATTAAGTTCGGAAAGTAAAAACCGCTTGATGAATCCCCCGCAGGAGTGCCAGGAGAAAGTATGATAAATTAAGTTTGGAAAGTAAAACCGCTTCTTTGAAAAATCCCAAGCAGGAGAACCAGGAGAAAGTATGCAGTCTGAAAAAGCAGCCCTGAAATTCGGTGTGGCCACCGCTTCCGCTCAGATCGAAGGCGGAGCAGTCGGTTCCAACTGGAACCATTATTCCGACGCCGGTAAAATCCGCGATCACAGCAATATCCGGAGAGCCACCGACCACTGGAATCGTTACGAAGAAGACATTGAGCTTTTAGATGAGCTGGGCATCCGCACTTACCGCATGAGCGTGGAGTGGGCCCGCATAGAGCCTCAGGAGGGACAATGGAACCCCGAGGCCATCGCCCATTACCGCCGGGAAATTCAGCTCATGCGGGACAGGGGCATCGAAGTTCTGCTGACCCTCTATCACTTCAGCCATCCCCAGTGGTTCGAAGATCGCGGAGCTTTTGCATGAAAAGAAAACATCCCCATTTTCCTGCGTTTTGTCGAATATACGGTAGAAGCGCTCGGCGACCTGATTCCCGCCTACTGTACGCTCAACGAACCGAATGTCTACGCCGTCAACTGTTTTCTCTTTGGCGAGTGGCTGAACGAGGAGAAAAAACTTTTTAAGACACTGCGAGTCATGAGTATCTTCGCCTCCATCCACCTGCTCAGCTATACAAAAATCCACGAAATTTATCGGCGTCACCAGTGGGGCGAGGTCAAGATCAGCCTGGCCCTGCACCTGCGCTGTTTCACCCCGGAAAAGGATAATTTTATCGACCGTGCAGGCGCCAAACTTTACGACCGACTCTTTCAAAGCGACTTTTTCCGCGCCATCACCAGCGGCCGCTTTCCCTTTCCTCTGCGAAATTTCAGCGGACTTAAAAGCGGCTGCTACCTGGACGCTATTGCCATCAATTATTATTCAAGGGGCATGGTCCATGCTTTTCGCCACTACGATCAAAAGGGCGTGCCGCACAATGATCTGGGCTGGGAAATCTACCCTGAAGGCCTCATCCGCTCTGCCGAAAGCCTCTACAACATTTGTCCCCTGCCCATCATGATTACCGAAAACGGCTGCTGCGATCAGGACGACCGCTTCCGGCCCCGCTTCATCTACGAGCACGTACGACTGCTCGAAGAGTCCGCCCTCCCCATCACCCACTATTATCACTGGTGTTTCGTCGATAATTTTGAATGGAAAGAAGGCGAGCGTCCCCGCTTCGGCCTCGTCGCCTGCGATTATGAAACGCAGAAGCGCAGCCTCAAGAAAAGTGCGCTGATGTATCGCGAGCTCATCCTCCAGGGCGGCACAAGCCAGGACATCTATGAAACCTACGTCCAGAGCTTAGAATATCCCATGGACGAGCCGGACTAATTTTTGTGCAACGTAGCAACTAATGGATGGTTTTCCTTTGGTTTTTCTGATTTTTATGCAACTTAGCAACTAGTGGATGGGTCCGCGTGCAAGATTCAAAGTAGTGGATGGTTCGGCGTGCAAGTTCTCAAGTAATGGATGGTTTTAGCCTTAGTTGGCTGAGGCTAACCATCCACTACTTGAATTTTTGTCCAAAATTCAGGAAATCCGAAATGAGAGCGGGGGCCAGCCGAGCTAAACCGCGCCACGTCTCGTTGGCTCCCACGCTGCGTTCTCGCCCTCACCATGTCACGCGGCGCTGCCCCGCGCTAATGGACGTTCAGTTCGCCTTTTTGCTCCAGCTCACGGACAATTTTGCTGTAATAGTCTTCACTGATAATGTACTTCCGGCGATAGATCCAGTAACCCAGCAAAATGAAGACCAGCGGCAGGACGAGCATAAAAATCTTGATGGTCAGCTTTCCGCTCGCATCGAGGACTTCAGCAGCAGTGTCCCCTGCCTTAACTCCCGAAAGCAGCAGGCAGAAACTGGTCAGGCCCATGGCTACAGCGCCGCCGATTTTATTGATGAGGGGCTGGACGGAGAAAGTGATGCTCTCGTTGCGTTTGCCCAGCTTGAGCTGGCCATATTCCACGGTATCCGCCAAAAACATTAACATCAGAAGCTGAATGAAAGCCTGGCCGACAAAGAGGAAAAGGGCGGCTAGGCTGATTAAGCCGAGGCTGCTGTCTGCGAAGAAAAAAATGGCGTAGCCCACGAGCACAAGGCCCGTTGCCAGCGCGTAAAAGCTGCGACGATTGAGGCGTTTTGATATGAGGGGAAAAATCGTGAGCGAGCTGAGCTGTGCGACGCCCACAACCGCACCGAGCACCGGATACATGTCCGCGTTCCCGAAAACATATTGCATAAAATAGATGGAAAGGGTTGTCGTGCTCATATAACCAATCGTAAAGAGAGACATCGAAAGGGTCGTCCAGAGCAGCTGATCGTTGGCGGTCAGCACGTGCCAGAGTCCAGCCAGACTGGTCTTTTCCTGCTCGTGGGTCTGGACTTTTTCGCGCACGCCGAAGATCGTAAAAAGCTGGAAAAACAACATCGCAAGGGTGCAGCCAAGTGCAATCTGGAACCAGGCCCGGCTGTCGCCCCCCAGGGCTTTGCTCAGCGGCTGCCAGCCGACCATGATGGCAAACATCCCGAGATTCGCACAGATACGGGCAAAAGCCCCCATCTTCTCGCGCACTTTCTGATCGACACTGAGCGAAGGCAGCATGGACCAGTAGGCAATATCATTGAGGCCGTAAAAGATATCCCAGATCAGGTAAGCCAGCACAAAGACAAACACAAAGCGGGAATCACGGAAACCAAAATCCGTAAAGAAAAACATATAGCTCACGCCCCCGACCAGAGCGCCGATCAGCATGGGCGGCTTGAATTTTCCTCTCTTCCAGCGGCCATTGTCGACGATGAGACCCATCAGCGGGTCATTGAGGGCATCGAAAACACGCAGAATCGTATAAATGAGACTGGTCGTGACAAAAAGGGCTTTGGGCAGATCCAGGACATTCGACAGATAATAGATCAGCGCATTTGCTTCGAGAGCGTAGAACATATCACGCCCGATGGTCCCGAGTCCGAAATAAATCATGTTTTTCCGGTCTTCGTGCTTCATTTTTCTTCACCACTTTCCTCTTGATAGTCTTCGGCCTGGAGCAGATAGAGCTGTGAGCCAAAATCACCCCAGAGCCGCAGATCTTTATGATAACCTGTGCCGATAAACTGATTGTTCAGGCAAATGCCCGCCGCCAGTGCCGCGCCGCTGGCCTGAACAGAAAAAGCTCCATCATCCAGACTGTATCTGGCGTCGATCAGGGCAAAAAGCGGACTGCGCGCTTTGATTTTGATGGGCAGGGCATGTTTGATCAGATGCCCGAAGCGGCGAAGCGCCAGCTTCTGCGGCACGGTTTTCAGCTGATAGCGTACTTCAGGCAGAAGGCCCTTCAGACAAAGCATATCATTGCTCTCAGCCGCCCGGGCAAGGGCCTGAGCCAGCAGCGCCACAGCTTTTTGACCAGACTCATCCACACAGAGCCACTGATACTTGTTGGCTTTAAAGCTCTCGCCCCGATAAAATTTGCCAAATTGGAAAAGCCGCCGGTACTGTTTGTAAAAAGCCAGCTGCTGTTCGACTTCCTTCGCTTCTTCTTTGCTCAGTTCGCCGGGATCCAGCTCGTAGCCAAGCAGACCAAAAGCGGCCACATTGAAACGGGTGCTGAGGGGCGTGTCACGCAGGGTCTGCTGATGCGGGGCCAGCGAGACATGCGCCCCCATGCTGGAGAGTGGATAAAAAAGCGAAAGTCCACTTTGAATACGCAGCCGTTCAATCGGGTCAGTGTTGTCGGAAGCCCAGATCTGCGGCGAAAAAGCCAGCATGCCGAGGTCAAAGCGATTGCCCCCGGAAGAACAGCTCTCCAGCAAGATCTGCGGCCGCGGCCCGAAAATGCGATCCAGAATCTCGTAGAGGCCTAGGATATAGCGATGACAGAACTCCCCGGCCAAGCAGCCAGGCGAATAAAATTCGCTCATGTGCCGGTTCATATCCCATTTGACATAGTCAATTTCGGCGCTGTCCAGAAGCTCTGAGACTTCCTTCACAATGTAGTCGCGAACCTCCGGGCGAGTCAGATCCAGCAAAAACTGGTGCCGCGAGGTCAGCGGCTTAAGCCCGGGCGCGGAAATAGCGTAATCCGGATGGGCCCGATAGAGCTCGCTGTCCGGGTTGACCGACTCCGGCTCCAGCCAGAGTCCGAAGCTGAGGCCCATCTCATGAATGCGGCGGGCCAGAGCCGGGAGACCGGAAGGAAGTTTTCCGGAATTAACCGTGTAATCTCCCAGACCGGCGCGGTCGTTGTCTCTCGCAGCAAACCAGCCATCGTCCAGCACAAAGAGCTCCACACCAAGTTTGCGCCCCTGTTCGGCCAGCTTCAGCAGTGTATTCTCGGTAAAGTCAAAATTCAGAGCCTCCCAGCTGTTCAGGAGAAGCGGGCGCTCTTTCATCCTCCAGGGACCGCGGACGATGTGCTCGTTGACAAAGCGATGAAAATTCTGGCTCAAGCCGTTCAGGCCCTGATCTGAAAAACTGAGGATCGCTTCGGGTGTCTCAAAAGTCGCTCCCTGGTCCAGATACCAATGAAAGGACTGGGGATTGATCCCGCCCGCCACCCGAACAAGCTCGTGTGAACTTAATTCAAGCAGCGTGAAATGGTTGCCACTGTATATAAGGTTGAAGCCATAGACAAAGCCCTGATCCTCGTTTGCCCCTGCTTCGGCCAGAATCACCCCAGGATTCTGACGATTCGAAGAGTCCCCGGTAGTGCTCTGATTGATCAGAAGGCCCTGAACAAGCGGCTGTTCGGTTCTTTCCGCTTCCCGGATCCAATCGCCCGTCAGGCTGAGCATACGAAAGTTGCGATTGGGCAGATCCAGGAGAAAGCTCAGAAAACGGTGCAGAGTTACCGCTTCTTTTCCCTGATTCAATAAGACAGCCCGCCGGCTGATCACATTGGTCTCCGGATAAACGGTGTAGATCAACTGCAGACGCAGCGGATGTGCCTGCTCCTGCAGGGTCAGGGTCAGCGTCTGTACCCGGGAAGAATCCCCTGCTGTTGCGGTGGGCAGGCCCTGCATCGGCTTGACGCCATCACACAAGTCGTAGTCAACAAAGAGAAAATCATGGCTCAAACTGCCATCGGCAAAACACAGTTCCAGGGGCGGCTGACGATAATCTCCCCGCCCGACGCCCGACCAGTTCAGGGGCAGATTGTCGAGGGAAAATTCGCTTTCCTCATCCCACATGACCTGAGAGCCATAGGGCATCGTCCGACGATAACGCAGAGCCGCAGCATCTTCGGTCTGCACTCTGGGGCCATAGTAAATCTGTTCCAGATGGCCAAAATCCCCCACGCAGAAAAGATAGGAGCTGGCGTCTGTCTGCAGATGGAAAAGCTTGTCCCTGACTTCAATCATGGCATTCTTCCTCCTGCCTGGCCGTTCTGACCAAAGGAGCTCTTGTTTCCGCCTTCACCTCTGCGAAGTGGCTTGCTCGATCGCTGTCTTTTCCAGTCAACGGAGCTATTGCGTCCACCTCCGGCTCGGCAGATGAAAAGCTTTTCTCTTCGCTCGTCGCCCGCATCAAAGCCGCCTCATAAGGCCGAAGCTTGCCCTGCTGGAGCGGTCCCGGGTAGTTGTGAAAGAGCAGTTCTCCGGAAAAACGGGGGCAGCAGACTTCTCTGGCACTCAGGTTGAGGACGGCCAGCAGCTTCTCCCCACCCTTTTCGCGGGCAAAGGCAAGGACCGGTCCTTTCTGGAAAAGCTCCCGGTAACTGCCGGTCTGCAGCGTATCACTCGTCTGGCGAAAACGCAGAAAAGCCTTGTAAAAATGCAGAATCGAATCCTGCTCCTCTTCTTCTGCAGCTACATTAACGCTGGGATATTGGCCGTTCACTTTCAGCCAGGGCGTACCTGTCGTAAATCCCGCTTCCGCTGAAGCATCCCACTGCATGGGCGTGCGTGCGTTATCGCGGCTCTTCAGACGTATCATCTTCCAACGCCAGGCTTTGGGGAAATGGAGTTTCTTCGTGAGTTTCCAGATATTGAGCGACTCGACATCCCTGACTTCCTCGATCGTGCGAAAATCAAAGTTGCTCATGCCAATTTCCTGCCCCTGGTAAATAAAAGGAGTCCCTCTCAGAGAGAGAAGCAGGAGAGCCAGCGCTTTGCCACTTTCTTTGCGGTAACGCTTCTCATCTCCAAAACGGGGGATGGAGCGGGGCTGATCGTGATTTTCGAAATAATTGGCATTCCAGTCCAACTCTTTTTGCCAGCGGCTCAGTGTCCTGAGAAAACGCTGCGGCGAAAAACGCCGCAAAAACCATTTCACACCAAAACAATCCGTCTCCATATGGTCGAAGGCAAAGACCGCATTCAGCTCACCCCTCTCAGGAAGGGTCAGATCGGCCGCCTTTTTCGGCGTCACAAAGACCGTCTCCCCCACGGTAAAGCAGTCGTAACGGCTGAAAACCTCTGTGTGAAAGCGCTGCAGGAGACGATGCAGACCGGGTGTCGACAAATAGTGCTCGCAACCCGTCAGCGCGGGACGCCAGCGCCCATTCTCCAATGATTCCTTATAAAGAATGTTGATAACATCGCAGCGAAAGCCATCCACCCCACGCTCCAGCCAGAAGCGCATGACATCCTGAACGGCCTCGATAACTGCTTCATTGTGGTAATTGAGATCGGGCTGTTCCCGGGCAAAAAGATGGAGATAATACTCCCCGCGCAGCTCGTCAAAAGTCCAGACATCCCCGCCGAAAAAGCTGCCCCAGTTATTGGGTTTGCGTCCCTTTTCGCCCTTACGCCAGATATAGAAATCCGTATAGGGTTCAATCCTCTGCCGGCTCTTCTGAAACCATTCATGCTGATCTGAAGTGTGATTGATCACCAGATCCATGATGATTTTAATATCACGACGATGAGCTTCCGAAATGAGTTCGTCCATCTGCTCCAGCGTCCCAAAGTGCGGATGAATATCGCAATAATCGCTGATATCGTAACCGTTATCCACATCCGGCGAAGGATAAAGAGGCGAAAGCCAGAGCACGCCTACACCCAGGTCTTTTAAATAATCAAGGCGCGAGAGGATGCCGCCGATATCTCCTAAGCCATCGCCATTGCTGTCACAAAAACTTCGCGGATAAATTTGATAGACAACCCTTTGTCTCCACCACTCCGACTCCATCGACCTTCACCCCCCGGAAAACATCTTGCTAGAGCACAGGGCCATTATTTCAGGCTCAAGGCTTTTTTTCAAACGTGAAGTGAGCCAGAATTACCTTCGGTTTTCCTGAATTTCGGACAAAATTTCAAGTTGTGGATGGTTTCGCTCGGCTGGCGACGGCCTCAGCGTGGCTCCTCTCGGCTAGCGATGGTCCTTAGTGCAGTTTCGCTCAGCTGGATGTCTGCTTTCATTTCGGTTTTTCTGAATTTCACACAAATTTTCAAGGTGTGGACGGTTAGCCTAGGAAAACTCAGGCCCAAACCATCCACACCTTGAGAACTTGCACGTCCAACCCATCCACAACTTGGAATCTTGAATGCGGGCCCATCCATTAATTGCTAAGTTGCATGAAAATCAGAAAAACCAAAGAAAAATCGTCCATTAGTTGAAACGTTGCATAAAAAAAGGGGCCCACCCAGCGCGAAAAAAGGATGACCATCCATTAGTTGCGACGTTGCACGATAATCAGAAAAGGCGAAGACAGAGAAGGCTTGTACCATACACTACTCCCACCGCACCCCTTTTCACCGACAGGGCATATCTAAAATTTTTGCGGTAATCCGCATTTTTTTCACGAAGTCATTGTATCCCAGGACTGATGAAGATATCTAGTCTTAAATCTAAAATTTTTGCGGATTCCGCAATTTTTTCACGCTATATGCGGTCCATATCAGTCTGCGTCGCCTGCTCCAATTCGGCCATTCTCTCGTCTTTCGACGAATCCGTCTTGCCGAACAACGCCGGCAGATTTTCCTGAAACTGTTTATGCCACTTAGACAGAGTTGCCGGCGCTATCTGGTACGTTCCGGCCAGCTCATTTAGGCTCTTTTCCCCGCGTAATAGCTCACTGATGACTTTCGCTTTGAATTCTGCGCTGTAATTGGTTCTTTTCTTACTTATGTTTACTATTGTATTCACTTACTGCCGACTATGCTTGTCTCATTTCTGGGGTCCACTACATATTGTTTTCGCTTGCTTCAGGTTTTTCCTGTCTCATTTTGGGGACCACTATATTTGGTCACGATTTTAGTTGCTCCTGATATTCATTCCAATTCTTTTTCAGACTTGGAAGTTCAGAAAGAGCCAATCCGGCCGCGCTTAATACCACACCCAACCACGTGGGAAAATCAATCTTTGATAACTTGCAAACACCCCATATAACAAATATCAAAGCCGCAACAATCAGCAATTTCCATACGATCGACCAGACAATTTTCAGAAGGGCTTTTCTGTCTTGCTTTTTCTTGGCTTTAGCCTTTTCCTGTGCTTCTATAGCATTTACTCTATCCGTCAGCTTATCAATCTGTTGTTGCTTTTCTTTCCTCTGAGCGAGTGCCTGAGAAAGCTGACCCTGCAATTCCTGAACATTGCCTGAAAGCTCTTGGATAGTTTTATCACGCTCCAAAAGTAATCTTCTGTTCTGAGCAAGAGTTTCTTGAGCTTGAGCAAAATGCTCCTCTGAGAAATCCAGCGAATCTTCAATATTGTCTTCGGTTAAATTCTCCGGAAGTGTAGTCTTTTCTTTCAGCGCTACAATTCTTGCCGCAGCATCCTCCTGGGAGAGTTCACCAGAAACTGCCTTGTTACGAATGTCCTTATATATAGTTGCAATTCCTTGTGTAATATAGCTGGCAAGTATCGTTCTTGCTTTAATGACCACATCCAGATTCTTAGGAAATTCTGTAGAGCCGAATCCACGATTTAACTTATACCAGAGAAGATTTGTAATATAACTCAAGCTAATAGCATAATCACAGTATTTCTCCCCCGTTTCATTTCTTTGTGCTTCGGCAATTGCCTTGGAAATTTCCCTTACCCGTCTTGTGTCGGTTACGCATAAATACTTGGATGCCAAGTAATCTGCAGTCTGGTATCCTTTCCGCAATTTATTGATGTGGCTGCAGAACACGAAACCTTCTGTGTTAAGCTCATCTGTAACAGGATAAGCACCAATCTCTATGCCTTCGAGGCTATATTCAACATCTGCCGTGGTGTAGTAATTTTCCTTCTCATCTTTTCTGATGGAGTGCTCCGTATGAAGTTTCCTAAAAAACTCTACCTTCTTATCTGATATATCCGATATTGACTGACAACCATCAACAATGTCCTTCATCGCCTGCGTGAAGTTAATCTCTCCCCGCCCAGACAAAATGCGTTCAGCCCTGCCGTAAAACTGATCAACATCGTCCGCAACCTTTGAGAAATATTTAAGTGTGATTACTTTCCCGCCGCGATTCGCATCATCGACCAGCTTTAAAAAGTCATCTGCCAGAGTTTTGAACAAAATCCCGTTCAATCCGGCAATATCAAAGAGAATTTCTGTGTCCAAGAAAAGTGTAATCGGATGGCCAAGACTACCAAATTCCGAAATGTTAAAGGCAAGTCCTGAATACAGAATACTGCCTTCGCGGATAGCGGAGATTGTGTCCGTAATCGAATTGTTATTTTCATTCGTCAGTAAAAATTCACCGATAATCTGCTGGTATTGAGGCTCGCCATCCTCATCTAGAACAAAAGCTATAAATTCCTGAGCAAGCTTTTCTTTCCTTAGGTTCTGAACACCTTTTTCATCAGCATACCGTAGCAGCGCGTCAGTAATACCTTTGCTCTTCTCCTCTGATTGCTGTCGATAGGATTGGAATTTGGCATTGCCTTGAATAGTGCTTGCTTGATATGACTGATATGTTCTCTTAACGTCTGGAATACTGCGTATTGCTGTCCTGATAACAGCAATCGGCGGGTTAAAGCCAAATTCCTCATTAAGATAACCTTGGATCTCTGTCGATGTAAAATTGTACAAAGATTTTAAAACAACAATATACTTTATGAACTCAGAGAGTATCTGATAAGGACTATGGTATTCTTTCGAATTATACAGCTCTTTAAATGTTGCATAAGACGCCATGATGGATTTTGAATACGTTTGCCTCAAGCCAGATCACCTCTCTTACTTTTGTGCTTCTCGATTCTTAATATACCCTTGGTGTCAATGACATCAATCACAGCTCCTAGGTTTACTGCTCCATTCGATTCATGGGATTAAACCTTGGTTACTTGCAAAGCCTGTGCGCCGGCCTATATTGACTATACGCTTTACAAACTCCGTATCCAATCAAATCACCTAGCCCATTATTGATTATATCGTCAAGCTCGGCAAGACCGATGCCACAGTTATACTGTATAACTTCTAGGAAAGCCGAGATAGCTACAGCTATCAGAACTACCCACACCCTCGGCCATATGACGCAATATCGTCAGTGGAACGAACAGCCAGATGTTATTAAGGATCTCCAAGCGAAGGGATGGCGAAGAAAAGAACTGCTTATAAAACAAGAACAGCTCCATTTCCCCCATAGCATCTCCTTCCGCTTTATACATAAGCGTCATGCAGATGATGAAAATGAGGTAATAAACCAAGAGTACCGCATTCCATTTTTTACCCAGCATCAGAGAAAGCAAGGCAACAAGAATTCCAATAACCACAACCACAATTGGATTATTGTGCAGCCATTATTTAGATCGAAGAATTCCTTTTCATCTTTATCCAGGTAGATCTTTTATCCTTTCACATGCTTGACCCATACTGCCCATGGGAAAGTGAGATCTGCTGATTGTTAATGTCGTAATACGTCTACGTATCCACAGTATCATTCGAGTAGAAAGTTCGTATGACTGTGGTGTATCCAAGGCTTTTGGGTGTCGATAAGCCGGACGCGTTGAGATAAGTCACTACGGCTTTTCTTCCCAACTCATCATACTCGTAGAGGACTCCGTATTGCCCCATGGTAAGCGGTATCGGCCTATCCTCTTCATCATAATACATCTCGGTCTCAATTCTTCCATTCCCATAGAACGTTCTCTTCATTATTGCGTATCCAGACTTTTTCTGGTAGGCTTACCTTCTAGGGTCAGCTGAATCAATCAGCAAGACAGTTTAAATATTATTGGCTGCCAAGTGTCATCAACAGAAAACTGGGAGCCATTTTCTTTCCTGTTTAAGCCGAAAGAGCCATAGCAAAATGGGTGCAAAAAGATCTCTCAGGATCTTTTGCAGGTTCATTACCAAGAAGGTCAGATGGATTGAGGTTTCGCTCGTATCCTAGCGACGCATCATCACGCGACCCAGGGAATAGCCGCTTTTGCCTTCTCCAAACTTGCCTTCAAGCGAGTTTCATTCCCTAGGCTCTTTTACCACTCCAGACGTTTCAACTCAGCATACTGTACCTTGTCTTAGGGCGGCCTGCCCAGTAGTCGTTCGTTCAAATGGATACCGTGTTCCTTGCAGTAACTCATTCTCGTTCGGAAGATCTAGTGTGCTTGGACACGTTCTGGGTAGTGGCCGCATCTGGCGTGGTAGGCCTCGTTGGCCCGGTTCGCCCCTGTGAAGACTTTCAAATTCCAAAGTTTTCAGATGCGTCAGGATATCTCTTTGCGTCTTTTGCTGTGGCTTGCAGGTTTCGTCTATATTACGCTGCCTCCTTTATCAAAAGAGGATAAGGTATCATAAATTGCGCACATTGAAAAAATAAGGAACACGGTGGGTTCCCTCACTTGGTAAGATAGGTTTGAGCAAAAACACCGAGGAGGAAACGAACCGTGTCTGAGAAAATTATACAGTTGAACGAAGAAGCAATAAAAGGCGAACTGGGGAATCTGGTACGACAAAGTGTGGAGGATACGCTGAATGCGCTGCTGGATGCAGAAACAGATCGTCTGACGAACGCGAGCCGCTATGAGCGAACGGAAGGATGAGTCGTTTAGGCGGAGCACAGCGTGAGCTGATTCCCCCCCCTCATGGGGGATTCTAAAAAACACCAGGTGATTCAAGAAAGTGCACAAGACTATTGACGGTACCGTATGTTAAATCGCGGATCAAAATGTCTTTAGGCGGTATGAGTCCTTTAGAATACAGGAACAGCTTGGGGCTCTGCGGTTAAACAGATCAGGTCCAGGATTTTGTCCGCACCCCCGGGTTTGAAATTTATTTTGCCCGTTTACATTCAAACCGATAGATTGCTTCTAATATAACCTGTATTTCATCCTTCCAACCGTGGTACAAACGCTCATTGGTAGTCTCATAAACAACATCATCATTAATCAAGTTCCCAGATACAGCAGAAATCATGGCTCCACGGCATTTTCGCCGGTGGCAGATCGTATAAATAGCACTGCTTTCCATATCAACATTCAAGCATCCAAGCTTTGATAACTTTTCAATCCATTCAGGTGTTTCTCCATAAAAAGCATCATCAACTGCATTTATGCCATAGTGTAGACCGTAGCCAAGTTGCGGCTGAAGTTCCCGCGCTACTTCAAGGATGGTCGAAGTAAGATCAAAATCAGGCACAGCCGGGAAACAGTCGGGAACATAGAATTTAGAGGTTCCCTCATTCTTCATTGATCCAGTAGAAATGATAAGATCGCCAATCTTGATATCAGACTGCAGAGCACCCGTGCTTCCGATTCTAATGAGACATTTGGCTCCGATATTAATGAGTTCTTCACAGGCAATAGCTGCAGATGGACAACCCATGCCTGTAGAAGTAGTCGAAATGGTGATCCCCTTATACGTCCCAGTAAAAGTACGGTGTTCTCGATGATCAGCCATTAACTTAGGCTGATCGAGATATTCCGCGACAATATCACTTCTTTTTGGATCACCTGGAAGTAAAACATATTCACCTACATCTCCTGGTGCAAGATGAATGTGGTATTGGCGTTTTCCGAGTGTTCTTTCTTCTTTGTTAAGTATCTGCATGATACGATCTCCTTTAATTTATTGTATTCAAAATTTTAAAGCGTTTAACCGCGGTCCTAACCTAATGATCTAGAGAAGTCTTCTTCGACCGATTTTTTTCTTTTTGTCGGCATTGGATCGAATAGACGGATAATCCTGCAATGGTGGCAACATAAGGCAGCATCTGTACAAATTCTGAGGGGATTCGCATAATCTGCAGGATATTTGAAAGTCCGTCAAACAACGAAAAAACCATGGCCGACCACAAGACCCCAATTGGACTAGCCTGACCCATAGCACTGGCAGCAAGTGCAATAAAGCCACGTCCAGCAACCATATCTCTCGTAAAGAGATTCAAATAGCCCATAGAAAGATACATACCGCCCATGCCGGATAGAAGCCCACAAATTATAATAGCAATATAACGGATTTTGGTAACATTCACGCCAACTGAAGTAGCCGCGTCAGGGTTTGCCCCCACACTTTGGATGCGCAAACCCAGCGGCGTTTTTTTCAGTATAAAGGAAATGACAGCGACCATAAGCAGCGACACATAAACGAGCAGGTTGTGACCTGAAATAATCTCTCCAAGAACAGGTATATCTTTGATGAAAGGAATATCAATATCCGGGAAGGAAAAACTCTTAAGAGAAGCACTCGTACCCTTTTCTCCGGTAAAAAGTTCCAGCATAAAAACTGTAAATCCTGTCGCGAATGTGTTGATGGCAGTCCCGCATAAGACATTGTTGGCGCGTAAATTTAAGTGGAAATAAGCAAATACTAAACTAAGAATGATCGCACTGCCCAAGCCTCCAACGATACCCCATAGTAAACTTCCGCCAACAGCACTCGCCAAAACACCAGAAAGTGCTGAACAGAGCATTATCCCTTCGAGTCCTAAGTTAACCACTCCTGCTTGTGAGCAAACTGCTGCGCCAAGTGCAGCAAAAATAATGGGTGTAGCAACCCGAATCCACATACAAACAAAGTCTGTACTGAAAATAACCTTGAGCAGATCAGACATTGATGTCATTTCCTTTCAATGAGGAATCATTTGCAGCATTTTGTTTTTCCCGCTCAGCCGATTGAACGATGAGTTTTTGTCTGAATCTGTGCAATAAAGCATCAGAAGCAATCAGTAACATCATAACTGCTTGAATAACCAAAACCATTTCGTAGGATACATCGGAGGAACGACTCATGATCTCTGCGCCAACGTTTAAATAAGCAATAAAAAGCGCTGAAACAGGCACGAGTAAGGGATTTAATCTTGCCAACAGGCAAACTACAATACCGGTCCAACCATAACCCGGTAAAGCTGTCCACTTGAAACGTGCATACATACCCATCAATTCCACAGCACCACCTGCTCCGGCTACAGCTCCTGCAATAATTTGAACAAGAAACATGACCGCAGCTGCATTAATTCCTGCATAGTTGGCAAAATGAGCATTATCTCCTGTTACACGGAGTTTATAACCAATACGCAAACGAAATAGAAGGAACCAAACGAAAAGGCAGAAAATAAGGGCGATCGGGATACCTGCGTGAATTCGAGTACCTGAAATAATAAGCGGCAGCCTTGCGGATTCCTGAATCTTATGCGACTGGAAGGCTGTTGTTGCAGTATCCCTGTAATGATAATTCAATAGATAAACTGAGACATAGAGGCATACATAATTGAGCATGATAGAAGTAACAAGCTCGCTGACGCCCCAAAGGAGTTTTAAGATTGCAGGGATTCCAGCAGCAATAGCGCCGAGTAAAGCACCAAAAAGAATGGTCACCGGCAAATGAATGGCCAGCGGTAATTGCAAATTTATCCCCGCGATCATTGCTCCACAGGCTCCAATAAAGAAAGCTCCTTCCGAAATCATAGAGAATTGACCGGATCGAAAAATAAGAGTCACCGCAAGTGCGGTGAAAATTAAAGGTGTTGCACCCTCAATAATATTGCCCATTCGTCTTATAGACGAAAACGGTCCAAGAAAAAAGCTCTGAATGGCTACCACGGGCATTTTACTTACCATAAAAATAATGGCAGACACCAACAAGCAAGCAATTGCTACGATGATGGCCATCTTTGTCAAATCCACAAAAAGATTGATCCGTTTATTATTCATTCGCAGCCTCATCTACTTGTTCTTTAGTCTGTTTGTCTATGCCCAGCATATAGCGTCCCAGATTGTCCTCTGTTAATTCGGAAAGCTGCGGGAAATACGCAGCAATTTCGCCCTCAAACATCACCAGTAAACGATCAGAAAGACAAAACAATTCATTTAAGTCACTGGAAATAAGGAAAACCGTTTTACCCGCATCCCTCATGGCTACCAATCTGCGCCGAATAAATTCACTCGCACCTACATCAACTCCACGCGTTGGCTGATCAGCAATAATGATCTCAGGATCACTGGATAATTCCCGTGCCAAAACTACTTTTTGAATATTTCCCCCAGATAAACTGGTAATTTCCACGTCAGAACTCTGAGCCAAAACACCATAAGATTTGATCATCTGACGACCATACTCCCTGATCGCTTTTAGTCTCAGCAACCCTCCTTTGCTAAAGTCAGGTAAATTCACTTTATCCGCTAACATATTGTCAGTGATAGAAAGCGTCGGAGCCAGACCAATAGTCATCCGATCTTCAGGAATGTAGCTAAGTTTTCGTAATCTCAGCTGACGGATCGATGAGTTTTTGATTGATTGATTGAATATTTCAATTTCTCCTCCCTCGTATTGACACATACCAGTAAGTGCCTCAACGAGCTCAGCCTGACCATTTCCCTCTACTCCCGCTAAACCGAGAATCTCTCCACGTTTCGCCACAAAAGAGATACCTTTTAAAACTTTTCGGCCTTCGTCATTCATCATGGAAAGATTTTTTACTCTTAACACGGTTTCGCCAGGTTGAGGGGCTTTTTTTTCAAAGTTGAGCACCACATCTCTGCCAACCATCATATGAGAAATCTGCTCTTCAGAAAGCTTAGATAATGGGTACACTCCAACCGTTCGGCCCTGGCGCATGATGGTAATACGATCACAGAGTTCACGAACCTCCCCTAATTTGTGACTGATAAAGATAATGGTGTATCCATCATTTTTCAGACTCCTGAGCTGAACAAAGAGTTCCCGTGTTTCCTGAGGAGTGAGAACAGCGGTCGGCTCATCGAGAATCAAAATTTTTGCACCTCGGATCAAGGCTTTGAGAATTTCCAGCTTTTGTTTTTGGCCTACAGTTAAATCACGCACTTTTTGCTTAGGTTCAATCGGCAGATTGTATTTTTGGGAGATATTCAAAACCTGCTGTTCCGCTTTTTTTCTATCAATAACAAGGCCGCAGACCGTTGGTTCTATCCCCAGAATCATATTATCCATAGAAGATAGCGATTCAACCAGCATAAAATGCTGATGTACCATGCCAATACCTATTTGGATAGCGGTATGAGGGGACGCGATCTCGACAGCTTTTCCATTAATATATATCGTTCCACGAGTCGCACGCTCTTCCCCAAAAAGAATTTTCATCAGGGTAGACTTGCCTGCCCCGTTTTCACCGCTTAAAGCATGTATTTCGCCTGTATTCACGCTAAAAGTGACATCTTTATTGGCCACTACACCATTGGGGTACACCTTTGTGATACCCTCCATGCGTAAGGCTTCTTTATTTACCATTATCCCACCCGTTTTTCTCATTCATAAGTCTTTTCGGTACCGATCTTGCGAATACCTAATGAAAAAGATAATAAACGACAAATCCGCGGGCAGTTATATTCTGCCAACGGATCTGTCGCCTTGCAAAGGATGAAGATTAAGGCTTCATGCCGTCGCGAAGTTCAGCAACCTTTTCTGTTTCCATTCCAAAGGCACTGCCAACTTTAATGCTGCCATCGCTAATTTTGGCAGCAATGTCATTCAACTTTGACCGGATATCCTGGGGAACCAGTTTCTCGTAGTTCGCGTTTTCAGCCAAACCTACCGCTCCATCTTTAATGCCAAGAATATAATTCTCACCAAGAACATAATCACCTTTTATGTAACCTTGGACAGCATTAAAAATTGAATCTCCGATATTCTTCATTGTTGATGAAACAACATTTCTCACACCCTTCTGGTCGCTTTCGTGCAGCATACCCCAAATATCATTGTCACATGCAATAAAAAGTTTATTACGATCAGCAGAAGCTTGCACCGAACCGAGTATGCTCTGAGACGCAGGAGCATAGATAATTTGGGCACCTTGGTTATACATCTGTGTCGTCATTTCCAGACATTTAGGAACATCTTCAAAGGAACCTACATAGCTTGTCAGGAGTTTAATCTCAGGATCGATATATTTAATTCCTTCAATGTAGCCAATCAGAAAGTCATTGATGTTAGGAGTATCCATGGACCCGACAAAACCAAGAATGCGTTTATTTTTTTCCACTTTTTCATCACCAGAATCCAGCATGAGCGCTGCAAGTGCACCACCCATAAAAGCTGTTTCATTAGACTGGTATGTCACGCCCATCATATTCTTGGCATTGGCAACATCGAAATCGACAATCCCGTCAAAAAATAAATAATGCTTTTGGGGATACTTGGCCGCAATTTCTTCTGCGAGCTCTTTAACTGACCAAGTGCCGGAGATAATCAAATCCCAATCCTTTTCACTCTCATCCAGAAAATAACCTTCATAAGTCGTTTCGTCGCGGCCCATTTCTATAATTTTCACTTCACAACCCAGCTCATCACGCAAGCGATAAATACCCGAAGCTGCGTTGTCATAGAACCCTTTATCTCCTAAATTTCCGTTAACCAGATAAACCAGCTTGAAAGGATGATCTTGCTTTGTCGTATTAACCTTTTCAGCTGCATCGGTTGTAACTTCATTTGGCTCACTCTTCTGAGCTGCGGCCTCAGTGTTTGCAGAATTTTCCTGAGTTTCATCCATTTTTCCTGCTTTAGTTTCCTCAGCAGTTTTAGCCGTTGCAGAACTTTTGGGTGCCGCATTCTGAGTGCAGGCAGCCCCAAGCGTGACAAGCATGACCAGAGCCAGCACACATGCCATAAATTTCGCTGTTTTCATGTTGTTCCTCCTCGTTATAAATAACCAAACTGAAATCTCAGATTGATCTTGACCAAACATTATTTAATACGCTACATCCGATCTTCAAGAATGATGGTCCGCATGGCCTCAACGGCAACTTCAATGGCGCGATATTCCAGATTTTTGGGGTTATTTTTTCTGCTTTCATTGGAATAGGCTTTGTAATTTGTTGCTGAAATGAGGACTGTCGCAGTTCTTATCCGCAAAATATCGCCAATAATAAACAGCACAGCAGACTCCATCTCGGTAGAACATGCACCGCCTTTTTCATAGCTCAACCAACGAGGTTCCAAGTCAAAGCCCACAGGCTTTTCAGCTGCAGCGATTTGAGTATAAAAAGAAGCTTTAGTGATTGTAGGTGCAATATTGTACCGATAGCCTATTTTGCACGCGGCTTCTTCCAATTTTTCAAGCAGATACATATTAGGAACGGAGGGAAACTCAATCGGTGCATAGTGATTAGCTACTCCTTCCATCCTTACTGCAGCATTGGGAATCACAATATCCCCAACCTCCACTTTTGGTGATGTGGAGGCACAGGAACCGACACGGAGCATGGTGTGTGCACCTAATTCATATAATTCCTCTACAGCAATTGCGGTTGAAGGACAGCCAATACCTGTTGAACAGACCGTAACGGGCACACCCTCCAGAGTACCCGTAAATGAACGAAATTCACGATTATACCCTACCTCTCTGGGTTCATCCAAATAGGTGGAAATTTTTTCAGAGCGTTCAGGGCTGCCAGGTAGAAACACATACTTACCAATATCCCCTTTGCTTAGTCCGATATGCATCATTTTTTTTAATTTGCCCATAGCATTGACTCCTATAGTCTATTCAGCTTTTTGCTGATCAGCACGGATCAATTTACACATTGCTGAAATTCCAACCTCAATTGCCCGCTGTTCATAATCTCTTGGATAGTCATCGTCATCATTTGAATAATGTCGATAATTCGTTGCTGAGATCATCACCGAAGACATACGGATGCCTAAGCTGGCTCCTACTAAAAACAATACCGAGCATTCCATACTGGTACTTGTAGCTCCAGCTTTTTCATACGCTTCCCACTTCCATTTGAGTTCGGGATAAACCGGCTTAGTCTCAGGTGAAACTTCCGTATAAAATGAATCCTTTGTAATGGTGATACCCGTATCAAAAGGATATCCACTTTCTATAGCCGCCTGTTTTAAGGCCTTAAAAGAGGTATAATCAGGTACCGCTGGAAATTCAACAGGCAAATAATGACTGCCTGTACCTTCCATGCGGACAGCTCCCTTAGGAATAACAACCGTTCCGATTTTAACCTGTTCTGCTGTTGATGCACACGACCCTATGCGCATCATGGTATCCGCGCCGCACTGATATAGTTCTTCAACAGCGATGGCTGCGGATGGACCGCCGATTCCAGTGGACGTAACAGCAACCTTCTCTCCGCAAAGCTCACCCACATAAGTCAGATATTCACGGTGGTGGACAAGTTCCTTTGGATGATTAAAATATTGAGCAATGAGTTTTACTCTCTCTACACTGCCCGGAATAAAAACATAGCGACCGATTTCACCTTCACTTATCCCAATATGCATCATTTTTTTAGGTTCATTCATTCTCATTTCTCCTGGATTAAAACATTCAACCTTTGAGCCAATTATAGTGAGGAATTATTGGCTGAAACTCTTCATAACAGGCCTAAAACCATTGAAGTGGTCTATGAAATGGTGTTCTGGAATACACCCTTTTAATAGACAGTCATTCTGACGGCAATGTGATCTTCACATAGTTGTAAAACCTTTATAAAAGCCGAGGGTTTTCCTGAAAAGCTCACTATTTTCACCCATTAACCTTCACTTCCTCAACAAAGAAAACACAAAAGTCTTTCTTGTGAATAACATTTTTTTGTTAAAATAAATTAACATAATGTGCATATTATGTCAACATTCATCGTTAAAATTCAGAAAACTCTCGTAAATGAGCTAAATAGATTATTTCTTTTATTTACAGAAAATGGAGAAGATGATAACTTTAGTGGAAAAATTGCTGGTATTCACATTAAGACGTATTTATTGTGAGGATTGTATTTCAAAATGAGAAACAAAAAAGCACAACGACAGACGGAGTTGATCAGGATACTAAAAACCCAAGGCTCATTACCCGTCAGCACACTTGCGCAAATTCTGGGGGTCTCCGGTATGACAATTAGGCGGGACTTAGCAGAATTAAGCGAGTATCAGCCAGAAATAGGTCATGATGAAAGAACTGAGTTAAATTACGGCTACAATTTATTTGATGCACTAAAAAAATCAAATGACAAAAAAAACGCAATAGGGCTTTTTGCAGCTTCTTTAATCTCACCCGATGATATAATTATGATTGATACTGGCAGTACAACCGCCAAGATGATACCACATTTACCTTTAAATAGGAATATTACAGTGCTTTGTTTTAATGCAAATGTGCTGTTTGAGCTGCGCTACAAGAGTGGCATAAAACTATTATTTTGTGGTGGTGTCTTCCACAAGGACACTGAAATGTTTGAGAGTCCTGAATCAATTCAATTCATTAACCGCATACGCGCAAATAAAGTGTTTCTTTCTGCTGCTGGCATTCATAAACAAATGGGCATTACATGCGTGAACCCCTACGAAGTTCCCACTAAAAAAGCGATCATTCATTCATCCTTGCAACGCATATTACTGGTTGATTCAGGGAAATTTAATCAAATTCACCCTGCTTTCTTCTGCGATCTTGACGATATTCAAGTCATCGTAACAGACAAAAACCTGTCAGAGGATTGGCGGAATTATATTCTAGAAAAAGAAATTACCTTACACTTGGTTTGATCATTAAAATTCTTTCCGCAATTGTAACTGAAATGCCATTTTAAATAAAAACGCCAAATCCAGGATGGCCAGTGCCGGCAAGGAATAATTAAAATTTGTGAGTGTGGGTTCTCTACAATATCACTTATAAGTGCCGAGTTGGTGCTGGAACTCCAAGCATCACAGCAAAGAATCAGCCAGTTAACGATTGAACGTGACTGGTTGGAAAAAAGCTGACAAAATCTTTGGATAACCGTCAAACCTGTGGGCGGTGAGATGGCATCTACATTTGTTGTTTGAAATGAGCGGGTGTGAGCTCGGAGATTTTCTCTTTTTCGCCAGCCTCGGACTTGCCTGCCTCGGTGAGACTGAAACCATGTTGTTTCGGCTAATACCTGCAGAAACCTTCATATCTATATACCCGCCGCAGCCGGATCGCTTTATTCTCTTCCTCTCCTGGCTTTTCTCCTGGCGGCAGTAAGACCACAAAATGCTCCCTCCACTCTTGCTAAATGAGATTCTCTTTACTGGCTCTGCTTGTCCGGTTCGGTGGCTCTCACCGCGCCGGACAGGCGGCTTCGCCGCACCGTAATAAACAAGTCTCGCTTCCAGCGCTTCTCTCACTTTCTTTTTTTCATGGATGCTGTTTATCTTATGATCAGCTTCTCGTTCAAGCTGATTATTTTTTGATCAGCTTCTCGTTCAAACCGTTTATCTTGTGAGCAGCTTCTCGTCCAATAGGAAATCCTCGATCCCGATATACTGAATTCCATTCTCATCCTGCCAGGGTTTCATGTAGTCCTTGACAACCACGATCTTCCGGAAGGAATCCGGAATTCTGATCAGGGATGCGATCTCCTGCTCTTTCTTTTCTGAGTCTGCAATTGTAAGCGCTGACTGAATATAGTAGCGCTCATCTCCACGATTTACCACAAAGTCAAGCTCCAGCTGCTTCCGGATATTCTTCCCTGAATCGTCCCTTACATTCTGCTCGACCATACCAACATCAACATCGAAGCCTCTGCGGATAAGGTCGTTGTAAAGGACATTCTCCATCATGTGGGTTTCCTCCAGCTGTCTGAAGCCGAGTCTGACATTACGCAATCCTGGATCAGAAAAGTAATACTTGAGTGGGGTTTTGATGTATTTACGTCCTTTTACATCATACCGCTCTGCCTTCTGAATAAGAAATGCGTCCATGAAGAATCCAATGTATTTGTCAATTGTATCAGGCGCAATGCGAATCTGCCGCTCACTGGCAAACGTGTTTGACAGCCTGCTTGGATTCGTTAAAGAGCCGATGCCGGAAGCAAGCACGTTCAGAAGAATCTCCAAAACCTCTGCATCATTGTTGATCTGATGGCGCTCCAGGACATCTTTGATATAGGATCTGTTGAACAAATCCCGCAGATAACGACTCTTCTCTTCATACGATTCCATCATCCATACAAGTGGCATTCCGCCATAGGTATAGTAATCGCGCCACGCTCCGCGCTTATCTCCCTCATAAAGCTCGTAGACTTCCGCGAAAGACAGCGGATTGACACGAATCTCATCCCCACGATCTCTGAACTGGGTAAGGATATCCGATGAGAGCATTTTAGAGTTACTGCCCGTTACATAGATGTCCGCATTCGGGAGCTTCATGAGTCCGAGCAGCACATCGATAAAGGTGAGTTTTTCATTCGGGTCATCTACATACGGATTAGGGATTTCGCTCACAAATTGGATTTCATCAATAAACACATAGTAGCGTTTATCCTTATCCGGCATCCGCTCCTTCACGACTTTGTTCAGTTCAAAAGGATTTCTGTACTTCGCATTGTCGATCTCGTCCAGAGCGAGCCCTACGATCTGATCCTCTCCTACACCATTGTCCAGAAGGTACTGGCGGTAAAGGGTAAACAGAAGGTAGGACTTCCCGCTCCGGCGAAGACCGGTGATGACTTTGATACGTCCATTGTCCTTTTTCCGGATCAGCTGATCCATATATTGTTTTCTTGCATATTGCATCGCTATAATCTCCATGAAATTTTTGCGGCATCCGCATTTTTTTCACGAAGTCATTGTATCCCGGGACAGATGAACATATCAAGTCTTAAGTCTAAAAATTTTGCGGATTCCGCATTTTTTCACGCCCGGAGGCCCAGAAAAAGGGGATGGCCGCGAGCTGAGCCAGGACGGAAAGGGCGACCATGGCAGTGAGGTTCAGATCGTAAAGAATACCCAGGAGCCAGCTGCCCAGAAAGAAAAAGACCCCGAAGAAAAATTCAAAGAAGCCATAGCCTGTAGCCCGGCTTGCCTTGGGAATCATGGTGGATACGGCCGCTTTCAGGATGGATTCCTGAGCGCCCATGCCCACGCCCCACAAGGCGATGCCGAGCAAGAGGGCCGGAACAGTATGCAGGGAAAATACCAGAAAGGCAAAGGGCGCGGAAATGAGCGTTGATAACACCAGGGCGAGGCTTCCTTTTTTATCGAAAAGGAGGCCGAAAACCAGCGAACTTACCGCGTCGATCAACATGGCTCCAGCATAGAGTAGCGGCAGAGTTCCCGTGCTCACCAGTGAGGTCGTTTTCGTAAGACTCCCGCTGAGAGCCGTATACGTTCTGGAAACGTGCATGATAATCAGGGAATAGTCCATGAAGCCAAAGGCAAAAAAGCTGATCCCGATGATGTAAAAAATAAAGGGCTTTTTTAACTTAAATGGAGCAGGCGTTTCTACTTCCGGTTCGAAGTGTTCTGGATGAGGGAATTTCCGTTTCGTGAACAAAAGGAGAATCAGAGTAACCGCTCCCGGTATCGCCAGAAGAGCAAAGGCAAAGGAATAGATCTCAAAACTTGTGCCCTCCGTGCGGAAAAGCATGACGAGGTAGAGAAGCACCGGCCCGAGAAATGCGCCGATCTGATCCAGCACTTCCTGGATGCCGAAACTTTTGCCGACTCCTTCCTGCGTGGCGGCAAAGGACATGAGCGTATCTTTGGCCGGTTTTTTGATGGCCTTGCCCATACGCTGGATGATCAAAAGAGCCGCCGCGGCGATCCAGCCATGCTCGCCAACCAGTGCGAGAGCCGGAACCGCCAGCACATCCAGCACATAACCGCCAATGACCAGCGGCCAGTATTTTTTCGTCTTATCCGTAATTCTGCCGAAAAGCAGGCGCAGCGAGTAGCCGACCAGCTCGCCAAGACCGGAAACAAAACCGATCGTGCCCGCCGAAGCGCCCAGAAGCGCAAAGTAGGCTCCTCGGATACTCGCCGCTCCCTCGTGTGTCATATCCGAAAAAAGACTCACCAGACCGAAGAGCACAATAAAGCTCATGGCCGATGAAAGGCTCTTTTTTGAAAGGCTCTTTGTCGTCTTTTGCTGCCGATCGGCAGCAGGGTCCTTTTCGCAGAGTTTTTTAGCCATAAACTTGGCACGATCCTCCTCGGCTTTTGAGTTAAGCGATGATCTTTCTCCGGTCAGGTGTTCAGATATCACAGTTGTTTTTATTTAGCAGCTTTATTCAGCCTCTGAGTCTGGCGATGATTTTTTCGGCGACGCGAAGACCATCGACGGCTGACGAAGTAATGCCGCCGGCATAACCTGCGCCCTCCCCGCAGGGATAGAAGCCGGGAAGCTCGACGGACTCCAGGCTCTCGATATCACGCAAGATGCGAAGAGCCGAGCTGGAGCGTGTTTCAGCTGCTGTCAGGACGGCCTGACCAGCAGCAAAGCCCTGGAGTTTTGTGCCCATGTGGAGCAGGGCTTCACAAAGAGCGAGGGTGATTTCTCTGGGGTAGAGGCCGGAAAGATCGGCTTGGCGAACCAACGGTTTATAGCTGGGCTGGGCACGCCGAAGTTCTGCAGGAAGAGCCGCGTTGATGTGCTGGACGCGGACGAGGATGTCATCGAGTTCGGCTTTTGCTTCGGGATAGCGTGAGAGGACGGCGCTGATAAAATCGCCGACTTCCTGCACGGGTGCAGCATAATCTAAGGCAATTTCTTTGGCACAATTTTCGGCTGCTTCTTTGGCATAGTCTGAGACGGCACCCTCCTGGCTCAAAAAGTAGGCCTTCCCTTCGAGTTCTTCCTGAAAGCTGAGGCCAGCCAGGTCTTCTTCACCAAAATCTTCCTGGGAAACCTGACAGATCAGCGCCGAGTTAGCATTTTCCTCTGCCCGGGCATAGGCGCTCATGCCGTTGGTCACGATGCTCTCCGGCCGGGCATTGGAGGCCACGACTTCACCGCCCGGACACATACAGAAGGTAAAAACCCCGCGCCCGCTTTTACTTTGCCAGCTGAGACGATAATCCGCAGCTCCCAGACGCGGGTGTTCGGCAAATTTTCCGTATTGCGCGAGGTTAATCAGTTTCTGTGGATGCTCAATGCGAAAACCGACAGCAAAGGCTTTGTTTTCAAGTCTCAGACCCGATTCAAGCAGCATGCGGGCGCTGTCGTCCGCACTGTGGCCACAGGCAAAAATGACCGTGGATGCGGCAATTTTTTCCGCTCCGACACAGACACCGAGCAGCTTTCGAGGGGACGCGGCGTCACCGCCTGGCTCTATCCAAAGTCCATCAACACGGCAGTTGAAGCGAAATCCCACCCCCATTTGAATGAGTTTCTGCCGCATTTTATAGAGCACGGCTCTCAGCCGATCTGTACCGATGTGGGGCTTTTGCTCCCAGAGAATTTCTTCGGGCGCGCCACAAAGGGCAAAAATTCTGGGCACCAAAGCTGCCCTCGGGTCTTTAATACGGCTGAGCAACTTGCCATCAGAGAACGTGCCCGCACCCCCTTCGCCAAAAGGAATATTCGCTTCCGGGTCAAAAGGGCCGCCTCGGCGAAAATCTTCGACTTTGCGAATGCGCTCAGAGAGTTCAGGTCCGCGTTCAAGTAGGATGGGTGGAAAGCCTTCACAGGCGAGAGCCCAGGCCGCAAAGAGGCCGGCCGGGCCAGCACCGACAACAAGAGGGCGCATTTTTTTGTGCTGCTCGCTCACCTGGCCGGATGAGGCGGCAGCCTCATTATTCGGACTGCCCGAGACAACAATTTGACTCTCCTGGCCTGCTGAAGTGGCAGCCTGACACTCCTGTCCTTTTAAAACGGCGCTTAAGTTCTCTTTACTACAGGACTTTTCAGCCTTTTTCTCCTCAAGCCATGAAAGGTTTGCGTTGGCCGCATAGCTCCGGCGCCAGGGCAAGTCAACTTCCACATCAGCGAGAAAATGCAGATCATTTTTACGACGGGCATCCAGAGAACGACGACGAAAACGCCAGTCCGGCTTGCAGTCAGGAGCGAACTTAAGCTCACGGCGCAGCCGTTTCAGGATATCTTCATCCCTATAATCTAAAGATAATCTTAGGTTTTTGACCAGGATGCTCATAATTTCTCCCGATGACTTATTTCTGGACTTGCCGCTCGGCAACAGGCGCTCAAAGACTTTTTTTATCCCTGTTAAAAACCAGCGCATCCCTGAGACTCTCTTCGACTGGACGTACCGTATAGCCTAACTCCGTCGTCGCTTTTTCGTGGCTGAATAGTGAATTGGTTTTTAACGTACTCACTGAATAACGCGTGAGCAGAGCCTGCCGTTTCAGAAGCCTGGCCAGGCCTTCATTGGCGGCGGCCACCAGCCCGACAAGAGCGAGCGGCAGGCGGACACAGAAAGGTTTCCGGCCGGTAAGCCTGGCAAGGATGCGAAAATAATCATCCATCTTTAAGGGGTGACCTGTGAGCAGATAAGACTCACCGCTTCTCCCCTTTTCCATCGCCTGAAGCATACCGTTCACGACATCACGTACATCGACAAAGTCGTAAGCTCCACTTATTGAGGCAGGAATTTGTCGCCGCAAATAAGCGTTCATCAGCTGCGTCATGTGTCCGCAACCGTAGTCCATGGGACCGATAATACCCGAGGGCAGAACGACGACCACATCAAGGCCCTCACGTCCCGCTTGCAAAACTGCAGCTGTGGCTTCTGCTTTAGATTTTGCATAGGGGCCGACCACAAGGGCGGGGTCAAAATGTGGATTTTCTCTTTGTAAGATCCCTGCAGGGGCTTCAGGCATGGCGTGAACCGAACTGACATAAAGTAAACGACGAACATGATGCTTTTGAGATTCCGCCAGAATATGTTTCGTGCCTTCGACATTGACTTCCCGCAGGCTGTTCCCCTCGCGGCTAAAAATCGTCACAACACTGGCCAGGTGCCAAAGCAAAATTTCTTTTCCTTCCAAGCCGGAAAAGAAACGTTCAAGATCACTCAGAGAACGAAGGTCCCCTCTGCAAATTTCAAGATCAAGCTGATCCAGGCCTGGCGCTTTATCGCCAGGCAGTATCAGAGCACGTACCGCCTCACCTTTCTCAATCAGACGCCTGCATAGCACATTGCCCAGATGTCCGGATGCTCCTGTGACGAGATGGATTCTTTGCATGACTTCTCCCTGCTTCCTTATCTTAAAAGAGCTGAATTCTCTTCATTATAAGACAAAGAGCGAAGCTGGAAAGGTCGTTCACATTGATTTTGCTCTGTGATCAAAATTGTTCTAAGAGCCAAGCAGAAGTCGCGCAAAAGCGGAATTTCAAAAGCCGGCCTTCTCTATATCAGAGGCTACGCACACACTGGCGCAGATACTGCTGATGAGCCATTTCCTGAAGGGCCCGGAGGCGGCGCTTGCGTTCACGTTCTTCGGTCAGGCGAAGGAGCTTCTGCTCTCTCAGGCCCAGATAAAAGATGTGTAAGGAAATCAGCAGCAGGGGCAAAATGAGCAAGCGCAGGTCGAAGGTCGCAGTAATTAAACTGAGCGGACAAAAGACCACTCCATAAAGACTATTCCATTCTGTGAGCAAGATTTCCAGAAAACAAAGGGCTAAAAGAAAAAATAAACTCTGGCTAAGGGTCATGTCTCTTCATCGCTGTCCGTCTGGCCTCAGGAGTCCGGCCTCGTACAGCACTCCTCTCTTTGTCTCTCTTCGCGGCTGAGGGTGAAAACTTTGAAACATGAGGACAGGCCAATGCAGCTGGTCTTAACGTTCTCGTTTTTCCTTCTCATACGCCCGAAGGAGTCTGCGTGCGGCTGAAGGCTTAATTTCCTCAGCCAGGGTCAGATCCTTCAGCAGACCTTCAAAGCGCGTCTCTTCGCTTGCTTCGGCCTGCTTCACTTTGTCGATCAGACGATCCAGACGCAGCCTGATGGTGGGATAAGTCACCTGATAAAGACCTGCCATGGCTTTCAATGAGCCTGAGCTGAGGACAAATTCCTTCATCAAACGGATATCTTCATCTCCCAGGGTGTAAAGCCATTGCGGTAATTCCGCACTGCGCATATCGTTCTAACCGCCTTTACTTTTTCTATAGTATATCTAAATAAAATTAAAATCAATATTCAAATTTATTTCAATATTATTAAAATCATTAAAGTTTTACCCCATAGAAGCCTTGCAGGTTTTACCTGATAAAAGCTTTGCGAGCTCCTTTGTTTATCTCAAGGCAAGCAGCACAAAAAAGAAGGCTGCAATCGAATGATGGCAGGGCACGATTGCCCGAGCGACAGATCTGAACCCGCGGGGGCTGGAATAATTTAACGACAGGGGCTAAGCTGATGAGGATATGGTTTATAAGTTCAAAGTGCTTTCGTCTGCGCAGCTCTGAAAGACAAAAGCAAAGCAGATCAAAAGCAGATCATAAGAAAAAAGGAGACTCATCATGCAAATTCGCCGAGAAGCCATCGCGGGAACCCTGGAGTCCAGTGATGTTCTCATCAAAATGGAACCCAGCGGCCATCCCCTGGAAATCCTCCTCTCCTCTCCCGTCAAGGCACAGTACGGTGCGTCGATTGAAGCCCAGGTACGCCAGTGGCTTAACGAGGCCGGTGTAAGTGTCGGGCGCGTTGAGCTGGAAGATAAAGGGGCTTTGGACTGCACCATTATGGCCAGGCTGAAAACCTGCCTGGCACGAGCCAGTGAGCCCGAAAAAGCGGAAGGAGGGCAAGCCTGATGAGACGCAGCATGATGTTTTTGCCCGGCAACAGTCCGAGTATGCTGATTAACGGCTGTGTGCTCCCGGCAGACAGCCTCATTCTCGACCTTGAAGACGCCGTCGCCCCCGATCAGAAAGATGCGGCACGCGAGCTTGTCCGTGGCGCTCTCGAGCATTTTGATTTTGGCCGCAGAGAAATCGTCGTTCGCATCAATGACCTGGAAAGCCCCTATTGGGAAGCGGATCTTGCGGCCATTCTGCCCGGAAGGCCGTCCGTGCTGATGCCTCCAAAAGTGGCCTCCGGCGCCACCATTCAGAAACTGGCAGCAGCCCTCGAAGCCAAAGAGAAAGAACTCGGGCTGGCTTATGGCTGCTTTAAAATTCTGCCATTGATCGAGACCGCTATGGGCGTAGAAAAAGCTCTGGAAATCGCCCAGGCTTCCCCGCGGGTGGTTGCTTTATTCCTCGGCGGCGAAGATTTGAGCGCCGATCTGCGCTGTCCCCGCACAAAAGAGGGCAAAGAGATTTTTTATGCACGCACCCGCCTGATCGTCGCCGCACGGGCAAGCGGCATTGACGTCATCGACACGCCTTTCACGGATACTGATGATCTGGAAGGTTTAAAGAAGGACGCCAGCTTTGCCCGCAGCCTGGGCTTCTCCGGAAAAGCGGTGATCTCCCCGCGGCATCTTGAAACCGTGAATCAGGTCTTCTCGCCGGGCGAAAAAGAAATTCTCTGGGCCAAGGATGTGATGGCCGTGATCGCCGAGGGTAAACGTCTGGGCAAAGGCGCTGTGTCCTTGCACGGCAAAATGGTCGATAAGCCCATCGTCATGAGGGCGGAGCAAATTCTCGCCACCGCCAGAGCGATTGAGGAGGTGCGCTGATATGGATAAGGTACTGAAGGACATCAAGCAGGCTCTGCAGCTGGCCGGCCTCAGGGACGGAATGACCCTGTCTTTCCACCATCACCTGCGTAACGGGGATTTCGTGCTGAATCAGGTGCTTGCGGCCGCAGATCAGCTGGGCTTTCGTGATCTTCACGTCAACGCCAGCTCGCTTTTCGACATTCACGCCCCGCTGATCGAATTGATTCGCCGCGGCGTGGTCACCCATCTGGAATGTAATTACATGAGTGCCCGCATCGGTCGGGAGATTTCCCACGGCCTCTTAGAGGATCCGGTCATTTTCCGCACGCATGGCGGACGTCCCGCCGACATTGCCCAGGGGCGCTCACCCATCGACATCGCCTTTATTGCTGCGCCAACCGCCGATAAAATGGGCAATATCTCCGGCAAATACGGGCCCTCAGCCTGCGGCTCTCTGGGCTACGCCATGGCGGATGCCGCCTACGCCAGAAAAGTCGTCGCCGTGACTGACCATCTCGTCCCCTATCCCCTCGCCGATGTCAGTATTTCCGAAACAGACGTGGATTATGTCGTCGAGATCGACCGCATCGGCAATCCTGAAGGGATCGTCTCCGGCACAACGAAGATTACCCGCGACCCCATTGGCCTGCTCATGGCTCAGTATGCCTGCCGGGCCATCGACGCCTCGGGTCTGCTCAAAGACGGTTTTTCCTTCCAGACCGGTGCTGGTGGGGCTTCTCTGGCCACAGCGGCTTTTTTGAAGGATCTCATGCTCGAGAAAAAAATTCACGGCAGCTTCGGTATGGGCGGCATCACGGCCTACCTGGTTCAGATGCTGGAGGAAGGCTGCTTTGAAAGTCTCATGGACGTGCAGTGCTTTGACCTCGAAGCGGTGCGCAGTATCCGCGAGGATCGCCGCCATTGCGAAGTCTCTGCCCTCAAATATGCCGGTCCCCGCCCCGATGTAAAGAGCTCGCTGGTGGATAATCTGGACGTCGTCATCCTCGGCGCAACCGAGATGGACAAAGATTTTAACGTCAACGTGCACACCAACTCGCAGGGGGAGATCATGGGTGGTTCCGGCGGTCACAGCGACACCGCTGCAGGAGCGAAAATGGCCATGATTATCGCCCCGCTGATTCGCGCCCGCCTGCCTTTAATCGTCGATCAGCTGGCCTGTATTTCCACGCCCGGCGAAAGCATCGACTGCCTGGTTACCCAGTACGGCCTGGCCGTCAACCCACGGCGCGAAGATCTCCTCGCACGCTTTAAAGAGGCGAAGCTGCCCCTGCTCAGCATGGAAGAGCTGCAGCAAAAAGCCGAAAGCTTTTCCGGTAAGCCCCAGCCCCTCGATCTCTCCGGCAGAGTCGTCGGCAAAGTGCGCTACCGCGACGGCCGCATCATCTCCGAACTGCATGAGGTAAAGGACTAGCAGCGTTTGAAAAAAATACTACCAAAAATGCTACCAAAAACAAATTTATTCAGAGTCCGTATAAAATGAAAATCCCCGTAACCCTTGAGTTACGGGGATTTCTGTCTGGTGGGTCCAATTGGGCTCGAACCAACGACCTCTTGCATGTCAAGCAAGCACTCTAACCAGCTGAGCTATGAACCCGATTGCTTTGACACTTTAACCGATCATTTTCGGCTTGTCAAGGTCTGCTGCTCAAGCATGAAGGAGTTCTGCTGATCAAGCATGACGAACCTCTGCATGTGAACATCTGATGCTGTCCGGCCTCAACCCTTGCGGCTACCCAGGTAGGCTTTTTGCACGGCAGGATCGTTGGCGATTTTGCTGGCGACGTCATGCTTGGCGATGACGCCCTGTTCGAGAACATAAGCGTAATCTGCGACAGAAAGGGCTTTGTAAGCGTTCTGCTCGACGAGGAGGATGGTCTTGCCGAGATTTTTAATTTTAAGAATAATCTCGAAGATGGTGTTGACGAGCAGGGGGGCGAGCCCGAGCGAGGGCTCGTCGAGCATGATCAGCTCGGGATCACTCATGAGGCCGCGGCCCATGGCGAGCATCTGTTGTTCTCCGCCGGAGAGCGTACCGGCCATCTGCCCTATGCGTTCCTGCAAACGTGGAAAAACCTCCATGACCACATCAAAATCCTGCTTGATCTTTTCTTTGTCCCTGCGCAGATAGGATCCCATCATGAGATTTTCGCGCACGCTCAGATTGGCAAAGATAAGCCGCCCTTCCGGAACCTGCGAGATGCCCAGCTTGACGATTTTATTGGCCTGATGGGGCAGAGCTTCACCTTTATAGCTCAGCTCACCGCTCTTGTAGGGAACCACCCCGCTGATGGCGTTCAGGAGGGTCGATTTACCCGCTCCGTTGGAGCCGATGATGGTGACGATCTGCCCGCTTTCCACAGAAGCGCTGACCCCTCTGAGGGCATGGATTCCGCCGTAATAAACTTCCAGATCCTTAACTTCAAGCAAAGGCATGGGCATCCTCCTTCTCACCCAGATAGGCTTCGATGACCTCTGGATTGTTTTGTATTTCTTCCGGAGTTCCCTCGGCAAGCTTTTTGCCAAAGTTGATGACCATGATCTTCTCGCAGAGATTCATCACCAGATCCATGTGGTGCTCGATGAGCAGAACAGTCAGATTAAAGTCATCACGGATACTGCGAATGGATTCAACCAGCGCCAGGGTTTCGTCGGGGTTCATGCCTGCAGCCGGTTCGTCGAGCAGCAGGAGCTGCGGTTTGAGGGCGACGGCCCGGGCAATTTCCAGGCGCCGCTGATCCCCATAGGGCAGGTTCATCGCAACTTCGTCGCGTCTCTCATAGAGACCCATGCGGTTAAGGAGCTGAGCGGCTTCCACGAGGATACGTTTTTCGCCTTTTTTATAGTGTGCACTGTGCAGCAAGCTGTCCCACACGGTGTACGTTGTACTCAGATGACAGGCGGTGACCACATTCTCGTAAACGCTCATTTCCTTAAAGAGACGGATATTCTGAAAGGTACGGGTGATCCCCCGGCGGGCGATCTCAAAGGAGGGCAGGCCATCAATACGTTCTCCGCCAAAGATAATCTCTCCGGAGGTCGGTGCGTAGACCGCGGTGATCATGTTGAAAACCGTCGTCTTGCCCGCACCGTTCGGGCCGATAAGCCCATAGATGTCGTGGGGCTCAATGGCCAGATTCAGGTCGCCGACAGCCGTAAGACCCCCGAACTGTTTGCTCAGATTTTTGAGTTCCAGAAGATTAGCCATCTTTGCGCCCCTCCTCCCGTGTTTTTGGCTCATCCACCACGCCAGCAGGAACCGCTTTTGCGGCAGCAAATGGCAGATATGAGCAGAGCTTTCTCACCCAGCTAAAATCCTTGAATTCCCTGCCGCCAGCGATTCCTTTAGGACGGGCGATAATCAGGATGACCACGGTCGCCCCGTAAATGACCAGACGCCAGTCTGATATAAAACGGAGGACTTCCGGAAGAGTCGTCAGCAAAAGGGCGCCGATTACGGCTCCGGAAATGGAGCCGAGGCCCCCAATAATAGCCATGATGGTCAGTTCCGTGGATTTGACGAGGGCGAAGTTAATCGGTTTGATAAAGGTCATGTAATGCGCAAAGAGTGAGCCGCCGATGCCGGCATAAACCGCGCTGACAAAAAGTGAGAGCATCTTAGTCCGAAAGACATCAATGCCGATCGTGGAAGAAGCCAGTTCCTCTTCTCTTATCGCTTTAAAGTTTCTGCCGAAGCGTGAGCGGATGAGCCGCGACATGATAAAAATGCCGATAATGCAGACGATCCATACGCTCACAAAGTTGGAATTTTTATCAATCCCGGAAAAGCCACGGGCGCCGTTGATCGGCTCGATATCAATATTATCGAAAATGAGGCGAACCGATTCGCCAAAGCCCAGAGTGGCAATGAGGAAGTAGTCTCCTCTCAGTTTCAGGGTAATTCTCCCCAGGCCAAGACTGACAATACCTGCCGCCAGGCCAGCAAGCAGGAGAGCGAGCGGAAAAGGCACGCCCCACATGTATGTCAGATAGGCAGAAGTATAGGCGCCGATAAGCATGAAGCCCGCGTGGCCAAAGGAAAAAAGTCCGGTATAGCCTGTCAGAAGACCCAGTCCGAGCACCACCATGAGGTTAATGCCGGCAAGGGTCAATACATTTAACACATATTCCATAGCATCCTCCTAGGCCTTATCTTCACTGCTTTTGCCCATGATGCCGCTGGGCCGGATAACCAGCACGGCGATGAGGATAACAAAGGCGATGAGGTCACGGAACTGGGATTTTGCAGCGGCCACAAAGGTTTCAATGACGCCCAGCAGGATGGAACCGAGAATCGCCCCGGGCAGACTGCCGAGGCCGCCGAACACGGCCGCGATAAAGGCCTTGTTGGTGATGACGCCGGCCTGCGCGTATACCGTGTACTTCATGCCGAAAAAGACTCCGGCAATCCCGGCAAGAGCGCCGCCCAGAGCAAAGACCAGAAAGATAATTCCGTCAACGTTGACGCCCATGAGCTGACTGGCCCGGGCATTATAGGTAGCCGCACGAACCGCCAGACCGGCACGGGTTTTGTTGAGGAAGAGCACGAGAAGAATGAGCGAAATGGCAGAGATAATGAGCATCAGGATATCCAGTTTGCTGACACTCAGATTGCCCAGAGAAATCGTCGTCTCCTGAAAAAGGATAGGATAGGTTTTGAACTGCGGGCCAATCGTGGCGATGACGAGATTTTCCAGAAGGATCGACATGCCCATAGCCGAGATGATGAAATAGAGCGTTGGCGCATTGCGTTGGCGCAAAGGCCGATAGGCCAGTCGCTCAATAATTCCGGCAATCGCTGTAGCCGCGAGTGCAGTCACCAGCAGAGCCGGAAGAAAGCTCAGGCCCAGAAGCGTCACGGCGTAATAGCCGATGTAGGCTGAGAGCATGATCACGCCGCCGTGAGCGAAGTTACTGAAATTCATAATACTGTAAACGAGGGAATAGCCAACAGCCATTAAGGCGTAAATGCTGCCGATTGAGACCCCGTTAATCAGCTGCTGAAGGAATTGGTTCATACTGTTCTCCCTTGTTAAAAGAGGGAGGCCATAAGCCCCCCTCTTCTCTAGCATGAGTTCCTTTATTTGAGGTCTGCGGCGTAGCGGGTTACAAATTCGTATTTATCTCCTTTGATGGTGATAATGGCGGCTTCTTTGCCCTGAGGGTTATGGTCTTCCGGCGAGATCTTGATCTTACCAGTGATGCCCTGGACTTCAATGCCTTCCAGAGCTTTGGCAACGGCGCCAGACGTGATCTTACCCTTATTGTCCTCATTGACCTTTTCAATGGCTGCTTTCAGGGTGACGAAAGCGTCATGGCCCATGTAGGCGTTCAGCTGCAGCGGTTTATCCGGATAGGCATCATGGAACTGCTGCTTAAAAGCCTGAACATTTGGATCGTCTTCATTGAGGTGATGGACGATAAAGCAATTTTGCAGGTAGGGTCCGCCCATTTCCATGAGCTGATCCGAAGTCCAGCCATCGCCACCCATCATGGTGGCTTTAATGCCGATTTCATCGGCCTGCTTGGCCGTCAGCGAAACCTCTTTGAAGAAGTAAGGCAGGAAGAGCAGATCCGGGTTCTTTTCCTTGATTTTAGTGAGCTGGGCACGGAAGTCGACATCACCGGTCTTGAAGGCTTCTTCAGCGACGACTTCACCGCCGAGCTCCGTAAATGTCTTTTTGAAGTATTCGGAAAGCCCCTGTGAGTATTCGTCGGAAACATCAGAAAGAATGGCTGCTTTTTTAAGTCCCGCTTCCTTGAAAGCATACTGTGCAGCTACAGCGCCCTGATAAGGGTCAATAAAGCAGACGCGGAAGTTATAGGGTTTAAGTTTCCCCTTATCCACCGTCACTTTCGGGTTGGTGGCAACTGTGGCGATATCCGCAACCTTGCCCTTTTCCAGAACAGAGGCAATGGGGATGGCCAGACCTGAAGCATTAGGGCCGAGGATAGCGACCACCTTATCGCTTGTGACCAGACGGTTCACAGCGTTCATGGCCTCTTCGGGCGTTCCTTTCGTATCGTAGGGAATGAATTCAACTTGCTTGCCTGCGATACCACCGTTGGCGTTAGCTTCATCAACCAACATCTTAATGGTATCTCTCTCACAGATGCCGAAAACCGACTGATCCCCCGTCAGAGAGCCGATCCAGCCAATCTTGATCTTGTCTCCAACTGGGTTTCCATCATCAGATGATGCACTGCACGCCGTCAACAGACCGAGACAAAAGCAGAGTGCAACCAGAATGGCCAGTGTCTTTTTCATAGCGGTTCCTCCCAACATATTTGAGCTTTGATCGATCCGCTTGTAAAAGAACGAACAAAGCCTCTTTAGAAAAGAGTAATAAAAATATGGAATAAAGTCAACATTTTTTGAATAAACATGGGCACATAGTCAAGGCGTAAAAGACCTTGTCACCCAAAGCAGTGATGTGTGGGCTCAGAACCGTTTATGCCGTAGCCATGATGGCTTGGCCATTTTGCGTGCCAAAGAATCATCAATTCCCACAAAACAGCGGGCCTGAACCTTAAGATGGAAGGTTTTTGCGACTGCTTCGGTTGTATATTTCCGCAATTTTGCGCTGAGTGCTGCGGTAATAGCTGCGATCAGAGAGGCTCAGCATGGAGAGATCCTGTGGATAAAAAAGGCGGCCGTGGTAAATATCCAGAAGGAAAGGCACGAGCAGCGTTTTAGAATCCAGACGGGAGAGCGTATTAACAACGCCTGCAGCCGAAGAAAGCATCTCTACGTCGTTTTCCATATCGCTCATGAGCAGAATCAGATTGCGCCGCACTGCGACATTTTTCCTGTCTTGGATGTAGTCTGCGGCTTCGCTGATCAGGCGATCTTCGATGAGCACGTTGAGGATGGGCCGGTAGAGTAAAATAACCCGCTCGACACGGCCTCTCATGGAAGAAATTCCGGAACTTGCAGGCCGTTCGTAAACAATGCCGAAGGAGCGCCGCGACACTTCTCTTGCGCCTGTCGCGAGGAGCTGCTTTTCAAAACGTTTTAAGAGGGCCGAGGGTTCGGCGACGATGCCGTTATGGTTGCCCTGCAGACGATAACGGGCAATTTTACCCAGCTCACGAACGCTTTCCGCATCGCCGGGGTCGTAGCGTTTGAGGAAATATTTACCAAAAATACTCTTGGCCCCCAAAATCAGCAGCCAGATGTAGAGGGCAAAAGCCAGGGGCAGGAGCAGACGCAGAAAACTCAGAGGACCCAGTCTCATGAAGAGCTGACGTCTTAGAAAAATAAAGATCAGCAGAGCCCCTGAAAAGCCAAGGACAAAGATTTGTGAGAGGATAGATCTAATCGCCTGCCGCTTATTTTCTGACATGGACGTTTATCTCCTTTCCAGAATCAGGCTTTTAAGGCCGGGAAGCGTGGTCTCAAAAAAGCTTCGAAGGGCTACAGGATCAGCCGTAAGCTCTCCCTGATAAAAGCCCCCGTGTCCGCCGCCGCGGAAAGCAAAGCCCTCCGTGAGATTTTGCACCAGGCTCTGCAAATCCTCTTTTTCTGAGGCCAGGACCACTGTGTAATGCTGATTTTCTCCCGGCACAGAATCTTTGCCGCCATTCTGGTCTGCAGCCGCCTTCTCGCTTTTCCCGACTGCAGCGGCGGTCTCACCTTTCGCGATATTCCGGGCATCACCGCCTGCCTCTGCTTTCGCATTGTTTTCGACGGGAGCAGCTGTTTCGATTTTGTCGACTTTTGGGGTCCCCTCACTTTTTTTAACGTCTTCTTCCTCCCTGGGCAGGAGCAGAATAGCTACCCCTTCCAACCTCCGAGCAGCATATTTGGCGAGATTTTTAAATTTCTTTTTTTGAAAAGAGGGATCCAACCAGAGCAAGGATTGAACCGTAGCAGAAGATGTCAGGATGTCAGCTACAAGCTGGTCGCGCGTATCAACTAAGCTATTTAGTCTTTCGATCTCAAGGATAGGCTGCGCCATTTCCGGGAAAAATTCTCTGGGCTTAACGGAATATAGCCCAGCTATTTTTTGTGCCTGTTCCGCCAGCTTCTGGTAATCTCTGAGCGCCCGTGCGCCACAGAGAGCTGTGAGTCGCACGCCGCCCTTATAGTTTTCTGCACGCACGATTTTAATCAGTCCCACCTCTCCGCTATTGCGCAGATGAGTCCCGCAGCAGGCACAGCAATCGACACCGGGAACTGTAATCAGACGCACTGCACCCTGTAGTTCTTTTTTGCTGCGGTAGTCGGTCACTGCAAGTTCTGCCTCATCCGGAAAAGTAATTTCCAAAGGGAGATTCTGAAAAACTGCCTGATTGGCCAAATCTTCGATTTTCTTAATCTGCTCGGCGGAAAGGGCTCGGTTAAAATCCAGGGTCATCTCTTCTTCGTTGATGTGGAAGCCAACATTGTCACAGCCATACAGTTTATGGGCAATACCGGAAATCATGTGCTCGCCGCTGTGCTGCTGCATCAATTCAAAGCGCCTGGCAAAATCTATTTGCCCGTGCACCTTCTCTCCAGGTTTAAGGGCAGTCTCCGTAAGATGCGTAATCTCATCACCCTCATAACGGGTATCCAGAACCTTGACACCGCCCAGTACACCCCGGTCTCCGGGCTGACCTCCGCACTCCGGGTAAAAGGCCGTATCGTCCAGGACAATATGAAACTTCCCTTCCTGGTCCGGCCCCTCGCAGCGCAGGACTTCAGCCTCAAATTCCGAGCAATAGGGCTCTCGATAAAACAAAGCTTCAAAATTGATTTGCATCAGTACTTTCCTTTCACTTCCAGACTGACGGCAGCCCCGGGCAAAACGCTGTAAACCCCATTTCTCTTCAGCTTGCGCTGCTCCAGAAGAGAGCCATCAGCTGCAAATGAACAGAGTTCCGCCTCAGAGAGATCGCGGCCATCAAAGCCGACCAACCTGGAACTTTCGCCAAGGTTGAGCAGGATAATTTTCAGACGGTCCGGACCTTCAAAGGCGAAAGCGAGCAGGCCATCGTCAACTTTCTTCGCTTCGTCTTCACTCTTGAGCTCAAGGCGCTGAACATTCAAGGCAGAGCATTCTTCCAGGCCACTCACGGCAATAAGCCCCTGGAGCAGTTGCTCCGGCTTAAGCCCCGGCGCCCCATAATCCAGCAGACAGGCCGAGCTATCGCGCCCCAGACTGTAGATCATGGAGGCAAGGAATTCCGACATGCGCAGCCCCTCGTCGGGAACTTTGAGGCTGCGGATCAGCTCGGGACGTCCCAGGCCGCCGTGCAGGTTATCTCGAGGCAGTGTCTCGACCTGACGCAGCCCGAACTCAACAAATTTTTCACTCTCTTTAATGGAGGAGGCCGCGCTAAAATCACCGGCGTGCATGTCAGCACTGGAGAGAACCAGCCCATCCTTGTACTTCATGCCATCGATGAAAACGAGTTGCTGACGAACCAGCTTAAATTCAGGCGTCTCGGTGATCGTGCGGATAGCCCATTCCGCAAAGGCGCGCAGATTCTGATCTCCACTCAGATCGGCCTCATCGGCAGAAAACTCCAGATAAATGCGCGGGAATAGATCCGACCAGCGGAGAGCTGTTCCGTCGGCAAGGCGTTTTTGCCCATATTCGCTGCTGGCTGAGCCAAAGAGGTATTGCATGAGGTGCTGCAGTTCGCTCTGCGTACAATAAGGGCCAATGCAGATCCAGGGCGAGGCATTGAGCTTTTCACAGATTTTTTCGACAGTCCCCAGGCCAAGCACGGCCGGGCATTTTTCATCATCAGCCAGGTTTGCGACCGGATAGGACTGCGGCTCTTTGAGCAGCCAGAATTCTTCTGGCAGCTGTCTTCCGCCCAGTGGCATAAAACCAAAGCGAAGCAGATCGGGGGTCGCGGGCTTGAGCTCTTCTGCAAGCTGATCAGCTTTGGAGGGCGACTCCGCAGACCTCAGAATCACCCTGTCGAGGTAGATCGCCCCACTTCCCCTCCAGTCAAATCTGAGCTGCCACTCGGCAGTGCCGACACTGCCGCGGGGAATGATGAAGGTCAGCGAATATTTGTGCCAGTCAGCGTCAAGGTGACGCCTGTAACTGTTGCCCGAGGTCTCCGCCAGGCTTCCCAGAGACACTTCAACCGTGTTCTCCGGATTTTCACTTTTGGCCCAGAAATCCAGCTGAAAGGCTGATTCGCCGTTCATGCTGCGCAGCGCCGTCTCGCGAAGACTCTGACTCAGGCGAAAAGCCCCTTCAGGAATCCCTTTATCTTCTCGCTCCTGTCCGCCATAAACTCCAAGAAGACGCAAATTCAGATTAGCGGCATTCTTAATTTTAGCCGTGGGAAGCCGCAGACATAGCGACGAGCGCCCACCATCCGGAGCGGCTTCTTCAAGGTCAAGAGAAGCCATCGCGGGTGCAGAGGCAAACCATTCACCCCTGAGTTCGGGATCCTCTTCAACAGAAGAACGGAGCGGCGCACGCAGCCTGGGGGCTGCCTTTTCCAGGAGCAGCAAATCTCCCGCTTTGATGGTCAGATCCTCATTTTCCGGGTCAGACGGAAATTCCGCCAGACGTGCTTCAGCTTCATGACTGGCCTTCGTTTCAAGGGATAGAAGGGTACTCTCCAGTTTCAGCTTTTGTTCACCTCCGCGGCGGGAAACAACCTGCACGGAGGCGCCGCGGTAAAAATCATCCAGAGGAAGCGCAGCTATTGCTTCATCCGGGTCCGCCGGCTTGAGTCTGAGTTTGGAGCCGGAAACTTCTGTAATGACAAGCTGGCGACGGCTGATAAGGGGCTCAAAACTTCCGTTTTCAAGCAGATTACCGCTGGGAAAAGACGCAAAGTTTACACCGTTGCCCAAAATGACGCGGCGTGACCGGCTCTCACCGATCTTAAAGTGAACAGCTTCTTCACGGCCAATATCTCTTAACGCTGTTGCCACGAGCAGGGCTGCAGGCAAAGCAACCAGAAGACAACAAAGGCCCAGGACCACAAAGCTGCGACGTTTAATGCGGACTTTGGGACGCCAGAACATATCAGATATCCTGCTTCAGCTGTTGACGCCTGGCCTTGATGTCCTGCCAGACAAAAATGAGCGAAAGAAAGAGGGAGGCCTCGATCACGACTGTAAACACGCCTTGAACAAGCTGGCCTGCACTCTCCAGATAGCTCGAAAGGACGCCACCAAAGAGGTTAAAACAGCTGTGCATCAAAATGGGAACGAGAAAATTCCGACTCCGAATATAGGCCCAGGCAAAAACCAGTCCTGGGATCAGAGCATAACTGGTCTGAACAAAATTGCCGTGAAAGAGCCCGAAGAGCAGAGCTTGCAGGAGGACAGCCAGGGCCACAGGCAGGGAGCGGCGGAAATGAGCCAGAGCAATGCCACGAAAGAGCAACTCCTCGGAAAGGGGAACCAGGAGGGCCGTCACTAAGATTTCCCAGAACAGCGGAAGGTTATCGCCTGTCAGGCTGGAGATCAGCTCATCATATTCTTCCAGTTGCACAGAGAAAAAAGGCACTTTATCAGAAAGGCCCTGCAGCAGCAACATCCAAAGATTAACCAGGCCAATGACGCCAAAGGCAGCGATGATCACACGAAGGATCTGTTGCCCCGAAAGCTGCTGTTTTTCCAGCACTCCGGGCAGTTTAGCCCGGTGGGAACGCAGATAGGAAGTGTAAATGGGAATAAGGATCAGCGCTGCGATAAAAGACATCGCGCTGACCTTGAGTGGATCAGCCACCATCTCGCCAAGTTGATCCTTCAGCAGATCAGGCTGAACGACCCCCTGAGCAGATTTCTGAAAAGACAGATAAAGGCTGACGGCAAGCATGCCGAAGGCCTGTGCCAAAATGTGCAGGCACATAAAAAGCAGAGGGATAAGGATGTCCGGAATCAGGGTTTTCTTCTCTTTTTCGTCCATCTTTTCTGCTCTCTCACTTTCCTGTCATCTCATATTTTTTGATCAAGCGCTCGGGCAGATAGGATTCTTTCGCCTCTCTCAATCCCGCTATGCCCATATCCTCCTCGCGGTTGACCATGGTCGCTTCCGGAAATTCTTCCGTCAGCACCAGTTTGTTGATCACCGCAAAAAGTCCTTCGTAATCATCACGGGCTTTTTCAAAATGCATGACTGCCCGGTCCTTATGAACCAGCGAGCCAAGGCCCAAAGCCCCGGCCTGGCCATCGACAAAGAGAATACCCCCGCGGACCTGCAGAAAATCCCAGGCGTCAAAGAGGGCCGCGATCGGCAGATAATCACTCTGATTGGGGTCCATACAGTCGATCTGCTTCTCTTCACACCAGTTGCTGACAAGTTTCAGGGCCGTCTCGCGGTCATCCTTCTGGATACGGCGATATTCAAAAGCGGGATAATTGCGAACAAACTGGTTGATATGATTGCGCTTTCCACGGTAAGAATGACCCTTGAGAGTGCGCAGTTTTTCTGCGTCATAGAGGTAATCCGAAAGATCGTCGTCCTGAACCCAGACTGGCTGCAGGCCTGGAACCTGGTCATAGAGCGGGACATAGCTTTCATCAATAAACATGGAGCACAGTGGCCAGCCCTCTTCCCGGAAAAGCAGGCGCATTTCTGCGACAATCGTGTTCAGTTTTTCCTGATTGAGTTGTCCCAGAGGCAGAGTAAAGTGCGGCTGGGTAAAAATTCCCCCGTCAGAAACGGGCACAAAGCAGTCCGCAATAATGGCATACCGATAATGGTAGCCGACATTCCAGGCAATTCGGCTGTTGGGACAAGCATCGGCAAGTTCCGTTTCGCTCTCCTCATAGTACTTCGTGTAAAGTCCGGCATCTTCCCGGGTCAGTTCCCGGAGATCCTTAAAACGCATTGCGCTCTCCCTCTTGCTTCGCGTTATAGTAGCGCTGATAAAAAAGCTCAAAGACAATCGCCAGTTCCCGCCTGCTGCGCAGCGATGAAAAGTAGCGGCTGCCATCTTTATCGCGATACGTGCGCATAATGACAATCTCTGCTTCATGTCTGCGGTCATCTTCCGAACGGACATTGTACATTACAGCGTATTCGCGTTTCTGAAACTCAAAAGTGTCAATCATGGACACGTAGTACTCGCGCCCATTGGCTTCATCCGTGAGCACAGAGAGGACTTCGTCCTCCTGAACTCTCTTTTTTAATTCTTTATCCTGCACAGCCGCAGCCATGAGCAGCTCCTTTAAAAAATGGCTGAAAAGAAGAAAAGCGGGCTTTATTTTTTCTCAGGAAAAAATGCAGCTCCGCCCGGCTAAACAAATTTGGCCGTCAGGCGCGCGCCTGATCAGCTATTCTTCTTTACCTTCTTCATCTTCATCTTCGCCGTCTTCGTCTTCGTCATCGAAATATTCTTCGAGAAGGGCTTCATAGGCTTCGTAGACCGCGTCGCTGTGATCTTCATCCAGCGTTTCGATATAGGAGTCACCGTCTTCGCCTTCAACAATGCGCCCGATCACATATTCAGGATTCTCTTCGTCGAGGGTCACCAGGACGCAGTAATTCTCTCCTTCAAATTCAAATTCATCGGCATATTCAAAGCTGAATTTCTCGCCAGTTTCGGGGTCTTCGATCTCGATAATCGAATCCTCTTCGGTGAGCTCTTCATCGTGAAGATGGCCGCAGCAGCAGTCTTCTCCTTCGCCACAGGCGCAGTCATCTGCTGCCCGGAAACGTTTCATCCACTGGTTCATAAAAACCTCCGTCTGCACGCTCATTCTGAGCGGCCTGAACTCGTCTTGCCGGGGCAAAACTTCTGTGGCCATTATAACACAGGACTGAGTGCCAACCAGACAACCCGCTGCTTCACGTGTTAAAATAATTAAAGAAATAAAGCCTCAAGTTGAAGAGCCTGGATGCAGGCTGAAGAGGCTGAATGGCGACATGTTATGACGCCTTGTCAACATGTCCTTTTTTTTCTGCGTGGCCTGGATAAATACAAACAGCCGTCAAGGGGCCACGACCCTGATGGAAATAGAGTGCTAAGGAGTAACTATGGATCGCATTATCGAACGCTTTCTCCGCTACATCGCGGTGGATACGAAATCCTCGGAAGAGGCTGAGGGAACGCCGAGCACACCCGGCCAGTTTACGCTGGCGAAGATGCTGAGAGATGAGCTTCTGGCCATGGGTGCAGAAGACGTTTTTCTGGATGAACATGCCTATGTTTACGCGAAAGTTCCCGCCACCAGTGAGAAAGGCAAAAAGGCTGCCAAAATCGGTTTCCTTGCTCATCTGGATACCTCCCCGGCGCTGGACGGCAAGTGTGAGCATCCGCAGTTTGTAGACTATAAGGGCGGTGACATCACTTTGGGTCACGGTTTTGTGATGCGGGAAAAGGAATTTCCGGCCCTCGCCAATTATCAGGGTAAACGCCTGATTATGACCGATGGAAGCACACTGCTCGGCGCAGATGATAAAGCCGGAGTTGCAGCAGCCATGGAGCTGGCTCAGGATTTACTGGAACAAAGGGACATTGAACATGGAGATGTTTTCTTTGCTTTCTGCCCCGATGAAGAAATCGGCCACGGCGCCTCCCTCCTGGATCTTCAGCGCTTTGCTGCCGACTATGCTTTTACCATTGATGGCGGCGCCGTCGGCGAGTTGGAATACGAAACCTTTAATGCCGCCTCAGCTAAAATCAGCATCCAGGGCAAGAGCGTACACCCCGGTACGGCCAAAAACATCATGCTGAACGCGGCTGATCTTGCCTGCGCTTTCCATGCTCTTCTTCCCGAAGCGGAAAAACCGCAGTACACCGAAGGCTACGAAGGCTTTTATATGCTTGAACGTCTGGAAGGCAACTGCGACAACGCCAGCCTCCACTACATCATCCGGCATCATCACCGGGAGAAATTTGAAAGCATGAAAGCCTTTATGCAGAAAGCTGTCGACTTTTTCAACGCCAAATATGGTTCCATCATGAAGCTTGAAATCAAAGACAGCTACTACAATATGCGCGAGAAAATCGAAGCTCATATGGAGATCGTCGACGATCTCGTCGCAGCCATGAAAAGCTGCGGCATTGAGCCGATCATAGCTCCTGTGCGTGGTGGGACAGACGGTTCCCAGCTTTCCTGGCGAGGTCTTCCCTGCCCGAACTTTTTCACGGGCGGTGAGAATTATCACGGCCGCTACGAGTTCATTCCCGAAGATGCTCTCGGGAAAACCCGCGATGTCGCCCTTGCTCTCGTGCGCCGCACGGTAGATAAGCTGGACTGATCGACACTGTGCTCAAGTTGGACAGCAGGCCATCAAAATGCACGCCGTTGACAAATTTGTCGGAGCTGCTGGCTCTGACGTGAACCGCTGCGATGTATGGGCCAGTTTCCCTGACAGCAAGCTGCTCTCAGGTCCGCCTCTTCGGAGCCACTTTCAGAGAATGAGCTTCTGTGCGTAACAGATCTGTGCATAAGCGCCTCATTCATGCTAATATATTTTCAAAGCGAACAATGCTGCGGAGGATGCAGAAATGGTCAGTGGAGAAACAACACGTTTTGTTATGGGCGGCGACCGCAAAATGGAAGCCCGACAGCTCATCGCGGAAGTCATGTCTGCGCTGGAGGAAAAGGGTTACAACCCCATCAACCAGCTTGTGGGCTATTTTGTCTCCGGCGATCCGACCTATATCACCAACTATCGCGGAGCCAGAGCAACCATTCGCGGTATGGAACGTGATGAGCTTCTGGAAGTCATTCTGGCTGAGTATATTCAGGGCTTGAAACGGGAAGGCCGCTATTAAAATTTTGAGCTAAACTAAGGCCCGCAGGCGAATCTGCGGGCTTTCTTTATTTGCGCAGAGGTGTCCGTATTGGCAGAGAATAAAGCTGAAGTCAGAAATTTAAACGCTCAACAGGAAAAAACCTTTCACAGGGGAAAAAAAACCAATCTCGAGGAGCCCAAACGCTATCTGGGGATTGACTATGGCACCGTGCGCGTTGGTACGGCAATTTCAGACAGCCTGGGCATTCTGGCCAGGCGCTATGAAACCATTCCCAACCGCGGTGAGGACTTCGTGATCCAAAGACTCTGCGAGATTATTGAAAAAGAGCAGATCGGCAAAATCATTCTCGGCATGCCCGAGCGAACGGATGGTAAAATCGGCGAGATGGAGAAAAAAGTCAAAAGCTTCTCCAAAAAACTGCAGGCGGCCAGCAAGCTGCGCCCCATTTTTCAGAATGAAGCGCTGACATCTATGGAAGCTGAAGAACTCATGCGAGAGACGGAAGTTCCCCTGAAAGATAAAAAGGGCCTGGTCGATCAGCTAGCTGCAGAAATTATTTTGCAGGATTATTTAAACGCAAAGAGCTGAAGGTACCCGCGTTGTCACTTAAATCTCCTGGCTGCGCAGTGCAGGGAGGCACAGCAGAAAGACAAACCCTTGCAGGCACTCAAATTTCTTCGGGGGTCAAGTCGCTGAAGCAAGCTTAGTCCCTTCTGGAATCAGATGCTCACCTTCGGCTTAAATCTCTTCCAGGATCAGGCGCTCACCTTCGGCACGGAGCACACGGCAATGCACAAAGTCTCCGCGGCGGGGGGCAGAGCCGTCCTTGCGCCGCTGCAGGACAGCTGGATCGTAGCGCGAAGTCACACCGTTGAAAGCGCCTTCGCCCAAAGGCTGTTCCGCAACAAAGCTGTCTTCCTCGCCTACACGCGAGGCTGCATACGTCTCTGCAAGCTTGCCAGCTAATTTCTGCATGGCCTCGCCACGGGCTTTGGATATGGCCGCAGGAACCTGTTTCATGCGTGCAGCTGCGGTCCCCTTTCTTGGGGAGTAGCGAAAGACATGAATCCGTGCAAAACCGATTTCTTCGGCAAAATGAAAACTTTCGGCAAACTCGGCCTCGCTTTCTTCGGGAAAAGCGACCATGATGTCTGTCGAAATGGCCGGCTCGTCAAAGGCCTGGCGCAATGCCTGCACCACTTTGCGGTAATCTTCGCTGCTGTACTGACGGTGCATACGGGCGAGCACCGTATCGCTGCCCGACTGCAGGGAAAGATGGAAATGCGGGCAGAGGGTTCTGAGCCTGGACACCCGGCTGATGAAGGCAGGGGTCAGCGAAGCCGGTTCCAGAGAACCGAGACGCAGGCGTTCCAATCCGGGGGTTTGATCCAGTTCTTCCAGCAATTCCGCAAGGGACAGAATGTCATGCCCCTGCTCTTTTTCGAAGGAACAGAGATGCGTCGCCGTGAGCACGATCTCCTTGTGACCTGCAGCCGTTAAAGCCCGGGCTTCTTCAAGAATTTCACTGCGGCCGCGCGAGCGCACACGTCCTCTGGCCAGACAGATCGCACAATAGGTGCAGAACTGATTGCAGCCATCGCAGATTTTTATCTGCGCACGCGTCTCAGTTTGCTCCCGGACGGTCCCCAGCTCTTCGTAAACGCTGTCGTGAGCGCAGGGCCGCCACTTTGGCGCAGCTATTCCAGCCACAACCATTGCAGAAACCTCCGCACCGCCAGTCTTACTCGTTTTTTTCGGGAACAGAGCAGCGCCAGGCTCTTGCATATGGGCTGCACATTCTGGCTCAGTCAGAGGCTGGCACATCCCGCGCCGCTGTTTCAGCTCCTTAAGGCAGGCTTCCGCAAGCACCAGGCGACCCTCCACACCGGTTTGAAAATCGCATAAATCGCTGAGATCTTCAAGCTGAGAGTGGCAGCCCATCACGCCGATAACTGCGGCAGGATGCTCACGACGCAGCCGCCGCAAGGCCTGGCAGCTCTTACGACCGGCTTCGGCAGTAACTGTACAGGTATTGAGCAGGGCCAGGTCGCAGGCTTGCTCTTCTGCCACTTCCTCCCCACCCTGCTCAGTGAGAAAGAGGGCAAGGGCATCCGCCTCGTAACGATTGCACTTACAACCCAGATTCTTGATCGTGAAACGAAAACTTGCTCCGGGCTTATTGGCGTTCTTCTCAGCTTCCATAGTTAAAAATATTTCCATTCCCTCGTCATCTTGCTAGAATAATAAAAGCTTTTCCCCAGCGGGAAAAGCGTGGGGAGGACAGATTATGATCACTTTGCAAGTCCTTTTAGACCGCATTGAAAAAGTAAAACGCTTCACCGCCGCCGCCAGCCATTATCCCTTTCCTGTGGATCTCTGCTCCGGCCGCTACGTGGTGGACGGAAAATCCATTATGGGAATTTTCAGCCTGGATCTTGAAACTCCGCTTGAAGTGCACGTGCTCGCCGATGAAAAAGAAGCACAGGACTTTTTGAAGGACATCGAAAGCTTTATTATTTCAGAGTCTGACACTGTTTCCGCATCCGACTCTTCCGTTCTTTCTTAAAGCCAGATCTATTAAAACCTTAGTTGTATTTTCTTTGGGAAGAAAAAGCCCCAAAAACACTCTCGTCGGCCTGCTGCTTTTCAGAACTTCAGCCCTCATCCGTTTCCCGGGTTTTTGCGTTCACCTTTTTCTGTGTTTTTTGCTCCCGCCTTTTGCCTTTTTGTTCTTGCGGCTTTTTTTCGCAGAAGTATCTTTTTTGGAGCTTTTACCGGATTTTTTCGAACCTTTTCCCGAAGCTTTTTCAGCAAAGTTCTGTGTTCTTTGTTTCCGACCGGAAGCCTCTTTTTGTTGAATTTCCCGAACTTCTCCGCTCACGGCATCTTCATGCTCAAGCAGTGTGAAATCCAGAAAGCGGCGCAGCAAGTCAACACGGGCGATTTGGACTCTGACTCTGTCGCCAATACGAAAGATAAGTCCACTCTGGCGGCTTGAAGCTTCCAGACGGTCCGGATCGTAGTCGATATAGCCCTCATCCAGAGACGCAAAGAGGACACTGCCTTCGGCCGTATTGGCCAGCTGCACAAAGAGGCCGGAGTTGGAGAAGCCGGAGATACGTCCGGCAAAGACTTCGCCAAGATGTTCAGCATAATATTCCACGATTTTTTGCTGTACACTATCACGCTCCGCCTGCTCAGCGGTGCGTTCAGTAAGAGAAATATGCCAGGCAATTTCTTTCAGCCCCAGCTTGAGAGCCCCCAGTTTTTCCTGCTGCAGAGCGGCTTTGACCGCACGGTGCACCACGTCATCGGCATAGCGGCGAATGGGCGAGGTAAAGTGCAGATAGGCTTCGGAAGCAAGTCCAAAATGGCCAAGATCCTCAATGTCATAACGGGCTTTGGCCTGGGCGCGAAGAACCAGCTCGGAAAGCGCCGGCCCCACAGGCGCAGCTTTCAGTTCTTCGAGCATCTTCTGAACTTCACGCGGCTTGGGTTCTGCGCTGACCTTGAGACGCAGGCCCTGTTCCCTGGCCAGCCGACCGACAGCGCTAAGCTTATCCGGATCGGGCTCTTCGTGAACACGATAGACGACCGGCAAATGTTTCTTCTCGCAGAACTCAGCGACAAATTCATTAGCTGCCACCATAAAAGCCTCGATGATTTCATTGCTTTCGTTCTGCCACTTCCCGTAAATCTCCAGAGGCTTACCCTGAGGGTTCAGCTTAACTTTGGTTTCAGGGAAATTAAAGGCCAGGGCACCGCGTTTTTTGCGCAGGTGATTGAGCTTTCCGGCAAGTTCCCGCGCCGTTTCGATAAGTTTTGAAAACCAGTCAGGGCGGTCACTTTGCACAGCGGCTCCAGCGAAGATCTCCGTCAGTTCCTCGTAGGAACTGCGCACCTTGCTCCGGATCACTGAGGGCACAATCTCGCCCCCTTTAACTCTGCCATTTTGATCCATGTTCATATGGGCGGAGAGGCAGAAGCGATCCTTGCCGGGGTTAAGACTGCAAAGGCCATTGGAGAGTTTAGGGGGATACATGGGCAGGACGCGATCCACGAGATAGACCGAGTTGCCGCGCCGGACCGCTTCTTTGTTGAGCGCCGAACCGGGTCTGACATAGTGGGTGACATCGGCGATGTGCACCCAGAGTTCGTAGCCGTTTGCCGTTTTGCTCACGTCGATGGCATCATCCAGATCGCGGGCATCCAGACCGTCAATCGTGATCGTATGGTAATCTCTCAGATCCCTGCGTCCGCGTTCTAGTTCAGCTTGAATTTCAGCCTCATCGGGATCTGAAGGCAGGTCTTCCACCTCCCTGAGCACCTCCGGAGGAAAATCCTCAGAAAGTCCATAGGTGTGAATGATCGACTGAATCGCCACATCCGGATTTCCAGGATCTCCCAGCACTTCAACGATCCTGCCATAGCTCAGATCCGCAATCCCCGTCAGCTCGACGATGACCTTCATGCCAAAAGGCGCACCATTTAAGTCACGTCGCGGAATAAAAATCTTACGTCCGGCCTCCGGACTCGTGCGGTCAAGCTCGACAACACCATCCCGGCCCTGCTGAAGCAGGAGGCCAATCAGTTTTTTGGAAAAATTGACATCAGCCCTGACCCCATCCATAACCCCTTCTCCGGGATGATCAAAATGGACGGATTCGGCTTCCAACTTGATATGTTTTGATGCTTTCATAAGATCCTCAAAAAAGAAAAGAGCCGCCGCAAGGACAGCTCTGGCAAAGATACATATCCATCACTGGCTACAGGTCGTTTAGCCACGTCCCGTCAGCAGATAAAGCACGACGGACAGAACGGCAAAAACGATGGCGCAATAACTCGTCAGAGTTTTCAGTTTATCGTCAATGGAACGACTTTTACTCTTGCCGAGAAAAGTTTCGGCACCGCCGGCTATGCTGCCCAGACCCTGAGAATTTCCCTGCTGGAAAACAACCAGGAGAACGAGAGTGATGCAGACCAGAATATCCAAAATGGCCAGAATGACAATCAACGCTTGCATAAGTCAAACCTCCAAACCTTTGTCACGTGAAAAACATCATAACACAGAGAGAAAAAAACGCGCAAGTGACTTAGCTCTTTTCCTTCAGTCAGCAAAAAGCCAGGTGGCACCAGAGGGCCTCACCCACAGGGAGAACCTTGTCATCCATAACGACAAGCGGGTTGACGAAGTCCCTGGGGAAGTCCGTGAGAATAGATTGATAGCTCTTTCAGATGCCCAGTAAGTTTCGTTTGATACGAACATCCAGGTGATACCCGGGAAGATCCTTTTCGAGGCTCTGACGCAACTGTTCTATCAGTTCCTCGTCGCTGCGTTCCTCCTCCTCAGGAATGAGCAGATCGAAGCGAATAATATGGTGATCTTCACCCATGAGATCAAAGTCGTGATAGCTGAAAGCCGGTGAAAGCTCGGCCAGTTTGTTCTCAAACACAGGCAGAATACCGTTGATAATGGGGTCGTCTTCAAGCACCGGCTCCATATGGATGGTCAGGCGCAGATTGAGCTTTTCCCGGGCTTCTTCTTCGGTCTGATCAATTTCCCGGTGCAAGGTAAGCAAGTCTTTTCTGCCATCGACCACAGCATCGACGGTCACGAAGATGCGCCCGGGACCATAGTCGTGGATCATCAGGTCATGAAAACCGAGAATCTCAGGACGCCCGTTCAGAAACTCACGAATACGCGCAACCTGCTGCGGTGAAGGCCTGCCGCCGAGAAGCTTGTCAATGGTATTTTTGAGCACTTCCCAGCCCTCCCGGAAGATCAGCAGAGAAACTGCCAGGGAAAGCCAGCCATCACTATTCGGCCCACCCAGGGCCGTTATACCGAAGCCGAGCAAAATCGCCGAGCTGGCGAAGACATCAGAGAGGGAGTCGCGTGAATTGGAGATGAGCAGTTCGGAATGAATGCTCTCCCCTAAGAAACGATAGAAAAAAAAGAGCCAGAGTTTGACCAGAATGCTGAGCAGCATAAAAATCAGGACGAGGCTGCTCAGGCGATTGCCCTCTGCCCTCGTTCTTACTTTTTCAAATCCGGCGCGAAAAACACTGAGGCCCGCAAAAAATATGAGGAAAGAAATCGCCGCTGAAAGCAGATATTCAATACGCCCGTGTCCGTAGGGATGCTCCTTATCCGGCGCTTTGGCACTCCAGCGAATCCCCACGATGGTCACGAAAGAGACAAGGGAATCCGAAAGGTTGTTTACCCCGTCGGCAATCAGGGCCAGGCTGTTAAAAAGGCTACCGGCTAGGATCTTGACCGTGGATAAAATGAGGTTGAGAATAAGCCCGAGCACCCCGGACATCTGCAGAATAAGCACCCGCGCCGTGTCAAAGCTGCGTTTTTCTTCTTTGCGCAGAGCAAACTGAACCAGAGGAACGGCAAAAGGTGGTTTATAAAAAAGACGGTGTAATTTGTTTTTCATATCTGCACTTAAGCTTCCGGCCTTACGGCAAGAGAATAAGCGTTTAGCAGCCATCAAAATGTTTTACGGCCAGGATTCAGAAAATCCTGCTCTGAGTGGCTTTACTTCCTGCTCAGCAGTCTTCGCAAGTTTCAGGATTTGAACGACCGATTTCTTTCCAAATCCCATCTACCTGCTCGACAGTCACTTCAAACTGATCGAGAACAACCCCGGCCATGCGAATACTGACCTTGAAACTGAGCTGCTCCCGTTGTTCGTCTATTTTAGCAGAATGGAAAAAAAGATAGAGCGCTTCACTATTATCGGGCTGGGTAAATGCCTGGTGGTAGCTGCGGTTAAGCGCCTGTATGAGTCCAAGGCGAAAATCATTTCTCTGAAAGTCCGGGCTCTTGTCAAAAATAATCTGCAGGGTGGGTGCAAGCTCAAGGCCTGCCTGGCGAAGAGAAGTGACAATGCGGTCAGATATCTGCCCGTACGCTCGATCATCCATGCGCCGGTTCAGTGCAACGAGCAACACCTGTGGACTCTCGGCACTGCCATCCTGCTCCTCCTTCTTCCTGACTTCATCAGGAGCGAGCGAGACTGTCTCCGGAGCAGCGAAGAGCGAGATGGACTCAGGGGGGTCTTCTTCGTCCGCATCCAAGTCCTCCGCTAAAGCCCTCTTCTCTTCAAAAGAGGAGCCAGGTTCCGAGCTCTCTGCAGAACGGCTGTCCAGATCCTTCGCCCCCGTTGAAACCCCATTGGGGGGCGACGCGAGCGTCCCCTCACCAGCGTTCTCCAGAGGAGTGTCAAACTGCTCTGCTTCCGGAGTTTCTGCAGATTTTGGAGCTTCCGCACTTTTTGCCTTTTGAGCCGATTCAGTTTCGACTTGTTTTTCCTCTGCCTCCATAAGCCCCTGGGATAATTCGGCTGGAGCATCCAGGATGTCCGGGCTTTGGCCACCGGCTCCAGCCGCCGGTACGGGCTTGCGCGCAAAGCTGCGGCTGGCTTCATCCCCTGCAAAGTGCTGCAAGAGGATAAAGCTTCCGGCGATAAAAACAAAGACAGCGGCGAGCGTTGCTATGGCGCGAAGTGCGGGTCTGCGAAAGAAAAATCCGGACTTGCCAGGACGGGCAGCGTCCTTCATCGCACGGCGAGTTTTAAGCAGAAGCTCAGCTGAAGGCTTCTGACTTTCAACACGCCGGCAATACGCCTCGCGAATTTGCTTTTCCGACCACGTGCTCATTCCTGGCTCCCTCCTTCCAAACAGGCTTTTAACGCTCTGCGCGCCCGACTGAGCTGCATGCGCAGCGCACCCTCTTTTTTATTCAGAATCTCAGCGATCTCCCGGCTGGTCATCCCCTCGTAATAGAAAAGATGGATCAGCTCGCGTTCAGCGCCACTGAGAGCTTTCAAACAATGTTCAAGATCAAGGGTCCGGATTTGTTGCTCCTCCGGAGCTTCCCGACGGTCAAAGCGATCCGGAGCAGCCGCCTCCTCTTGTTCCATCTGCTCATCGAAAGGCAGCTCACGACGGTGCTGCGGCTTGCGCCAGAAGGAATTGGCCGTATTGCAAGTCACACGGATAAACCAGGCTTTGGCATGCTCCTCACTGACAAAGCTGGGCTGCGCTTTGGTCCAGCTCAGGAAGACCTCCTGAAAGATATCCTCCGCATCTTGAACCTGCTTGCAGCGAGCCAGCGCCAGCTGATAAACGAGATGAGAGAAACGCTCGATGACTTCGTCGTCGGAGGGTTTGTAGGGCTCAACCGAAGTCTCCTCCTGCAGGAGCGACCCAAGGTGGGCAGAAGAGTGCTCTCCCTTTGTGCGGGAAAGTTTTTTGCTGCGATTTTTTCCCGTCTCCACAGGGCCCCTTTCCGGTGAGATATTGTTTCGGCCTCACCTTTAATATGCTGGATCATGTGAAAATGTCACAAAGCGTAAAAAGCTTAGCTCACAATCTTGTTTGAAGATCTTTGCTGAAGAGCATTGCTCACGATCTTTGCTGATGATCGTCGCTGATAATCTCTGTTCATGATCTTCGCTGACGACCTCGCTGACAATCTCACATCACGATAGCTGAATAATTCTCTGGCTCGCATTATAACATCCGTCATCTTGAAAAGCGCCCTTGAAAATGCTATGATTTCACAGCTTATTACGAATGAGTTGACTCAATGAATGAGTTGGCTCAGGAAGTCCCTTTCGGGAGCATAGCTCAGCTGGTAGAGCGCTTGCTTTACACGCAAGATGTCACAGGTTCGAGTCCTGTTGTTCCCACCAAACACCCCTGAAACGCTTTAGTTTCAGGGGTTTTGAATTTATAAGATAACAAAAAGGTAACAAGCATTAAAAAAGCCCCGCCGAAGCGGGGTTTTTGCTTTTTTAAAGAGATTTACCGGCCGAGTTTAGATTTAAGGCGTGAGTATCGATTTTAACCGAGCGTTTATTGCGGCTTTACAAAGAAAACTTTCGTCATGACCTGTTCTGTCGTGGGTCTGTCCTGCGCATTGGTGGCCACTGTGGCAATGCGGTCGACTTCGTCCATCCCGTAGACGACTTCGCCGAAAGCGGCATAATTCCCATCGAGGAAAGTGCTGTCCTGATGGACAATAAAGAACTGCGAGGAAGCGGAGTTCGGATCGTTTGCACGAGCCATGGAGAGAACGCCCCGTTTGTGAGAGAGCAGATTCTTCACACCATTACTGCTGAATTCACCTTTGATGTTCTTAGAGGAACCGCCCATACCGGTGCCATCCGGATCCCCACCCTGAATCATAAAACCCTCAATCACACGGTGAAAGATGAGCCCGTCGTAAAAGCCATCACCCACAAGCGTCTGAAAATTTTTCACACTGATTGGGGCCACGTCGGAGCGAAGTTTCACCACAATATGAGCGCCGCTGTTCATGAGGATATCGACATAGTCCGTGGCCTCGGAGGAAAAAGTGTAGCCTTCGGCCACAGAATCCGCCTGTGTGGCGTCTGCGGCTTCAGCTGTATTGGCTCCTGTCGCAGCATTCGCAGCTGTAATCGAAGCAGTCGGCAAGCTACCCGACACAGCTTCCGCAGGCGTTTCGCCCGACAGAACCGATGACGACGGCTTAGTCTGACTTCCGCCCTCAGTGGGAGTCAGCGCACTGCAAGCGCTCAGCAGGAGGCCCGGCAGGCAAGCCGTAAGAAAACATAAAGAAAAGGCACGACGTTTGTTCATAAAAATCCTTTCAACGCTCTCTGCGTTTTATTACTCTTTCAACGCGCGGAAAGCGCGCAGTAAAGGCTTAATCAGGAAACAGCAGGCTGGCTGCAACACCTTTATAAAATTCAGTCCTGAAGCTTCTTCGTTTTTTCACTTTGCCCCAGAGGAATGGGTTCCAGCCAGCCCCAGTCGCTGTTGCGTACACGCTTGCCCTGGTTTTCTATCTGGCTTTCCAGGAGGCCGGTGATCTGAGACTCCGCCGTATCAATAAAATGGACAATCGCTGCCGCAATGGTGCTGGGACGATCCCCGTATTCGCCGTGATGTTCGGCGATGATGCACTGCAGCTGCCGGTAAAAATCTTCGTCATAGGCTTCAATAATCTCGTCTTTATGACTGGCGATAAATTCGATCCCACGGATACGGTGGTTGGCATACCAGTACTTGCCGGGTCCAAGGTCGCGGTATTCAAAAACCTTGCCGATGTCATGCAGGGCCATGCCACAGCAGAGCAGATCAGCACTGGCTTTAAGCTCAGGCTCATTTTCCAGCAGGGCGGCCAGCAAATTCAACATTTTGCTCGTGTGATAGACCAGGCCGCCGACCTTATTATCATGATAATAAATGGCCGCTCCTTCCAGAAAAAAACGTCCTTCGAGCTCCGGGTCATTCAGGATATCCTGAATGAGTTTCCAGCATTTATAAGAGACGCCGCGTTCCATCAGCTTCGAGCTCACTTCTTTCCAGAAGGAGCTGAGCCGTTCGCGGGGAAGCTGGGGGAGAAAATCTGTGTTTTTGAGGGAGCTGTCCGTGCTCGGCTGAATGCGCCTGACCGTCAGATAGATAGCTCCGTTAAATTCTGAGCCGGTCGTTTCCACATCATAGAGGCCTACGCCGTGTTCCTGCACCGTGGCAAAGGTGCGCTCTTCCCATATCTTAAATTCCGCGCTTCCCTGAGGAGTCAGAAAAGTCCCGATCATAAAATCATTTTTTTTGCCACTGCGCACTTGAGGGGGCTGCGCAATGAGGACAGAGCCATAACTGTCAACGTCTTTTTCGATGGCGTGTTCAAGATCAAGAATGGCCACAGTGGACCTGCCTTTCCCGGGCCGCGGGACGGCCGTGTTTTGTTCCAGTATAACGAATTGGCGGAAGGCCGTCACCCCTCGACTCGGCTCTCCTTTTTGTCCCGGCGCTCTGAGTCTTCATCCAGCTGCTGACTGATGCGCAGGGATCGCTCGATACTTCCCTGAAAAAGCTTTCCAAGTCTGTAAATTAAGGCCTTGGGAGAGCCGTTCATGCCCTCCTGAATCCACTTGTCGAGAAGACCAATCAGCGCGGCAACATAAAAATCGATAATAAGCCTCTTATCCCCTTCTTTAGCCTCAATATGATTTGCCTGGCACTGATTTTCAACATATTTGCTCATAACCACTTTGCAAACCTTATAAAGATAAGCATCCGTATCTTTCTTGTCGATGGACCGGAAAATATTCTGGGCCGCTTTCCTGTGCTCTAAAAAGAAGGAGACGGCATGTAAAAGACCTTCTTCCCAGGAATAAGTTTCGTTAAATTCTTTATCGACCTTTTCCAGCTCATCCTGCAGAATTTCTTTCACGAGCATGTAGACATCGTCATAGTGGTAATAAAAAGTGTTTCGATTGATCTCACATCGCTCGGCGAGCTTCGCTATGGTGATACTTTTCAAACTCTTTTCTTCCAGCATTTTCAGAAATTCGCGTTTGATCAGCTCTTTGGTGTATTGTCTGGCCACGAAAAAGCCCCCTCTATGTCTCCTGTTCCCCTTATCTTAACTCAAAACTACCGCAAGCGCCGTCTCTGGCCTTATGTGGGCTTGGTCTTCTTATATGAACCTGGCCTTATATGGACTTTACGAAGAATTGATACAGGCCTAATCAAAATCAGCAGCGGCTGCTGTAATAATAAAGCTGTTCAAGCATTAAGGCCATACAAAACTCAACAAGCTTTATTTCAGCATGGCTGCAGCTTGAAAAAAGGAGGAAAGTATCACATGAAAAAAGGAAAAAGAACGCATATCCTTTTTAGCCTCGTCCTGGCTGCCCTTCTCGGCGCGCTGCTGCTTCAGTTCAGCCCTTCTGCCTTTGCGTCAACTTCTCACTATCTGGATGCGTCCAGCATCGCGGGTGATGCGGCCTGGAAAGAATGGTGCGATCAGTGGGATGCCATGGCCAGCGATTTAACTAAAGTTTCCGTCGCTCCCGGCAAAGATCAGACCGAACTGAATTTTGCCTGGCTCTCTAAAGCCGAAGGCGAAGCGACCCCGGTCGTCCATTTTGGGAAAAAAGATGGCGAGATGAAAGCCTTCACCGGCGAGACGGGCGAAGTAGATGACAGCCTGACCGATGGCGCGAAATATGTTTATAACCATGTCACCGTGAGCGGTCTGGAAGAAAATACCGCTTATGTCTACACCGTGGAAAAGAACGGCGTGGAAACCGAGCCGGTTGAATTCTCCACCAGAAGCTTCAGCGAAGTAAAAATGCTCCTGGTCGGCGACCCCCAGATCGGCGCTTCCAAAGGTCAGCCTCAGGGAGATGCTGATCTCGTGAACGATGGCGGCGTGGCCAATACTGCGGCTCGCAACGATGCTTTTGGCTGGGATCGCACCCTGCAAAAAGCCCTGGAACAGACCCCTGACCTCAACTTCATCATCTCCGCCGGCGACCAGGTCAACAAAACCGGCAAAGCCAAAGAAGAAGAATTCGCCGGCTATCTGGGTGCGAAGGTTCTGGCTTCTACCCCCATGGCCGCCTGCATTGGCAACCACGATTCTCTGAACCCTGACTTTAAGTATCACTTCAACGTCCCCAATGCGACCGATAAGGGCATGACCGAAGCCGGAGGCGACTACTATTACAGCTATGGCCCCGGCCTCTTCATCGTGCTGAATATCAATAACTACAACGTGGCCGAGCACAAAGAAGCCATCGAAGAAGCCGTTGCTTCTTACCCCGATGCCGCCTGGCGTGTCGTGACCATCCATCAGGATATCTACGGCAGCGGCCTCGATCATTCCGACAGCGATGGCATGATTCTGCGCACGCAGCTGACCCCCGTCTTCGACGAATTTAAGATTGATGTCGTCCTTCAGGGTCACGATCATACCTATACCCGCAGCCATTTGCTCAGCGGCGACCAAAAGACCCACGGCCGTTATGAATTCCGCCTCAAGGACGATGCCAGCGGTTATGACTGGGACCATGCTTTCAACGTGGACACTAACGCGATGATCCCCTTTGCTCCCGAAGAAGGCGATGCGGATGGCAAAAAACTGCACGACGATTTCATGGCTGACAACAGCTGCTATACCCTCTCCAAAGTGGACGGTGAAAAAGTGACGGATGGCGAAGGAATCCTCTACATTACCGCCAACTCCGCTTCCGGTTCCAAGTATTATGAGCTGATCGAAAGCCAGCAGGATTACATTGCGGCCCGCAGCCAGAACTGGCTCCCCAGCTACTCGCTCATGACCATGACCGACAAAACCTTCAGCATCGTGACCTATCAGATCACCGATGACGGTAAAGTTGAAGAAATCGACACAATCTTCACGCTGGAGAAAACTGCGGAAGCCGAAAAAGCAGCTTAAGCTTTAAGTGAAAGCAAAGGCCGCTCGTTTGGACCTCTGTTCCAGAGCGAGACGGCGTACCGGGCAGCGCTTGTCCATACGGACAGGCGTTGCCCTTTTACAATAATAAGGAAATCAGCCCAAATGAATCCAGAGAAAACAAACTCAATGAGGATAGAATCAAACGCGACTTCGGAGCCCAAAATATGCTCCCGGAGCCGCCTTATCTACCTGCTCATTCTCATCCTTGTGATAGCCCTTTCTATCGTGGCGGCGTGGCAGCTGAGGAAGGTTCAGAAGACAGAATTGACCAATACCCGTGGACATAGTTTTGAAAAGGCTGTCGTCACCGAAGTCCTGCGGGACAACGTCCAGCAGGATGGCAGCCGTGTGGGCGAACAGCGCGTGCGGGTTCGTCTGAGCAGCGGCAGCCACAGGGGCGAAGAGATTGAAACCAGCAGCCCCTCAGGTTATTTGTTCGGCGCACCCTGTGTCAAAGGTATGAAGGTCATCATCATGCAAAGTGTGGCAGGCGACACCCTGGTCACCAGCGTCTATGCCCAGGATCGGGGCAGCGTCATCCTGATCTTCGCTCTGCTTTACCTCCTCGTCCTTTGCTGGATAGGCGGTAAACAGGGACTGCGCGGAGCTCTGGGCTTGATCTACACCGTCGCGGCCATTTTCTATCTATTTATTCCTCTGGTCTATCTGGGTTATTCACCTTTCTGGATGGCCGTCCTGGTCTGCCTCATGACCACCTTTGTCTCCATGACCCTGATTGGAGGCTTCAGCCGTAAGACCCTGGCTGCGACCCTGGGGACTTCTGCCGGCGTCATCATCGCCGGCCTGGTGGCCATGGCCTTCTCCCTGTTTTCCGGCATCAGCGGATGGAACGTCTCCAACATTGAGCATCTCATGACCCTCTGGTACACCGAGAACATCCGGGTTGGCGACCTGCTCTTTGCCGGCTTGCTGATCTCAGCCCTGGGCGCGGTCATGGATGTGGCCATGTCCATCTCCAGCACCATGCAGGAAATTTTGCAGCAGAGGCCGGACCTCGGCCGCAAAGAACTCATCAAAGCCGGGTTTCGCGTCGGCCGCGACATGATGGGGACAGATTCCAATACCCTGATTCTGGCTTTTGCCGGAGGCAGCGTCTCCGTGCTGCTGCTCAATTACGCCTATCAGCTGCCCCTTCTGCAGATCATCAATTCCAATAACATCGGTATCGCCGTGATGCAGGGCCTGGCCGGAAGCTTTGGCGTGGCCCTGTCCGTGCCGTCAACCGTGATTCTGGCGGCTCTGATCTATCTGCCACCCCGGAAAAAAAGAGCGTAAAATTTTACCGCTCATTTGTGCCCAAAACAGAGACACCAGAGATACAATACACTGGAGATACAAATATAGTTGCAGCGGAATGCATGGAGACAGCATATTCTACGCATTTTGTCTGAAGTGTTTGCCTGCGCCTTGATGGGCATGGATGGGCAAGGATGGGCATGGATGGGCATGGAGGTTTCAGGAGGCCGTATATGAAAGCAGAACGTTTAAATCGCATCATCGCAAGAATGAAAACAGACGGAATTCCTCAGATGGTCGTCACTGATCCTGTGGCCATTTTCTATTTGACAGGAAGGCGGATTAATCCCGGTGAACGGATGTTGGCGCTTTATATCCGTGAGAACGGTGATGCGAAGCTCTTCATTAACGAACTCTTTCCTCAGGAGCATGATCCTGACTGTGAGATGATTTGGTACAACGACATTGAAGACGCTGTCGAAATAATGACCAGATACATCGCCGGGGAGCCCGTCATCGGCATTGATAAGACCTGGCCTGCTCGATTCTTATTGAGATTGCAGGAACTTTGCCCTGATAAAAAATATGTGAATGGCTCTGTGATTGTCGACGATGTGCGTCGCATCAAGGATAAAGAGGAACAGCAGTTGATGCGGGAATCATCTTTACTTAATGACAAGGTCATGGCAGAGCTCATCCCCCATGTGGCAAAGGGCTTAAGCGAGATAGAATTAAATGAAAAAGCCCGTGAAATTTATGCAGAGCACGGCATTAACAGGCTATCTTTCGATCCAATAACTGCCTATGGCCGGGGAGCCGCTGATCCTCACCACGTCACGGATGATTCCCGGGGTAAGCGAGGTGATTGCGTTGTTCTCGATATTGGCGGCTTCTATAAAGATTATGCGTCAGATATGACCCGAACCGTCTTTATTGGCGAAGCCTCCCCCCGCGCACGTGAAATCTATAATATCGTTCACGAGGCCAACCGTCGCGGCATTGCCGCTGCAAAACCTGGCAACCGCATGTGTGACGTTGATTTCGCAGCACGCAACTTTATTGAAGAAAAAGGCTTTGGAAAATACTTTACGCACAGAACCGGTCACTCTATCGGCCTGGAGGATCATGAAAGCGGAGATGTTTCAAGTGTCAACAAAGCCATCATCAAGCCCGGACAAATTTTCTCCGTTGAACCGGGCATATATATCTTAGAGGAAGGGATCGGCGTTCGTATCGAAGATCTCGTATTGATCACCGAAGATGGCTGCGAAGTCCTGAATCACTTCAGCAAAGATTTGATCGTGGTGCCGGAAGCCTGAATCATTCAACCCTAAGCTTATTTCACTGAGGGATAAACAAACAAAGCAGGCATGAGGGTCATCATCATGCAAAGTGTGGCAGGCGACACCCTGGTCACCAGCGTCTACGCCCAGTACAGATCTCTGTCCTGGGCTTGATTATACTTTAGTCTAAACAGCATTCGTTTTGTCTGACATGCGAAGCCCGCCGGTACCTGTAACCAAGGCCAAAAGGCCGTGGTCGAAGTATGAAGAGTGGCGCATCATGGCATCGACGATGACTTTATTTTCCTTCGGATCAAGATGGCAAGAAGCAAGAGGCCCGATAACAGGACGACTTTGTCCTTTGTGCATCTATCGCTCTTTTCCCCTGTTCTGGGCAATCTGACGACCTTTATTGGGGATTGAACCCTCTCTTCGATGGGCTTTAGGTTTGGAACGATCTTTAAGTTTGGAACAATACTTGGCTTTTCAGGTGTTTCATGGTTTGGCCATGGAGCCGGCTTTTGGGCATAAACATAAATCACAGTTAATTCGCCATCAGTCAACTGACCGGCTGCCGGGGCAGAACCCGTTGCCATTCCTTTGAAGGTATAGCCCTCGATGAGTTTCTTCTCTGTTTCGTAAGTATCTCCGGTCTTACCGACGATCACCACCGTTTCGGCAATTTCCTGTCCGTTCTCATCGAGATATTTGACAATCACGCTGCCCTCTGCACGCTCCCAGGCAGCATAGACAACATTGTTTTCTTCGTTTATCTGGTCAATCCAAATGGTGCTAAGAGGCTGACCTGTTGTCTCACGATCCAAATACCAACCTTTAAAACGCCAGCCGGAAGGAGTTTCACGGAATGAATTAAAATCTTTCAGCTGTATCTTTTCGTTATTGACTATGTCTGTAACAGTTTCTTTGTTTTTTCCATTATCATTGATATTGTATTTATTAAAATTGAAGTCATAGGTTAACTGTGTAGTTTTGGCTTTGTCCCCCCATTGAGCAACTAAAGTCGAGTCATCTTTGATCGGCAATACGCTGCCTGGGTAATAAATCGTATCGTTAAATTTCCATCCGAGAAAGACTTTTCCATCAGGAGGCACAACATTGTTTGGCGCTAAAACAACTGCTTTTGCGGTGTCGTAATACTTTTGCGGATCATTAGGTATTGTTCCGCTTCCACCATTAAGCTCATAGGTTACCTGATAGGACTTGGCAGGCTTCCACTCTGCGACCAGAGTAATATTTTCATAAATGCCTGATTCAAAGCTGTAGGGTTTACTATTAAGAGACCATCCTATAAATATGTGATCCGCATAAACCGGATCTTCTGGCTTATTAATTTTTGTCCCATAGACAATATTCTCGATTGCGGCAATTTCACTGCCGCCTTTCGTGTCAAAGGTTACCGTATACGTGATCGGCTGCCACTTGGCGTAAAGATTCAAAAGCTTGCCCGGCATCCTGCCATTTACCCAATCAACAGGGCCGACGGAAAGTTTCTCGTCTAAATACCATCCGGCAAACTTTTGCTCCTTACCATTAATATTATACGTTTTGCCGACCTCATAGTCTTTAGGCTCGTACAATGTAAGAAGCTTTTCATACGGAACACCCTGTGTAATATCCGTAACCTCGGGTCCTCCATTTTCTTCAAAGTTTATAGGATATGATACCCTGGCAAAATATAAATCCATCTTATTGCCATTAAAGGGTTGCCCATCTTTCGTTTTGGGTGTTTTCCCTTTAAGGTCTGGGTGATCCGAGTAAAAGTAGACCATCCACCCGTCCCCTGTATCTCTTTCTACCCAGTTCCCGTCTGAAATATCAGGGTACGGTACAAAGCCTTCACCTGCTGTCATCCAAACACTGCCTATATTATAGCGAGCGATTTGAGGCTTATGAAAATATATCTTTCCATCCTTTTCTATCGGCTCATTGATTGCTCCTAGGCGACCGAGCGCTGGAGAGAATTCTCCTTCTAACCCTTCATAAAAAAGCGTATAAAACATGTTATCTTCAGGAACAGATTCTCTCACAAGAGTAATATCACTCGTAAAGTAATAAAACGGAAGTTGATTTTGATCACTAATAATCATATTAAGTTCATATGAATACCAGCGCCAACCACTATGATATTTAGAATAATCGCCAATCTGGCTCCACGCATCATCTGTTCTTTGATAAAAAGCTATCTTTGAAGTTTTAGTTTGTTCCACTCCCTGATCGTCTTTATATTTAAACGTAAGATTATATACATTACGCTTGTAATATACATTCATAACGCTTGAGCCATCCGGTTTAATGGTGATGGGGCCTTCGCCCTCTGTTCTTTCCTTATCTAAGGTTACTCCGGCAATAGTTGTTCCCAAGTCGGCTTGCGTCAATGCATCCGTTGCTTCATTGAACTCAACGGTTGTATCTACTGTAGCCTTCCGCGTTTTAGAAAGCCAAAGCGAAGGTTTGCCTTACGGATTCAGAGCTTCAAGCCAGTATTTAATGGTATAATAAGATTCCGCCGGTTTCCACTGAGCATAAAGGGTCATGGGCTGTTGCACTTCTTGATTAAAATCCCATGCTGTTTCACCTGTAGAGTCTGTTGTCCATCGGTCGAATGTATATCCTTGTTTATACGTTTCTTTATTGAGTATTTTTTTATTTTCATCGGTAAGCGCGATAAACTGGCGATCTAATGTCGTGCCTCCCTGTGTATCAAAGGTTATCCAATATCCTTCCTGGGTTATTGGATAAAGGTTAACATCTTGGTCGGTCAGCTGCATATCGCCTGATACATCCTGATTACTATTGGCATCAGTAGCCCATCCAATATGATTCTGCGTATTGGGATCTACCTGTACTGACGGACTGAATCTCTCAATCTTGATTTGTTGATTTGGCTGAAAAGAATCTGTACGAATCACTTCCCCATTCTGATCATGGTAAAACACATGAACCTTTTTCAAAAAACGTGCATACAATTTCAGTGTTGTGCTTTGCCCGACTTCACTCACACGTCCAAATTGATCAAAGGGCTTTATGGCATTCTTCTCAAACCAGCCCAAAAAGGTATCTTGCTTTTCCGGTACTCCGGGATCAAAAAGCGTGTCTCCATTTTTCACTATCTGTTCATTATGAGGTTGTTCTTCGTCCTCTGATAAGAAGAATTGTACCGTTAAAAGGGCCGGTTCACTCGGTTGAATCACACGTCTCTGCACGCTACCCTGTTTTGCCTGCGAAATAATTGAAGAATCCCTGTCCATGTGTTTCTCAGGAGTCTTCTCATTTGTATTAAGCGCCGGATCTATTTTTTGCCTGGTTTCTGCATCTGTCTTTTTCCCGCTTTCTGACCCTGCCTCTGACTTTTTCTCAGCCTCAGTTTTCGTCCCTGTTTCTGATTTTTTCTCAGTCTCCGGTTCTGCCTCTGCCTTTTCCTCAGAAATTTCACTTGACTCAGGGGGCACAGATGAGTTTTCCTGCATGTCAAAAGCAAACATGGACTCGCTGCTCAAAGAATAAGCCATGAAAAGAAGAATGAGAAGCAAGACGTTAAAATTATATTTTTTCATATATTTCCACAAAACTCTCTTTCTATCTATTCTTACAATTCCGTTTGCTATAGCTTCATTTGTTCAGCTTTATTCAACAGTCTTACAGAACAATTTCCTCTTGATACTATTCCAAGTAATTATGCTTTGCAATCAAAAGTTGATAAAATCAGTAAAAAATTTGTAAGTCGCCGTATGGAAAGAGTTTTTTTCTTTTTTTACTGTTTTTCATACTGTTGGTATAAAATTTTCTCTCAAATATGGTCGATTTGTGTGTTCATTCCCTGCTCACTTAACGTTACAATAAAAACAGCATAAAACTTGCCAATGTCACGGGTCTCGACAAAAACCCGTACAACTCAAAAACCCCGCACAAGGAGTGACCTTAATGAAGATCAAACTTGCAGAAAACATACGCCAATTTCGCAAGGAAAGGGCTTTGACGCAGGAGCAGCTTGCCGAGGTGCTGGGGGTGACCACCGGTGCAGTTTATAAGTGGGAAGCTCAACTGTCCAATCCGGAGCTCAATCTCATTATGGAAATGGCCGACTTTTTTGATACGTCCGTGGATGTTTTGCTGGGCTATGAGATGAAAGACAATCGCCTTTCCGCCTGCATCGAACGTCTCAAAACGTACAGGCACAATAAAGACCCGCAAGGTTTAGTCGAGGCCGAAAAAGCCTTAAAGAAGTATCCTCATATCTTTACGCTTGTGCATGAGAGCAGCACTTTGTATCGTGTTTTCGGCGTTGAAAGTATGGACAGAGACCAACTGTGGCGCGCTCTGGAGCTCCTCAAAGAAGCTTCTGTCCTGCTCCCTCAGAATAGCGATCCGGAGATCAGTGAAACCACGATCATTGGCGAAATGGCCGACGTTTTCCTGATGCTGGATGAAAGGGAAAAATCTATAGAGCTTTTGAAAAAGCACAATGCAGGCGGGCTATACAATGACAAAATCGGCCTGACTTTAGCGATGGATCCTCAACGCAGAGCCGAGGCCGCGCCTTTTCTCTCGGATGCTTTGGTCCAGCAGGTCGCTGCGCTGATCCGCATTATCATCGGCTACGTCAATGTTTTTCTGGAACACGGCGATGCTTCAGCGGCACAGGACATCCTGCTCTGGGGCAGTACACTGCTCTCGGGGTTAAAAAAGACAGGAAAAAGAAGTTTTCTCGACAAGATGGACAGCGTCTTTCACATTTGCCTTGCCTATACGCTGAGCAAAAACGGCGACAGGGTGCAGGCACGAAGCGCTCTGGAAAAGGCAGAGGAACTCGCGCTTGCCTTTGACGACTCGCCAGATTATGACCTCAGCAGCATCCGCTTTGTCGAAGCAGAAAAGCCTGCCAGCGCTTACGACAACCTTGGCACGACGGCCATGGAAAGCCTCGATAACACGGTTAAATCCTTTGCCAATGAAGCATTTTCGGCTTTGTGGCAGGACGTCAGAAAACAAAGTCCAGGCGAAAAGCTTGAGCAAGACTTTATCTAAGACTCTATTAAGCAAGGAATAAATGATCAAAATGAAAACGAAAAATTTGAAAAAACAGCTCATAGGCCAGTTTTACCACAAGAACATTCCCGCCTTCACTCTGGCTATTCTCGCCGCCGTGGTCGGCGGTTCTCTCAACCTGATCCTTTCGTGGATTATTAAACAGCTCATCGATACCGCAGCTGGAGAAGCGAACGCCCTGCCGCTGCTCACCCTGCTTAAAATCAGCGGCGGCTTTTTACTGCTCTGCGCTCTGGCCTTCCTTTTGCGCTACTTCTCCCTTCCCTTTTACATTCGCCGCGCCATGTGTCAATACAAGGAATTTGCTTTGCAAAAACTCCTGGGGAAAAGCATTTCTTCTTTTCGGGATGAAAGCACCGCGACCTACCTTTCCGCACTGAGCAATGATGCGACCAGCATCGAAACCGATTATCTTGAACAGCAGTTTGATCTGCTGACCAAAGTCCTCACGTTTGTCGGGGCTCTCACGCTCATGCTCTGGTATTCTCCGCTCCTGACGCTGATCGCTTTCGCCATTACCCTTCTGCCCCTCGCCGCCTCCATACTGACGGGGAATAAACTGACCCCTGTAGAGAAAAAAGTTTCCTCCGCGAACGCAAATTTTACAGCTGCCCTTAATGAATGTCTCAGCGGCTTTTCCGTAATTAAAAGTTTCCAGGCCGAAAAAGAAATTTTCAACTTTTTTGTTCGGAGTAATCGTGAACTGGAAGATAAAAAATTCAGCAAGCGCCGTCTCAAGACACTGGTGGGCATGATTGGCGCCCTTGCCGGCATTTTTGCCCAGCTCGGGGTGTTCATCGCGGGCACCTGGCTGGTCCTATCCACTCATTCTCTTACCGGCGGTACAGTGATTCTCTTCGTGAACCTGATGAACTTCGTGATTGACCCTATCGCTACGCTGCCAGGGCTCCTGGCCAGCCGCAGGGCCGCCAAAGGGCTGATGGGCAAGCTGGCCGAAGCGCTGGAGAAAAATCCGACGGCTGAGGGTCACCGGGACATCAGCGAGCTGAAAGAAGGCCTCCGCCTTGACAAGCTTTCTTTTGCTTACGAAGAGGGTAAAGACGTCCTGCACCAACTCTCAGCCAAGTTTGAAGCGGGCAAAGCCTATGCTGTGGTCGGGGGCAGCGGCAGCGGAAAATCCACCCTGCTCCATCTCCTTATGGCTGGAAACACAGGGTATCAGGGTCAGATTTTCTTTGATGACACGGAATTGCGAGATCTATCTACGAGCTCTCTTTATCATCTGATCTCCACCATTCAGCAGAACGTGTTTGTCTTCAATGCCTCGATTCGCGATAACGTCACCATGTTCCGCGACTTTCCCCAGGCTGAACTGGACAAGGCGATCCACAGTGCGCATCTCGACGAGCTGATCGAAAGACGCGGCGAAGACAGCCTCTGCGGAGAAAACGGCAACGCCCTTTCCGGCGGTGAAAAACAGCGCATTTCCATCGCCCGCAGTCTGTTGAAACAAACTAAGCTTCTCCTGGCGGATGAAGCCACCTCTTCACTCGATGCGCAGACGGCTCATCAGGTGACCAGCGACATCCTTGATCTTCAAGGTATTACGCGCATTATTGTGACCCACACACTGGAAGAAGCGCTTATGAAAAGATATGACGGCATCCTTGTCCTGAAAGACGGGCGCATTGAGGAAAGCGGTCGTTTCGAAGACCTGATGGCCGCGAGAGGATATTTCTACGCTTTATTCACGCTGGCACAGTGAGGCGTCCTCATTGAGCCAGTCTTCCGAAGCGGCAAGCTCTCCGCCGATGCAGCGCAAACCCTGCTTCAATATCAGCCTTCAGGCCAGCCCCAGGCGATATAGCGCTCCAATTCTTTGTCAGCTTCAAGATCTGCGTCCTTGCTTGACCTGACATGCTTCTCCAGCGTTTCAGTGATGTCAAGAATATCGTCCGGAAGCAAAAGGCTGCCGTCTTTTCCACTGAAGGAGGGGTACCACAGTGCTCCTCTTTCCTGCAAGTTGGAAATACGCAGGCCTCCGGTTGGCATTGTTTCCGTTGACAGGCCGATCAGGCCAACGCCAAAGGCCCTTCCACTCTGAATTCCGCTTCGATCTTCTTCCTTCTTTTCGACGATTTGACTCTGTGAGTCAAGTTCGAGTTCACAGATTTCAATATAATCGTTCGCGTATTTGGGAATAACGAGGTAGAACTCACTATACGTTGCAACGGGAGTCCAGTTCGTATTTTCACCACAGTCATAGGAAAGGACCGGACTCGGGCTGTAGTATTTATTCCATTTCCGGGAAAAAGCTGAGACCTTACAAAGCAGTTCATGCAGCGACGGCCGGTCAGTAGCTGGGCCGAGACAGGCAAGAAGTCCTTGATACGGGCTATTCCAGGGATCACGACCAGCGTCCCTGAGCATTCTGACATAGAGAGGGTTCAGCTCTCTTTCACGGGGAAAGCTGAAGAGATAAAAAGGAGCCTCGTTGTAAAAGAAACCTGCACCGGCAGGAGTTTGCTGTCGGTAGACGATGTTCAGCCTTGCATTATCACTCAGAAAAAGGACGCTTTTCTCACGGTTACTTGCTGCGCCCTGCATGGCATCCCGGCGCACCATTTCCAACGTTTCTGCCACGGACTGATCGGCGACTCCGAGATAATCAGGCTTCGAATCATCGTTGTCAGAGTCATAGCTGAAACTGCGCATATGATTTTCAACCGCGTCTCCCATATTACGGGCTTCTCTGATGATATTCTCTTCAAAGAGAAGATTCATATCGACCTGGTCCTCCGGGAGGTGAGACAGGGTTTTAACCAGCTCCTTGTCAGATAAGCGCTTGCCGCTTTGCAGGTCAAAATTCGCAATCCACGACGTTCCAAGGCTAGATTCCAGGCAGTTGGAGCTGATGATTCTGACACTGAGCACTCCGGCGTAAATATTGGCCTCATAATGGCAGATGGCGATGTAATAGAAAGGGTTTTCCTCTCCCTCCTGCATGTTCCCCTGCCAGAACTCATAGTTTTGCTGATAGTCCTCAATCAGGGCCTTCTCCATAGCTTCGATTTCCTGATTCGCAGCACTCGCGTCAGCTGACTGAAGCAAAATTTCCGGCAGCGAAATACGAATAATCACTTCTTGCCAGTCTTCGTTCTCACCATAGGCCTCAGCCACATCTTTCAAAGCTCTGGGGATGGGCCTGGTTCGGACAAAGGCCTGGACATTCTGATCTTCAGCCTGAGGTGACAGTGGCAGCAGGAATAAGCTCAGGCATAACGTCAGCAGGAGAATAAAAAAACGTCTTATCATACAAAACTCCATTCGAATATCCTGCAAAACAGGATTTCCAGCATTTGATTAATAT